>Ga0196974_1000172_pt1 | contig 17267 bp, 16 predicted proteins | sample S1_1013CmetaG_FD_155477 | JGI IMG/M metagenome (GOLD analysis project Ga0196974, IMG submission 155477) | Soil microbial communities from Anza Borrego desert, Southern California, United States - S1_10-13C | ecosystem: Environmental > Terrestrial > Soil > Desert | place: USA: California...
AATAGGCGAACAGGGTGCCGGCCCCGCCCTCGATGTCGATCCAGCCGTCGGTGCGGGTGGCGCCGGTGGCGGCGTTGAGCTCGTAGAGCTCCTCCTTGCGCGCCATCACCGCCTCGGCCAGGGCCTTGATCATCCGCGCCCGCTCGTGGAAGGTCATGGCCCGGAGCGCCGGCCCGCCGACCTTGCGGGCGAAGTCGGTCATGGCGCGGAAGTCGAGCCCCTGCGAGCCCAGCTCCGCCACCGTCTCGCCGGTGACCGCCGAGCGGACCTCCGACAGCCCGCCCTCGGCCCCGATCCAGCGGTCCTCGGCGTAGTTCAACAGCTTCAGCGGTTTCATGCGTGGTCCCGTGGTTCGGCTCAGCGGCCGGTGAAGGCGGGTTTGCGTTTCTCCAGGAAGGCGGCCACCCCCTCCTTGTAGTCGGCGCTGCGGCCGAGCTCGCGCATCAGGTCGCGCTGGTGGTCCAGCGCTTGGTCCAGCGACTGGCCCCAGGCGGCGCGGATCGCCGCCTTGGTGGCGGCCAGGCCCCGGGTCGGCCCTGAGGCGAAGCGCCTGACCAGCGCGTCGGCCTCGGCCGCAAGCGCGTCGTCGTCCACCGCCTTCCAGATCAGGCCCCAGCTCTCGGCCTTCTCGGCCGCGATCGGCTCGCCGGTCAGCGCCATGCCGAGCGCGCGCGCCTGTCCGGCCAGGCGCGGCAGCACCCAGGTGCCCCCGGAGTCGGGGATCAGGCCGATGGCGGCGAAGGACTGGATGAACTTGGCCGAGCGGGCGGCCAGCACCACGTCGCAGGCCAGGGCGATGTTGGCCCCGGCGCCCGCGGCTACGCCGTTGACCGCGCAGACCACCGGCATGGGCAGGCAGGTCAGACGGCGGATCAGGGGATTGTAGCGCTTCTCCACCGACTCCCCGAGATCGACCGGTTCGGAGCCCGGCGCCACCGCGCGGTCGGACAGGTCCTGCCCGGCGCAGAAGCCCCGCCCGGCACCGGTCAGCAGCAGGGCGCGGGCGCCCTCGCGCTCCACCCGGTCGAGGGCGTCGGCGACCTCCTCGTGCATCTGGACGGTGAAGCTGTTCAGCCGGTCGGGCCGGTTCAGCGTCAGGCGCGCCGCGCCTTCGGCGATCTCGAACAGGATGGTCTCGTAAGCCATGGCCGGTCCTCCCGCGCGGGCCTTAGGGCGGGGCGGCGGACCGGTCAATCGGCAGGCGGGCTCGGCGAGGCGTGCGACCCTCTAGGCCGCCGCGTACAGCAGCCGGCCTTCGTCCAGGCGCGGGCGCAGCAGCTGCAGGTCGGAGGGCGAGGTGGAGAAGCAGCCGTAGCTGCGGCCGAGCTTGCCGTGGCGGAGCAGGTGGCCGAGTTCGCAGTAGTCGGCGCCGTGGACGATGATCGCCCGGTCCATGGCCAGGTTGTTGGTCGGGTCTAGTCCCTCCAGCAGCACGTTGGGGCCGTGCTTGGGGCCTTCCGACCGGCCGGCGGTGACGAAGGCGCCGACCGACGACGCGTTGCTTTCGGGCGTGTTGGAGAAGCGCTGGGCGAAGCCGACGTGGGCCGGGTCGGAGCCTCGGCCGTGGGCGGTGCGGAAGCGGCGCACCTGACCGGTCGCCATGTCCACCTCGAACAGGCGATGCTCGCGCGAGTGCTTGGCGAAGTCGACCAGGTACATGCGGTCCCGCGCGGTGATCGCGCGGCGGCTCTCGAACGCCTCCAGGCCCCCCTCCAGCAGGTCCTTCCGAACCCAGCCGTTCGGGTCGAAGGCGATGCGCGAGACGGCCGGAGCCGGAGGCGCGGTCTCGATCAGCGGGACCAGCGGCTCGGGCGGCAGGACGGTCGCGATCGTGGCCACAGGCTTCAGGGTCTTGGTCGCCGGCGCGCAGGAGGCGGCCAGGGCCGCGCCGCCCACGATCAGGGCCCGTCTCGACAAATGCATACGCTTACTCCCGTCCCTGGGTGTCCCTTTATGGGAACGATCAGCGTTAGATTTCAAGTTCTTGACCAAAGCCCGGCACGATAGGTCGCAGCTGTGGCCCAGCGTCGCCGCAAGGGACAACCAGCGTAGCCGCGAAAGTTTCCCGCTTCCGGCGCGCGCGGGCGTCTGGTTAGCTCGGTCCGGATCGAGAACCGGGACTTTCCAGATGAAGCCTATCGCCCTCGCCGCCGCCCTGGCCGTGCTGGCCGTGACCTCCGCCGGGGCCCAGGCGCCGTCCTCGCCGCCGCCCAACCCGCGCGACGTGATGTTCGTCCAGGCCGGGCGGCTGCTGGCCGACCCGACGACGGGGCGGGTGGAGACGAACAAGACCCTGGTGATCATGCAGGGCCGGGTGCTGGAGATCCGCGACGGCTTCCAGGAGGGGCCGGAGGGCCGCACCGTCGACTTGCGCGACAGCTTCGTGCTGCCGGGCCTGATCGACAGCCACGTACACATCACCAACGAGCAGGGGCCGGGCCGCCAGCTCGAGCGCTTCACCAAGACCCGCTCGTCCCTGGCGCTGGACGGCGCGGGTTACGCCTGGAAGACGCTGCAGGCGGGCTTCACCACCGTCGCTGATCTCGGGGCCCCCAACGAGTCGATCTTCGCCCTGCGCGAGGCGATCGCCAAGGGAACCATCCAGGGGCCGCGCATCGTCGCCTCGGGGTCCTCGGTGTCGCCGCACGGCGGGCACGGGGACGCCAACTCCATGCCCGACGAGCTGGTCGAGCACTTCCGCTCCAATTCCGTCTGCTCGGGTCCGGACGACTGCCGCCGGGCGGTGCGCGAGCAGGTCCGCTCCGGCGCCGACGTGATCAAGATTACCTCCACCGGCGGCGTGCTGTCGGTGACGGCGGCCGGGCTGAACCAGCAGTTCTCGGACGACGAGCTGAAGGCGATCGTCGAGGCCGCGCATTCGATGGGCCGCAAGGTCACCGCTCACGCCCACGGCGCGGACGGCATCAATTCGTTCCTGCGCGCCGGCGGCGACTCCATCGAGCACGGCACCTACCTGGACCAGGAGTCCATCAAACTGTTCAAGAAGAACGGCGGCTATCTGGTGCCCACCCTGATGGCCGGCGACTACGTCTATCGGGTAGCCAGCGGGCCGAACAACTACTTCACCCCGGCCCAGACGGCCAAGGCGCTGGAGGCCGGGCCTAAGATGCTGGACATGGCGCGGCGGGCGCACGCGGGCGGGGTCAAGATCGCCTTCGGCACCGACACGGGCGTCTCGGCCCACGGCGACAACGCTGGCGAATTCGCCCTGCTGGTCAAGGCCGGCATGACGCCGTTGCAGGCGATCCAGGCCGCCACCGTCAACGCCGCCGACCACCTGCGCCTGTCGGGCGAGATCGGAACGCTCCAGCCCGGCAAGGCGGCCGACCTTATCGCGGTCAAGGGCGATCCGTTGAGCGACGTGACCGAGCTTCAGCGCGTGCCCTTCGTCATGAAGGGCGGGAAGGTGCACAAGCGGCCGTGAGCAGGGCGCGCGCCGCCGCCTCGTCATCGTAGCGCGCCCGCACCGGCCAGGGCGTGATCCGGGCGCGCCAAGCGGGCGGCAGGCGCACCCAGTCCTTCTCGGTGGTGACCAGCCGGGCGCCGGACGCCTGCGCCTGATCGGCCAGCCGCTTCAGCGCGGCCTGGGCGTACTCGGCGTGATCCGGGAAGGCGACGAAGCCAGTCAGTTCCGCGCCGGCCGCTTTCAGCGCTCGCTCCACCTTCCAGGGCTTGGCGATCCCGGCGAACGCCAGCAGCGGCCCTTCGGGCGGCGCTTCGGCCGCGACCAGCCGCGCGGTCAGCACCGGCACGGGGCCGAACATCGACAGCAGCTCCGGATCGGCGTTCTCCAGGTCGGCGGGCAGCAGCAGCACGACCGCGTCGGCGCGGGCCAGGCCGGCGGCCAGCGGCTCGCGCATGGGGCCGGCCGGGAACACCGCGCCGTCTCCGAACGGCCACTCGTCGTTGCGCGTCTCGCCGTCCACCACCACCAGCGACAGAGCCTTGGCGAGCGCGGGGTTCTGATGCCCGTCGTCCAGCACCAGGGCGCGGGCGCCCGCCTCGACCGCGGCGCGGGCGCCGGCGACCCGGTCGCGCGCGGTCCAGAACGGGCCGTCGCGGGCCAGCATCAGCGGCTCGTCCCCGACCTGGGCGGCCGCGTGCGCCTCCGGCTCGACCCGCACCGGCCCTTTGAGCGACCCGCCGTAGCCGCGCGACAGGCCGTGCGCCTCCACGCCGCCCTCGCGCAGCAGCCGCAACACCTCACGCGCCACCGGCGTCTTGCCCGAGCCGCCGACCGTCAGGTTGCCGATGGAGATCACCGGCACGCCGGGATCGAACTGGCGCGCTCGGGCGATGCGGCGGGCGGTGGCCCCGGCCCATACGGCCGACAGCGGCTTCAGCAGGGTGCGGGCGACGGGGCGTGGGCCGTCGCGCAGATACCACCAGCGGGGGGTCTCCAGCTTCATGGCAGCAGCGCCTTCAGCCGCCCGAAGGCGGTCTCGACCGCCCCGTTCTGCTCGGCGGCGAAGAGGCGCGCGTGCTCGGCCTGCGCGCACAAGGCGGGATCGCCGTCCACCGCGCGGCGGAAGAAGTCGGCCAGATCGCCCGTGTCGCGCACGACCGTGATCCCGCCCGCGGCGCCCAGCGTGGCGTAGACCTCCCGCCAGTTGTGGACGTGCGGGCCAGTGGCGGCCGGGCGGTCGAGCCGCGCGGGCTCCAGCGGGTTGTGGCCGCCCACGCCCTCGACCAGTCCGCCGCCGACATAGACCGCGCGGCACAGCCGCAGCCACAGGCCGAGCTCGCCCAGGGTGTCGGCCACGTACGCCTTGTCCGGCTCCGCAGGGTCGCCGACTGAGCGCAGCCCCGCCGCCAGGCCCCGCTCCCGGAGCAGGGCGGCCACCTCGGGCCCGCGGGCAGGATGGCGCGGAACGATCACCAGGGCGGCGCCGTCGGCGACCGGCCCCCAAGCCTCGAGCACCTGAGCCTCCTCGCCCGGGTGGGTGCTGGCGGCCAGCAGCACGGGCCGGCCGGCGTAGGCGGCGTTAAGGTCGTCCAGTTCGGCGCGGTCGGCGGGGAGGGGATCCCCGGCGTATTTCAGGTTCACCCGCCCGTCGTCGCGCGCGCCCAACGACGCGAGCTTGGCCGCGACAGCATCGTCCTGGGCCATGACCAGATCGAAGGCGGAGAACAGCGAACGCGCCGCGCCGCCCGCCCTCGCCCAGCCCTCGGCGCTGTCGTCGCCGACACGGGCGGAAAGCAGGGCCAGCCGGGCGCCTTGCGCCTTGGCTCCCAGCAGCAGGTTCGGCCACAGTTCGCTTTCGACGAACACCGCCGCGTCCGGCCGCCAGTGCGTCAGGAACCGCCGCACCGCGCCCGGCGCGTCGACCGGCACGTACTGATGGACCGCGCCCGGCGGCAGCCGTCGCGCCAGCAGCTCGGCCGAGGTGACGGTGCCTGAGGTGACCAGCACGCCCGCGTCCGGCCGCTCCGCGCGAAGGCGCTCGACCAGCGGCAGCAGCGACAGGCTCTCGCCCACGCTGGCGCCGTGAAACCAGATCAGCGGGCCGTCCGGACGGGCGACGCCTGCGTGCCCCAGCCGCTCGCGCCAGCGCGCCGGGTCCTCCTTGCCGCGTTTCAGCCGGGCCTTCAGGACCGCGGGGGCCAGGGGCTCCAGCACGGCGGTCGCGGTCCGGTAGGCGCCCAGCGCCAGGCTCACGCCTCGGCTCCGGCCAGGGCCTCGGCGCGACGGGTGACAGCCGACAGCTCCCGCGACCACTCCGCCGCCACCGCCGCGGTGTCGGCGTCTCGCGCCGCGTGGAAAGGCCCGGCCCAGACCATGGCCCCGCGCCCGAACGGCACGGGGACCACGCCCCGGTCCCAGGTCCCCAGCCGCAGGCACGGGGCGCAGGCCAGGCCCGCCAGGATCACCGGCGCCCCGGTGGTCTTGGCGAACATCACCGCGCCTTCCTGCATGACCTCGGCCGGGCCGCGCGGGCCGTCGGGCGTGATGGCCAGCATGTTGTCGCCCTTGAGCCAGCGCAGCCCGTCGCGGAACGCCTGGGCCCCGCCCTTCGCCTTGTCGGGATCGGACTTCTTGGAGGAGGAGCCGCGGATCGCAGGAAAGCCCAGCGACTGCACCGCCTTGGCGATGAACTCCCCGTCCGGCGACAGCGAGATCAGCACCCGCGGCGCCTGCACGCCCGTCGTCGGCCAGGAGGAGGGGCCCAGCGACACCCGCGAGTGCCACAGGCAGTAGATCACCGGCCCGCCGGCGGCCCAGACGCCCTCCACGACCTCGCGGTTCTCGCGCCGCCAGCGGATGGTCGCGTAGCACAGGCGCATGTAGGCGGCGTAGATCAGGGCCAGGGCGGACTGAACGCCGGGCGAGCGGAACAGCTTCTTCACGGCGCGGCTCGCGCCTCGGCGGGCTCGTCCAGGTGCTGGCTCTTGGCCAGGCGGGCGTAGAGGCCGCGCCGGCGGATCAGATCGTCGTGGCTTCCCTGTTCGGCGACACGGCCGGCCTCGATCACATAGATCCGGTCGGCGCCGCGCACCGTGGACAGGCGGTGCGCGATCAGCAGGGTGGTGCGCCCCCGCATCAGCCGCTCCAGCGCCGCCTGCACCTTGGCTTCGCTTTCGGTGTCGAGCGCGCTGGTTGCCTCGTCGAGCAGCAGGATCGGCGCGTCCTTCAGAAAGGCGCGGGCGATGGCGATGCGCTGGCGCTGGCCGCCCGACAGGCGCGCGCCCGCCTCGCCCACCTGGGTGTCGTAGCCGTCGGGCAGGGACTCGATGAACTCGTGCGCGGCCGCCGCGCGGGCCGCGTCGACCACCGCCTCGAACGGCGCGTCGGGCCGGGTGTAGGCGATGTTGGCGCGGATCGTGTCGTCGAACAGGAACGGCTCCTGGCCGACCAGGGCGATCTTGTCCCGCAGCGACGCCAGCGTGACCTCGCGCACGTCGTGACCGTCCACCGTCACCCGCCCCCCGGTCGCGTCGTAGAAGCGCGGGATCAGGTTCAGCAGCGTGCTCTTGCCGCCGCCCGAGGGGCCGACCAGGGCCACGGTCTCTCCCGGCCGCGCCTCCAGCGTGACACCGTCGAGGGCCGGGGCGCCGTCCTCGCGATAGGCGAAGCGGACGTCCTCGAAGCGGACCGCGCAGGGGCCGGGAGGCAGGGGCCGGGCGTCGGCCGCCTCACGCACCTCGGGCTGGACGTCCAGGGCCGCGAACAGCCGCCGGGCGCCGGTCATGCCCTCGGTCATTACGGTCTGCAGGTTGGCCAGCTGCCGCAGCGACTGCGAGGCGATCAGCAGCGAGCCGATGAAGGCCGTGAACTCGCCCGCGCTCATGCCGGTGGTGCGCGCCCGCCAGCCGGCGTAGGCGAACACGGCGGCGACCACGACCATGGTCACCGCCTCGGTGATCGGGGCGGCGGCGGCGCGGGCGTTGGCGCCCTTCACGATGAAGCGCTGGCGGCGGTCGATCACTGCGGCGACGCGGGCCTCCTCGGCCGCCTCCCGGTTCTCGACCTTGACCACCTTGATGCCGTCCAGGCTTTCCATGATCGCCGTGGAAAGGCTGGAGGTCTCGTTCATGGCGCCTTGCGCGGCCTTGCGGGTCAGCTTGCCGAACCGGCGCATGATGAAACCCGCCAGCGGCGCGGCGACCAGCACGATGGCGGCCAGCAGCGGGTCCTTGACCGCCATGTAGATCAGCAGCGCGGCCACGATCAGGCCGTGCTGGGTGTAGTTGACGATGCCGGTGGTCGCCGCCTCGCGGATCAGGTTGGCGTCGTACAGCACCGATGAGACGTAGGAGCCGGAGTGCTCGCGCCGCAGCCGCGCCAGATCGGCCCGCACCAGGGTCCCGAACAGCCGCACCTGCACGTCGCCGACCAGCCGGTGGCCGATGCGGTTGACGATGGTCGCCTGCCCCAGCTGCGTCGCCGCGCGGGCCAGGGCCAGGGCCACGATGATCGCCGGAATGGCGGTCAGGGCGCCGGGGTCCTTGTCCACCAGCAGCCGGTCGATGGCGGGCTCCAGCACCTGGGCCAGCAGGGCGGTCAGGCCCGCGGTCGCCGCCGCGCACAGGATCGACAGCAGCAGCAGGCCGCGGCGACGACGCAGGTAGTCGCGCCACACGCGCACGAGCAGCGCGCGCGCGGGCGTCTCGACGGGTGCGGCCGGAGCGGTCATGCCCGTTCGGTCGGGCCTTCGCCCCGCCAAGTCAAGCCGGTCCTCCTGTCGCGCCTCAGCCTTCCCAGCCCTCCGAGAAGGGGAAGCGCTCCGCCCAGAAGCCCTGCAGCTCGGGGAGGGCGTCGACCCGTGTGACCACCTCCGCCAGGTTCGGACAGGCGTCGTGGAACCAGCGCCGACGCGGGGTCCAGCGGCTGACCACCGTCACGTACAGGTCGAGCAGGCTCATGCGCGGACCCAGGATCCACGGCCCGGGCTCGACGGCGGCGTCCATGACCCGCCAGCAGTGTTTGATGCGCTCGACCGTGCGCTCCAGCAGCGCGTCCTGCGCGTCCTTCGAGGGCGCCAGCCGGTCGGGCACGTCGCGCACCCAGAACATCGAATAGATGCTGGCCGGGATGAAACTCATCCAGCGCAGGTACTGCGCCCTTTCGGGGTCTCGGAAGCCCGGCGCCAGGCCGGCCTCCGGGTGCAGGTCGCCCAGCCAAATCAGGATCGCCGCGCTCTCGGTGATCGTCTCGCCCTGCGGCGTGACCAGCGCCGGGATCTGCTCCATCGGATTGACCGGCCGCACGATCGCCCGCTGCTCCTCGCCCAGCCAGGTGACCGCCTCGACCACTTCATAGGGCTGCTTCAGCAGGGTCAGGGCCGCTTCGACGGCCACCGATCCGGACCCGACGGCTCCGTAGACGCGATAGGGTGCGCTCATGATTTATCCCCAGGTGCACACAAGATGTTGATGAAAGCCGGCGCGACACTACGAACTGTAGCGGGTCGGAAGGAGCGGAGCTATCACTAGGGCGTGCCGTTCGCTCGAATCGGATCCGTCGCCATGAACGCCCCCGCCCTGCTCAAAGCTCCCGGCCTGCTCACGCCCTCCCACGCCTACAAGCCGTTCCGTTATCCGTGGGCCTACGACTTCTGGCAGAAGCAGCAGCGCGTCCACTGGATGCCCGAAGAGGTGCCGCTGGGCGAGGACTGCAAGGACTGGGCGGCCAAGCTGAACGACGGCGAGCGCAACCTGCTGACGCAGATCTTCCGCTTCTTCACCCAGTCCGACGTCGAGGTGAACGACAACTACATGGAGCGCTACGCGCGCGTGTTCAAACCGACCGAGATCAAGATGATGCTCTCGGCGTTTTCGAACATGGAGACTATCCACATCGCCGCCTACGCCCTGCTGCTCGAGACCATCGGCATGCCCGAGGCGGAGTTCTCGGCCTTCCTCGAGTACGAGGCGATGAAGGCCAAGCACGACTACATGCAGACCTTCGGGGTGGAGACCCACGCCGACATCGCCCGCACGCTGGCCATGTTCGGCGCCTTCACCGAGGGGCTTCAGCTGTTCGCCTCGTTCGCGATGCTGATGAACTTCCCCCGCTTCAACAAGATGAAGGGGATGGGCCAGATCGTGTCGTGGTCGGTCCGGGACGAGAGCCTGCACTGCGAGGGCATGATCAAGCTGTTCCACGCCTTCAAGGCCGAGACCGACTGCGTCACCAAGTCGGTCGCCGACGACATCGTCGAGAACTGCCGCACGGTGGTTGGGCTGGAGGACAAGTTCATCGACCTGGCCTTCGAGGCCGGCGAGGTGCAGGGCATGACGCCCGACGACATCAAGAAGTACATCCGCTTCATCGCCGACTGGCGTCTGCGCCAGCTGGAGCTGCCCGAGCTCTACGGGGTGAAGGAGAACCCGCTGCCGTGGCTGCAGTCGATGCTGTCCGGCGTCGAGCACGCCAACTTCTTCGAGGCCCGCGCCACCGAATACTCCAAAGCCGCCACCCGCGGCCAATGGCACGGCGCGGACGGCGTCTGGAGCGAGTTCGACCGCATGATGAGCAAGCGCACCGAGGTCGAACCGGCGGAGTGATGCGTCGCAGCCCTCGCGCTACCGGCCCCTCCCCTACCCTCCCGACGGCAGGAACGGAGAGAAGGTGATCACGGTGAAGGTGTCGCGGATGTGGGGCCGGGTCTGCACCTGCTTGGTCACGAAGGTGCCGATGTCGGTGTCCTTGGACAGGTGGAACTTGGCCAGCAGGTCGTACTGGCCGGAGGTGGAATAGACCTCGGACACGTTCTCGACGTTGTCGACCATGTCGGCGGCCACGTCGTTGGCCTTGCCCAGCTCGCATTTGATGAACACGAAGATGGCGGTCATCATGGCGGTCACGTCTCCCGGCGGGTTCGCCCTTCCCTAGCCCGAGCGCGCGGCATGAACCAAGCGGTGATCTACCTCGACGCAGAGTACGACAACCGGGCGCGGGTCCCGGAGCATCCGGCAATCATGGACGGCTGGGCCGCCGACGCGGCCGGATACCGTGCCGAGCGCCCGCCGCTGGTGCTGCCCTACGGGGCGGGCGAGCGGGAGAAGATCGACCTGTTCGAGGCGGGGCCGGGGCCGGTCGTCACGTTCATTCACGGGGGCTACTGGCAGGCGCTGGACAGGTCCTGGTTCAGCTGGACGGCGCGGGGGCTGAACGCGCGCGGCGTGAGCGTGGCGGTTCCGAGCTACGACCTGTGTCCGTCCGTGCCTTTGGCCACCATCGTCGATCAGATGCGCGCCGCCGCCAGGACCCTGCATGCCTATTCGGAAAAGCCGGTGGTCGCGTGCGGCCATTCGGCGGGCGGGCACCTGGCCGCGTGCCTGCTCTCGGCCGAGCGGGAGGCGGTGGCGGCGGCCTATGCGATTTCGGGCCTGTTCGAGCTCGCGCCGCTGGTCCCGACCTTCGTCAACAAGGCGCTGGGGCTGGACCAGACAGAGGCGGAACGGCTGAGCCCGCTGCTGTGGGAGGCGCCCGCCGGGCGCACGCTGGACGCGGTGGTGGGCGGCGACGAAAGCGGCGAGTACCTGCGCCAGAGCCGGGCGATCGTCGAGCGCTGGGGGGCGGCCGGCGCCCGGAGCCGCTACGAGGCGGTCCCGGGCGCGAACCATTTCACCGTGATCGCGCCGCTGGCCGACTCTGGGTCAGCCATGGTCGAGCGGTTGGCCGCCCTGGCGGCGGCCTGAGGCCTCACTTCTTGTCCGGATCCGGGTACGCGAACGGATCGGTCGGCTTCGGCTCGGTCGGCAGCACGGCGCCCGGCAGCGGCTTGTCGGCCTCCGCCGCGTTCAGCAGCATCCAGGCCATGATCGCCGCCGCCTGCCGCAGATCCTCGGGCCGCAGGTGGTCGAAGGTGTCGATGCTGGTGTGGTGCACCTGGGAGCCGTAGTCGAGCGGGTCCTGCACGAATTGGAACGCCGGCAGGCCGACGCGGCTCATGTAGACGTGGTCGGTGCCCGCCGTCGGCTGGATCACCACCTTGCCCGCGCCATGGGTGGCGTAGGGGGCCAGCCAGTCCTTCAGGATCGGCGCGGCGGCGGCGTTGCCTTCGGCGTAGATGCCGCGGATGCGCCCCGAGCCGTTGTCCAGGTTGAAGTAGCCCGCCAGCTGGCCGTAGCCGGGCAGGCGGATCACCGGAAAGCGGGTGTTGCGGGCGTAGGGGCTCAGGAGGTCGATCTCGGGATCGGGGTGCGCCGGGCGCTTGGCCAGGTGCGTGTCGACGTAGGCGGCCGAGCCGTGCAGGCCCTGCTCCTCCCCGCTCCACAGGGCGAAGCGGATGGTGCGCTTGGGCTTCACGCCGAGCGCGTTGAGGATGCGCGCGGCCTCCATCAGCACCGCCGAGCCCGCCGCATTGTCGGCGGCGCCGTCGGCGGCCACCCAGCTGTCCAGGTGCGCGCCGGCCATCACGTAGCCGGCCTTGGGGTCGCTGCCGGGGATCTCGGCGAAGACGTTGTAGGCCTTGGTGATGGTGTCGTCGAAGCGGACGCGGCTGTCGATCTCTATGCGCACCGGCCCGGCCTTGGCCAGACGGGCTAGGCGGCGGTAGTCCTCCGCGGCGATCTCCACGCCGGGCAGGCTAGGCGTGCGGCCGACCTGGTAGGTGTAGCCCGCGCCGTGCACCAGGCCGTTGTCGCGGTAGGACATCCGCGCCCAGGCGACCGCGCCTTCGGACTTGAGGAACTGGTCCAGCTTGAAGGCGAAGCCGCGACGCTCCGCGAACTCCTCGATCGCGTGCGGGTCGTGCTCGGGCTGGTCGTAGGCGTCCAGCTTGGCGATGTCGGCGTCGGTCAGGCGCTTGAAGTCCGGCTCGGTGTCGTCCTTGGGCGGGGCCGGCAGGGACACCAGCACGATCTTGCCGCGCAACTTGCCGCGCCACTCATCGAAGTGCCGCTCGCGCGTGATCGGGGCGACGATCACCTCGGCGGTCAGCGGACCGTTGGTGGCCGGCGTCCAGGCGACCGGGATGGCGCGCAGGCGCTGGGGACGGGGCGCGACCATGCGCACGCTGGAGTCCTCGATCCACCAGCCGCGGCCGAATTCGAAGCCTTCGGTGCGGACGTTGGACAGCCCCCACTCGCGGAACTTGGCCTGGGTCCAGCGCTCGGCCTCGCGCATCGCCGGAGAGTTGGTCAGGCGCCCGCCGATCCGGTCGGTCAGATAGGCGGCGGTGTCGACCACCTCGCCGTGGTTGAAGGCCTGGTCGTTGATGCGGTTGACCATGTCGAGCCCGGGACCGGCCCAGGCGGCGGAGGCTTGCATCAACAGGGCGGCCGCGGCGGCGATGAAGGCTGATCTCATGTCCCGTCCCCTCGGAAACTGAAACCGCAGGAGTAACGGCGCTCGCGAGGGCTCACAAGCAGCTCCGCCGCGTTGACTTCCCTCGCCCGGAGGTCGAAAACCCTTGTCATCCCAGACAGGTCCCCGGCGCGCCCGCTCCGGGGACGTTCGCATTTCGGAAGGACAAGCTCGCCGTGACCGGTCATCTGATGGGCGTCTACAACCGCGCTCCCCTGGCGTTCGAACGGGGCGAAGGCGCGCGGCTCTACACCGCCGACGGCGAGGCCTATCTGGACTGCGTGGCGGGGATCGCGACCACGGCGCTCGGCCACTGCCACCCGGCCCTGGTCGAGGCGGTGCGGGCCCAGTCTGAGAAGCTCTGGCACGTCTCCAACATCTTCCAGATTCCAGGTCAGGAGGCGTTGGCCGATCGGTTGACGGCGGGGTCGTTCGCCGACGTGGTGTTCTTCACCAACTCCGGCACCGAGGCGATCGAATGCGCGCTGAAGCTTGTGCGCAAGTATCACTCTGCGAACGGAAATCGGGACAAGATCGACATCATCGGCTTCGACGGCTCGTTCCACGGCCGCAGCTACGGGGCGGTGAACGCGGCGGGCAACCCGTCTTACGTGGAGGGCTTCGGCCCGCGCCTGCCGGGGTACGTCCAGGTCGAATTCGGGAATCTTGAGGCGCTGAAGGCCGCCATGGGGCCCACCACGGCCGGGATCATCATCGAGCCGGTGCAGGGCGAGGGCGGCGCGCGCGCCGTGCCCGACGAGCTGCTGCGCGAGATGCGGCGCCTTTGCGACGAGCACGGCGCGCTGCTGATCTTCGACGAGGTGCAGTCGGGCATGGGCCGCACCGGCCGGATGTGGGCGCACGAGTGGGCCGGCGTGACGCCGGACGTCATGGCGATCGCCAAGGCGCTGGGCGGCGGTTTCCCGATCGGCGCCTGCCTGGCCACGGCGGAGGCGGCCAAGGGCATGACGGTGGGCGTGCACGGCTCGACCTTCGGCGGCAACCCGCTGGCCATGGCGGTCGGGATCGCCGCCTTCGACGAGATCGCCAAGCCGGAGACCCTGGCCAACGTGAACGAGGTCGCGGGCTACCTCGGCCAGCAGCTGGAGGGACTGAAGCAGCGCTATCCCGACGTGGTCGTGGACGTGCGCGGGCGCGGCCTGCTGATCGGGGTGAAGCTGATCCCCAACAACCGCGAGTTCATGGCGGCTGCCCGCGAGCACAAGCTGCTGGTGGCCGGCGGCGGCGACAATTGCGTGCGGCTGCTTCCCTCGCTGCTGCTGACGCTGGACGAGGCGCGCGAGGCGATCGACCGCTTCGAGCGCACCTGCGAGAGCGTCCGGGCGAAAGCGGCGGCCTGACGCTCCTTCTCCCGTCCGGGAGAAGGAGGGCCCCGCGCGCCGGAGCCCGTGAGGGCCCGCGCGGGAGGATGAGGGGGGTGCGAGGGCGCCAGGTTCTGGACCCGCCGTCGCCCTCACCCTGCCGCCGCCTGCGGCGACGGCTGTCCCTCTCCCGTCCGGGAGAGGGGGAAAGGACAAGAGATGACCCAGCCCCGGCACTTCCTCGATCTCTGGCGGCTGTCGCCGGCGGAGCTGCGCGCGATCCTGGAGGACGCCAAGCGGCGCAAGGCCGCGCGCGCCGGCAAGCCCAAGGGAACGGTGGACGACGACGCCCCGGCGGCGGGCCGGGTGCTGGCGATGATCTTCGAGAAGAACTCCACCCGGACCCGCTTTTCGTTCGACGCGGCCATGCGCCAGCTGGGCGGCGACACCATCATCGCCACCGCCACCGATCTTCAGCTCGGGCGCGGCGAGACCATCGAGGACACCGCGCGGGTGTTGTCGCGGATGGTGGACGCGATCATGATCCGCGCCATCCGCCACGACGACGTCGAACGCTTGGCCCAGGCCTCCAGCGTCCCAGTAATCAACGGCCTGACAGACCGCAGCCACCCCTGCCAGATCCTGGCCGACCTGATGACCTTCGAGGAACACCGGGGGCGGGTGGACGGGCGGACCTTCGCCTGGGTCGGCGACGGCAACAACGTCTGCGCCAGCTTCATTCACGCCGCGCCCAAGTTCGGCTTCCGGCTGAAGGTCGCCTGTCCGCCGCAGTACCACCCCGATCTCTACGACCTGGCCCGCGCGGCCGAGCAGGGCGGGTCGGTCGAGCTGATGGACGACCCGACCAAGGCGGTGGAGGAGGCCGACGCGGTGGTCACCGACACCTGGGTGTCGATGGGGGACCTGGACTACGACTCGCGCATGGACGTGTTCGAGCCTTACCAGGTGGACGACCGGCTGATGTCGCTGGCGGCCGACGACGCGGTGTTCCTGCACTGCCTGCCCGCCCACCGCGGCGAGGAGGTCACCGACTCGGTGCTGGACGGTCCCCGCTCGCTGGTCTGGGACGAGGCCGAGAACCGCCTGCACGCCCAGAAGGCGGTCCTGGCATGGTGCTTCGCCGGCTGACCTACTGGAAGTTCAGGTCCGCCCGGCCGCCGAAGTCTGGGGTGGACTTGGTCAGGTTGGCCTTGGCGACTTCCCAGCCGAACTTCACCGGGCCGGCCTCGGACACCCAGACCTGGGCGTCGTGCAGGTCGAGGCGCAGCATGGTCAGGCGCGGGTCTTTGCGGCCCTCGGGATACCAGGCGGCGACCACCGGGCCCCAGTAGCGGTCCATCCGCTCCGGGTCGTGCGCCTCGGACAGTTCGCCGCCGAAGCAGGCGTAGATCTCGCGGTCCTTCGACACCAGGCAGAACATGGCCGCGTGGCCGGCGCCCACGTCGCGCACGAGGTCGGTGTCGCGGTAGGTGTAGAACCAGATGGTCCGCTCGTACGGCTCGGCGAAGGCGGTCATCGGCTGCATGTGCTGGGGCTCGCCGCCGGCCACCCCCAGCATGCCGATCCTGGTGTCGTCCATCGCCCGCCAGAGCTTCGCCTCGACATCGGCCTGGTTCATTTCGTGATGCGCCATGTTCGGTCCTCTATTGCTTCGAGGCTCAACAGGATCGCGGCGCGGCGGGTTCCTAGCGCCCGGTGGTGACGCCCAGCAGGTTGACCACGTGCACCAGCACGAACAGCACCCAGGCCGCGGCCAGCACCATCAGGAAGCGGTAGGGCAGCAGGCGCGGACCCTTGATCAGGTCCGGCGCGCGGGCGCCGCGCCAGCCGAAGAAGGCGGTCAGCAGCACGCCGACAACGAGCGCGATCAAGGTGGCGGTCCAGCCCATGGCGGCTCAGATGGCCGTGTTCCCCTTCCGCCGCAAGGCGCAGGCGACGATGCTTAAGGCGCGCTTAACCATGTTCGCGCGAAACCAGAGAGGCGGGGTCGGCGAATCTTCCACAGAAAGATCACGACCCCCAACATCTAGGGGTTAACAGGTCGTTTACACCCCAGAACTGGATCGCTAGCGTCCAGTTTATGGTCGGGGAGAGAGTCGCATGAGCGCGGGCGCGCCCTGGAGCGTGAAGGGGATCGACCCGAAAGCGCGCGAGATCGCCAAGGATCTCGCCCGCCGCTCAGGCATGACGCTGGGCGAGTGGCTGAACCAGATGATCCTGGAGGACGGTCCCGAGGAGGAGAGCGTCGTCCCCTTCGCCCGCCGCCAGCCCGCCTACGCCGGCCTGGACCGACGCGGCCGCTCGCGCCGGCTGGACGACGAGGCCGCCCGGGTCGCCGACCTGCTGGAGGCCATGTCCGAACGGATCGAGGCGGCCGAGCGCCGCTCCACCCTGGCGATCAGCGGCGTGGACCAGGCGGTGGCCGGGGTGCTGGCGCGGCTCGAGGCCCAGCAGGCCGAGCAGCTGCAGCAGGCGGACCGGCTGGCCAGCGTGCTGGAAGACGTGCGCGACGGCCACGACCGCCTGCGCCGGCTGGAGCGCGAGACGCCCGGCTCCCGTCCGATGGAGGCGGTCAAGGCCCTGGAGACCGCGCTCGGCAAGATCGCCAACCAGGTTTACGAGGGCGAGACCCGCACCCGCGCGGCGCTGGGCGAAATGCAGGAGGAGCTGTCCGGGGCGGCGCGCCGGGTCGGCCGGCTGGAGGCCGAGGCGCCCGTGGACGGCTCGGCCCTGGTCGAAGGCGTGGTCGCGCGCATCGCCGAGCGGCTGGAGCGGGCGGAAGCCGAGACCTCCGCCGCCGTCCGGGCGCTTGAGACCTCCTTCGCCCATCTGGACCAGCGGCTGAACGCGGCGGAGACGCGGGTCGAGCCGGAGCGCGAGGCGCGCTTCGAGCGGCTGGCCGAGGAGCTGTCGCGCCGGGTGGAGCAGTCGCGCGCCGAGATGGTCCGCCACATAGAGACGGTGTCGCAAGGGCGCTTCGACCGGGTCGAGCGGGCGCTGTCGGACCTGAACGGCCACGTGCAGGCGGCGGAGAAGCGCTCGGCGAACGCGGTGGAACGCATGGGGCAGGAGGTGCTGCGCATCGCCCAGAACCTGAACCGCCGGATGACCGGCGTGGAGGACCAGGCGGCCGAGGCCGTCGAGCGGGT
>Ga0196974_1000174_pt1 | contig 16944 bp, 19 predicted proteins | sample S1_1013CmetaG_FD_155477 | JGI IMG/M metagenome (GOLD analysis project Ga0196974, IMG submission 155477) | Soil microbial communities from Anza Borrego desert, Southern California, United States - S1_10-13C | ecosystem: Environmental > Terrestrial > Soil > Desert | place: USA: California...
CAGCCCCGAATTCGACCGGCCGCAGGCCGTCAAACCTCATCACCGGACGCCCCGCGTCCCGACTCCTTCAGGACAGCCGCCTCGCCTGCCGCAACGACTTGACCATCGAACGCCGAGGGGACTGAGTCAGAAGCGAACGTGCAGGCAGAACTACCCATGATAGAGGGCCGCCTCCGACTAAGACTGCGGCCACGCCCCCCTAGTTTGAGGCTGCCCCATGTTTGAACGAGCTCCCTTTCGACCATGTCCCGCGTGCGGCAACAGCCAGCTCGGGTTGCTCTCAGCTGGTGGGTTGAGCCTTACTCGCCGATGCCGTGTCTGCCGCTATAGCGAGACCTCGCCTTTGCCCCCGCTGAATAAGAAGGTGATCTATCTAGATCAATTCGCCGTAAGTGAGATTTACAAGTTACGGTCAAACATACGCAAAGCGAAAGCAAACAGTCAGGCGTTTTGGAAAGAGCTAGAGCGCGTCATTCGTAGGGTGAGCTTGCTTCAGCAAGCCGTGTTCCCTGAGAGCGAGATACACAGCAACGAGACTATCGTTTCGCCGTTTCCAACGGAGCTTCGCGTAGCTCACGAAATGCTCGGAGGTGACATATCATTTGTATCGCCCGATAAAATTGTGTTTTCCCAGAACTGGGATTTTTTCCTAGCCTTCATCGAAAATCGCTCGCCCCCTCACATTAATTTCAGCGTCGATAAAATCCTGATCGGTGACCGCAATACATGGATTGCCGACCTGCATATAAGCGTTAATATGAACTATAGCCAGTTTGCTGAAGGTATTCGCACCGCCCGGGACAACACTGCAGGCGCAATATCGCAAGTTGCCGAACGATGGGCTCGCGAAAAGCCAACATTCCAGCAAGTCCTTCAAGATGAGCTTAACAGCTTCGGTCGGTCACACGTTGAGTCGGTGTTAGGTGCCATGAGCCGCATCCATAACGGACACATAAAGGGCGACGTGATGGATGTGATCGAGGGAACGCATCACCGCGTGTACCGACAGTTTACATGCATGGCCGATCATCTACAGTCAGCCGGATATGATGAAGAGTCTTCCACAAAAAAGATTATAGAGTTCTGGCACTCTCCACAAAATATACATATTCCACACCACCGAATATCATCGTACTTGTTTGCGGCCGCAGCACGTAAGATGGCTTCTGGTCAAAAACGATGTCCATCAAGAGGCTTCGTAAACGATGTGTCCGCCTTATCAATATACGGACCGTATGTAGACGCTATATTCATAGACAACGAATGTGCGGGGTTGCTACAAGAATCCCCGCTTCGCGAAGAACTGGGCTTAGACGACAAAATATTCTGCATGAACCGTGGCGATGACTTTATTTCTTACCTGAGGAGCTTAGAGGCTGCGGCGGACCCCCTAGTACATTCCTATGCAGAGGAAATATACGGACTTTCATAACCCCCCTCAATGCGCCTCGTCCCAGTTCGCCGCCGCTCGCGCATCGACCACCAGCGGCACGGACAGGTCCACCGCCGGCCAGGGCGCGCGTTCCATCACCCGCTTCACCACCGCGATCGCGCGTTCGACCTCGGCCTGCGGCGCCTCGAACACCAGTTCGTCGTGGACCTGCAGCAGCATCCGCGTGCGTAACCCCGCTTCCGCCAGCGCCCCCGGCATCCGGGCCATGGCGCGGCGGATCACGTCGGCGGCGGCGCCCTGGATTGGGGCGTTGATGGCGGCCCGTTCGGCGAACTGGCGCTGGGCGACCGACTTGGAGCGGATCTCGGGGATGTCGATCCGGCGGCCGAACACGGTGGAGACGAAGCCGCGCTCGCGCACCTCGGCCTTGGTCCGGTCCATGTAGGCGCGGATGCCGGGGAAGCGCTCGAAGTAGGTCTTGATGTAGTCGCCGGCCTCGCCCTGGCTGATGTTCAGCTGGGCGGCCAGGCCGAAGGCCGAGATGCCGTAGACGATGCCGAAGTTGATCGCCTTAGCCCGGCGGCGGACCTCGGCCGGCATGCCCTCGACCGGCACGCCGAACATCTCCGAGGCGGTGGCTGAGTGGATGTCGATCCCGGACGCGAAGGCGCGCTTCAGTTCGGGGATGTCGCCGATGTGGGCCAGCAGCCGCAGTTCGATCTGGCTGTAGTCGGCGCTGATCAGCACATGGCCGGGCTCGGCGATGAAGGCGGTGCGGATCTGGCGCCCCGTTTCGGTGCGGATCGGGATGTTCTGCAGGTTGGGGTCCGAGGAGGCCAGCCGCCCGGTGGAGGAGGCCGCGAGCGTGAAGGAGGTGTGCACCCGGCAGGTGTCCTGCCGCGCCGCGGCGATCAGGGCGTCGGTGTAGGTGCCCTTCAGCTTGGACAGCTCGCGCCAGTCCAGGATGGCGCGCGGGAGGGGGTGGCCGGCGGTCGCCAGCTCCTCCAGCACCGAGGCGTCGGTGGACCACTGGCCGGTCTTGGTCTTGGAGCCGCCCGGCAGGGACAGCTCGCCGAACAGGATGTCGCCGATCTGCTTGGGGCTGCCGACGTTGAACGGGCGGCCGGCGAGCGCGTGGGCCTCGGCCTCCAGCTCGGCCATGCGGGTGCCGAACTGGTGCGACAGCCGGCGCAGGCGCTCGGGGTCGACCTTGATGCCGGCCAGCTCCATGTCGGCCAGCACGGGGGGCAGCGGCCGCTCCAGCGTCTCGTAGACGGTGGTCAGGCCCTGGGTCCGCAGGCGGGGCTTGAGCAGCCGCCACAGGCGCAGCGTCACGTCGGCGTCCTCGGCCGCGTAGCAGGTCGCGGGCTTCAGCTCGACGTGCTTGAAGCTCTTCTTGCCGGCGACGCTCTTGAAGGCGATCGGCGTGTGGCCGAGGTGCAGCTCCGACAGCTCGTCCATGCCGTGGCCGTGCAGCCCCGCCTCCAGCACGTAGCTGATCAGCATGGTGTCCTCGACCGGCGCCACGGCGATCCCGTGCCGCTTCAGCACGGCGATGTCGTACTTCGAATTGTGCGCTACTTTCAGAATGCTAGGATCTTCAAGCAGCGGCTTCAGCCGGGCCAGGGCCTCGTCGAAGCCGACCTGGACGATCTCCGATCCGGTCAGGTCCAGCCCCTCCTCGGCGCAGTGGCCGAGCGGCACGTAGGCGGCTTCGCCCGGCGCCACCGCCAGCGACATGCCGCAGAGGTTCGCGTGGGTGGCCGAAAGGCTGTCGGTCTCGGTGTCGAAGGCGACGACGCCCGCCTCGTAGGCGCGGGCGATCCAGCGGTCGAGGGTGTCAAAATCCTGGATGCAGCAGTAGTTGTCGACGTCGAAGGTCTGGGGATCGGACGCGGGCGCCGGCGCCGCGTCCGGGGCGCGGGCGTAGGAGGGGCGAAGCGTGGGCGAGCGCTCCGCGTGGAAGGCCGGGGCGTCGGGGCGATGCTCGACCTTGCCGTCGCCGACCCGCTTGGCCAGGGTGCGGAACTCCATCTGCTCCAGGAAGGCCTGCAGCACCGCGGGGTCCGGGTCGCGGACCTTCAGCGCCTCCAGCGGCTCGGGCAGGGGGGCGTCGCAGGTCAGGGTGACCAGCTCGCGCGACAGGCGGATCTGGTCGGCGTAGGCGATCAGGGTCTCGCGGCGTTTGGGCTGCTTGATCGACTCCGCGTTGGCCAGAAGGGTGTCCAGGTCGCCGAATTCGCCGATCAGCTGGGCGGCGGTCTTGACGCCGATGCCGGGCGCGCCCGGGACGTTGTCGACGCTGTCGCCGATCAGGGACTGGACGTCGATCACCTTCTCGGGCGGCACGCCGAACTTGTCGATCACCTGCTCGCGCCCGATGCGCAGCTCCTTGACCGGGTCGAACATGACGACGCCGTCGCGGACCAGCTGCATCAGGTCCTTGTCGGAGGAGACGATGACCGTCTCGCCGCCGACGCGCTCCACCTCGCAGGCGTAGGAGGCCAAAAGGTCGTCGGCCTCGTAGCCCTGCAGCTCGATCGCCGGCACGCCGAACGCGCGCGTCGCCTCGCGCACCAGCGGGAACTGCGGGATCAGGTCGTCCGGCGGCGGCGGCCGGTTGGCCTTGTAGTCGGCGTACCGGTCGGTCCGGAACGTCTTCTCGCTGGCGTCGAAGATCACCGCCAGATGCGTCGGCGCCTCCGCCCCCCTGGTGTCCCTGAGGAGCCTCCAAAGCATGTTGGAAAACCCGAGCACCGCCCCGGTCGGCATTCCATCTGATTTTCGATTGAGCGGCGGCAGCACGTGGTAGGCGCGGAAGATGTAGCCCGAGCCGTCGATCAGATAGACGCGGGGCTTGGGCCCGTCCTGGGTCAGCTCGCGGACGGCGACTTGCGTCTCGGACGGCGGGGCGAGGGTGTCGGTCATGGCGGCAACATAGGCCGCGACTCCCGCCTCGTCACCGCGCGCCTGCGCCGCTCATGGCCGCAGTCCGCGGTGGTGCGCCAGGGCCGCGGACAGCTCTTCGACCAGCAGGGTCTTGAGCCGTTCGGGGGCCAGCACCTCGACCTTGTCGCCCCAGCTGAACAGGTGCCAGGCCAGTTCGCGCATGCCGCTGGCCCGGAACGACACGGCCACCGATCCGTCGGGCCGCGCCTCCAACGTCTGTGTGGAATGGAAGCGCCACCCGAGCGCGTCCTCGGCCCCGTGCGGCAGGATTATCAGGCGCACCTCCTCCACCTCGTCCTGGTAGATGCCGAACGAGCGGTCGGCGAAGGCCTGCAGGTCGAATCCGGGCGGCGGCGATCCGGCGAGCTCGATCACTTCCAGCGCTTCGACCCGGTCCAGCCGCCGGGTCTTGGGCTCGGTGGAGCCCAGGTCCGCCCCGACCAGATAGTTCACCCTCCCGAAGATCAGGCCGTAGGGCACGACGGTGCGCCGCGCGCCGGGGCTGGACCCGCCGCGGTAGGCGAAGCTGACCGCCCGTCCGGCGGCCAGGGCGTATTGCAGGTCGGCGATCAGGGCCTGGTCCTCCGACCGGCGCGGCCCCGCCTGCACGGCGGTGGCCTGGGCCCGGGCCAGCGCCTCCAGGTCGGGGGCCAGCCGCCGGCGGTCGGGCGCGCGCATGGCGGCGCGGACCTTCAGGTCGAGAGAGCGCAGCGCCTCGGCCCGTGCGGCGGCGCCCTCGGCCGCCAGGGCCTCGGCGGCGGCGGCCAGGGCCGTCAGCTCCTCGACGGCCGGGCTTTGCAGAAAGCCGTCCAGCCCGCCGGGGATGCGGAACCGCTTGCTCTTGCCGTCGAGCGTCTCGGACATCTGCGGGAACAGCCGCCAGAGCGCGTCGCGCATCCGCTCCGCCGTGCGGCGGTCCGCCCCCGCCGCTTCGGCCATCTCGTCCAGCGTCAGCCCCTCGGCGCTGCCGGCCAGCCGCCGGGCCAGTTCGATGAGGGTCGCGGCCTTGTCGTGTCGCATGGCCGGAACATACGACCGATTCTGTCGTAGCACCCCTTCACAGTGCGAACATCGAGCAACGACAGCGATCCCGGACGAGCGCGATGACCGCCCAAGACTCCACTCTCAAGCCCCGCACCCTGTTCCAGCGTCCCCGCGCCCGCTTCGCCCAGCCGGGCGAGGAGCTCAAGCTCAGCCTCTGGCGCGGACGCGTCCCCGCCGCGGCGCTCGGCCGGGTGATGCAGAAGGCCGACCGGCGCGAGCCGCTGGAGGGAGGCCGCACCCTGCACCAGGTGACCCGCGGCCGGATGAGCGGCTGGGGCGCTATCTGGAACGACGTCGAGGACGAGCTCGAGACCATGACCGAGGCCCAGGTCGGCCGCTGGATGGAGGAGGACGACCTTTGGGAGGAGGCGCGCGGCCGCTCGGCGGCATGAGGCTCACCAGTCTCCGATGTTCGGCGCCGACGCCCACGGTTCGGCCGGCGGCAAGGCGGCGCCCTTCTGCAGCAGCTCGATCGAGATCCCGTCCGGCGACCGCACGAAGGCCATGCGGCCGTCGCGGGGCGGGCGGTTGATCGTCACCCCGCCGTCGGCCAGGCGGGCGCAGGTCGCGTAGACGTCCTCGACCTCGTAGGCGAGGTGGCCGAAGTTGCGGCCGCCGTCGTACGTCTCCGGGTCCCAGTTGTAGGTCAGCTCGACCATCGGCGCGGCTTCGGCGCGGGCGCGCTCGGCGTCCTGCGGCGCGGCGAGGAACACCAGGGTGAAGCGGCCCTGCGGATAGTCGTTGCGCCGTACCTCCACCAGCCCGAGCTTCGCGCACCAGAAGTCGAGCGCCTGGTCCAGGTCGCGGACGCGGACCATGGCGTGGAGGAACCGCACCGGAGTCAGTGCGCCTCGGGACCGCGAGGCGCCGGGCTGGAGTACTCGCTCTCGGAGCCTTCGGCGCCTTGTGCCAGCTCGAAGCGGCGGTCGCAGTAGCCGCACTCGACGAAGCGCTCGTCGCCCATGTCCATGTAGACCAGCGGGTGGCCGAGCGCGCCGCCGCCGCCGTCGCAGGCCACGCGCTTGGAGCGGACCACGATCACCTCCGGCGGAGGCGGGGCGGGGCGGAGCGGGTCTTCCGGCTGCATCAGGACTTCAGGCTCGCGAACAGGTCGGCGCGACACCTACGCGGGGCGCCCTCGCCCGTCAATTCGCCGCCGGGGCGTCCTTGCGGCCGAACACACGGCGCAGCAGCTCCTTGCGCTTGCGGAAGATCGTCAGCCCCAGGCAGCCCGCCGCGATCCACAGGGCGATCTCGCCGACCACCCCGGCCCCACCGCCGATCAGCAAAGCCTGGGTGCGGGTCAGCTCGCCCGCCGCCGCCAGCCCCAGGGCGATCAGCATGCCCCCGTAGCCCGCCACCGCCACGGCCATCGCCGTCCAACCCACCATCCGGATCATTGTCTCGCCTTTCGTCCAGGTTCCTTGTCTGAGTGACAAGTATGCTGGACAAACGGGCATGTCAAGGGCGCTTTACCGAAGCTGTCGGAGTCTCCAGTCGCCGACGCCCGGCGGATGGTCTATAGGGCCGCGGATCATGACCGCTCCCGCCGCGCCCGCGCGCACGCCCGTCCCCGCCTCGATCTGGATCCTGCTCAGCGTGGTGTTCGTGAACCTCGCCGGGTTCGCGCTGATCCTGCCGCTGCTGCCCTTCTTCGCGCAGAGCCTGGACGCCGCCGCCTGGCAGGTGACCATCATGTTCTCGGCCTATTCGGTCGGGCAGTTCTTCGCCGAGCCGTTCTGGGGCCGGCTGTCGGACCGGATCGGCCGCAAGCCGGTGCTGATCGCCACCACCTTGGCGAACGTCGCCGGGTACCTGGCGCTGGTGTTCGCCCCGACCATCTGGTGGGCGGTGGGGATCCGGTTCTTCACGGGCCTGGGCGCGGGCAACATCTCGACCATCCAGGGTTATGTCGCGGACGTCACCCCGCCGGCCGAGCGGGCCGGGCGCATGGGCCTGCTGGGCGCGGCGTTCGGCATGGGGTTCGTGCTGGGCCCGGCGATCGGCGGGCTGCTGTCGCGCGACGACATGGGACCGGCCGGGTATCACCCGCCGCTCTACGCCGCCGCCGCCATGGCCGCCCTGGCGGGGCTGGGCGTGATCCTGTTCGTCAAGGAGAGCCGCGCCCGCTCCGCGCCCGACGCCCCGCGCCAGCGGTTCCTGGCCGGCCTGCGCGAGGCGCGCGACCACAAGGTGATCTCGCGGGTGCTGCTGGTCACCTTCGTCTACATGGCCGCCTTCGCAGGAATGGAGTCCACCTTCGGCCTGTGGGCGGGGGAAGAGTTCGGCTGGGGCGCGCGCGAGGTCGGGCTGAACTTCGCCGTCGTCGGGGTGGTGGCCGCCATAACCCAGGCCCTCATCGTCGGGCGGCTGGGCCGGCGGTTCGGCGAGGCGCGGGTGGTGGCTTTCGGCGTGCTGCTGTTCGGCGCCAGCCTGTTCCTCCAGACGGTCCACCACCAGCAATGGCTGATTCCGGTCCTGACCGGCGTCGGCGTGTTCGGCCAGGCCCTGGCCATGCCTTCGATCTCGGCGCTGATCTCGCGCTCCGCTTCGCCGGACAAGCAGGGCCAAATGCTGGGGCTGAACATGGCCGCGGGCTCCGCCTCGCGCATGCTGGGCCCGATCGCCGCCGGCGCCCTCTACTCCGCCTTCGGAGCGGAAGTCCCCTTCATCGTCGGCGCCCTGCTGGTGATCCCCGCCGCCCTGATGGCGATCAACGCCGGCCGCGTGTTCCGCCGCGAGCAGGCGCGCGAGGCGGGGTGAGCCCCGGACGCGAAAAAGGCCCGACGGGGTCCCGCCGGGCCTTCTTATTTGGTGGAGCTAAGCGGAGTCGAACCGCTGACCTCTTGAATGCCATTCAAGCGCTCTACCAGCTGAGCTATAGCCCCGAAGCTCGTTCCCGCCGGGCTGGTCCGGCGAGGCGGCGTACTTATGACGAAGCCTCGATCCGATCAAGCGGATTTCGGCGCGACCTTACTCCTCGCCTTCGCCGGGCAGGTCGATGTCCTCTTCGAACGAGTCGTCCTCCTCGTCCTCGAGGAAGGGAACGGTGTCCTCCTCGTCGTCCTCGAGGTCGACGTCCTCCTCGCCCACGCCCAGGTCGACGTCGTCCGCAGGGCCCTTGGCCGGGTCCACGTCGCCCTCGTCCTCGTCGTCGACCACGATCGGATCCTCGACCGCCTCGTCGATCTCCGGCGCGGCGACGTCCTCCTCCTCCTCGTCGGAGTCGGCGGCCTTGTCCTTCACCTGATCCTCGGCCTCGTCCTCGTAGTCCGGGGTCACCGCGCGAGCACGGATGCGGCGCGACTTGACCGCCTCTTCGGGATCGAAGTCCGAGCCGCACTTGGGGCAATGCGCCGGGCGGCGGCCCAGGTCGTAGAATTTGGCCTGGCAGGTCGGGCAGATCTGTTTCGTGCCGAGCGCGGGATCAGCCAAGGGTTCACCTGTGTGACGTGTAAGGCTTGGGTCGAAAGCGGCGGCTCCCTTGCCACGCGTCCGGCCCGCTGTCAAAAGCCCCCTCCCTGAGGCTTCGCAGGCGTGTGCGATCCCGTGATCCGACCGGCGGAAAAGCTGACCGCCCGCCCCGCCGGGCCGCTGCGGGGGACCGTGCGGGCGCCCGGCGACAAGTCGATCTCGCACCGCGCCCTGATCCTGGGCGCGCTGGCGACCGGAACCACTCACATCGCCGGCCTGCTGGAGGGCGAGGACGTGCTGCGCACCGCCCAGGCCGTGCGCGCTTTCGGGGCCGAGGTCGAGCGCCTGGGCGAAGGCCGCTGGCGGGTGACCGGTCGCGGACGGTTCGACCAGCCCGACGGCGTGATCGACTGCGGCAACGCGGGCACCGGCGTGCGGCTGCTCATGGGCGCGGCGGCGGGGTTTCCGATCACCGTCGCCTTCGACGGCGACGAGTCCTTGCGCAAACGACCGATGGGGAGAGTGACCGAGCCGCTGGCAGCGATGGGCGCGCGGTTCGAGGGCGGCGAACACTTGCCCATCAAGGTCCACGGCGGCGGCCTGGAGGGGATCGCCTATGCGCCTCCGCACGCGTCGGCTCAGGTGAAGTCGGCGGTGCTGCTGGCCGGTCTGAACGCCCATGGCGAGACCGCGGTCACCGAGGCGCGGCCGACCCGCGACCACAGCGAGCGGATGCTGCGGGCGTTCGGAGCCGACGTCTCGGTCGAAGACGGACCGCAGGGACGAACGGCGCGGCTGCGGCCCTCGGCCCTGCGCGGAACGACCATCACCGTGCCGGGCGATCCCTCGTCGGCCGCCTTCCCGCTGGTGGCGGCCCTGCTGGTTCCGAAGTCGGAGGCGACCGTCCAGGGCGTGCTGCTGAACCCGTTGCGCACCGGCCTGTTCGAGACCCTGCGCGAGATGGGTGCGGACCTGACGATCACCAACGAGCGCGACGACGGCGGCGAGCCTGTCGGCGACCTGACCGCCCGCGCCTCCAGGCTGAAGGGCGTGGTCGTGCCGCCGGAGCGCGCGCCCTCGATGATCGACGAGTACCCGATCCTGGCCGTCGCCGCCGCCTTCGCCAAAGGAACCACGGTGATGCGCGGGATCGGCGAGCTGCGGGTGAAGGAGAGCGACCGCATCGCGCTGACCGCCCACGGCCTGCGCGCCTGCGGCGTCGACGCCGAGGAGGAGCCTGACGGCCTGATCGTCCACGGCAGGGGAAAGCCGCCGGCCGGCGGGGCCGAGGTGGCGACCGCCGGCGACCACCGCATCGCCATGGCCCACCTGGTGCTGGGCCTGGCGGCCGGGCGGCCCGTGACGGTGGGCGAGCCGGGCATGATCGCCACCAGCTTTCCCGGTTTCGTCGATCTGATGCGGAGCCTGGGCGCGGATATCGGGGAGGACGCATGGGCTTCGTGATCGCCGTCGACGGCCCCGCCGCCTCGGGCAAGGGCACCATCGCCGGGCGCCTGGCCGCCTCTTACGGCCTGCCGTACCTGGACACCGGCCTGCTCTACCGCGCGGTGGGCGTGGCCCTGCTGCGCGCGAACGCCGACCTGGACGACCCCGCCGCCGCCGAAGCCGCCGCGCGGGCCCTGCGGCTGGAGGACCTGGACGACCCCGCCCTGCGCGGCGCGGTGGCCGGAGAGGCGGCCAGTCGCGGCGCCGCCCACCCGGGCGTGCGCGCCGCCCTGCTGGAGCTCCAGCGCGCCTTCGCCGCGCGCGAGGGCGGGGCGGTGCTGGACGGGCGCGACATCGGGACGGTGATCGCCCCCGACGCGCCGGTGAAGCTCTACGTGACGGCCGGCCCCGAGGTTCGCGCCGAGCGCCGCTGGAAGCAGCTGCTGTCCCAAGGGGAGGCGGTCGCCTACGAGACGGTGCTGGAGGACATCCGCCGGCGCGACGCCCGCGACGCCGGCCGCGACGCCGCGCCCATGGAGCCCGCGCCGGACGCGGTCTTGCTGGACACCACCGACCTGAGTATAGAGGCCGCGACCGATGCGGCCCGCCGCATCGTCGAGGCGGCGCGCGCCTTCCGAGGCTAAACCAAACGCGCCTTTCCCTCGCGGCCGCGGGCGACACCAGGGAAACGGGGCGAACAGCCTCGCCGCCCCCTCGGCCTCGAAGACCTCAACCCCTGCAACACGCGCGGACTCCCACCGCGGCCGTACCGGCCGAGGGCGACGCGCCTTTAGAGACTGGACCCTATGACGGACGTCATGACCCCCTCGCGCGACGACTTCGCCGCGCTGCTCGACGAAACCCTGGCCGGCCGCGACATGATGGAAGGCCAGGTCGTTCACGGACGCGTGGTCGCCATGGAGAAGGACTTCGTCGTCATCGACGTCGGCCTGAAGACCGAAGGCCGCATCCAGCTGAAGGAATTCGGCCAGGACGCCACCCCGAAGGTCGGCGACAACGTCGAGGTCTATCTGGAGCGCGTCGAGAACGCGATGGGCGAGGCGGTGATCAGCCGCGAGAAGGCCCGCCGCGAGGAGGCCTGGACCCGCCTCGAGGTCGTGTTCGCCGAAGGCCAGCCGGTGATGGGCTCCATCGTCGGCCGCGTGAAGGGCGGCTTCACCGTCGACCTGGGCGGCGCCTCGGCTTTCCTGCCGGGCAGCCAGGTCGACATCCGCCCGGTCCGCGACGTCGGCCCGCTGATGGGCAAGGAGCAGCCGTTCGCGATCCTGAAGATGGACCGCCCGCGCGGCAACATCGTCGTCTCCCGCCGCGCCATCCTGGAAGAGGCCCGCGCCGAGCAGCGCACCGAGCTGGTGTCGCAGCTGGCCGAGGGCGAAGTCCGTGAAGGCGTGGTCAAGAACATCACCGACTACGGCGCGTTCGTGGACCTGGGCGGCATCGACGGCCTGCTGCACGTCACCGACATGAGCTGGAAGCGCGTCTCCCACCCGTCACAGGTGCTGGCGGTCGGCGACACGGTGAAGGTGCAGATCGTCAAGATCAACCCGGACACCCAGCGCATCTCGCTCGGCATGAAGCAGCTGCAGTCCGACCCGTGGGACGGCGTGGACGCCAAGTACCCGGCGGGCGCGAAATTCACCGGCCGCATCACCAACATCACCGACTACGGCGCCTTCGTGGAGCTGGAAGCCGGCGTCGAGGGTCTGGTGCACGTCTCGGAGATGTCCTGGACCAAGAAGAACGCCCACCCCGGCAAGATCGTCTCCACCAGCCAAGAAGTGGAAGTCATCGTTCTGGACGTGGACGCCTCCAAGCGCCGCATCTCGCTCGGCCTCAAGCAGGCCCAGGCCAATCCGTGGGACGCCTTCGTCGCCGCCCACCCGATCGGCTCCGACGTGGAAGGCGAGGTCAAGAACGCCACCGAGTTCGGCCTGTTCATCGGCCTGGAGAACGACATCGACGGCATGGTCCACCTGTCCGACCTGGACTGGAACCAGTCGGGCGAGGAAGCCATCCAGCGCTACAAGAAGGGCGAGACCGTCAAGGCGCGCGTGCTCGACGTCGACGTCGAGAAGGAGCGCATCTCGCTGGGCATCAAGCAGCTGTCGGGCGACCCGATGGCTGGCGACGCCTTCCGCAAGGGCCAGACCGTGACCGTCACCGTCGCCGAGATCACCTCGGGCGGCATCGAGGTCCGGTTCGGCGACGAGAACGCCCCGATGTCCGCCTTCATCCGCAAGTCGGACCTGTCGCGCGACCGCAACGAGCAACGCCCCGAGCGCTTCGCCGTGGGCGACCGCGTCGACGCCCAGGTCACCCAGGTGGACAAGGCCACCCGCCGCGTGTCCGTGTCGATCAAGGCGCTGGAGATGGCCGACGAGAAGCAGGCCATCGAGCAGTACGGCAGCCAGGACTCCGGCGCGTCGCTCGGCGACATCCTGGGCGCGGCCCTGCGCGAGCGGGCCGGCAAGGAGTAACCCGGGTCGGGACTTGATCCCGCCCTGCGCATGTACGAGAAGCCCCGTTCGGACCTCCGGACGGGGCTTTTTCGTGCGCCGGGCGAAGGTCATTGCTTTCAACGCCTTGCGGTACGGCCGCGCTTGCCGCATGGTCGAGGGCGAGGGGGACCCGAGCGAATGATCAAGTCGGAACTGGTCGCCAAGCTGGCGTCGGAACATCCGCACCTGACCCACCGCGACGTGGAGCGGGTGGTCAACATCATCCTGGACGGCATGGTCACGGCGCTGGAGGACGGCGGCCGGGTGGAGCTGCGCGGATTCGGCGCCTTCTCGGTGCGCTCGCGCCCCGCTCGCTCGGGCCGCAACCCGCGCACCGGCGCGCCGGTGTCGGTGCCGGCCAAGCACGTGCCCTTCTTCAAGAGCGGCAAGGAGCTGCGCGAGCGGCTGAACCTGTCGGGCGACGACAACGAATAGCGACCCGACGTGCCGCTTCACATCCTGAGGGAATTCCGCACCTTCGCGGTGCGCGGCAACGTCGTCGACCTGGCCGTCGGCGTGATCATCGGCGCGGCCTTCGGCAAGATCGTCACCTCGCTGGTCGACCAGGTGATCATGCCGCCGCTGGGGCTGCTGATCAGCCGGGTGGACTTTTCCAAGCTGGAATGGGTGCTGCGGCCCGACAACCCCGCCACCGCCGCGTCGGAGAAGGTTGCGATCCAGTACGGCGCCTTCGTCAACACCGTGATCCAGTTCGTGATCGTGGCCTTCGCCGTGTTCATCCTGGTCAAGGCGATCAACCGCCTGCGCGAACGCGAGGCCGAAAGCCCCGCCGCCCCGGCCGCCCCGACGCCGACCGAAAAGCTGCTGGCCGAGATCCGCGACGAACTGCGCGCCGGCCGCGGCGCCGACGCTTAAGGGCGGTGACGAGGGCGCATTGCGCCCTGGCCTCTTACCGCTCCATCCTCCGCCCTCACGACAAGGGAGTCGCCGCTTGCGCCTGATCGACCTCAGCCATGCGATCGAGGACGGCATGGTCACCTACAAGGGCCTGCCGGCGCCGGTGATCTGCGACTACTGGAGCCGCGAGGCCTCGCGCGGTTTCTACGACGACGGGTCGGAGTTCCAGATCGGCCGGATCGACATGGTCGCCAACACCGGCACCTATCTGGACTGCCCGTCGCACCGCTACGCCGACGGCGACGATCTCAGCCGGGTGGGGCTCGGGCGGCTGGCGGGGCTGGACGCTCTGGTGGTGCGGACCGGCGAGGCCCTGGCGATCGGCGCCGACCGATTCGAGGGGCTGGAGGTCGCGGGCAAGGCGGTCTTGGTCCACACCGGCTGGGACCGGTTCTGGCGAACCGACGCTTACCTTCAGAACCACCCGTTCCTGACCGCCGAGGCCGCCGACCTGCTGGCCCGACGCGGCGCGGCCCTGGTCGGCATCGACAGCCACAACATCGACGACACCAGCGGCCGATCCCGCCCGGTCCACACCCGCCTGCTGGGCGCGGGCGTGCTGATCGTCGAGCACCTGACCAACCTGGGCGCCCTGCCCGACCGGGCTTTCCGCTTCACCGCCGCCCCGCCCAAGGTGGTCGGCATGGGCACCTTCCCTGTGCGCGCCTTCGCAGAGGTCGCATGAGCGCGCCGCACCGCTGCCCCTGGTGCGGGACCGACCCGCTCTACGTCGCCTATCATGACCGCGAGTGGGGCGTGCCGGAGTACGACTCCCGCGCGCTTTGGGAAAAGCTGGTGCTGGACGGCTTCCAGGCCGGGCTCGCCTGGATCACCATCCTGAGGAAGCGCGAGGCGTTCCGCGCCGGCTTCCACGGCTTCGACCCCGAGAAGGTCGCCCGCTACGGCGAGGCCGACGTGAACCGTCTGCTGGCCGACGCCGGCATCGTCCGCTCTCGGGCCAAGATCGACGCGGCGATTCGCGGCGCTCGGGTCTACCTCGACATGCGCGAGCGCGGCGAGGACTTCTCCGCCTGGTGCTGGGCGTTCACGGACGGCCGACCGATCCAGAACGCGCTCGGCGTCATGGGCGAGGCGCCGGCCCAGACGCCGCTGTCGGTGGAGATGTCCAAGGCGCTGCGGGCGAAGGGGTTCAACTTCGTCGGCCCGGTGATCGTCTACGCCTGGATGCAGGCCTGCGGCCTTGTGAACGACCACCTCGTCTCCTGCTTCCGCCACGCCGAGGTCCGTCGTCTGGCGAAGACCGCATGAAGACGCCCGCCCGCCGCCGCATCGGCCCGAACCTGACGCTGGAAAAGCTTTGCGGCGAAGGCCCGGTCTGCGGCGTCGACGAGGCCGGGCGCGGGCCCTGGGCCGGGCCGGTGTCGGCCGCCGCGGTGATCCTGCCCGTACGCCGCCTGCCCAAGGGGATAGACGACTCCAAGAAGCTGACCGCCAAGGCGCGCGAAGCGCTGGAGGCCGAGATCAAGGATCGGGCCCTCGCCTGGTCGGTCGCCTTCGCTTCCGTGGAGGAGATCGCGACCCTGAACATCCTGCACGCCACGGGCCTCGCCATGCGGCGCGCGGTCGAGGGGCTGGGGGTGAAGCCTGCGGTGGCGCTGGTGGACGGCAACTACGCCTTCCCGCTGCCGTGTACGGTCCGGACGGTGGTGGGTGGCGACGCCCTGTCGCTGTCGATCGCCGCGGCCTCGATCCTGGCCAAGACGGCGCGCGATCGGCTGATGGCGGAGATGGACGATCTCTATCCCGGCTACGGCTTCAGGTCCCACAAGGGCTACCGGGCGCCCGCCCACGCGGAGGCTCTGAAGAGGCTCGGCCCCTGCCAGATCCATCGCGCGGGCTGGGCGCCCGTGAAAGCTCTGCTCGCCGGCGATCTGTTCGAGGACCTGGGGAGCGGTCCCGATCAGATGTGAAGCCACGCTCCGGTGAGCATACCGACGAAGGCCCAGAACACGGCCCCGACGATCATCACGGCGGTATTGGACAGCTCGACGTATTCATCCTCGCCGGCCGCCTTCTCCCGCGTGTACGCGTGAGAGACTGAACGCTTGTACGCTTTACCGTTACTGGAGTCCGGACGGTAGATCACGGACATGGTACGCTACTCCGGGCACTGGGTACTTGACATGCAGCCCAACGCGTGCCGCCGAACACCGTTCCGCAAGCGGGGCGGGCAACGACTTATCCAAGGATAGGTTCCCACCGCCCACAGTTCGCCGCACCCGCCGCCGTTGGCGCGGGGGATCAACTATGCGATGAGCGCGGACGATGACGACGCGCCTCAGATTCGAGCCGGTGGCCGACGCTTCCGACCTGACCGTGGCCGCTGCGGGCGAGGAGCCGGCGGGCGGCGGAACCGGCGCGCGCCTGCGTTTCGCCATCCCCGCCGAGCAGCGCCGCATCAAGCTCAAGGCCAAGGACCCGAAAGCCTGGCAAAAGGAGCGCGCCGCCCGCAAGCTGCGCCGCCGCCTGATGGTCTGGGGAGCGGCCGTGCTGGCCGCCTTAGGTGCCTCCGTGCTCGCCTGGCTGCTGCTGAGGGCGCTCCTCGGTTAAAGCCGCATTTACCCCGTCCCCGCCAAAGGTCATGATTCAGGGCGGGAGCGAGCGATGATCCGGACCGACGTCATTCTGACCGGCGACTGCGTCGAGCAGCTCAAGACCCTGCCCGACCGCTCGGTCGACCTGGTGTTCGCCGATCCGCCCTACAACCTCCAGCTCGGCGGCGAGCTGCTGCGGCCCGACAACTCCAAGGTCGACGCGGTCGACGACGACTGGGACCGCTTCGCCTCGTTCGAGGAGTACGACCGCTTCACCCGCGCCTGGCTCGCCGAATGCCGCCGGGTGCTGAAGGACGACGGCGCGATCTGGGTGATCGGCAGCTACCACAACGTGTTCCGCCTGGGCGTCGCGCTGCAGGACCTGGGCTTCTGGATCCTCAACGACGTGATCTGGCGCAAGTCCAATCCGATGCCGAACTTCAAGGGCACGCGCCTGACCAACGCGCACGAGACCCTGATCTGGGCGGCGCGCTCGCGCGGGCAGAAGCGCTACACCTTCAACTACGACGCGCTGAAGGTCTTCAACGACGACACCCAGATGCGTTCCGATTGGACACTCCCGCTGTGCACCGGCGAGGAGCGGCTGAAGGACGAGCAGGGCGTCAAGGCGCACCCGACCCAGAAGCCCGAGGCCCTGCTGCACCGCGTGCTGCTGGCCGCCTCGAAACCCGGCGACGTGGTCCTG
>Ga0196974_1000179_pt1 | contig 16381 bp, 28 predicted proteins | sample S1_1013CmetaG_FD_155477 | JGI IMG/M metagenome (GOLD analysis project Ga0196974, IMG submission 155477) | Soil microbial communities from Anza Borrego desert, Southern California, United States - S1_10-13C | ecosystem: Environmental > Terrestrial > Soil > Desert | place: USA: California...
GGAGAAAGCAGCGGACATTCGTAGTTTTACATTCCATCACTGACGAACATTTTAGCATAAGTACAGCAAAAGCCCCGGATAAATCCAGGGCTTTGTTGTCTGTATCACTGTGTCAGACCGTCCGTAAGAAGTCTTTTTATTCTCGGTACACGTACGTAATGCACAGATCGTGCAGCCTATAGCTGTATATCGCTTGCAGTCTCGCTTCCGCTTCCTTTATATTTTCGGCTTCGATTACATGCGATCCGTGTCGAGTTTTGCCGCTTGCGTCCTGCTGTTCGTTGTACGTGAATGATAATAGATACTTGCGCATAGGTAAAATATTTGTTGTTATTATTATTCGCATTGAGTGAAAGCAAAATATTCATTGTCCGGTGTGCGCCCCGATGCGCAGGGGTTGATACTATAAATGTTCGGGGTGTTCGGGTTAATGCTTTCAAAATACCCAACGCAGCCCCCGAAATTGGAAATACAGATTGTGTAGGTTCCTGTGTTCGGCAGGAATTTTGTAACACTTCCACCGGGATCCGCATTGAATGTAAAGGATCCTTGCGATTGATCGCCGGTAAAAGTAACCGTTGCCCCGGCGTTCACGTCGTTGGCAAAATTGATCTTTACTGTTTTGTAAAAGTCATTGTCAGGCGTACAGCGAACAATGACAAATGAAATTGCAAGTAAGCATAAGATTCTTTTCATAATAAAGTGTTTTTATGATCGCTAAGATATACGCCCGCGTGGATCTGTGCAAGGTATATCTACGAGAAAAAAAGCGCAGTGTAAAAACACCGCGCCGAATATCTACCGCCATGATAGATATTGCTACCCTTAGTTTGAAAATGAAGTTAGTAAATAAGCAGATCAATTTGCGGTCTGTGTCGGTGTTTCCTCTTTTAACACGGATTTTAGAAAGTCGGCAACGTGTTCCATTTCCTTCCTGTGAATATTGATGCTCTCATACGTGGTGGATATGCCCAAATAGAAAAAACAATCTGCAAGGGTTTTTATATTGTCGTACGCTATTGTCAATTCTAAGCCTTTCCCTTCCTCTATTTCTTTTTCATGTATAACCGCAATTCTTCCCGATTTGTTATCCAGTATAAAGCCTATCGCCGTTCCTAATTTATCCCGGTCTGCCTTTGCAATGGTAATGACCGAAAAGAACTTTAGGTCGGGGGCTTTTTCGTCTGTGTATGGCTGCGAGTCGTCTCTCGTTAGCGTGGTTTTTTTGATTCTAAAGCCCGGCCCCGGATCCTTCATTTCATAAAGGTGCTTCACTTTGGCCTGAAGATCCTGTAAAAGTATTTTCATTCGTTCGCCTTGTTGATTCATTTTCTCGTCCACTTCGTCTATCCGGGCATAGGATTTATAAAGACTGTCATATAATTCCTCGAATCGTTTGTTGTCTGTGCGCCGTTTCCTTCGCGTTACTTCGTGGCGAAGTCGTACGATAAGTAGAATTACAGCCGTCGCTATAAATATCCATACAAGGACGGTAAGCGATAGAGATAGATCATGTTGCATAGCTTTTGTTTTTATTGTTTAATGAAAAATTTACTCCATTGTGCAGCCATCGCATTCGCGATTCCTTGGTAGGTCTTTGCGCGCAGATAGGCGCGCGCATCGGATGGACCTAAGTTATTTTGCCCCGTTGGTGTTTGGTTAGCGTATCGCTTTTTTTTGATGACCTTCGTAGGTTGCAGATGTGGAAGGTTTTTCAACCAAAGACAAGTCCGCTTACTTGCATCTTCGCCGAATTGCCAGGGCTGTATTGTGTGTGTCTGCCGTTCAATGTGTTTTTTTGCTTCGCTATTTTGAACGGGGTTTTCCATGCAGATATGTTGTATCGGGGATTTCCAGATCATGTTAAAAAAAGCTGCCGCCTGTTCTACTTCATCGTACAGGTTGTGTTTCTTTATGTACCATATAACGGAATTGGTTAAGCGCGTACAAGGCGGGTGCGCAATAGCGCCGGTAAATTTGCCGGAATATAAAACGTCTTTCAGGTGCATGTCGTTATCTATAAGCATGTGCGGGCCGGGCTTGTCTGACGGGTACAGATCACAGCTAATTGCGTCAACGCCTTGTGATATAAAAGCGTCGCGGATAATCCCGGATCTCTCGCCTACGATAATTAAACTCATTTTTTTACAAAAAGGTTTCCGTTTTCTATACATGCGTGTCCGTATCCGATCATATACGCCGCTTCCGGTGTGACGCCTGAATAGGTGAATATTGTTTGATTAAAAAGCTTTGACGGTTGTTCGGCTTCCTTTTGGATAAGGGGCTCTATGATTTGTATAGTTTCAATGAGTAGAAAAAACTCGCGGCGGTGTTCGTTTCTTACGAGGAATTGCATATTGGCGATTATTGGTTGAGGTATATCCGGCCTAAATAGTTGCCGGTTTTTCTGCTATAGAAGTTTATATATTGGGCGTCGGGAAACTCTCTTTTTACGAATGATACAAATGTCTGTACGCCTAGCGTTTTGCTGTTCGTGACATACTCATACTTGACGGGCTTCCCGCCGTATAGAGGGTGATCTTTGTCGAAAAAAATTATCGCGGATAATTTTTCTTCAGTAGAATAAAATGTATCTTTCATTCTGGAAATAGATGCGCGCCGGTTGGCAATCCCTTCGGGAATTGTTTAACCGGCAGCGTCTTTTTTATGGTGTATATTTTCGATCTTGCATTATCAGTAGTGCCGTGTGGATCCTGAAAGGTGAAATAAATTCCCATGTACCCGGCGCGGTCTGCACTTCGAACCCGGTTGTATATAAGCGTTCGCGGATCTGCCGGATCCAGGCGCGTTCTTCCATTGTGCCGCAATTAAGGTCTTTTCTTTCTTCTACAAGGGGTTTTGCTGTACCACCGTAGGTAATTTGAAGTGTCCAATAGTTCGGCATTGTGATTGTTTTAATTGTTATCCAAAAAGTCCGTCGTTGTCTTTAATGTTTTTCGATAACTCCAATACTTCGTTTAGAAGTCTGTGTACGGCTTTATATCCGGGTGACGGTTCGCCATCCGGCGCAATGTGCAAGGTGATTGACTTGCCGTTATATTCAAACAAGCAAGTCAATTCACCGATGCCGTGCATATCGCAAAAAGAACTAAGAGATTCGGCAAGTTTTTCATGTTGGGGTGTGGAATATAGTGGCATTTCAAGGGGTTTACTCTATTCGTATGCAATCCGCTGGTATCGGATTGTTGAGGCTGTCGTGGTAGAGCGGTCTACCCCCCAGGGTGCAGTTGGTGTCAAGTTCTGCATATCCGGGCCGTCCTACGAAGCATTTCCAGCACTCTTTTGCAATTATAGGTTTGGATTCGATTTTGGTGCAGCTTGCTGCAATGATCGTTAAAACGATGGATCCGGCAAGGCTTAATAGTTGTTGTCTCATATAAAAGTGTATTAGTTTGCAATTCCAAGTTTCGCTTGTCGGATATTGGTAAAATTGCCATCTTCGAGCCGCCAGATTAGATTTTCTTTTTCCAGGATCTTCACGACTTCCTTTGCGAATTGCCCGCCCACTCCGTAGACTTCGCAGATCCGCGAACAAAGTTGTTTGTAGTTTTGAAGCTTCCCAGAATTGAATATTCGCACGGTGTTCGCGCTATGCTCCGAAATATCGTACTCGTGGGGCTTTCGTTTGAGGCTTCCGGGTGTTTTTTCTTGTCCGTCGTCAATGTAATCGGTCTGCTCCCAAAGTGAAAGCTGTTTATTGTACCATATCGCAACCGGCGCAAATTCGTCGTCGTCGCGCATATACTCGGCGCGCATGATGTACTGGCGCGTGTCTTTATTCTTTTCTATTAACAGTACGGTTTGTGCAGCGCGTTCACCTTCGCTGCCGATCTGCCCTATACTTTTGTCGTTGCTAAATCCCCGGTGTATCACGCCCGCTAGTAATACGTTGTAGTCTTCTGTTATCCGCTTCAGCCACCTTTTAATGTGGCTGCTGTGCTTTTCGTCGTTCATGCTTTCGATAGTGTCTAGCAATCCGTCAAGGTATACGATACCTATATTAGGGTCATGCTGTAATGCGCATTCTACCAGGGCAAGGATCTGCGCCGGTGCTACAGATCTACAGCGATAGCTTTTGAAATTATCCGGCCATTGCTGAAGGTTGGCAAGCTGTAAGATTAGTTGCATCATTTTCCAATGACTGTATTTCCCTTGCTCTGTATCGAAATGTACAACCTTTCTTTTTTCTTCCGGTAAGCGTATCTGCATATCAAATACGGTTGACCGTGAAATGGCTGCGGCCATGCAACCGGATAAGTATTTTGTTTTCCCGCTTTTCGGTCTGCCGCTGAATAGAATAAAGTCGCCCAGGCTTCCAATGGTTTTAAATTGAATACGGAAAACAACCTGTTCTTTGGGTGGATCCGCTGTCGCATCGAATTGCGTCGCCTGTAATAGTTTGTATAGATCTTTTTGATTCATAGGGGCTATTCATTGTTTCCCCAAATAACACGCATTTCCTCGTCGCTTAGGGGGCGTTCGCGGCGTTGCCATTTCAAACGATGAAAGATGAAAAGGAATTTTACAACCTGTGGGCGGTGTGTTCGGAACTTCTTTTTTGCGCGGTCGTGTTTCCGCTGTTGCATAGGGTTAAGCGTTTCCATCTATTTCCACCTTTAAATGATTGAATAGGGTTACTGCGGGAAAGATCCCGGCGTTGTCGGGTAGACGATGTAATACGGCTGTTTGCGCCCGCGGCGGGCTGCTGATTGATGGGTACATAATAGCATAAGTTTAAGTAGGCGCAATATAGGGAAGCCCCGCGGGAAATCCAATAGGGGTTTTTCCACGGGTGTTATTGGGTCTTTCAAAAATCGGCGTATATTGTGGTGCAGTTCTCTTGATGACAAACACCCGTTAAGATAGCGTTTGCGTAAAGCAAACGATAGGGCTTCCCCTGAATGAGGATAGTAACCCTTTGGGACGCTGAAGGGTTATGAAAAACTTTGTGGACGCACAACGATGAGCAATAGCTACGATAGGTATGTACGTACAGCCTCTCAAATTGAGAGGCTTTTTTATGCTTGTAGCTTCCGGGCTGATATCACATAGTCAAATTCGGCTATGATCGATGAAAGGATGGCGGCGCGTTCCTGAGGATCTTCTTTTTGCAGGCGGGCAATGTGGCGTTGTACTTTCCGTTTGATACGCTGCCGGTCGGTGAAGTTGTCCCCTATGTGTTCAAAGCACTGCAATAAAACCGGCTGCGGAAAATTCATGTATAGATTTTCCACGCGTACGCCCGCGCGTGTCATGCTGTTGTATGATATTTTTCGCCACCGTTTAAATGCTCTGTCGTATAGCGGGCAAGGATAGTGACTTATTAAAGTAGGGCATTGCATTCCCTGCATGATTTTTATAAAATCGCTATGATCTTTGTCGTTCCATTCGTATTTGTAAATCGGTCGCTTATAGCTTCGCGTTTCCATTAGATACGGTGGATCGAAATAGAACACGCGCCCCGGACTGCCGTTGTCGTATCGCTTTATTACTTCCCGATAGTCGCGGTTTTCAAACGTTGTATCGGCTGCAGTATAGGCGATTTTGTCTATGATGGATCTGTTAATGTCGTTTATTATCCGATGGCAACCCTTCACCGTGCTTGCAATAAATGAACTTCCACACATGGCGTCAATGAATAATTCGCATTTAGGTATTTCGGAAATAATCTTTTGCCATGCTCCGGCTGCTGCTTTCCTGCCGGGGTAGTTGTCTAACGGCTTCAGGGCTTCTTCAATAAAAAGTTTTGGTTGATCAGTCATAGACGTAATTGGCTATAGGATCCTGATTGCTTCCCGGCGATCGCGCGCATAGACGGAATTACCTACGCGGCCAGGTAAGCGAATGCCGGCAATATAGACGTTTCCGTCTATGCTACCAAATTGATTTACCGGCCGCCATAGACGAAATGGTCTATACCAGCTCGGGCGGTCCTGATAGACGTTTCTGTCTATGGCTGCAGCCCGGTCGCGGGTGGCCGGAATAGTTATTTCTGTCTATGCTCGAGAAAAAACGCCCCGGCAACCGGGGCGCTTTTATGAGTACAACAAAAGCCAGGGATCTACCGGCTTATAACTACCAACCCGAACAGGATGAGCAAAAGCCACAGGCCGGAAGATCCTGGGGAAAAGTTGCGTAGAAAATCGTTTATGCGATTGTACCAGCCTTTCTTGTATTTCCAGTATATCGCGGGCGGCGGCAGTGCTATGAGGTAATCCAGGTACGCTTGCCTTTCTATCCAGTATTGTTCGTATAGATCCTGCAAGTTTGCTTTCAATGTCGCGGCTATTGTCTGCGGGCCCGCGACGCCATCGACGGTAAGCCGTGCGCCAAGTTTGTTTAAAGCCTCCTGTAAGTGCATTACAGCCCTTTTGGGGCCGGAAAGCCAGGCGGCTTCCGTCACACTCAGAGCAATCGGCGTCGGCATTTCTGAAGCCCTTGCGTTGCGTACGAATAGTGCTATGAATTTGCTTACGTCTTCATTGGTCAGGGATAAAAAACGGGCGTGTGTTACGGGTTGGATACCCAGGGAAGCCGCGTACGTGCGAAAGGTGCAATAGGTCACACCCTTATTTGTATGTACCGCCCCGTTATAGGGCGCGCACGCTGCTGCGGTGTCGTCTTGGTCGCTTGACGTCCTCCCTTCCCATTTCAGGACGTGTTGAACGTATTTTTTAAATAGGGGGGTGTTCTCGATCACAGCGGCTGCTTTTTCTCTTTAAAGATCAATTCGGAAAGGTGTACGGCTTCACTCCATGTTATTTTTTTATCGCTTGCGTAGTGTGCAAGCATGGCGGCAATGGAATGATAAGCCGCCGCGCGTCCGTCCGGGGTGTATGATTTGAGGTTGCGGATTGCGCACAGTATTATTTCGTCTGCTGCCTGAAGTTTCAGGCATTCGTCGCTGATCCGTAGGATCTTTAACACTTCGGGAAGCTTTTGCCGCAATTTGTTTTTTATATGGTCGTCAAGTGTTCCGGGTATTAATCCGGTCAATATATCGGTAAGCGGTGAGTCTACGAGCCGCTTAATATTCTCAACGATCTCAACGGATGGCGATACAAATTTTTGTGCCAGTGATTTGAGGTTGCGGAATAGATTTCTTAGGAAGTTGAAAAACTTTTTCATGCTCTCTCTTTTAAGTAATCCAGTATCGTTTCAATAGATGCAAGTCGTTCGCGAATTTCCTGTATTGATTCGGTGGCATCTTCCAGTTTTCTTAGGCGCCACGACGTCAATAGGTAGAAGCCGCCCGCGCCAAATATTGCCGACGCGAGGGAAAAGCAAACGACTATCGGAAGTGAAAATTCCATTTTCAATAAGGTAGTCGGATCCTTCGCCCCGGCAGTATATCAAAAATTCTTTTTGATATACTGCCGGTTCAAAGGATCCTGGCTTTTATATTATCGTTGCTTCCATCCAACCACCTTCTAAGGCGGTGATAGGTGTGGCGTCGGCTGTGTTTTGTGCAATTTGAATGTCTACAACTCCCGCGTTCACTCCGTTTTCTACGTCGATTTCAACCTCGATAAAATGATTCGCGGCGTTCGCTGCGGCATTCGTGAAGGCTGTGCCGGATGCTACTTGCATGGCGTTGACAACGGCGGGCGCTCCGGTGTTGTGCAATACATAGCTTGCGCGAAACCCTGTGCCGCCCGCTGGTACAGCAACCAGTAGCCTTATGCCCCCTGCTGCGCCGGTGGAAAACGGCAGGTGTACGCGAAGGTGTTGCTTTTGGTTTGCCGCAATTGGGCTTTGCAGGGTCGTTGTTACGGGTGTCGTGCTATTGGTCACGGCCACCGCCGCGGCCATTCTATAGGCGTTCAATATTCCTCGTGACATTAGGTAAAATTTATAGTTAAAAAATCAGTTTTGTACGTATCGTTCACACTTCACGCTTTCGCCGCGTTCCCAGGCTTGTGACGTTTCCTGTTTGGGTTTTTTGGTGGATCTATTTCCACCTTTATTTGTTGCTTTCTCGGATCTTTTCTTTTTCTTAGCGACGGATCCTTTTGCCGCTGATTTTTTCCCTGATGGCATATTGTTGTAGTTTAAAAGTTAAGTCCAAGTCCCTAATCGTGAAAGAACAACCCAAAAGTCCCCTACATTGTTGTTCGCTATAAGCGTTATACTTCCACCTACTGACATTGTTTGATAGGTAGTGTATTGGCCTGTTTCGTCTACAATTCTTTCTCCTACGGGGTCGTCAACGTTTAAGACAATAGACGCGCCAACGCCGCCCGGTATTATTGCGAAAGTAAATACCGCGCCATTTGCTACACTGTTTAAGGGGGGTAGGTTTATTGTCATTATTCAATCGTTCCTGCTGTTAAAAACACATGCCAACTTTCATTTGTCGGATCCGGCGTATAAGGGTCGTTATCTGGAAACACTATAAGGCGCTGTGTTGTTGTCGCGCCTTCAATATTCATCTTTGTGCCTGTGGCGGTCGGATCAATCGTTCCTGCGGATAATACAAGTTGTCCGTCTGTTTTCAGCGCACCCAATAGCGTAATTAAAAACTGATCCATTGGGATCTCTCGATTGCTCAATAGCTGTGCAAGTGTGCCGCCTGCGTCGTTACCTAAAACTATTCTCCCGGTTGTAGCGTCTACGGATAAGCCGTTATCCGCTGCATTAGCAGGAAACGGCGCGCCGCTTGCGTTCTTTCGCAGGAAAGCTATATTTCCACCCCAATTCATTTGTTTTCGGGATATAGTTTGAAAATAAAAGTCAATTCGTTGGTTCCACCGCCGCCTGTAGCGAACGAGACATTTATCTTGCCTTTAAATATCTCTCGGTAATTTCCACTAACGGCAAGTCCTTCGCCTACGTTGGTTCCGGGTGTGCCAGGGTGCAACACTTGCCCGTTGACCGTAGCAATTGAAGTACCCGTGTTTATGACTTGCCAGCCGTTGCACAGCGGCGGTACGATCACGGGGCCGCTGACTGTTGCCGGAACGGTGGCTATATTGTATAATTGGAAATCTTCGTACATGGCTAATAGTTTGGAAGCTTTGCGATATAATCATGTATCTGTTTCACATGCTCATTACTTAATCTGTCCTGCGGCCAATGGCCACCGCGTAGATATTCCAGAAGATCTTCGCCGTACATTTCATTAAATACCCAGGCAAGGAATGAGCAGTTCGCTTTTGTCCGGCAGCGTTTCATTATGCCTATTGCCTTTTCTTCGTTGTCATTGAATGCGCCAAAGCTATCTACTATCTCTTTTATCCACTGCTTTGCTGTTGTTGTCGTAATGGCATAAGTCCAATTCTTGTCTGCGGGCTTTATTGTCTGCCAGTAGTTCGGATTCCAAAAACTATTTGGATCGCCCGCAATTTCATCCAGGGCGCGTTCGTCTTTATCATCCAGCACGCCCAGGTGTTCAAGGATCTTCTTTACTACTAAAAACCCTAAATAGCCGCCGACTAGCATTAATATAGGGAAAACGTCTTTGGTTTCTAATTTCCCTACTCTCTTTTTGCGGTTCTTTTCCCGGTACACGATAACGGCGAGCATTACCGCTGCGATCATCCACGGCGATATGTGAAACGATGTTTCCGCGCGTTCAAAATAAATGTCTGGATCCTGCTCCAGATCTGCAAAGCGGATCTTGACAGGCTTATAACCTTCAGCGGTGAAAACGACGTCTATTTTGTATGTATCGTTTGTGTTCACCCAGGCTGAGTAAGAATAGTTGTCCGTTGTAAATGGATCATTAAGGGCTTGCCCTGTAGCGTTCCAGAAAAGCTGAAGGGTGGCGTTGATTGGTTCGCCGGTTTCTTTGTCGTAGAAGTATCCCCAAACTTCCGTTGTGCCACGGACGCGGATCAATGCGCCGTCGTCTGTCGGAACAGGTAGTTTTTCTTCCTGTAATATATCTACGCTGCTATCGTTCGCTTTTGTTGTCATTGCATTGTGTCTAACATGCTCAATAGGATCTGTAATTTTTGCGGCGGCATGTTCGCAAGCTTTTCCAGGTGTTCAACCAGTTTAGGGTCATTCACGGCAAGCTTGTCGAGCGCGGCGGCAATTCTTTGATTTTCTTCGTCGGTTGTTTGCATGGGTTGTGTGTGGTCTATACCACCGATAGAGTTTGAAAATTGACTGTTTATTTGGGGCGGTATGTTTGGCATGGGAGACATGCCTAACAGTGTGCGCCCTGCATTCAATAAGGTAACGATGTCCTGCGGGCTTTTAATGATGCCATTTAGAAAGCCCGTTAATGTTTGCGGCTTTTCTTCTTCTTCCTTGTCCGCTAATAGTAGTTCTTCAATAGTTCCGATTCTTTCGGATAGTTCTTTCGTACGGTAATATTCGCGGTGATTGCCTGTATCTGTTCTTTCCTTTAGTACAAATGTTATAGATCCATCGGCTTCCGTTTTTTCTTTGATCTGTTTCAGATCTGTAACGTCCTCGTAGACCTTTAGTTTATATTGCGCGCCCGATTCGTTTGATTCGAGCATGTCAAGGAATTGCTCTAAATCCTGTTCGCCCTGACCTTTTACAATAAGGTCTTTTTTACAGAATATGGCCCAAAAATCTACACCCCTTGCTGTGTAGGCTTTCAAGACTGGTTCTTTCCCGCGAAGTTGCACACTGTCATACATTGTCAATCTGTTTTCATCGATCATAGTCAGTACCGACTATGCGATATCGGAAATTTGTGGTCCTGATAGACGTTTCTGTCTATGCTGCAGACTACGACGGCCCTATGTGGGACTGCCCGTTTTTGTTTATGCGGTCATACTGTACGTCAAATATGACTGTGTACGGTGCATTGGCTGAGACAGTGCCGTTCGAGTATAGAAGATAACTTTTTGTCCAATCCACATTTTTCCAATCGTCAAATCGTGGCGCGGTCGGTACATAGGGAATTGTTGTTGCGTTCGCGCTGTCGGCATCTACAATGTCGTTTAAAGTCAGTACGGGGATTAAATACCCCTTTTCCCAACCTTCGCAATAGATGACGAGCGACATTTTACGAAGCTCGGCAAGGGGCGCAGTAACCGCGCCATCTGTCGGCGCGTTCGATAATATCTTATCGGTTATGAGCCGTATAGACTTTATCGTAATGATAAGGTTTGGATCATTCTGCAAATTCTGCTGATTCGGTATAGGTACGCGGTTGCGTCCGTTGGTTGCTACGGGGATTTCGACAAGCTGTGAAGGGCCGCGCGGTTCTTCCTGGACTAATATGATTCTATCCATTAGTGAAAAATTTTTTGTTTGATCGAAAGAACAGTTCCGGCATTGCTGCCGGAAACTGTTTGTGTTTTTCAATGGTTGGCTTTCGGCCTATGTTTCCGGCAGCAATGCCGGAACAGTTCTTACGATGTAACAGTAGAATTTTGAGCCAATACGCCATCATAGATAAGGATGGCACGGGTAAACTCATCCACGGTGCTAAGGGCTGCGGGCAATACGATTTGCGGAACGTATTTTTTAGGCCCGATTACTAACAGGTTTGGTTCCTGTGTAATGATTGCATCCTCAGCGCCGCGGAATTGATCGCCGGGGGATCCTGCACCCAGGGCTGCGGTCTGTTGTGTTTGCGGACGGTACAAATGGTTTATCATTAACCGGCCCGGAATAATTACGTCGTTATTGCAACGAAGTTGGAACACGCCGTTTGCGTAGAAACAATTATCAATCGCAGCAGCGGCGGCAGCGGTGAACACTTGCGTATTACCGTAGGTGCATACCGGATACTCCGTATCGGTACGGCTTCCCGGTTTCGCAACGTATATCCGGTAATTACTTGCGACAAGTGTATCCTGTTGATCGAGGCGAAGCTCTGTATTGAACAGAAAGTTAGTGCTGTTCTGTTGCTGCACGGTTGGCGCAAACGTGAAAATGCTGTTCGTCGTGTTCAATTCCACCTCCATCCTTATGGAGTTTTGCGAAAGCTTCAATTGATCCACATACTTCTGTGTGGCTTGTGTAGCCGCCATCACGTCGCCCTTGTTCGCGGCGAGAAAATTCGGAAAGAAAGAATCGAATAAAAGCTGCTTTGCGATGGCAAAGCTTTCGCGTGCGCTGAAATTATTTGTCTGGTTCATAATAGACGTTTGTAGATTAAAGTTTTTGTTTTAAGAAATTGGATAACCGGTATCATAGACGAAAGCGTCTATACAGGCCCTTAGCGATCCGTAACGGCGCTACCCATAACACGCGACACAGATGGGCCGACTGTGTAGCCGCCGCCTAATGCAGATCCGGGCGGTACGGCGTTCGTGGTATAGCCGCCAACACGACGACGACCACCGATCACAGGTACAGCGCCGTACCCATTCATTGTATTACCCAGGACCGGTACAGATTTGTAACCGCCTACACGTCCGACGCCAAAAGCGGACATTGCGCGCTTGATCCCTGCGCCTGCAATAAGTCCACCGGCCACCGTTAATAATGTGCCTGTCATTCCCGCCTTTTTCTTTTTGAGGGCAAGGAAACCGCCGCCTACGGTTTGGGCGATACCCAGGGTTTTGTTGTCAATCTTGCCGCCTGTAATCTTGTCAATTACATTCGTATTAATCTTGTCCCCTACGAAATAACCGGCCACGATAGAGCCGTATTTAACCAGCGGTGAAGATGCGTTAAGCGCCAACGCGCCCACTTTACGGCGGCGGCTGGACGACTTCCGTTTGTTCCTTTTTTTCTTTGCCATAATTGTTTGTTTTGAATTAAGAGAATATACAGCCGCCACCAAAGCGCGCCGTAAAAGTCTTATGTTATGATAGTTTCCGCGCCTCCTTGCGAATTGCAACGATGCGTTTTTGAATTTTGTTTTTTACACGCTTCTTTTTGGCGTGGTATTTCTGCAATACTGCACGATCTTCCTTTTCCTTCAATTGCCGCAATAGCGCGCTTTTCAATTGGGCTGGCGTAGCTTTCGACAACGACGACCCGCCTGATCTTGGCGAATGGCTTGTTTTTTTCGGTGCAGATCTGCGCGACTTTTTTGGTGCAGATCTTTTCACGGTTTTTTTCTTGCCGCCTTTCGTTGCACGGTATTCGCGCGAAGCTTGTTGAATGCAAGCTTTCCAGGCTTTTCCGGGTTGGGCGCGCTGTATTGCTTTTGCGCGCCGGTTGATTTTTACAATAGCATTCGCCATGAATGAAAGTTATTTATGTAAAAAGGTTATATTTCTCGCCAATCGCATTCAGCCGGTCTTTCAGCGATCCGTCCGGCAACACCTTGTCTTTCGCTACGTAGCTAAAGAAATATTCGTAGACGTCGGAAACCTCTTGCGGTGTAAAATCATCTTCTACCATTCGGCGAAACTGATATTTACTTTCGGGGCTATCGCCGCCACTATTCATAAAGTCAATGATAGCCGCCGCTTTTTGTTCTGTCGTCAGTGTGCCGCTGCTATTACTGCCGCCGCTACCAGGAAAACCCTTCAGTGCGAAGTAAGTCGCAAAGCCAACGATAGCAGGAACTAAAAAGTTTTTCTTCGATCTGCCCCTATTCATTAGAAAATAAGTGCCTACAGACACAACGCCCGCAACCGGCAGGGGATTTGATTTGATAAAATCCATAAACGTATTGTTAGGTTTACCGGGAAGATCATTATTTCCGCCGCCACGGTTTTCATTGTCCACGTCGTCAACAATCCACTCTATCTCTTTACCTGTAGCCCTATCCAAAAAGCCGAAAGCGGACAAATCTATATTGGGGTATTTCGATTCGAGGAAACCCTTTGTAGCGGAAAGAACTTCAGTAATCTTTCCGTCTTTATCCAAAAATTTTAATAATGCAGCTATGATAGGCGCAGCCGCTACGAGAAAGCCCGCTGTAGTTGAAACAGGTTCCACGCCAATAACATTCATAGGCACGCTTCCAAGTATGGCCTTTTTCTTTCGACCATCTTCGATCGTATTGCGTAGCTTATCAGGATTGCCGCCTAATTTTTTCCACGTTTCGGCAATCTTATCCCATTGACCGGCTTCGATCTTATTGTAAAGTGAAGTTGCAAAACCTTTGAAGTTCAAACCTACGAGCGCAAGGAAAGCATTGCGCGGTATAGATCCGACAATTTTAAATACGCCCGCCTTTACAAAGTTCACGGTATCTTCTAACGCTTTCGCTACTTCTTTAAAAACACTATCGCCGCGGGCTTCAGTAAACAGGTTGCGCGTTTCAAGATTTCCCTCTTTCATTTGGGAATGTATCTTGATGTGTTCGGGCTTTACGGGGTATGGCGTCGGGTCATGCTGATTAACGAGATCCTGCACCCATGCAGTAAGTAAATGTATTTCCGCGTTACGGTAATCATCCAACGCCTGATCCGTGGAAAGCGTCAATCGTCCATCGGGTGTAATGATAACACGCGGCCACGTTGCGGGCAATAGCTTGCTTGCTTCAAAACCGGGGCGCACGCCGCCGCGATAGTAAAAATTCCAGGATCTTATATTGGAATTATAAACCCACTCAACAAAATCAGGCGTAACCGTGTGTCCCGGATCCGGGCCTGAAGCAATCATTTGATTTAACTGGTCTGCAATCTGTTGCTTGTTAAGATCACGGTCACCGCCTAAGTCTCTATACATGCTCAATCCCAGGTAAGGATTGAACACGCCCGCGTATTTGTTATTTGTCCCTTCCCAATTCAAATTATTATCGCCATTGACCTTTGGTGTAAGCGTCAACGATGCCTTACCTATGGCAAGAGTACCTAACGCGCTATCGTAATAAAGCCCGTTGGTATTTGTGCCTCCTATGTTTCTTAATAAAGCCATTGACTCAAATTTGGGTTGTGCATCTATTGTATAAACAGGTTCCGCTTGCCTTGCACCCGGCGTCGGATCAAACCAGACCTCGTCGATTCCATCGAACACGACGACAAAAACATGATACGGCATTTCTCTATCTATCCGGTACGAAACAAAACGATACGTCCAATCAATATCATGTCCGCGTCGATTAAGACCATCCAATATGCCGCCACAGAAACTTGCGTAGTGCTTACAATCACCTTTGCCGCGTTTAATGATGCCCGTTGGTATCGCCGTCGTCTGTCGCTTATCGCTTTCCTCCTTATACTTTATAAACTCTTTGCAATAGGTGTTAATATTCTCGCAAATCTGATCTATCGTTTTACCGTCAAAAAAAATAGCGATCTTGTCATAATACGGCCAAAACTCTTCGTGTGCGTCAAGGATTTCCTCAATAATGTCAGGAACTTCCTGTTCGTCTTTAATCGTTATCCACTCATCCCGGTACGGTGGCAATTGTCGCAATAAAATGTCGGGTGTTACTCTCATATCCCATAACAATCTTTTATTTTGTTGCGAATAGTCTCAAACTTTTCCAGCATATCGAGGGCGGTTTCCTGTACTTGCATTTCCTGTTCTTCCTCTGATATGTCGCCCGACGACGCTTTGCCGGTTAAAAATTCAGCCGCGGTTAACATATCCCTTACCCCGTTAGGTCTATGCACGATGTTGAACACATTAATTTGTTCATCCAGCACACGCGCTAATAATTCGGCTTCTGCAAACGTCAAGTCCATTACAATCCCGCTTTATAGTTGAATGAATAAGCAAACTGATTGTTCTCGATATTGATAGTGCCATCCAACACAAGATCCACGCTATAGGATCCTGTTTGTATTGCATTGATAACGGTATTAACCACACCCAGGGGATTCAGCCGCACATTTACCTCAATGATCGATTCACTACGCGGCAAAATTTGCTGCGGATCGAACGAGGAAAAATTTCCGATCAGGTATTGCTTGTTGTTGTACACGGCGTAAAGGTTGAAAGCCATGCCGCCGATATGGAACGCCTGATTCGATGTGTTTTGCACGGCAATCCCCAAAACCATGACCGGCGTAGACCCTTCAAACCTGACTTTTCTAATGGAAGCGGGATAAAAATTAAGATTGCCTATTCCTTCTGCCTTGCGTAACCATTCGTACGCAATGTAACCGGCAGCGGCAAGTGCTAATGTGTGAGCCGTTTTGATAGGTGTAGATTTTCTTCCCCAATAGTAGGGTGAAAATTCCACACAAAAAAAAGTCTATTATTCCCTGTGGATAACTGGTTTACAGTAAAACGGGGCGGGCCTTACTGTATATTGCGATTTTTCCGTACTTTCGCGTGGGTGCAGCCACCAGCGCACACCCCGCGAAGGCGGTAAAACGCTATATACAGTTGCTTTCGGCATTCAATTTGCACAGTGTGGACAATTCGATCAATTAAAGGTGGAAATAGATGGGAGAAAGCAGCGGACATTCGTAGTTTTACATTCCATCACTGACGAACATTTTAGCATAAGTACAGCAAAAGCCCCGGATAAATCCAGGGCTTTGTTGTCTGTATCACTGTGTCAGACCGTCCGTAA
>Ga0196974_1000180_pt1 | contig 16368 bp, 15 predicted proteins | sample S1_1013CmetaG_FD_155477 | JGI IMG/M metagenome (GOLD analysis project Ga0196974, IMG submission 155477) | Soil microbial communities from Anza Borrego desert, Southern California, United States - S1_10-13C | ecosystem: Environmental > Terrestrial > Soil > Desert | place: USA: California...
GCTGGGCCGCCTCGCGCCGGGCGCCGCGCGCGCCTACAAGCCGCCGAAACGCAACTTGCTGGTGGTCGAGCCGCCGCCGGAATTGGCGGGCGCGCGCGACCCCGACGCTGCCGGGCGGCTGCTGTCACCCTACGTCGCCGGCGACAAGACCCTGACCGGCGGGCGCAAGCTGGACGCCGCGGTGGTGCTGTGGATGCAGGGCGGCGAACTGAAGACCCGCGTGTGGTCGCAGAGCGTGTCCGACGAGGGCGTGCAGGACGCGGTGCGCGAGGCGCTGGAGGAGACCGTCCGCCGCGACCGCCTTATCGCCGCAGGGGTCAGCCCCGAGGCGGTGGAGGCGCTGGAACAGGTGCGGCCGCAGATCGAGGTCTATTCGCCCAAGGCCGCGTCCGGCGGCGAGGTCGGCTTCCGCGACCGCCTGCCCGGCATCATGGGCTTTGCGCTCGGCATGCTGCTGTGGTCCTCGATCGTCTCGGGCGCCTCGATCCTGATGAACAGCGTGATCGAGGAGAAGTCGAACCGCGTGCTGGAGGTGCTGCTCTCGTCGGCCTCCACCACCGAGATCCTGGCCGGCAAGGTGCTGGGGGTGGCGGGGATCACCCTGACCGTGCTCGGCGCCTGGGGAGGCCTCGGCGCCTTCCTGCTCTACAACGCCTTCCCCGGCATCGCCCACGACCTGGTGTCGGTGCTGACCGAGAACGGCTTGGCCTTCTACCTCGGCCTGTACCTGATCGGCGGCTACCTGATGTACGCGGTGCTGTTCGCCGCCATCGGCGCCTTCTGCGAGACCCCGCGCGAGGCCCAGACCCTGCTCGGGCCGGTGATGATCGTGCTGGCCATCCCGATCGTGGTGATGAACGTCGCCATCCGAACGCCCGACATGCCGATCTTGAAGATCCTGTCGTGGGTGCCGTTCTTCACGCCCTTCCTGATGACCGCCCGCGCGCCGACCGAACCGCCGCTCGTGGAGATCATAGGCACGCTGGCGGCCATGGCGGTGACGGCCTGGATCATGGTGTGGCTGGCGTCCAAGGCGTTCCGCGCCGGCGCCTTGTCCACCGCCAAGCTGGACTGGAAGAGCGTGCTGGCGATGGTGGGCGGAAAGCGCTGAAGCTCCGCCGTTGCGGCGGCGGCGGCTCATGGTAAAGCTCGCAAAAAGCGGGGGAAACATGAGCGCTCAGGATCAGGCGAAGTCGCGCGAACCGGGTCTGTTCACGGTGGTGTCGGCCTCGGCGGCGGGCACCGCATTCGAGTGGTACGACTTCTTCATCTTCGGCGCCCTGGCGACGGTGATCGCCAAAAACTTCTACGCAGGTGTCAGCGAGGCCACCGGCTTCATCTTCGCGCTCGCCACCTTCGCGGTCGGCTTCTTCGTGCGGCCGCTGGGCGCGCTGGTGTTCGGCATGCTGGGCGACCAGAAGGGGCGCAAGGGCGCCTTCCTGGTGACCATCACCATCATGGGCCTGGCGACCTTCGCCATCGGCCTGTTGCCGACCTACGAGCAGATCGGGATGGCCGCGCCGCTGCTCTTGATCCTGCTGCGGGTGCTGCAGGGCTTCGCGCTCGGCGGCGAGTACGGCGGGGCCGCGATCTACGTGGCCGAGCACTCGCCGGACGCGAAGCGCGGCGGCCTGACCGGCTGGATCCAGACCTCGGCCGCCATCGGCTTGGTGGGCGCGCTGGGCGTCATCCTGGCCACCCGCACCGCGCTCGGGACCGAGGCGTTCGAGGCCTGGGGCTGGCGCATACCCTTCCTGCTGTCGATGGGCCTTTTGCTGATCTCGCTGTGGATCCGGCTGAAGCTGAACGAGAGCCCCGCCTTCAAGCGGATGGAGGAGGAAGGCGCCGAGCGTCGCGCGCCGTTCAGCGAGACCTTCCTGCGCTGGAAGAACCTGCGCTACGTCCTGCTGGTGCTGTTCGGGGTCATGACCGCGCAGGGGGCGGTCTGGTACTGCAGCTTCTTCTACACCCAGTTCTTCATGCAGCGGATCCTCAAGGTCGAGGACGCGACCGTGAACATCCTGATGGCGGCCGCGACGCTGGCCAGCGCGGTGCTGTACGTCTTCTTCGGCTGGCTGTCGGACCGCGTGGGGCGCAAGCCGGTGATGCTGTTCGGCATGATCCTGGCGGTGATCGCCTTCTTCCCGGCGTTCGGGACCAGCGCCTTCCACCACATGACCAAGGCCGCCAACCCCGACCTCGCCGCCGCCCAGGCGAGCGCGCCGGTGGTGGTGTCGGCCGACCCCGCGACCTGCTCGCTGCAGTTCGATCCCGTCGGCAAGGCGCAGTTCGCCACCGCCTGCGACATCGCCAAGGGCGCGCTGACCAACGCGGGGGTGTCCTACTCCAACCTGAAGGCCCCGCCGGGCCAGGCGACCCTGGTGCGGATCGGCGACCGGGTGGTGGCGCCGCGCGACGGAACCGGCCTGCCGGCCGCCGAGCTGAAGACCCTGCGCGCGGGCGTGGAGGGCGAGATCAAGAGCGCCCTGCTGGCCGCGGGCTATCCCGAGAAGGCCGACCCGGCCGAGGTCGACATGGGCGCCCTGTTCGCCATCCTGATGGTGTTCGTGGTCGCCGCCACCGCCCTGTACGGCCCCCAGGCCGCGGCCCTGGTCGAGCTGTTCCCGACGCGGGTGCGCTACACCGGCATGGGCGTGCCCTACAACATCGGCACCGGGTGGGTGGGCGGCTTCCTGCCCGCCGGGGCCTTCGCTCTGATGGCGGCCAGCGGCGACATCTATTTCGGCCTCTGGTACCCGGTGGTGTTCACGGTGTCGGCGATCGTCGTCAGCCTGCTGTTCCTGCCCGAGACCAAGGGGCGGAACCTGGACGCGATCTGAAGCCCGGGGCTCAGTCCACCGCGACCATGGCCCTGAGCGCGCTGGCGCGGACCTTCTCGCTCTCGGACTTCAGCTGGCCGCAGGCGGCCAGGATGTCCCGGCCGCGCGGCGTGCGGATCGGCGAGGCGTAGCCGGAGCGGTTCAGGATCGCGGCGAAGCGTTCGATGGTCGCCCAGTCGGAGCACTCGTACTCGGTCCCCGGCCAGGGATTGAACGGGATCAGGTTGATCTTCGCGGGAATGCCCTGCACCAGCTTGACCATGGCGCGTGCGTCGGCGGGCGTGTCGTTGACGCCCTTCAGCATCACGTACTCGAAGGTCACGCGGCGGGCGTTGGACAGGCCCGGATAGGCCCGGATCGCCGCCATCAGCGCCTCGATCGGGTACTTCTTGTTCAGCGGCACCAGCTTGTCGCGCAGCGGATCGTTGGTCGCGTGCAGGCTGATCGCCAGCATGGCGGCGGTGCGTTCGCCCAGCGCCTGCATCTGCGGGACTACGCCCGAGGTCGAGACGGTGATCCGCCGCCGCGAAATGGCTATGCCCTCGTTGTCGCTGATCACGTCGATGGCGTCGGCGACGGAGTCCAGATTGTACAGCGGCTCGCCCATGCCCATAAACACGATGTTCGACAGGCGGCGGTCCTCCTTGGGCGAGGGCCACTCGCCGAGGTCGTCGCGGGCCACCTGTACCTGGGCCACGATTTCGGCGGCGGTCAGGTTGCGGACCAGCTTCTGGGTGCCGGTGTGGCAGAAGCTGCAGTTCAGGGTGCAGCCGACCTGGCTGGAAACACAAAGGGCGCCGGCCCGGCCGACGTCCGGAATGTAGACGGTCTCCGCCTCCACGCCGGGCGCGAAGCGGATCAGCCACTTGCGGGTGCCGTCCTTCGACACCTGCCGCTCGACCACCTCCGCGCGGGCGATCACGAACTTCTCGGCCAGCACCGCGCGGGTTTCCTTGGCCACGTCGGTCATCCGCTCGAAGTCGGTGACGCCGTAGTGGTGCACCCAGCGCCAGATCTGGCCCGCGCGCATCTTGGCCTTGCGCTCGTCGGCGATCCCGGCCTCGACTAGGGCCGCGCGCAGCGCCTCGCGCGTCAGCCCCGCGATGTTCACGGGAACGGCGGGGCGCGCCTGGGCGGCGCGGGACAGGTCGAGGGTGACGCTCACGAAGGGATCCTGAAAAGCCGGCCCGCGCATATAGCAGCCCCCGCGCGCCGATTTAAGGCCGGCGCGGAGCGGATCGGTTGCGTCTATTGCCGCGCGCGTACGTATCCTCGATATGACCTGGATCACATTCGCCGCTTTCGGCCCCTCCTCCCCCGAGGCCCGCTTGGTCCCGACGGACGCCCGACCCGAGCCCGGCCCCGACCGGGACGCCTTCGCCGACCTGGTGGAGCGGATCGCCGCGCACCAGGACCGCGCGGCGTTCCAGGCGCTGTTCGCCTGGTACGCGCCCCGGGTGAAGGCCTATCTGATCCGCCTCGGCTCGGAGCCCTCGGCGGCGGAGGAGCTGACCCAGGAGGTGATGGTGGCGGTCTGGCGCAAGGCGTCGACCTTCGACCGGACGCAGGCGTCGGTCTCGACCTGGCTGTTCCGCATCGCCCGCAATCGCCGCATCGACGCCTATCGCCGCGAGCGGCGCGCGGAGCTCGACCCGGACGAGCCCGAACTGTCGCCCCCCGCGCCCCAGGCTCCGGACGAGGCGGTCATGGCGGTGGACCGCGAGACCCGCATCCGCGAGGCGCTGCTGACCCTGCCGTCGGAGCAGTGCGAGCTGGTGCGCCGGCACTTCTACGAGGACCTGACGCATTCCGAAATCGCCGAGCTGACGGGCGTGCCGCTGGGGACGGTGAAGTCGCGACTGAGGCTGGCGTTCGCCAAGCTGCGCGGGCAGTTGGCCGAGGGGGAGCTATGACGCACCCCGCGCGCTTGACCTGACCCGGCGCCGGTTCATATCCCCCCCCCATGGACACCGCGGTTCTGGACCAGCTGATCTCGGAAGAGCGCGCCGCGCCCTGGCGCGACCCGGCGCTGGCCCTGTTCCTGGACGCCGCCGCCTGGCTGCGCGACGACGCCCGCCGCGCCTGGTCCGAGCGCGAGACGGTCGGCGGCGCCTTTCTTGAAACCGAAGCGCCAGCGGCGCCCGAGCCCGGAGCCTTCGAGCGGACGATGGCGCGGATCGACGCCGAAGCGGCTCAGGAGACCCGCCTGCGGGCGATCCACGCCGCCGCGCGCGAGCTGACCGAAATCCTCGACCTGCCGCCGCCGGTGCGCGACGCGGCCTTGGCGGCGCTGGAGACCGGCGACTGGGAGACCGCCCGCCCGGACGTCCGCAGGCTGGCGCTGCCGGCTCACGAGGACACGCGGCTGACCCTGTGGCGGTTCGAGCCGGGCGCCTCCGCCCCGCCCCTTGATCACGCCGGCCGCGAGGTGGTGCTGGTGCTGAGCGGCGCCTGGCGCGACGCCGCCGGTCGCCACGGCCCCGGCGCGGTCGCCTTCAGCCCCCGCCTGAAACCCGCCCCCTCGGCCGAGCCCGACGGCGTCTGTTTCCTGCTGACCCTCACCCGCGCGCCGACCGGCGACGCGGTCAGGGCGATGCTGGACCGCTCGCTTAAGCGCTGAGCGGGCTTGATCGGTCGGGGCGACGCGGCCAGCTTGGCCGCATGAGCACCGAGGCGCGCCTGTTCTGGTTGATGACCGTGCATACGGCGGTGTTCGCGCTCGCCGTGGCGGCGGTGCTCTATGCGCTGGCGCGCGGCCTGGTCGGCGGCGATCTGGCGGGCGACGGGCTGCTGTGGGCGGCGCTGGCTTTTCCGGCGCTGATCGAACTGGGGCGGCGGCTGAACCGGGCGCAATGCGTGCTGCAGACCTGGGCGCGACGGCTGCGCGGGATCGAGGATGGCTGGGCGCGGGACGTCTGGTGGATTCCGGAGCGCTGGGCGGTGCGCGTGCCTGCGGCGATGACGCCGGTCTACGTCCTGGCGCTGGGTCTGTGCGCCGGGCGAATGCTGGAGCGGGCGCTCTAACGGCTGCGCAGCGCCCTCCCCGCCACGGCATCAAGCCTGGCCGCCAGCGTCGGGTCGCGGGCGGCGGGCGGGGTGATGATCGCGGAGTCCAGCACGGTGTCGATCGGCGAGGGCTCCCGCGGCGTCCGCGACAGGGTTTCCGCCAGGCCGGCGAGCAGGGCGCGGGCCTTCGCGGCGTTGGCGGTCAGGGTGGCGATCACCTGAGCGACCTCGACGGCCTGTTCGTCGTCGCGCCAGCAGTCCCAATCGGTGACCATGCCGATTGAGGCGTAGGGCAGCTCCGCCTCGCGGGCCAGCTTGGCCTCGGGCATGTTGGTCATGCCGATCACCGTGCAGTTCCAGGCGCGGTACAGCTCGCTCTCGGCGCGGGTGGAGAACTGCGGCCCCTCCATCGCCAGGTAGGTCCCGCCCTCGACCACCGGCGCCCCGGCGGCGCGGGCGGCTTCGGCGGCGAGCGCAGACAGGCGCGGGCAGGTCGGGCGGGCCATCGACACGTGGGCGACCAGGCCGGGGCCGAAGAAGCTCTTCTCGCGCGCGAAGGTGCGGTCGACGTACTGGTCGACGGCGACGAAGGTTCCGGGCGGCAGGTTCTCGCGCAGCGAGCCCACCGCCGACAGCGACAGCAGGTCGGTGCAGCCGGCACGCTTCAGGGCGTCGATGTTCGCGCGGTAGTTCACATGACTCGGCGGCAGCCGGTGCCCGCGGCCGTGGCGGGGCAGGAACACCAGCCGCACCCCGTGAAGCTCGCCGGACAGCAGCTCATCCGACGGATCGCCCCAGGGCGTACCGATCCGCCGCCACTCGGCGTTCCGCAGTCCCTCGATCTCATACAGGCCCGAGCCGCCCAGCACCCCCAGCACCCAGTCGCTCACCCGCGCCTCCCGATCGATCTCGCCGGGCCCGGCTTAGCGATCCGGCCCCGCGCGGGGAAGCCGCGGCGCGCGTCGCTTGACCGCCGTCGCAGCCGTCCTTAGCTGAGGCTCGAGTTTCTCAAGGACTTCCGCCGTGACCGACGCGACCGCCGCCGCCGACCCCGTCCAAGCCTTCATCGCCGACACCGTGGCGCAGAACGACGTGGTGCTGTTCATGAAGGGCACGCCGGACCAGCCGCGCTGCGGCTTCTCCTCCATCGTCGTCCAGATCCTGGACCACACCGGCGTCGAGTTCATCGGCGTGGACGTGCTGCAGGATGAGGACCTGCGCCAGGGGATCAAGAGCTACAGCGACTGGCCGACCATCCCGCAGCTGTACGTCAAGGGCGAGTTCGTCGGCGGCTCCGACATCGTGCGCGAGATGTTCACCACCGGCGAGCTGAAGACCTTCCTGACTGAAAAGGGCGTGGCCGAGGCGTGAGCCGGCGGCCGTTCGAACCGCGCGCGGACCGCGACCTGTTCGTCCTGCCGCTGGACGTCCGGCCCGAGCACATCGACGAGAACGGCCACGTCAACAACGTGGTCTACGTCCAGTGGCTGCAGGAGGCCGGCACCGCCCACTGGGTCGCCCGCTTCCCTCCGGAGGATCGCGAGAACCGCTCCTGGTACGGGGTGCGGCACGAGATCGACTATTTCCGCCCGCTGCTGCCCGGCGACACCGCACGCGCCCGCACCTGGGTCGGCGACGTGCAGGGCGCGCGCTTCGACCGCTACGTGCTGATCGAAAACGGCCGGGGCGAGGTCTGCGCCCAGGGACGCACCGAGTGGGTGCTGGTCGACTCCGCCAGCGGCCGGCCGATGCGCGTGCCTGCCTGGATGTGCGAGCGGCTGGCGCGCGCCTGATTACGGGCGGGGCGCGGGTCGCTATGCTGGCCCCATGACCGCCTCCGTCCCCGCCGACGCCCTGGCCCGGCTGAAAGACCTGCTCGGCCCCGACGGGTGGAGCGACGATCCGGCGCGCCTGGCGCCCAAGCTGAGGGAATGGCGGGGACGCTGGGCGGGCGAGACGCCGCTGCTCGCCCTGCCTCGCTCGACGCGGGAGGTCGCCGCCGTCGTCGCCATCTGCGCCGAGGCGGGGGTGGCGATCACGCCCCAGGGCGGCAATACCGGCCTGGTCGGCGGGCAGATACCGCTGGGCGAGATCCTGCTGTCGACCGAGCGGCTGCGGGCAATCCGCGAAGTCGCGCCGCTGGACGACGCGATCGTAGTCGAGGCGGGCGTGACCCTGCTTGAGACCCGCCGGGCGGCCGAGGCCGAGGACCGGCTGTTTCCCCTGAGCCTGGCGGCGGAAGGCACCGCGACCATCGGCGGGGCGATCTCCACCAACGCCGGCGGAGTGGCGGTGCTGCGCTACGGCGTCATGCGCGACCTGGTGCTGGGGCTGGAGGCGGTGCTGCCGAACGGGGAGGTGTTCCACGGTCTCAAGCGCCTGCGGAAGGACAACACCGGCTACGACCTGAAGCAGCTGCTGATCGGGGCGGAGGGGACGCTGGGGGTGGTCACCGCCGCCAGCCTGAAGCTGTTCCCGCGCATGGCCTCGCGCGCCACCGCCATGATCGGCCTGGCGAGCCCGGAGCACGCCGTGCGCCTGCTGGAGCGGGCCAAGGCCGAGACCGGCGGCGGGGTGGACGCCTTCGAGCTGATGGGGCGCCGGGGGATCGAGTTCGTGCTGAAGCACATCCCCGACACCCGCGAGCCCCTGCCCTCCCCCCATCCCTGGTACGTGCTGACCGACTTCGCCGCCGGCGAGCCGGGCGCGGCGGAGGCGGCGATGGAGCGGGTGCTGGCCCGCGCCTTGGAGGACGAGCTGATCGAAGACGCCGCCGTGGCCCAGAACCAAGCGCAAGCCAAGGCGTGGTGGCGGGTGCGCGAGGAGCAGTCGGCGGGCCAGAAGCCGGAGGGCGCGGGCTGGAAGCACGACGTGTCGGTGCCGGTTTCCAAGATCGCCGCCTTCATCGAAGAGGCGACCGCGGCGGTGGAGCGCTTCCATCCCGGCGTGCGGGTCACCACCTTCGGCCACGTCGGCGACGGCAACGTGCACTACGACGTGCTGCAGCCGGTCGGGGCCGATCCCGCCGCCTTCACGGCGCTGCGCGACCAGGGCTCGCGCCTGGTCCACGACGTGGTGGCGAAGTACGAGGGCTCGATCTCGGCCGAGCACGGACTGGGCCGTCTGAAGTCGGCCGAGGCCCTGCTCTACAAGAGCCCCGTCGAGGCGGCGGCGATGCGCGCGATCCGCGACGCTTGGGACCCCAAGCGGATCATGAACCCGGGGGTGCTGTTCTGAGCCTCACCAGGCCAGACGCGCCTCGCCGACCACGACGGTGGTGTCCGACAGGCCCCAAGGCGCCAGGTGCGGGGCTCGGGGCGGGAGCGGCGGCGCGTCGGGGGGCGAGCCGTCGCGGACCTCGGCCCAGCGGAGCTCGACGGTTCCGGCGCGTTCCGGGGTGAAGGCGACGGTCACGCCGCCGGCCGGCGCCTGCCAGCGGACCTTCGACCACTCGCCCGGCTCGCCCAGCAGCTTCAACGGGCGGCCTTGCACGGCGACAGCGCGCACCGGAACGTCGGTCCGGATCGACAGCCGCAGCTCGCGCCCGGCGGCGGGAAGCACCGTGACCGCCACCCGCTCGCCCTCGCGGACGAGGCGGGCCTGCCCGGCCTGGGCCGAGAATGGTCGGACGGGGGCCCGCCAGCCGTCCTCGACGAACGCGGCGGGCAGGTCCGTTCGCGCCGTCTTTCCGCCGCCTGCCGCCAGCGCCCGCGCCGACCACGGATCGAGCGCGTCGAGCGCCGAGGCGCGCCAGTAGCGGCCGGCGGACGGCTCGGCCAAGTGGAAGGCCTGCACCGCCTGGGGGTGGCGCGGCGAGGGACGCGGACAGCAGGCGACCACGGCCACCGCCGCGACGCCGCCCAGCAGCAACGCGGCCGAGGCCGCGCCGGCGCCCTTCGCCCGGGTCCAGACGGCGGCCAGCGGCCAAAGCGGCGCCAGGGCCAGCAGGGCGAACACCGCCAGGGTCTCGGGCCAGTCCGCGCCCACCGCGGTGAACATGAAGCCCGCGACCCCCGCCAGCCAGCCGACCGTCACGATCGCCAGCGCCCCGCCGATCGCCAAGGCCGCCGCGCGGGGAAACTCGCCGCCGGCCAGCGTCATGACCGCGGCCGCCGAGAGGCTCGCCGCCAGCAGCGGCCAGGCGAACAGGAAGGCGGCCTCCGGCGCCAGCGCCTGCACCACGACCGCGAGCAGCAGCTGCGGGGCCAGCAGGCCCGTCCACAGGCACCAGGCGCCCGCCGCGCGCCCGAACACCAGCGCGGCCAGCACCGCGCCGACCGCGGTCGCCCCGGCGGAGACGGGGTCGATCTTTCCCGCCCCGAGCGTCGCCAGCAGGCCTAGGGCGAGCACCGCCAGCACCGGCCACAGGCGCTTGACCGGGCGGCGGACCGCGACCAGCGACAGCAGGCCCACGCCTGTGGTGATCCCCGCGCAGCCGGCCAGATACAGCGGCAGTTGGGCCAGCAGGTTGCGGCTGCCGGCGAAGCTGTCGAGCCCGCCGCTGAAGCCGCCTGCCGCGCGCAGCGCCAGCAGCGCCGCGGTCATGACGAACAGGCCGAGCCCCGCGCCGCGCAGGGCGTCCAGCGGAACCACCCAGCCGCGCCTCGCTGCGCCCGCCACGGCGACCCCGGCCAGCGCGGCCGCGAGGCCCAGCACCACCCAGCCGCCCCAGGCCGGGTAGCGGACGAACCAGCGGCCGAACACGTCGGCGTAGACGGCGTTCGGCTCGGCCTTCGGCAGGGCGCGCGCGTTCGCCGCGGCGCGCGCGATCCCCAGCGCCTGATCGCCCAGATGCTGCAGGCTGTCGCGGTCGAGCTTGGCGGGCGTGGCGGTGGCGGAGTGATAGTCGAACGGGCGGCCGATGAAGGCCAGGTTCAGCCCGGGGACGCCCTTGTCCTTAGGCACGGTGAAGTCGGTGCCGTTGGGCATCTGGTCGTAGATCCAGGCCATCAGCGAGTTGGACGAGACCCGCCCGGTCGAGCGGTCGAACAGCGCGATCCAGCCGCCGTTCTCGCCGCCGGTCTCGAACATCATCGCCGGGCCCGAGCTGCCCCGCGCCTCCAGGTTCACCACCGCGCCCACCCGCGCGGCCAGGGGATGGGCGTCGAAGAAGGCGCGTGCGCCGTGCAGGCCCGCCTCCTCCCCGTCGGTGACCAGCAGGATCACGTCACGTTCGCGCGGTCCCGAAGCGATCAGGGCGCGCGCGACCTCGATCGAGGCTGCGACGCCGGCGGCGTCGTCCGCCGCCCCGGGCGAATTGGGCACGCTGTCGTAGTGGCTCATCAGCGTCAGGGCCGGCAGCGATCGGTCGCGCCCGGGCAGGACGCCAATGACGTTCTCCACCGTCGCGCCCGCGGCCCCGCCCCGCATCCACTCGGCCTGGGTGACGGTGTCGGCTCGCTGAACCTCCACAGACAGGCCGAGCGCCCGCAGTCGCCCGACCAGATGGTCGCGCGCCCGCGCGTTCTCCGCCGAGCCGGTCGGGTGCGGCGCGCGCGAGATCGCCTCGACGTCGGCCATGGCGAGCTCGGCGTTAAAGCCGGCGGCGGAAGGGCTCGCCGGCTGCGAAGGCGTGAACGCCGACGGCCGTGCCGTGACCCACGCCAGCAGCACGGCCGCCGCGAGGCAGGCGAACAAGGTCCAGGCTCTCATGCGACGCTCCCCCGACGAGACCGCCAGCTTAACCGGATTCACCGCGCCGGGGCGAGCGCGACGACGTCAGCGGCTCAGAGCGTGCGCGAGATCAGCAGCTTCATGATCTCGTTGGTGCCGCCGTAGATGCGCTGGACGCGGGCATCCTTGTAGAGCTGGGCGATCGGGTACTCGTTCATGTAGCCGTAGCCGCCGTGCAGCTGCAGGCACTCGTCCAGCACCTCGCCCTGCATGTCGGTGCACCAGTACTTGGCCATTGACGCGGTCGCCGGGTCGAGCTTGCCTTGCAGCAGCAGGCCGATGCAGTGGTCGACGAACACCCGGCCCAAGGTCAGCTTGGTCTTGCACTCGGCCAGCTTGAACTGGGTGTTCTGGAAATCGATGATCTTCTTGCCGAAGGCCTGACGACTCTTGACGTAGTCGAGGGTGGCGGCGAGGCCGCGTTCGGCGGCGGCGACCGCCTGGACGGCGATGTTCAGCCGCTCCTGCGGCAGCTGCTGCATCAGCTGCACGAAGCCCATGCCCTCGCCTTCGCCCAGCAGGTTCTCGGCCGGCACGCGCACGTCGTTGAAGAACAGTTCGGAGGTGTCGTTCCCCTCCGAACCGATCTTGTGCAGGTTGCGGCCGCGCTCGAACCCTTCCGCCCCGTCGGTCTCGACGAAGATCAGCGAGGTGCCCTTGGCGCCCTGCGAGGGGTCGGTCTTGGCCACCACGCAGATCAGGTTCGCCAGCTGGCCGTTGGTGATGAAGGTCTTCGACCCGTTGATCACGTAGTGGTCGCCTTCGCGCCGGGCGGTGGTCTTGACCCCTTGCAGGTCGGAGCCCGCGCCGGGCTCGGTCATGGCGATGGCGCAGACCAGATCGCCGCTGACGGTCCCGGGCAGCCAGCGCCGCTTCTGTTCCTCGGTGCCGTAGTGGACGATGTAGGGGACGACGATGGCGTTGTGCAGCGAGATGCCCCAGTGGTCGGCGCCCTTCCAGCCGAGCTGGCGCATCAGCACCGTCTCGTGCCGGTAGTCGCCGCCGGCGCCGCCGTACTCCTCGGGCACGGTCAGGCCCATCAGCCCGTACTCGCCGGCCTTGCGCCACAGGTCGCGCGGAACCTGCTGGTTCTCGATCCAGCGCCGGGTCTCCTCAGGCGGGCAGTGCTCGTCGATGAAGCGGGAGACCATGTCGTCGAACAGGCGGATCTCCTCCTCCTGCATGTACGGCGGGTCCTGGACGTTGAGAACGTTCATGGTCTTTTCCTTTGGACGGCATCCCGGCCGGAGCGCAGCGAAGAGCCGGAACCCAGGGGGAGACGGAGCGCTCCGATGCCCCCTGGGTCCCGGACAGCGGCTGCGCCGCTTCCGGGATGACGACAGTTCAAAACGCGTCGGCTTCGAGCGCCATCACCGCCGCCGCGCCGGTCTTCAGCTTGGCGAGGTGGGCGCCGGCGTCGGGCAGAATGCGCTCCAGAAAGAAGCGGCCGGTGGCCAGCTTCTGGGCGTAGAACGGGTCGGAGTCGCCGGCTTCGATGCGGGCCTGCGCGGCCTCGGCCGACAGGGCCCACATGTAGGCGGTGCAGGTCAGGCCGAAGAGGTGCAGGTAGTCGGTCGAGGCGGCGCCGGCGTTGTCGGGGTTCTGCATGCCGTTCTGCATCAGCCAGAAGGTGGCCTCCTGCAGCTGGGCCTTCACGCCGGCGAGGCCCTCCAGCCAGGGCCTGATCGCCTCGTTCCCCTGATGCTCGGCCACCCAGGCGTCAATCTCGGCGAAGAAGGTCATCACCGCCCGGCCGCCGTTTGACGCCAGCTTGCGCCCGACCAGGTCCAACGCCTGCACCCCGTTGGTGCCCTCGTAGATCAAGGTGATGCGCGCGTCGCGCAGGCGCTGGGAGGCGGCGTAGTGCTCGGTGTAGCCCGATCCGCCGTGCACCTGCATGCCGTTCGACGCCACGTGGAAGCCGCGGTCGGTCAGATAAGCTTTCACGATCGGGGTCAGCAGGCCCATGTAGTCGCGCGCCTTGGTGGCGACCGCCTCGTCCTCGGAATCCTGGAGGTCGGCGTGCAGCGCGGTCCACAGCGCGAAGGCGCGGCAGCCCTCGATCAGCGCCTTGGACTCCATCAGCATCCGCCGCACGTCGGGGTGGACGATGATCGGGTCGGCAGGGCCGTCGGCGTTCTTCGGTCCGGTCAGGGAGCGGCCTTGCAGGCGGTCCTTGGCGAACTCCACCGCGTCGATGTAGGCGGCGGTGCCGATCGACAGGCCCTGGATGCCGGTCCCCAGCCGCGCTTCGTTCATCATCACGAACATGGCCTTCAGGCCGGCGTTCTCTTCGCCGACCAGCCAACCCTTGGCGTCCTCGTAGACCATCACGCAGGTGGAATTGCCGTGGATGCCCATCTTGTGCTCCAGCCCCGCGCATTGGAGGCTGTTGCGCTCGCCTGGGTTGCCGTCGGCGTCGGGGATGAACTTCGGCACCACGAACAGGCTGATGCCCTTCACGCCCTGCGGCGCGCCCTCGATGCGGGCCAGCACCAGGTGGACGATGTTTTCGGTGAAGTCGTGCTCGCCGGAGCTGATCCAGATCTTCTGGCCGCTGATCCGGTAGGAGCCGTCGCCGTTCGGGACGGCCTTGGTGCGGATCAACCCCAGGTCCGTGCCGCACTGCGGCTCGGTCAGGTTCATGGTCCCGCCCCACTCACCGGAGATCAGCTTGGGCAGGTACATCGCCTTCTGCTCCTCCGAGCCCGAGGCGTGGAGCGCCGCGGCCGCGCCGCGGGTCAGGCCGGGGTACATGGAGAAGGCGGGGCTGGCGGCGGCGGTCATCTGGCCGAAGGCCATGGCCACGACCGCGGGCATGCCCTGGCCGCCGTATTCGGCCTCCGCGCCGAGCGAGGTCCACCCGGCTTCGACCATCTGCTTGTAGGCGTCCTTCCAGCCGGTCGGCGTGGTCACCGTGCCGTCGGGGTTCCACTTGCAGCCCTCGCGGTCGCCGACGCGGTCGAGCGGGGCGATCACGCCCTCGGCGAACTTGGCTCCCTCCTCGAGGATCTGCTGGACCAGGTCGAACGAGGCGTCCGCGAACCCCGGCACGTTCGAGTACCGGTCGATGTCCAGCACGTCCTTGAGCAGGAAGGTGAAATCGCGCAGGGGCGCCTTGTAGGCCATGGTCAGCTCCGGGTGCGGGCGTTGCGGGGGAGGGGGGCGTCTTCGTCCTCGTCGTCCTCGTCGCCGAGACGGGCCTTGAGCACGGAGTGGTAGTCGTCGGCCTGAGGCAGCAGGTCGGGCCGGAACTCGGCCAGCCGCTGCTCGATCCAGGCGCAGCCGACGGTCAGGGTGTCGATGGCCGCGTCGATGTCCTCGCGCTGGGCCTTCAGCTTGTCGAGCTGGGCGCGGAAGCGGCCCAGGGACGCGGCCATCTGGGTCGCGCCGCCGTCCTTGCGGTCGTAGAGCTCCAGCATGTCGCGGATTTCGGCGAGCGAGAAGCCGACGCGCTTGCCTTGCAGGATCAGCCGCAGCCGCGCGCGGTCGCGGCTGGAGAAGACGCGCGTCTGGCCACGGCGGGAGGGGGAGAGCAGACCCTTGTCCTCGTAGAACCGCAGCGCCCGCGCCGTGGCGCCGAACTCGCGGCACAGCTGGCGGATCGAGTAGGTCCGGCGATCGTCGGAGTTCGGCATCGACGGGGTTTGTAAATTGACGTGAGCGTAAAGGGAAGCGCTCTCTGCGTCGTCAGGCGCGCGCAGGCTTGGGCAACCTTAACCGGGTCCGCGCGTTATCAATTGAAAGCCGGGGTGCGGGTGGTCCGCACGCCCGATCAGCCCCTGCCCGGAGTTCCCATGGCCGAAGAAGGTTTCGTCCGCCTGTACGTCCGCGATTTCTCGAGCTTGGCGGCCAAGGCGGCGACCGGCCAGGAGGTCGAGCCGGCCCTGGCCAAACGCATCGAAGAGGCGCGCTCGCACGCCGCGATCATGGACGCGCGCAAGTCGCCGGGCCACCTGGACGCGGTCTCGGAAGCGCTGAAGGTCGAGTCCGAGCGCAAGACCTTCCGCGACACCGGCGCGGACTCCAATCCGGAAGAGGTGCTCGAGCGCCGGCGCCTGTTCCTGCTCCAGGTCGCCGACCGTCTGAAGGAAGGCCAGCGCGCCGACGCGTGAGGCCCCTCTCAGGGGCGCTCACTTCGGCTGAGCCGCCGCCGCGGTCAGGGTCCGCGCCTTGACGCCGGATCCCGTCGCCACGGGCCGGCCGAACTGGACGTCCGAAATCTTCGGGAAGTCGCCCGCCCAAATGTCCAGCCGGTCGGCGCCGCCTTGCAGGCGCACCTCGACGAACACGCGCGAACCGCCGAGATACCAGACCTTGCCGGGCGTGCAGACGGTCATGGGCGCGGACGTCAGCGGAACGGCGCGACCCGCGCGAACCGCGCTCCGGTAAGCCTCGGCCAGAGGCTCGGCCAGCAGCTGCGCCGCCCGTTCAGAATCGCCGCTGCGCACGGCGGCGCAATAGTTCTCCGCCAGAGGCAGGTAGCGCTCGCGCCTCGGCGCCTTCAGCTCGAGCATCGGCGCGCAGCCGACCGACGCCAGGCAGATCCCAAGGACGAAGACACGAGTCATTAGGCGAAGTCCTCCCCGGCGAAGCGGGGAGCGCCCTCACCCGCAGAAATGATACCTGCCGTCGTAGCCCAGGTAGTAGCCGCTCTGCGGATTGTAGGAGCGGTAGCGCGCCGCGCACCAGGCCTGTCGCTCGGTGAGGCCGTAGCTGGAGCGGCGGTCGTACCGATCGTAGCCGTCGTACCGTCCGTAGCCGCGGTAGCCGGTGTCGGGGTAGTAGCGCCCGCTGCCGTCGTCCGGGCCGTACTCGCAGTCGGTGCGGCCGCTGTCCCAGTAGGCGT
>Ga0196974_1000181_pt1 | contig 16104 bp, 22 predicted proteins | sample S1_1013CmetaG_FD_155477 | JGI IMG/M metagenome (GOLD analysis project Ga0196974, IMG submission 155477) | Soil microbial communities from Anza Borrego desert, Southern California, United States - S1_10-13C | ecosystem: Environmental > Terrestrial > Soil > Desert | place: USA: California...
ATGTTTTGGGCTAGTGATATTGAAACGCAGATTGAAGACGTTTTTCAGTTTGGCGATTACCACCAGAAAAAACGCCTATCAGAACAATGCGTATCGCAGCGATTGATTGATTGCTTTGGGATGTTCGACCAATTAAAAGACACGATAGCTGAGAAGGTGAAAGCCAATGCCGAGAGTTGCAAGAGTGCGTAAAAGTCTCAGCCTGCGCTTGCAACCTTACTCAGGAGAGGCGCTGGCTACTGTAACAGATTATCTCAATAGTTTGGAGAAAACTGAGGCGACTAAGAAAGTTGGGGAAATTTTAGTAATGGCTTTGCTGCCTTACGCTAAGTCTTCTAGCGGTAAGGTTACACCTGAGCATTTGCGTTCTACTTTTTTGGCATCAAGAGACTTGATGGAAAAACACTTTGGAATGATGGTGCTGAGTTTAGAACTAGAAGAAAGTCTGTATGCTGCTGTAGCTCCACAAAATCTTTATAAGGGCAATGGGGCTAATGGTAGTACACCACCAGCAGTAAGCGAATCTGGTTCAGAGCCAAGTGATAACAGTTTAATTTCAGGGAAGGCGACAGCAACAGAAATTACTACCGTTTGGGGGTAATGTGCATCTCCAGGGGCAGTAGGGGAGGTGCATTGTGAATTCAAGAGTTTTGTAATGACACTTTTTCCCGCATAAAGCCCGATAGGGCTGTGTTTAACTGTAAGGCTTATAAGCAATAATACTGCGGTTTTGGGAAATAGTAGTTAGGGCAGAACAATTCAAAGAAGTTAAAGATGGGAGCCGGCAGAGTAATTTTATGTACTTTGTAAAAGCTCTCGGCTGTGTTGAAATAATAGTTGGAGGTTTGATTGTGAATAATACGGTTATTTCTTTTCAAAATAACAACGGCTATCGATTAGGGGGAAGCCAGGATACAGAGCAGTACAGGGATGAGTTAGCCGAGCGCATGGGTTCATTAAACACTATCCATTTGGTAGATGGGGAGAAAGGAGGCGTTGGAAAGAGTCTGTTTGCGAAGGTAATGTTGGAGTATTGCAAGAAGAATCAATTTGATTCGCGTATTGGGTTTATGGAGGCCGATTTAGCTAACCCTGATGTAGGAAAGATTTATTTTGGTAAGAATGGGTATGAGACGCTTGAGTTTTCTCTAGACGAAAGCAGACGCTCAAATGCTGATAGGCTTTTTGAGTTAGCTCAGGAGAAAAGCGTTATTGTTAACCTACCCTCTAATATCTCTGCTGCGGTGACTGATTGGATAGAGCGTAACCGCGTTGTCGAGCTAGGTAAGCAGCAGAATGTCAGGGTTTGTAAGTGGTTTCTTTGTACGGGCAGTCATTTCAGCATTTCGCATTTCAAGAAGTCTGTTCAAACATTCCGAGATGAAATCGTTCATGTCTTGGTGAAAAATCAAGTAATTTTTGACGATTGGTCTTTTATCAGAAACGATGTGGAGTTGAATGAGCTAATCAAGGATAACAAAGTGCTAACGATGGATTTCCCTAAACTGACCTTTCCAGAAATGAACAAGGTAGAAGCCAAACAGAGCGCATTTCACCAGGCTCTTAAGGATTCTGATTTTACCGTGTTGAGCAAGCAACGGCTAAACAACTTTTTAGAAGCTACTTATAATGAGTTCGACAGACTAAGGTTGTTACCTTAACTCAGCTTTTCGGTAGCAAGTGGCTCTGGCTGCTACAGCTGATGAAAGTAGCCGTTAGTAATTCTGGGCAGCTCAGATATGATTTAAGCGGGGTGAATTTTGTTATTCACCCTGCTTTTTTATGCCCGAATCTCTAAGGTTCTCGCGCATACCGTGTTTGTACCGATTGATAAGGAATCAAATTTTCACTCTTTCAGCGCTTTTTAAATAGATACCGCTCTTCGGTGTTGCTACTGCTCCACTGCTCCTGGCTGCCACTGGTTGGTCTGTTTTTGCTCTGATAAAATGGTTTACCATTGCTTTTCTTCTGGCGGAAAATTGCGTGACTTCCTCACATACCGCAGGATGGGTGGTGTAAGTAATGACTCAAAAGGCAGATTTTTTTCACTTTGCCCTTGCATTTGTTGCAGGGTTTCTGTCCGTACTGCTGTTTCATCAAGGGATGCTAGCGCTGCTGCATACAGTAAATTTCACTCCCATATCTCCCTATCCAACTAAACCAACACAGCCATTCGGAGTTCCTCAAATTTGGTCAAGTGCTTTTTGGGGAGGAGTCTGGGGGCTAATCTTTGCAGCGATTTCGCCTCGGTTTCGGCAAGATAAAAGCTACTGGGTAATCGCACTGCTTTTCGGTGCTATAGCAGTAACGCTGGTTGCTTGGTTTTTAGTCGCACCGCTTAAAAATCAGCCGATTGCAGGAGGTTGGAAGCCTGCAACAATGGCAACAGGTCTATTGGTCAATGGCGCTTGGGGTGTAGGAACTGCTTGGCTGCTGAGATTGTTCAATAGAATACAGATACTCAGCTCTTAGAGGTCAATCAATGCAAGCAGGAGGGTTAGTTCAATCTAAATATTTATCCTTCACCTGCAACCACGGTTTGATTACTTTCCTTGGTTTTCCAAAAGGAATTCTCTCAATTGCGAACACTACTCTCACCAGTTGACCTTGATAGCTGACTATTGGCAAACGCCTGTAATCTCTAACTTTCTCAATCCAACCCCGCGAAACTGCTAGAGTATACCAATCCAGAAATTCCTGCTCGCTTTCGTCTGTTAGAGGCTGTGATTGCTTTTCTTCTGGCTGCTGTGATGAGGGTTGTGGCTCTATTAGTTTTATAAGACCGTATTGAGCAAGACTGACATAATTATGAAAAACTTCTTTTCGACCATTAGACTCTTCAACTAATAGGTGTGCTGCAGTTGCTCCGACTTTCTCAATGACTTTCCAATGAACTCCTCTTGCCAGAATAGTCACCCCTGGCTGATATGCTTCTTCGTCAACCACCGATGCACAATCAATCGCTTGGTCGTTCTTCTGGTGATCTTGGTGGTTTTCACTTTGGCGTGAGCCAGGTTGCTGGAATTTGGGTATTTCTGTACTTGCTGGAATTTGGTTAACATCGAACGGACATCCCAATGTCTTCCCAGTAACCCCAAGAAGGCTCCACAAGCCATAATTGCCTGGTGTTGGTAGATTGATATCCCCCAATGGCTGAAATGCCGATTTTGCTAGGTTTTCACTGGGTCTACGGGCTTTCCCGCTGTGGAGGGGGCGGGAAAGCCGCAGACCCGGTAGCAAACCTTCATATACGTTAGGTAGGTGAGAAATCCCTCCCTGAGCGGGTTCTAGCCGATGGTAAGTTGGTATTTTTTTTATGGGGTAGGTGAGAAATGCCTCCCCGTATGGCTTGCAGCCGTCACTAGATATTTGTTCTTGGTTAGGACTTTCTGCTGGTGGGAGTAATCCAGCGATCGCTGGTTTTTGTAGCTCTTGTATTACCTGCAATACAGGCTGATTGGATTTTTGAGGCTGAAGTTGATTTTCTTCCCAAGGATCTGGGATTTCATATTCTGGGTTCCATTGGCGTAGATTCTCAGGTTTATAAAGCGTCCGGCGGGAAACCCCGACTCCATATAGTTCTTTTGTCTTGCCGATGATTGCCATCATTCTGACTGCTTTGCCAAAGGGATATTTCCCTTGTTGTTGCAGAGAGGCTATGGCGTTGATTATTTTCTCATGAGCTTCTGCGGCTTGGTTTATGTTGTGTAAGTTTTGCTTGGGAGGTTTGGGAAGGGGGTTTTTGTTTGTCCCTTGAGAAACTTTGCTGAGCATTCGCTCATAGCTCATTAATCCCCTGGGTGGGAAGCCGCGATACTTGCAGTAGTATCCGGTTTCTGAGATACACTTGGCCCATTCTTTACAGCGCCGTTCGATTTCGTGCTGGTGACTGCAATATGCCTGATATCCAGGCGCATTTGTCACGGTATCGTACATATAACTGATTAGGTCGTCACCTTCAAGATGCTCGAACACAAGGCCAAGTACGCCAATCTTATGCAGCAGCCAATTGGTTTGTCCTTTGCTTGTAAAGCCTTCGGAGATCATATAAGTTAGCTCTGACTTCCACTCGGCTGCTTTTTCAGATAAGACTAAGTTGTTGTAACATTCTTGATACTTGCTTTTTTGGGAATAAGCGACTTCTAGCTTTTTCTTGAGTTTTCTCAGGTCGCTTGTGGCGGCGCTCTCCTCCATTAAGTCGTTAAAGAGCTTGACTTGGTTAGAGCTGTATTCTTCCCCTGAGTATAGCCCTGCTGGTCTAACTTCGGCTTCTGTAAACCAGGTTTCGATTTGCAATAAGATGCTGCCCCTTCCGGCTTGCAGGGGCAAGGCATGGGCTTTATAATCGGTTATGCGGTTTCTATCAAAGCTTTTGGGGTTGGGGAAGATTTCTAGCCACCCGCTTTTTAGTTTGAAACCAGCATCTACCAAACATTTGGTGACACAAAGTGCTACATGATAGGTACTGAGTGGCTCTCTAAAACCGTAGTAGATGTGAATTCCCCCGCTCCATGAGGAACGGATTGCTACTGGTAAGCCGAATCCTAAGCTTTCTAAGGCATCTAGGATTTTCTTGAAGTCGGCTCCCGACTTCTCTGGGTGATACGGTGATGTTGAGTCGATGTCAATCATCACGTATTTGGTTTGACTGCCGAATCTAATGCCTAGATATATTTCTTTATCTTTGAAGTGTTTCCAAAGTACGCGCGGCTCTAATGGATGATTGTGGTCTTTGCTAAACCAGGAGGGTTTCTCACCTGGCTTTGGGGGGTAGGCATATATCGGCTTGAAGCCGTGGTTGAAGAATTGAGTGTACCTTCTCCCTTCCGGATCTGAGGGTGGGACTGGTGGGCGGAAAGCTTTCTGTGTGGGCCGTTTCTTCCTACGGCTGGCTGATTGCCCTGGCGGCGCGAGCGGTTTTGGTTGAGGTTTTCCGGCTTTGGGGTGTTGGTGTTTCGGTTGTGATGGCATTTCTGGCTCCTGTTGTGGTGAGGGGAGCCGGACGCTACCATTCAAATCCCAAGGTGTAAGAAAAGTCGGTCATCTTGAAGCTGGAGCTGTTGCAAGATAGCAACAATGGTTTACACTTGAGATAGGAATGGATTCTGAAAGCTCGTCAAAACTTTACTTCGTCCGATTCCGTTTTGTAGCGAGCCACCGTTGTCGTTGCACGACTTAAGGCGGTTCTTCAACGATTCTTAGGCTTCTTTTTGAGCCTCGTAATGAGCTAGGTAAGCCCTAACAAAATTGATTATATCTTCATCAGGAATCACAAAGGCAGTGCCCTTTCTTTTCAAAACGAGAAGTTTGAGCGATTCTATTGTGGAATAAAGATGTTCTCTGTGAGTGGAAATTTTGGTTGGATTCCACACAACCAAAACTTTTGATAAGGGGACATTGCGAACCTCTTTTGAGGACATCCCAAATAATTGTCTATTCTTGGTTAGCCAGTTAGTGTAATCGCCTAACTCAACTAGAGGGCACGGCTGCCAGTCTTTTAGACCTTTCTTGCCTCGTTTTACATACAGCGCTTCTTTTGCCTCGTTGTAAACAATTTCCGACTCTCCTTTGGAACGGATGGATATAATTATATGAGCTTTCCTGGGAAATCTAACAAATAAATCGATTGGGTTCTTTTTTTCTGGTACTTTCAAAGTGGGGAAAACCTGCACTCCAAGGTGTTCAAAGTTCTCCAACAAAGCGAACATTACCTTGAGGAGTCGAGCAAGTTTTTTAACTCGGTCTAGGGGGTCGTATGCCAATGCCAGCAGTAGAAATGCTGGAGAGCCGAGCAACGCGCCCGATGCAATACTAGCAGCACCAATTCCAGCAGCGACATTAGAGAGATAGTTCTTCTCTCGCTCTAGTTGGTGTACCGCCTCCCAGTTATGGAGAGGCAGTGTAATGTTGTTTTGCTCTGTGGCTTGCATTTGTAATTCCCCTTACTACTGCCAGATCCATCACAGCGCGTGTTCGTTCCGATCTGGTTAGCTGCCTCAATTGGCATTGGCATACCAGCTTCTTCGAGTCACGACAAGCAACGGAACGAAGCATTACAGCCTTAAACCAGTTATCTGGTTCAACACTTGTTGCTACTCAAGATCGCCACTTCTCTTCATGCTCGGTAAGTGGTCACTGGAACTTGAAGCAGCTTTAAGTCTATCTGGTTCAAATATAGCTAAGCTGCAACGGCAGAGGCAATATACGGCTATAACTCTTTGTACACCAAAGTTTCAGCGCTTTCTTTTGTCGTGAACTCACTTGCTGGAAGATGTCCTTGTTGAAAGGATGATCCGATTATATTTTCTCTGTGGGTGTCAATAGGGTAAGAGGAAGATTCTTAACACTAGGAGTCAACAGGATTTATCGTTCTTGCCCTTACGTTTTTGTGTTAATGCTCCACATCCTTAAAAAACTGCTTCTCTAGTTCACGTAGCTGGTTCTCCGAAAGCTTAACAACCAGCTCTCCCATCGTTATGCCCATACGGGCGCTTAAGGCTTTTAGTCTTGACCGGAAGGCAGTTGGCACATCAACTCTTAGCTGCACAATATCTATTTCCTTTGACTCCTTTGATTCCATTACTTACATCCTTGCCACTCCAGCCTTATTTACCAGAGTAGCTGGTGTAAGAGCAACGGCATTAATTACACTAATAGCATCAGTACCATCAGTTCCATCAGTGCTACTATAAAAACACGTCAGACGCCAGGGGCTAAGACTCGCAATCACACCCCCTGGCACTGGCTCCCTCATACATAACGAAGGAGGTATCTATATATATGCCAAATTTTGACTACCGTAAACTCCCCCAGTGGAGAGCGATAGCGCTTTTGGTAGCAAGGAGGAAGTGCGTTCGCGCCCTTTCCTGGCACAATACCCGGCACGTCTGGGAGGTGGGGCGATGAACGATTCAACCTCAAGCTCAGATAAAGCTGATGTCGCCAGCATCTTAACTCTGCTGGTTTCGGCTGTTGTCATACTCCCAATTGTCAGCGTCTTTTGGCTGCGAAACGATGTTGCAACGCAGGCTCAAACCATTGCCAATCAGGAACAGCAAATTCAAGAACTGAAAGCCAGCTTAACCAAGTGTGAAAGCGCATTTCAGGGTTATCGCGATGGGAGGCGCTGATATGGCAGATGTATACAGCACTAGCGATGCAGCCTCAATGGTGGGTGCATCTCCCGTAACTATCCGCAGTTGGAAGCAAAGAAAAGGCTCACGCCTAATTGAGGGAGAGCATTGGCTCAACCAAGACGGGCAGCTTTTCTGGACTACTGCCGGGATATCTGCATTGCAGGCGATTAAGGGTGCATCTGGTAGCGATGCAGAGAGTGCATCTCCCACAGATGCAGCTGTCGATGCTTCCACCAGCGATGCACCCTCAAACCTAGACACAGAGGGCGATGCACTTCCAATTTTGCAACGGTATCAACCACTGATTGATATGTTGGCTTCCGCCTTGACGCCAAGATTACAACAAAAACTGGATGAGAAGATTCAGCGGAATCTTGTAAAGGGCGATGCCCCACCGATGACAACCGTTGAATGTGTGGCGGTGCTTATGGAACTAGGGCTAAAACCCGCAGACCCGGCAGCATTGCTCAACGGCAATTACACCGCTGGCTTAATAGCAGGCAGTGACGACGACGACCAACAAGGAGGTTAAGCGGTGGACATATCTTTCGACCCCGCGGGGAAATTAACACCAACCAACAACAAGGAGACTAAAACAATGGGACTGATGAGCAGAATTTTCGGCGGTAAACTGGCAGCATCCAACGAAGCTGGCGGTAACTTATCGGGGCACAACATCAGCAAGAACAGCGCCCTCGCCCCTACAGGTAAAGGTGTACCCTCGCCGCACAACGCAGATTTCAGCAGCATCCGCAGCGCTCCTGTGGTAGAGAAACCGACTTACTTCAATGCCCAACAAGCAGCCGCCTTGGAAGCCCTAGCGATGGAGCGGGAAGCAATGGCTAAATCCAGCAAGAAAGCTTACCGGGCACTGAAGCGCGTTGACCACGCCGATACCGATGTGCATTGCACGCACCGCAAATATCAAGGCGTCCTGGCTGAAAACGAGGTTGCAAAACTGCAATCTAACGCCCGACTTGCTGAGAAGCTGCACGGAATGCGGCCGGAGTACGAGCGTATGGGGCAACGAGTAGAGACAGCGAACCACGCTGCTGCTGCTGCGATTGCTGCTATCCGCGCTAGCTACGGCGGCTAATTTCTAACTGTTAGGTGTGGGTATTGACGTACCCACACCTTTTTATTGAGGCGATAGCAATGCACAAAATTTATAAATTCTGCGGTTACTTTCTCATCGGTGTATCGGTCGTCGGGTTGTTCTCCTACACAGCGGTAGCATTTCCCAATATGGCAGCTTTCAGTTTTTGGATCAGTGTGGTGGCTTCTATCCTTTTGATTGTTGCCGGATTAGCTGATGAATTCCTGGCTGAGGCACTTGGTTTAAATTACCAGCAATATATCGGGGCGTTAATTTCTACTGTTGCAATTGCGTTAATAGGAGGAATCTTGCAATGGGTTCGCTAATACAAATATCTTCACCGCAGCAGCAACTTCGACAAAACCGAACAATGCTTTTACTAATTGGTGGTGTCAGCAGTATTGGTGGTTTATTGATTTGGTCAGCGACGCCATTCGCTGCCAACGATGCGAAGAATCCGGTACACGTTTCGCTAAGATATTTTGCTCTAGTTTCAAGTCTAGGATGTGGAATTTCAGCGGTTGCTTGTGGCGCTCAGCTTCAAAAGATAGCCCCATTAATTGAAGCGATGGATGCAGCAGAAAAACACGACTTCTTGACTCAATTGGCTGCATCTACCTATGTGCAAGATGAGCGCTGGCAGCAAGAAGCAGTGAATGCGTTGCAGCCAGCGATGCAGTCTGGTAACGGAATTGGTAACGCGGTAACAGAATCTGGTAACTCAGTCCCAGAGCCTGTTACCAGCGACCGTAACCAATCTGTTACCGACTCTGTTACCACTGCATCGACAGGTGCATCGCACACTGCATCTCCGACTGCATCGCTGGGATATAAGCCGATGTATCTAGCAGTCACCACACTGCAACAGCAGGGCGTTTCAGAATCCAAAATTATTAAGGAAGTGCTAGAGCAAGAAGGTAGAAACTTTGAGAAAGGTAAGCAAATGTTACAGGCTCTGTTGCGGTTGGGTAAAGAGCAAGCTTGGTAGTTGCGCTTGGCATCATTATCACACCAGTGCTGGCTTTATAAACAGGAGCAATATATGCAGCAACCAAAAACTTTATCAGCACAACAATGACAATGAATTCTAGACTTTATTTACTCTGAAATAGTTATGACACCTCAGCAATTTATGGAGAAATGGAGTGTGACTCAAGAATTCATTGCAGAGTTATGTCGATGCGATGTGAAAACAGTAAATCGTTGGTTGGCACAAGGTCGAAACTATTCTCCACCTCTACGCTGTCACCAATGGGAACTAGCGCTGGCAGACTTAATCCTTAAGGATTTTGAGGGATTGCCTGATAATCTAAAAACCCTACTTTGTCCTAATTGGGAGCGTTAGCCAATCATGCCCCATAGTTAATTAGCTATAACGCACCTGACCCCCTGCCAAATAAGAGCAGGGGGTTAATTGTTTCAATCCAAAAGAATTGCTATCGTTTGTAATACTGTTCGTTATTGTAGTAGTGAAAGCAGGGGTAATACTGGAAGCTGGGGTAAACTCCCAAAATCCTTGATATACGGTTGTTTTGCTGACAACTTTAGAGGCAATCGCAAGTGATTTCATTGCCAAAAATAACCTTTTACGGGCAAGTTTTTCAGCACGATGGTTTGGAATACTGATTATGTCGTGACTTTTGTAGACAGTCTAGCCATCATTTACGAGCAAGTTGACGATTTTTTGGATTTTTTAGCTGAAATTTCTACTGCTCAAAGGTTTGGGCGATTACATGGCACTTTATTGTAGCGCAGCTACCTTTACCCTACCATCTTATGACAGCTGATTACGGTTGATAACCGTTTTTAATAAGCCCTGATGACTGTTCGATAGAAGGAAACAAAGGGCTACCAGGCGACCACAATTCTGTACTACCTGGATGTTGATCAAAGTAATCAGCTTTAGTAGTAACTCGCAAAGTTTCCTTCATTCCAGGCATAGAAAACTTATATTCACCCTCCTGCATCTGTTGAACTTCAATCCCTACAGGCAGGAGAGAAGGACTTTGCAATACTTGATCTAAGGTCTTCAAATCATATAAAGGTTCTGGACGTTCAGTTTCTTCTAAATCGGCTTGGGCGATCGCATCGAGGTCAAAACTTTCTTGTTCAGCTTGGCGAATACTATTATCTAATTCACTCACTAAATTGGCGCGTTGTTCTTCTTGTGTAGAGCGACTGGATAAAGCAGCAATGGCGATACTTCTGGGTAAGGTAGCTAAAATTGGTTGTAATTTACCTACATATTGCGAGAATAAACCAATGCGTTCTCTTAATACCATATAAACGTCTGTTTCTACAGTATTTTCATAGTGTAAGTTGATAATCTTAATATCCTCATATACTTGACCTAAACGGTCAATTCTACCAATACGCTGTTCAACCCGCATCGGATTCCAGGGCATATCGTAGTTAACTAACGCCCCGCAGAATTGAAAATTCAAGCCTTCTGCTGCTGCCTCTGTACACAAGAGAATATCGGCTTTTTCTTCTCGAAATATTCGCTTAGTTTCATCTCTAGAAATAAGTCGCCAATTGCCGTTGCTAGTAATTAATTCTCCTCCTCTACCCGAAAAACAAATAACTTTATAGCGTTCTGTATCTACTAAATACTGACGTAAAAAATCCATTGTGTCGGTATATTGAGTAAAGACTATTACTTGGCTAAAGCCTTGCTGTTTAATAGATTTAAGTTTTTGGCAGAGAACTTTAGCTTTACTATCGGTGGGTAATTGTTTTACCTGTTTTAATAAAAATTCTAATTTTTGTAGTTCTTCATTTTGGAGAGCTTCTTGTTCTAACTGACTAGCTTCTTCCTCATTTGTTGTTTCATCAGAAAGTTCGTCGTCGGGGATATCTTCTTCGTCCAATTCTAGTTGTAAGAAATTACGATTTTTAGGGTATTAACCCGTTTACTGAGAGTATGTGCTAAAGCAGCAAAACTACTAGCTAGACGACGATAAATAGTCATTACAAAACCAACGGCATTTTTCTCAGATTGAGAAGCATTGTCATAGGTGCTAGAAATATAATCTTCCACCGCTTCGTAAAGTATTCTTTCTGCATTACTTAGAGATACAAATTCATCTTCTACAATCCGATTAGCAATACGACTGCTAATTTTTCCCGCTTCATAATAACGACGGAGCAGTTCGCGGGTGTGACGAGAAATCAATCGGTTAACGGGAGTATTGCACTGCATAATTGAAAGTGCTGCCCGTCTTTTATCGCTACTAAGTTGTTTCCTGGGCAGAGTAGCTTCATCTCTGAGGGCTTGCAATATTTTTTTAGTAGCTAATTTGCTGTTGCCAGAAACAAATTTTTGAATAGATTCTAGAGGCGTTTCGCCAAATTGGGATTCGACAGCACGAAATAGCCGTGCCATAAATTCAAACTCAGCAACGCTGGGATTAGCGGTACTGGCACAATTAAAAAACTGTTGAAAGTCTTGTAGATCCCAAAGTGGCGGTAGTCCAAGTAAACTGAGTAAATCCCAAACTTCTATTGGGCTAACCTGCATAGGAGTAGCAGTTAATAAAACTAAACCTTGAGTTTTATACTTTAACTGCTGCATCAGCCGTAACAACTGATTTGCACCTTTGGGTTGTGTGCCGCTTACGCCTTGGCGACGGGCATGGTGCGCTTCATCGAGAAATATCAAGTCATAAGGTGCAGCTTCATTAATTAATTCTCTTGCCCTGTCTGCCCTTCGCATTAAGTGACTAGAAGTAATGACAATTGGTTCTTGATGCCATTCTTGACGGCTAACAGGTTTAACAACGGGTTTACCTAATACTTTAAAAGCTGGACAATCATACCAAGTCAAAGTTTTACCGTCATAAATAGGAACGTTGAGATTAAATTTTTCTCTCAGTTCTATTTGCCATTGAGTCAGAACTGCTTTAGGCGCAAGGATCAAAATTCGCTTGGCTTTACCTGCTAACCAAGCTTGCCGAATTAATAATCCCGCTTGAATAGTTTTACCCAAACCAACCTCGTCAGCAATTAAAAGTTTGGGTGGCCAGTTTAGATAAAGGCGTTGAAAAGCACTGATTTGGTGAGGATAAGGTGTAACTGCACAGGTAGCTTCTCCCACGCGATCGCCTCTTCCTGCGATCGCTGCCCCTGTTTGAATTAGTGTCCAAATTTGTTTAAATTCTGCTTCCAGATTCGGTTGATTTTCTTCAACACCATCTGTTTCAGCTATTGTGCCAACAGAGTCAAATTCTACAGCATTTTGACTGCTAACTTCTGGTTCTAGAAATTTCTCTAAGCGTTTGGGTTTTTGGTCATTGGGGGGTAAATAACTGAGGAGTTGTTCTTTAACCGCAGTAGGAACATCAATGACGAGACAGCGTTTGGCTTGATTTGTCCAGAGTTTCGCAAAACCTCGTTCCTCATCATCTACATAGGTTTTCGTACCGCCCCAGTCCGTAAAGACATGAAAACTTTCCCAATTTTCTGACCAACCTTTAGCTGTTTCGTTGACGCTACCATTAAATGCCAATCTATTTTCAGCTTGATCTTCAATTATTCCGGATTTTTCGTGAAAAATCCCTTGGGCGGGAATGGGTTGGCCTTGGCAGAACAGGGCAAAGCTAATTTAACTTCTAAATACCCTTGGGCAATCATCCATGAAAGCAGTTCTAAAGCATCTGCTTCGGCAATATCGTTGGGAATTAAGGGTAAATTAACTAGAGAGTTTTCAACTACGTTACGGAGTTTTTCACCGCGTTCAATTGCTGCTACTTCTTCTTCTCGTAAAGTACAACCAATAATTAAACGCATTCGCCCGTTATTACAGATTAAACCTTCAATACCCCAGGAAGCTAAGGTAAAAATACGGGCAGAGAAAAAGCCAGTAGCACGGTCATATCTAACGGCACATTTTAAAGCTGGTGCATAAAACTCTTTGACCAGACTAAGGGTGTCTGAGTCATATTTAGTTTGCCAGGTGTAGTCCGTTAGTAGTCCCATAGTTCTTATTCATTAGCTTGAATCATAAACTTAAACTTTTCTACAATAAGTTGTTTTCTAGCTTCAATAAATTTCTCAAAGTTATCTAGCTTCCATAGTTCTCTGTCTTGAGGAATTAAATGTAAATTTAGATAAGTATCATTTTTATCGCTAAACCATTCTTCTGGCGAAGTATCTCTTTTTCCGCTTGGGCCGTTTTTTTTGAGCAGTTAACAACATACAGTTAGCGATCTGATCTCGGTCAAATGAACTGTATTTTGGAAGGTTTTGGCGACCTGTTTCTGGGTTACTTTCTTTTATTTTCCGCAGTAAAGACTGCGGAAAATATGGTCTATTTGGGGTAAATTACCTTCAAATGCTGGATGATAATTAAAGTCTTTACACCAAAAACTAAACAATAAATGAATGGATTTTGAAGTATAGCGTTGGCGTAAAATATTGTCTTCTGCAATTTCTAAGTTTCTACCTTCAGCACGGATGACATTAAAGATTTGTCTGAAATCAAACTCTTCAGTCTCTTTAATTTTTCTGGTGCATTTGTCGATCAGATTATCAGGATTACCGCTAAATGCTCCTGCAATTAAGGTTTTTAAAATATAGGTATCTATTTCCTGAGTGTTCAACCATTTTTGAGGATAGTGATAGCGAAAATAAATGATTTTCGTACACAATGAGTACAATTGTACCAGTTGACAACACGGACTTACTTATGCTGGCAACCAGCAATGACCTCCTACGTGACTTCGTTGCCGATAAGCGATCGCCTAAAACTAAGCACGAATACACCAAGGATTTACACGATTTCTTCAAAACCATTACTGGGGCAGAACCCACACCCCAACGTGTGACTGAGTTTTTACAACTGGATCGCTTTGGCGCGATCGCTTTGGTTCTCAAATATAAGCAGGCACTGATAGAACGCGGGTTAAAGGAAGCAACAGTTAACCGCAGGCTGAGCGCTATCAAAAGCCTGGTGAATTATGCTGCCAAAATTGGCAGGTGCAATTACTCGCTGGTTGATATTAAATCTGAGAAGGTGAAGCCGTACCGGGATACTAGCGGGATTACACCAGATTTGTTTAAAAAGATGTTGGCAGTTCCCGATCGCCAAACGCTAGGAGGTAAACGGGACTACGCCATTCTGCGGTTGCTCTGGGACAATGCACTGCGACGCGGGGAAGTGTCCACGCTAAACATTGCAGACCTTGATTTAGACGGTCGTCGTTTGTGGATACTTGGTAAGGGTAGAGGTACAAATAAAGAAGCGGTAGCGCTCTCAGTTTCTACGTGTAATGCCCTCCAGGACTGGCTTTTGGCACGGCGGGAAACTAATATCAATAAGCCACTGTTTGTTAGTCTTGACCAAGTTACACCGGGCCATCGCCTAACCACTACCAGTATTTACAGAATTGTTGGTGCGATCGCTCAATCCGCTGGCATTAATAAGAAACTCAGCCCACACCGAATCAGACACAGTTCGGTTACAGCTGCACTCGTTGCAACTAACGGCGACGTGCGGCGGGTTCAGAAGTTGAGCAGGCACGCCAACCTCAATACGTTGATGATTTACGACGACAACCGTCTCAGTCACCAGGGCGAAATTACAGATTTACTCGCTGATTTGGTTTAGGAGCCAAAATTATGTCAGTGACCATTGAATCAGATTTAAAGGAAGTCCTAGCTAAGATTGACCAGAAGCTAGATAAGCTTGACGCTCGGTTTGATAAAGTTGACGCTCGGTTTGACAGCCTCAGCAAGGACATCACAGATCTAAAAGTAGGTCAAGCCCGACTTGAAGAAAAGGTAGATGGGCTGAGTAAGCGTATGGATAACCAAGAGTTTATCAGCCGTGGCGTCCTTACCGGATTAATCGTTGCTATCCTTGGTGGCGAGAGCAAAACTGTTCGGTTTAGTCGGGAGTCATTGAGCCTGCGATCGCTCCAGGTACTATCCAAGGTACTCGGTAGCGACTACTTCCAGATATCTACACGCACGCCCTTTCCGACAGCAGCAGCTTGTAGAAGCCAGGGTACGAGGTAACTTTCCTTGCATTTTTTTCAAAATTTTGAGATATTGAATTGAAAAAACTAATTCAGTCTTGAACTTATGGCAACTGAGCAAGAGCTTCAATCTCTTTTTAATACCTTGGATACCGATCAAGATGGCAAAGTATCGAGTAATGAGCTTTTTTTAAGCCCTGGATTAAATGCAGTCATTTCGGCAGAAACAGGTACTAGCCCCCAGGAACTGCTAGCACTATATCGAGATGAAGACGGTAGTATAACAATTGAAGACTTGAAACAAGCTGTTAAGAAAGCAGGGAATTTAGAATAAGCGCGATCGCTCCCACACCGAAAAACTCCGCCTATGATGCTGGGAAAAATCGACGACTGGGAACGGCTAGGAAGCTTGTTTTATATAAAGTTGCGCCGATGTTAGTTTGAACTGATGTAGTGGCTGCCATTTTGCAGGCACTGTTAGGGGGTTTAATTCTTCTGCAAATACACAGACTCCAGTCCCCACCGGATAAACCGACTTTTCCGAGTGGGTCGCCACGCGAGGTGAAGAGCGATCGCTTTGTCTATTCCTACCTGTAACGCCCTCCAGGATTGGTTGCAGGCTCGGAGGGAAACCAATATTGATAAGCCGTTGTTTGTCTCTCTTGACCCAGTTCTGTCCGGGCATCGACTGTCGGGGAGTGGCGTCTACAAAATAGTGCAGGCGATCGCGTTATCTGCCGGAATTACCTTAAAACTCAGTCCACATCGCATAAGACACAGCAGCATAACGTCAGCACTCGTTGCGACTAACGGCGACGTGAGAAGGGTTCAGAAACTCTCAAGGCACGCGAACACGAACACGTTGCTCATTTACGACGACAACAGGCGATCGCAC
>Ga0196974_1000185_pt1 | contig 15397 bp, 16 predicted proteins | sample S1_1013CmetaG_FD_155477 | JGI IMG/M metagenome (GOLD analysis project Ga0196974, IMG submission 155477) | Soil microbial communities from Anza Borrego desert, Southern California, United States - S1_10-13C | ecosystem: Environmental > Terrestrial > Soil > Desert | place: USA: California...
ACCCCGCCGCACGGGGAGGGCGCTCAGGATCCAGAGCCCGAGCCGCGGCGGGGCGGAAGTCGAGCGGGACCAAGCTCGTGTCCGATGCTGGGAGCACGGCGGCGCGGCGTCATACCTGCGCCGCTCGAGGTCACCCATAGGCGGCGCGCGCATGCCCGGGGCGAAACCCCGGGGCCCGGGAGGTCTGGACCCTCCCGCCCGCCGCAGGCTGAGACGCTCCGACTGGGTCGAACCGGGTGATGCGTACCGAGGGACGGCAATACGCTGTGGCCCCCTCGGCCCCGGCAAGGAGAACCCGCCCCGGAGCCGCTTGCGCCAAACGGCTTCGCGGAGCGCGGGGGAACCCGCCGAAAAGACATAGCGGCCCCGAAAGGGGTCATCGGTTCCGGGCGGCCGCCCGCGCTCCGCGCCTCCCCACCCCCTTCGGAGCGTAAGCCCGATGCAGGACAGCCGCGCCCGCTTGTCATCCCGGAAAGCGCGAAAGCGCTTATCCGGCACGCCCGGTCCGCCCGACGTAGTCGGCCGAGCGCATTTCCTGGAGGCGCGAGGCGGTGCGTTCGAACTCGAAGGCGCCGTCGCCGGAGGGGTAGAGGCGCTCCGGCTCGTCTTCGGCCAGCACCACCAGCTTGGCGCCCGCTTCGTACAGGGCGTCGATCAGGGTGACGAGCCGGCGGGCTTCCTCGCGCTTGTCCGGCGACAGGCGCGGCAGGCGTTCGAGGAACACGGTGTGAAACCGCTCGGCCAGCGCCAGATAGTCCTGCGGCCCCAGGGCCTGGCCGCACAGCTCCTGGAAGCTCGCGCGCAGCAGGCCGCCGCAGGCGCGGGGAAAGTGCAGCCGCCGGCCCAGCACCTCGACGGTGGCCCCGACCTCGCGGCTGACGTCGGTCATGCGCCGCCACAGGCCGTCGAAGCCCTGCTCGGCGGCGCGGTCCAGCGGCGAAAACCACAGCCTCTCGCCCTTCAGCCGGTCCAGCCGGAAGTCGCGCGGTCCGGCCACCTCCACCACCTTGCAGCGGTCGCCGATCAGCTCGACGAAGGGCAGGAACAGCTGCCGGTTGATGCCGTCCTTGTACAGGTTCTCGGGCGGGCGGTTGCTGGTGGCCACCAGCACCACCCGCCGCTCGAACAAGGCCTCGAACAGCCGGCCCAGGATCATGGCGTCGGCGATGTCGGTGACCTGCAGCTCGTCGAAGCACAGCAGCCGCGCCTGTTCGGCGATGCGGTCGGCGACGGGCGGGATCGGATCGTCGGCCTTGTAGCGGCCGAAGCGCTTGCGCCGTTCGCCTTCCGAGGACTCCCGCCAGGTCTTCACCAGGGCGTGGACCTCGCCCATGAACACATGGAAGTGGGTGCGCCGCTTCTTTTGCAGCGGGGCGGAGTCGAAGAACAGGTCCATCAGCATGGACTTGCCCCGGCCCGGCGGACCCCACAGGTACAACCCCCTCGGCGGCGCCGCCTTGGGCAGGAACGGCAGCCACGGATCGTTCAAGCGCGGAAGCTCGCCCTCCAGCCGGGCCAGCGCCTCGACCGCCGCGGCCTGGCCGGGATCGGGGGCGATGGCGCCCTTCTTCAACAGACGCTTGTAGGCGGCGCGCACGCTCATGGCGCTCCCCTAGCAGCCGCGGGCGGGACGGGCGAGGCCGGGCGCGCGGGAAGCGAACGCTCAGTGACCGCCGTGCGCGGGGGCCTTGGGATCGGAGACGACCGGGAACTCGGCCTCGATCGGGGCGGCGCTTGCGAAGGTCAGGGTGATCCGCACGGTCTCGCCGGCCTTGAGCGGCCGCTTCAGCCCGGTCAGCATCAGGTGGTCGCCGCCGGGCTCGAGCTCGACAGAGCCTTTCGCCGGAACGGCCAGGTATTCGAGCGGCGCCATGATCATCCGCCCGTTCTCGTGGCGCATGGTGTGGATCGACACGGCCCCGGCGCAGTCGCAGGCCGCGGCGACCAGCCGGTCTTCGCGCGCCTCGCCGTTTGTGATCGCCAGGTATCCGGCGGTGGCGGTGTTCTCCCCGAGCGTGGCGCGCACCCGTGTATGAGTCACGGTGACGCCGGGTGCGGCGGCGGCCTTGTCGGCCGGCGGCTCGGACGGACGCTCCTGGGGCGCCGGCGAGCAGGCGGCGAGCGCGGCCAGGAGGAGAGCAGAGACGGTGAGACGCATCAGGCGCCGCCTTTCCAGAAGCCGACGATCCGCTTGGTCTCCTCCACCACCGGCTCGGCGATCTCGGACGCGCGCTCGGCGCCCTGGGCCAGCACCCGGTCGATCTCGGCCGTGTCGGCGAGGTAGCCGCGCATGCGCTCCGACACCGGCGACAGGACCGAGACGGCGAGGTCCGCCAGCGCCGGCTTGAAGGCGCCGAAGCCCTGGCCGCCGAACTCCTGCAGCACGTCCTCCGACGTCGTCCCCGCCAGCGCCGCGTAGATGCCGACCAGGTTCTTCGCCTCGGCCCGACCTTCCAGCCCCTCGACCGTCTCCGGCAGCGGGTTAGGGTCGGTGGTGGCCTTCTTGATCTTCTTGGCGATGGTGTCCGGATCGTCGGTCAGGTTGATCCGCGACAGGTCGCTGGGGTCGGACTTGGACATCTTGGCCGAACCGTCGCGCAGGGACATGATCCGCGCGCCCGGTCCCTGGATGAACGGCTCCGGCAGGGGGAAGAAGCCCGGCGCGTCGAAGTCGTTGTTGAACTTGGCGGCGATGTCGCGGGTCAGCTCGAGGTGCTGCTTCTGATCCTCGCCGACCGGCACCTTGGTGGCCTTGTAGACCAGGATGTCGGCGGCCTGGAGCACGGGATAGGTGTACAGCCCGACCGAGGCGCGCTCCTTGTGCTTGCCCGACTTCTCCTTGAACTGGGTCATGCGGTCGAGCCAGCCCAGCCGCGCCACGCAGTTGAAGATCCAGGCCAGCTCCGCGTGCGCCCTGACCGCCGACTGCGGGAAGATCGCGGCCTTGGCCGGATCGACGCCCGCGGCCAGGTAGGCGGCGGCGATCTCGCGCGTCTGGGCGGTCAGCTGGGCGGGGTCCTGCCACACGGTGATCGCGTGCAGGTCGACCACGCAGAAGAAGCAGGGGAACTGGTCCTGCATGGCCACGAACTTCTTCAGCGCGCCGAGGTAGTTGCCGAGGTGCAGCGCGCCGGACGGCTGCACGCCCGACAGCACGCGCTCGGGTCCGGAATAGGCGGGGGGAGGGGTGTCGGTCATCATGCGCGTCCTTCCTTCTCCCCTTGCGGGAGAAGGAAGTGAGGGCATTAGGTCAGACCGCGTCCGGCGGCAAGGCGTCGCTTTTGTCCGCCGCCTTCGGCCGCCGCAGCGAACGCTTGATCTCGCCCGGCGTCACCGCGCGGGTGGCGAACAGCAGCGCCACGTACAGCACCGCGCCGGCGAAGGAGGCGGCCAGCACCGCCAGCTCCTTGGGCCCGAAGCCGGGGAAGGTCAGCGGCGCGACCAAAGCCTCAAGATCAGCGCGGAAGGTCTGGGCCGCCCACAGGGCCGCGCCCATGCCGAGGCTGCAGAACAGTATCTTTCCGAGCCGGCCGACCGTGCCGGCGGACGGCGTCCAGGTCTTGCGCCGGGCCAGGGTCCCGACCATCAGCAGCACGTTCAGCCAGGCCGCCGCGCTGGTGGCGACCGCCAGTCCGGGCACTCCGATCACCCGGAACAGCACCACGCAGAGCGTCAGGTTGGCGACCACCGACGCGAGCGCGAACCACATCGGTCCCTTGGTGTCCTGGCGGGCGAAGAAGGCCGGGGTGAACACCCGCGTCAGCACGAAGGCCGGCACCCCCCAGCCGTAGTGGAACAGGGCGTCCGCGGTGGCCCGCGCGTCGAAGGTCCGGAACTCGCCCCGGGTGAACAGGCCGTCGATCAGGAAGAACGGCATGGCCAGCAGAGCCGCCGCGGCCGGCAGGGTAAGCGCCATGGAGAAGGCGACCGCGTCGTCCATCGCGCCTTGCGCGCCGGCCTTGTCGCCTGAGTGGACCGCGCGCGACAGCGTCGGCAGCAGGGCCACGCCCACCGCCACGCCGACCAGCCCCAGCGGCAGCTGGTACAGCCGGTCGGCGGCGTTCAGCCACGAGCGGGCGCCGTCGACCTGGGACGACAGGGCCTGGGAGACGAACACGTTGATCTGGGTGGCGCTGGCCGCGATAGCGCCGGGCACCGCCAGCACGATCAGCTTGCGGATCTCGGGCGTCAGGCGGGGGCGGGAGAAGCGCACCCGCGCCCCGGCCCGGCGCACCGCCCAGACCAGCAGCGCCGCCTGGCCGACCCCGGCGGCCAGGATGCCCCAGGCCGCCGCCGTCGCCGCCGCTTCCGGCGTCCTGGTCGGCAGGATGGCGGCCAGCATGAACAGGTTGAGCAGGGTGGGCGCCAGGGCCGACACGGCGAACCGCCCGCGCGCGTTCAGCACGCCCGACAGCAGCGCCACGATGGTCATGGCCGGCAGGTAGGGCATGGCGATCTGGGTCAGGATCACCGCCAGCTTGAACTTGGCCGGATCGTCCATGTAGCCGGGGTTGATCAGCTGCATCAGCCACGGCATCGCCAGTTGCGCCGCTATGGTGATCACCACCGTGATCGCGGCCAGGGTCGCCAGGGCGTCGACCGCCACCCGGTCGGCTTCCGCCTCGCCCTTCTCGGCCAGCGTCCGCGAATAGGCCGGCACGAAGGCGGCGGCGAAGGCGCCCTCGGCGAAGATGCGGCGGAACAGGTTCGGGAAGCTCAGCGCGGTGTTGTAGGCGTCCGCCGCGATTGTGGCGCTGGCGCCCATGTAGGCGCTGACGGCGATGTCGCGCGCCAGGCCCATGAAGCGGCTGATCATGGTCAGGCCGCCGAACACCAGCGAGGAGCGGATCATGCCTCCCTGGCGGGGGCGGGCGGGTTCGGCCTTGCTCACGCCTCAGGCTCTAGAGCGCGGTCCGGAAAAGGGGAAGCCGGTATTCGGAGGCGCGCCCCCTCAGGTCCGGCGGGACGCCAGCAGGACGGTCAGCAGAAGCAGGATCACCGACGCCCAGACCACCGCGTTGCCGGCGAAGTACAGAAGGCTGACGCTCTCGCTGCGCGCCGCGTTCTCCCAGCTCTCCCATCGAAACCAGAAAGGCTTGGGCCAGCCGCGGTCCAGCGACGTGCCGGTTCCCGCCGATCTCAGGCTCGGCACCGACGCAGAAAGGGCCGAGAACAGACCCCCGCCGACGCCGATCCCCAGACAGGCCGCCGGGTGCAGCAGCCTCCGCCGCAGGCCCGGCCTCAGCCGGCACGCTGCGGCGGCGACGAGCAGGGCGCAAAGGCCGATCAGCAGGGTCGTGGACAGCGGCATGAAGCGAGCCTCGCCCGCTCCCGTGGCGCCATTCGGGCCGGATCGTGCCCGCGTCGGGCCTTGACGCGCCGGCGCGGGCGGCGAGGCTGGCGATATGTCCGACCCGTTCGAGCCCGACCCGCGCATCGCCGCGGCCTCCGCCTTCCTGCTGGACCTGGAGCTCTGTCAGGTCCGGCTTCAGCTCGACGCCCGCTGGCCCTGGCTGGTGCTGCTGCCGAGGCGTGCAGACTTGACCGAGATCGAGCAGTTGTCGCCGGGCGACCGCGCCCGTCTGATCGAGGAGGTCGCCGAAGCCTCGGCCGCCGTGCGCGCGATCGGCGATGCGCTCGGCCGGCCGGTGGAGAAGCTCAACATCGGCGCCCTCGGCAACGTCGTGCCGCAACTGCACGTCCACGTGCTCGGCCGGCGGCGGAATGACCCGGCGTGGCCCGGGCCGGTGTGGGGCGTGGGAATTGCGGAAGCCTACGCGGAAACCGAACTCGCCGCTGCGCGAGCCGCCGCCGCCGCCGTGCTCAGTTCCGCCCCATGATCACCTGAACCGTCCCGCCCTCGCCCGTGTCCAGCGTGCCGCGCCAGCGGGACCCCGCGTCCGGCCGCAGCCGCACCGTGGCGGCGGCGTAGGGGCTGGCGGTGGAGAAGCGCACGGTCACTTCGTCGCCGGTCCGGATCGCCGACAGGGCGACGCCCAGCCGGGGCCCGCCGCCCGTGCCGCGCAGGTCGCGCCAGGCGGCGTCGAGCCCGCCGGAGCCGTCGTCGACGAACACCAGGGCGTAGAGCGGCGCGCCGTCGGCGCGGCGCAGCGTCCAGGCGCCGTCCAGCGAACCCAGGCGGGACTGGGCGCGGTCGAAGGCGCTCTTCACGCCCGCCTCGTAGAACAGCTCCACCTCGGTCTTCGGCGGTTCGTAGGAGCGGCTGTAGCGCTCCACCGTCACCGCCGCGGCCGGAACCGGCGCCTCGGCCTCGGCGTCGCCGGAGCCGCGCGGAAAGGCCGGCATCTCGAACGGCCGCACCGAGGGCGGCTTGTAGGCCTGCGGAGGCGACCCCGGCGCGGCGCCCACGTCCAGCGTCTGTACCGCCGCAGAGCCAGGGCCGGCGAAGTCGCGGTCGCGCTTGCGCTCGGCCGCGTCGGCGGCGGCGATGGGGTCGGGCTCTTCCTTCGCGCCCGGATCCTGGGGCGCGGCGAACAAAGCCAGGGCGAGGAACAAGAACGTGGACACGATGAAGAACTGCTAGGGCCGGGAGCGCCTCGATGCAACCGCGGCCGGGGGGCGAAACTTTGACCCGCAGGCTGGACCGCTCGCGTTGACACCCTAGGTTCAGGGTCTAAAACGACCGCGCGCCGGCGCCGTGACGCTCCGGCCCCCGAAAGGTCTTGCGAAACATGTCTCAAGCGAGCGCGGGCGCGACCGGAAAGGCCCGCAAGGGCGGCTCCAAGGGCGCGCCACGTCCGTTAGTGCGGCCCCTGTCTCCCCACGTCCAGGTGTGGCGCTGGCACGTGACCATGCTGGGCTCGATCCTGCACCGCGCCTCGGGCGTGGCGCTGTACGTCGGGACCGCGCTGGTGATCGCCTGGGCGGCGGCGGTGGCCATGGGGCCCGACACCTACGCCGAGTTCGTCCGCTACGCCGGCCATCCGCTCGGGCTGCTGGTGTGGTTCGGCCTGACGGGGGCTCTGTTCTACCATCTGGCCTCGGGCCTGCGGCACCTGCTGTGGGACCTGGGCGCGGGGCTGAAGCCCAAGACCGCCGACGCGCTCACCAACCTGTCTCTGTGGTTCGCGGTGATCGCCACCCTGGCGCTCTGGGGCTGGCTGCTGTTCTCCGGCGCGGTGCGCCTCAGCCTGACGATGACTCTATGACCAGCTACACCACCGAAAAGCGCCGGGTCGAAGGCCTGGGCAGCGCCCGACACGGCGCCGGAACCTGGATCAAGGAGCGCGTCTCCTCGGTCTTCCTGGTTCCGCTGACCGTCTGGGCGGTGTGGTCGGTGACCGAAGTGGCCGGCGAGGGTTATGCGGGCGCGCGCGCCTGGATGGAGCAGCCGCTGAACGCGGTCTTGCTGGCGCTGCTGGTGCTGGGCTCGATCTATCACATGCACCTGGGGATGCGCGTGATCGTCGAGGACTACATCCACAAGACCTTCAGCAAGGGCGCGCTGCTGATGATCAATCTATTCGTCTGCCTCGGTCTGGCCGCGGCGGCGACCTTCGCGATCGCGGGCACCGCGATCACCGCCTTGGGGGCGTTCTGAGCATGGCGGCCTATCAGTTCGTCGATCACGTCTACGACGTGGTGGTGGTGGGCGCCGGGGGCTCGGGTCTGCGCGCCGCGCTCGGCTGCGCCCAGGCGGGGCTGAAGACAGCCTGCGTGACCAAGGTGTTCCCGACCCGCAGCCACACGGTGGCCGCCCAGGGCGGCATCTCCGCCTCGCTCGGCAACATGGGCGAGGACGACTGGCGCTGGCACATGTACGACACCGTCAAGGGGTCGGACTGGCTGGGCGATCAGGACTCCATCGAATACCTGTGCCGCAACGCCCCGGCCGCGGTGTACGAGCTCGAGCACTGGGGCGTGCCGTTCTCGCGCACCGACGACGGCAAGATCTACCAGCGCGCCTTCGGCGGCATGACCCGCAACTACGGCGAGGCGCCGGTCCAGCGCACCTGCGCGGCGGCCGACCGCACCGGCCACGCCATCTTGCACACCCTGTACGGCCAGTCGGTCCGTAACGAGGTCGAGTTCTTTATCGAGTACTTCGCCCTCGACCTGATCATGGACTCCGAGGGCGCCTGTCGCGGGGTCACCGCCTGGAAGCTGGACGACGGCACCCTGCACCGCTTCCGCGCGCACTTGGTGATCCTGGCCACCGGCGGCTACGGCCGAGCCTACTTCTCGGCCACCAGCGCCCACACCTGCACCGGCGACGGCAACGCCATGGTGCTGCGCGCGGGCCTGCCGCTGCAGGACATGGAGTTCGTTCAGTTCCACCCGACCGGCATCTACGGCGCGGGCTGCCTGATCACCGAGGGGGTCCGCGGCGAGGGCGGCTACCTGACCAACTCGGAGGGCGAGCGCTTCATGGAGCGCTACGCCCCAACCGTGAAGGACCTGGCGCCGCGCGACATGGTCAGCCGCTCCATGACCATCGAGATCCGCGAAGGCCGCGGCGTGGGTCCGAACAAGGACCACATCTACCTACACCTGGATCACCTGGACCCGGCGATCATCCACCAGCGCCTGCCCGGCATCAGCGAGAGCGCCAAGATCTTCGCCGGCGTCGACGTCACCAGGCAGCCGATCCCGGTGATCCCGACGGTCCACTACAACATGGGCGGGGTGCAGACGAACTTCCACGGCGAGGTCGTCACCAAGTTCGGCGACGATCCGGACCGGGTCGTGCCCGGCCTGATGGCGGTGGGCGAGGCGGCCTGCGTGTCGGTGCACGGCGCCAACCGTCTGGGCTCCAATTCGCTGATCGACCTGGTGGTGTTCGGCCGCGCGGCGGGTCTGCGTGCCGCCGAGACGGTCAAGAAGGGCGCGGCCCACCCTGAGCTGCCTGCTTCGGCCACCGACTCGCACCTGGCCCGCTTCGACCGGTTCCGCCATGCCGACGGCTCAACCTCTACCGCCGAGCTGCGCCTGGCCATGCAGAAGGCCATGCAGGAGGACGCCGCGGTGTTCCGCACCGGCGAAACCCTGGAGAGCGGCGTCAAGCGCCTGGCCGACATCTGGCGCGCCTCGGCCGACATCAAGGTCACCGACCGCGGCATGGTCTGGAACAGCGACCTGGTCGAGACGCTGGAGTACGACAACCTGATCGCCCAGGCGGTGGTCACGGTGAACGGCGCCCTGAACCGCACCGAAAGCCGCGGCGCCCACGCGCGGGAGGACTATCCCGAGCGCGACGACGTCAACTGGATGAAGCACACCCTGGCTTGGCTCGATGCCCGCACGGGCGAGGTCAAGATCGACTACCGCCCGGTCCACGCCTACACCCTGACCAACGAGGTCGGGTACATCGAGCCGAAGAAGCGGGTTTATTGAGTTAGGAACGACGTCGCATGGTCGAGCTCACGCTCCCCCGCAATTCCAAGGTCAAGAAGGGCAAGCGCTGGAAGTCCGCGAACGGCGCGGACCGGTCCACGATCAAGACCTTCAAGATCTACCGCTACGACCCGGAAGCGGGCGGCAATCCGCGCTGGGACGTCTACGAGGTGGACACCGCCCAGCACGGCCCGATGGTGCTGGACGCCCTGATCCACATCAAGAACACGGTCGATCCGACCCTTTCGTTCCGCCGCTCCTGCCGCGAGGGCATCTGCGGCTCGTGCGCGATGAACATCGGCGGGCGCAACACGCTGGCCTGCACCAAGGGCTGGGACGAATTCGGCTCGGAGATCACCATCTCGCCGCTGCCGCACATGCCGGTGGTCAAGGACCTGGTACCCGACCTGTCGCTGTTCTACGCCCAGTACGCCTCGATCGAGCCATTCCTGCAGACCGACACGCCGTCGCCGGACAAGGAGTGGCTGCAGACGCCCAAGGACCGTGAGAAGCTCGACGGCCTGTACGAGTGCATCCTGTGCGCCTGCTGCTCGACCTCCTGCCCCAGCTACTGGTGGAACCAGGAGAAGTACCTGGGCCCCGCCGCCCTACTGCAGGCCTACCGCTGGCTGGCCGACAGCCGCGACGAGGCCACGGGCAAGCGGCTCGACAACCTCGAGGACCCGTTCAAGCTCTACCGCTGCCACACCATCATGAACTGCGCCCAGGTGTGCCCCAAGGGCCTGAACCCGGCCAAGGCCATCGCCGAGACCAAGAAGATGCTGGCGACGCGGGCGGTCTGATCAGTGGCGAAGATCACCTACGTCGAGCACGACGGGAGCGAGCGCACCGTCGAGGTGAAGAACGGCCTCTCCGTGATGGAGGGGGCGATCAAGAACAACGTGCCCGGCATCGACGCCGACTGCGGCGGCGCCTGCGCCTGCGCCACCTGCCACGTCTATGTGGACGAGGAGTGGTTCGCCAAGACCGGCGGCCCCTCGGCGATGGAGGAGTCGATGCTCGACTTCGCCGACGAGGTGCGGCCGACCTCGCGGCTGTCGTGCCAGATCCGGGTCTCCGACGCGCTGGACGGCCTGCGGGTGACCACCCCGGAAAACCAGCACTGAGCACGCCCGATCCGCGGCTGGTCGAGCTGATCGGCGGCTGGATCGAGCGCGGGCGACCCGACGGGCGGCCGCCGCTGATCGCCGTCTCCGGTTGTCAGGGCTCGGGCAAGACCACCTTGGCGCGCGCGGCGGCGCAGGCGTTCGGCGCGGCCCGGCTCTCGCTCGACGACGTTTATCTGACCCGAGCTGAGCGGACGGCGGCGGCCGAACGCGTCCACCCCTTGTTCGCCGTGCGCGGGCCGCCTGGCACGCACGATCTCGACCTGGCGCGGCGCACGGTCGAGGCGCTTCGGTCGGCCGAGCCCGGCGTGCGCACGCCGATCCCGTCCTTCGACAAGCTGGCTGACAACCGCCTGCCCGAGCCCGACTGGCCGGTGTTCGAGGGCCGCCCGTCGGCGGTGATCGTGGACGGCTGGTGCCTGGGCGCGACGCCGATCCCGGCGGCGGCGTTGAAAACCCCCGCGAGCCGGTTCGAGGCGGAGGAGGATCCGCACGGCGCCTGGCGCCGCGCGTGGAACGCCGAACTGGCCGGGCCCTACGCCGGGTGGTTCGCCGACTTCGACGCAGTGCTGTTCCTGGCCGCGCCCTCCTGGGACGTGGTGCCGGACTGGCGCTGCGAACAGGAGGCGGACCTGCTGGGGATCGCGCCCGAGGCGCTGCCGCCCGAACGGCGCGAAGCGCTGGCCCGCTTCGTGGCCGTGTTCCGGCGCCTGACCGAGCACATGCTGGCGGGCGGATTGCGCGCCGACGCTCTCGCCCGGCTGGACGAGCGGCGGCGCGTGCTCGACATCAGGTGTCCGCCGGCATCAGCCGCTCGTTGATGGCGATCCGGCCGAGGATTCCCTTCACCACCAGGTCCATGGTGCTGCCCTCGGAGTAGTCGGCGGCGGCGACGAAGTTCACCCGGTCGTCGGAGATCAGCCGGTGGATCTTGGTGTGATCGTTCGGCTCGTTCCTGGGGTCGTAGGCGGCGATCGAGTGGCCGCCCTTGGTGTGCATCATCTTCATGGTCGGCACGTCGGTGTCGCCGTCGCCGATGAAGATCATCCGGTCGAACGGCACCGGCCGGTCCTCGTCGGGCATGTAGCGGTTGATCTTCTCGTGCTCCCAGTTGTTGTGCACGCCCTTGTTGATCCGGAACAGGTACTGGGTCTTGGTGGTGTAGTTGATGCCCACCGCCGGCCACACGGCCACGTCCTCGTCGTCGTACACGTACCGCGACGCGAACACGTGCTCGAATTCGGGGAAGATCGGGCAGCCCTCGATCATCTCGTACAGCCCCGACGAGATGATGAAGTGCTTGATCCGCAGCCCGTACTGGGCGCCGAAGGCGTTGATCCGCTCGAACCACGACCGGTCGGCGATGCCGGGGAACAGCGGCACGTCGCGGCCGTGCTCGCGCAGCATGTCGCGGGTGACGGTCAGGCCCGCCTGCCGCGCCTTCTCCAGCATCAGCTGCATGTACATCAGGATGTCGTCGCCGTCGGAGCGGATCACCTCGGGCCGGACGGTGTCGTGCCAGAACTGGCGCGGCGTCATGCCGATCGCCGGGATGAACGACGTCTCCTGCATGTTGCCGCGGGCGAGCGTGCCGTCGAAGTCGTAGATCAGGGCGGTCTGGCGGAGGGGCGTGGTCATGACGGCTCCCTAGACCCGCGAGGGCGGCGGCGGCAAGGGCGGGGTCAGCCCGCGCCCAGCGCCAGTTCAGGCTCGGCCGCGCCGGTCGCGGCTTCCTCGGGCAGGTGCAGGGTGAAGGTCGCGCCTTTGCCGGGCTCGCTCTCCAGCGCCGCCCAGCCGCCGTGCAGCTCGACCAGCGCCTTGACCAACGCCAGCCCTAGCCCGGGTCCGCCGCGGTCGCGGCCGACGAAGCGGTCGAACACGTGGGCCTGCTGGTGGTAGGGGATGCCGCGCCCGGTGTCGGACACCTGCACCCGCACCTCGTGCTGGCCGCGCACGGCCGACAGGCGCACTTCGCCGCCCTCCTGGGTGGCGCGCGCGGCGTTCTCCAGCAGCAGGTCCAGCGCCTGGCCCAGGCGCCGGGCGTCGGCGCGGATCACGCCCGCAGCCTCGTCGCACGCCACCGTCAGCGTCCCGCCGCGCGCCTCGACCGCCGCCCGTGCGCGCCCGGCGGCGGCGTCCAGCGCCTCGCACACCCGCACGTCGCCCAGCGACAGGGCCATCTCGCCGGCGTCGATCTGGGCCATGTCCAGCACGTCGTCGATCGAGCGCGCCAGCTGGCCGGCCGCGGTCTTGATCGAGCCTAGGTGTCCGCGCGAACGCTCGGGCAGGGCCTCGCCCTGTAACTCCAGCAGCTCGGCGTAGCCCAGAATGGTCGTCAGCGGGGTGCGCAGTTCGTAGGAGACGTTGCCGACGAACTCGCGCTTCAGCCGCTCGGCCTCGACCAGGGCGGCCGAGCGCTCGGTCAGAGCCTTCTCCAGCGCCTTGGTCGCGGTCACGTCGTCGAAGGCGACCAAGGTGGCGCCGTCGGGCAGAGGCCGCGACTGCCAGGCGACCATGCGCCCGTCCGACGTCCGGGCCTCGCCCGCGATCGGCACCCGCGCCTGCGGGTCGGTGTCGGCGACGCGCGCCTTCAGCTCGCCCCACAGGGCCGGATCGTGCAGCAGCGGCCGGCACAGCTCGATCACCTCGTCGAACCCGCCCGCATCGGCCAGCCGCGTCGCGTCGGTGTTCCAGAACCGCTCGAACGCCTCGTTGTGCAGTCGCAGCCGTCCGTCGGAGCCGAACACGGCGACCGCGTCGTTCAGCTTGTCGAGCGTGGCCTGCTGCACCTGGATCAGGGCGTTGAACTGGGCGCGCAGCTTCAGCTCGCCGGTGATGTCGGAGAACAGCAGCAGCAGGCCGCCCAGCGGGTGCGGCTGGCGCACCACGCGCAGGGTGCGCCCGTCCGGCAGGCTCCACAGGTCGTCCGGCGCCACCTGCGTGGAGCCGTAGAAGTCGAGCTCGCGCCCCTTCCACCCGGCGTAGTCGGCGGTCTCCGGCAGGCGGCGGCGCTGGCGCAGGCGGTCCAGCAGCTCGCCGTGCGTCGGCCGTTCGGCCAGCCACGCGGGGTCCAGGTCCCAAAGGGTCTGGAAGGCGGTGTTGTGATAGGTCAGCCGCCGCGACGGACCGAAGATCGCCACCGCGTCGGCCAGGTGGTTCAGGGTCTCGTCGTGAGCGGAGACGTGGCGGCGCAGCGCCTCGCGCGTCTCCTCCGCCTCGGTCACGTCGACGGCGTAGGCCGACACCTCCTCCTCGCCCAGCGGCTCGGCCACCACGCGGTAGGCGCGGCGCTGGCCGCGCACGGTCACCCAGCGGAAGCCCTCCTTCAGCTCGCGGGAGCGGGCGGCCTCGACGATCAGGCTCTCGACCCCGCGGTCGAAGGCGGCGCCCTTCGCGTGGGCTTCCTCCACGGTCCTGACCTCGGCGGCCTCCAGCCAGGCGCGGTTGGCCCAGACCAGGGCGCCGGAGCGGTCGGCGATCCAGGCCGGCCCGGGCCAGCGGTCGGCCAGGCCTGCGAACTTGCCGCCGGGGGCCACGTCGCCGGCGAACACCACCCGGATCCAGGCGACGGCGCCCGACGGACGCCCCTCCAGCACCAGCGCCCCGCGCCGGGTGGTGGCCAGGAACCGGCAGGGCTCGCCGCGCTCCAGCAGGCCCTTCAGCTTGGCCGAGTGCTCAGGCGCCGCCCCGGCCAGGGCCTCCAGCACCGCCGCCGGCTCCGGATCGACCCCCAGCGCCTCGGCGCAGACGCCCAGCGCCTCGCCGCCCCAGACCAGGCGCGCGTCGGCGCCCTCCACGGCGATCAGGGCGCCCTCGAAGGCGGCGGTGGCGGCCTCCGCCTCGGCCAGGGCGGTCTTCACCGTGGCCAGGCGGCTCTCCAGGTCGGCGGCGCGGGCCTCGGCGCGGCGGCGCCAGCGCCAGGTCCACACGGTGGTGGACAGGGCCAGGGCCACGGCCCCGGCGGAGGCGGCGAAGGCGAGATCGGTGGCGGCCATGGTGCGGTCGGCCTCGCGGGCGAATCGAAGCGCAGGATAGCGCGCCCGCGCCCGCTTGTCGGGTCGTCGTGCGCGGCGGATAAGGCGGGCATGACCGCGGTGCTCTACCCCGTCGCCAGGAACGCCGAGGCCGCGCTGAACGCGCCGCTCGGCCGCGCCGCGCGCGAGCGGGAGGCGAAGGCCCGCGCCAAGGCCGAGGTCCGCTTCGTCACCGAGGAGACCGGCCCCGCCTTCGACAGCCGCGAGGCGGCCATGGCCGCCTATCGTGGACGGGTGGAGGCCGCGGGCGAGGACCGGTTCTGCGCCCTGCGCGAGGTGGTCGCCCCCGCCCCGAAGGGCCGCACGCCCCGTCCGCGCGCGGTCGAGCCCGCCTTCCGCGACGGCCGCCGCTGGCCCGCGCCGCCGCCGAAGCCGCGCACCGTGTGGCGGCTGTCGGTCTCGTACTGGAAGCCGGTCGACGCCGACGAGGCGCCGAGGCTCGACCAGGCGCGCGCCGCCCGCCGCGACCCGGAGGCCGAGCGGCTCGACGCCCGCACCCTGCGCGCCCTCACCCGCCAGCCGCTGCGTCCGGTGAAGCCCCAGCAGCCGCTCGACAGCGGCCTGTTCGAATGGCGTCCGCCCGAGGCCCCCAACCGGCTGATGCCGGACGAGTGAGGCGTCCCGGATAAGCGCTTTTGCGCTTTCCGATATGACAAGAGGGCGTGCGTCCGCATCGACGGGCCGGAGCTCCGAAGGGGTGGGGAGGCGCGGAGCGCGGGCTTGCCGCCCGGAACCGATGACCCTCCGGGGAGGGCCGCTATGAATTTTCGGCGGGCACGCCCGCGCTCCGCGAAGCCGTTTGGCGCAAGCGGCTCCGGGGCGGGTTCTCCTTGCCGGGGCCGAGGGGGCCACAGCGTGTTTGCCGTCCCTCGGTACGCATCA
>Ga0196974_1000187_pt1 | contig 15184 bp, 12 predicted proteins | sample S1_1013CmetaG_FD_155477 | JGI IMG/M metagenome (GOLD analysis project Ga0196974, IMG submission 155477) | Soil microbial communities from Anza Borrego desert, Southern California, United States - S1_10-13C | ecosystem: Environmental > Terrestrial > Soil > Desert | place: USA: California...
CGCGCATGCTCAGCCGCCCCTCCCGGACGTCTTAACCAGTGTGGAGAGCGGGTCCGTCTGACGGGTCAAAGGCTTAGCTTCGGGGCGGCCGCGCAATCCGCGCAATTCCTTTAACGGTAAAGCTTACAGCAACGACAGGACGTCGGGTTTTCACGTCCGGAGGCGTAGCCAAGAACAGGGATATGTGGTCAAACCGCTGTACCGGGAGGGCAGCCCGCAGCGCGATGGCGCGTGGGCCAGACGGAGATCTCAACGATGTGCTTGGCATGCGAACTGGGCGGCCGTGGCTTCGGCTATGGCTCCAACGACAGTGAGGTCGTGGCGGTAAAGGATGCGCCCGTCCGCGGCTCCAGCGGCCAAGACTGGGGGGCCTATTTCGGGGACCTGGTGAAGGACGGTCGCGACCAACCCGACCGTTGCGGCGTCGACGACGACGGCGGCATCGACACCGGGTCGTGGACGGGCGAGGCGGGATCCCTGCTGGACAACCTGTTCTCCGATCGCGGCGGCGCCGCCGAGGTCAGGGCCCCCGCCCTCGAGCTCGACACCTTCTTCGTCGCCGGAGGCGGGGAAACCGAGCTGACTCCGGGCGCCGACACGGTGCCGGGCAACGCCACCACCACCTTCTCGCTGACCATCGGCGGGGCGCCGATCACCGGCTACATCAATTCCGGCACCGACCGTGACTGGTTCAAGGTCGATCTGGTCGCCGGCCAGTATTACGAATTCACCATGGACCCCTCGGGCAGCCTCGACGCGGTCCTGCAGATCCGTGGCTCGAACGGCGCCATCCTGGGCACCGTCGACGGCCCGCTCGGCCCCGACACGGAAGTGCTGGGGTTCTACGCCCAGACAAGCGGCACCTACTACATCGTCGCCGACGGCTTCCAATCGACCACTGGCCAGTACGCCCTTTCGGGCGTGACCGCGCCGATGCCCGACGTCCTCGACTCCATCGACTGGGGCGGGGCCGAGGTGGCCAACCCGGAGGTGATCCTCGTCTACTTCGCCCAGGCCGGCGAGGTGTGGGACGGCAACCCGCCGTCGCTGGGCTGGAACGCCTACGAGATGCAGCAGGTGATGCTGGCGTTCGAGCAGTACGAGAACATCATCAACGTCGACTTCCAGGTGACCACCAACTCGGCCGAGGCCGACTTCAAGCTGGTCACCAACAACTCGTCCGAATTCCTCGGATTCTTCGGCCCGCCGGGCACCGGCTCGGGCGCCGGCATCGGCGTGTTCGCGCGGAACGGCGAGGGCTGGGACGAGGCCGGCGGAACCGGCAGCGGGCTGGAGATTGGCGGCTACGCCTTCGTGACCCTGACGCACGAATTCGGCCACGGCATGGGCCTGGCGCACCCGCACGACACCGGCGGCGGCTCGTCGGTCATGTTGGGGGTGACCGGCGCCTTCGGGTCCGAGGGCCTGTTCGACCTGAACCAGGGCCTGTTCACGGTCATGTCCTACAACAACGCGTGGGACGTGAGCCCCAACGTCCCGACCCCCGGCTCTATCCTGAACTACGGCTACATGGGCACGCTGGGCGCGCTCGACATCGCGCTGCTGCAGGAGAAGTACGGCGCGAATACGAGCTACCACACCGGCAACGACGTCTACACGCTCGACAACGTCAACAGCCCCGGCACCTACTATGAGTGCATCTGGGACGCCGGCGGCATCGACGAAATCCGCCACACCGGCGCCCAGAGCTCGGTCATCGACCTGCGCGCCGCCACGATCGACTATTCCGCCACCGGCGGCGGCGCGGTGTCCTGGGTCACGGGCATCTACTCGGGCCTCACCATCGCCGAGGGCGTGGTGATCGAGAACGCCTCGGGCGGCTCGGGCGCCGACACCATCGGCGGCAACAGCGTCGCCAACACCCTGTCCGGCAACAACGGCAACGACACGCTGAACGGCCGCGGCGGCAACGACACCCTCGACGGCGGCGCCGGCAACGACCTCTTCGTGTTCGAGACCGGCGGCGGGGTGGACACCATCAACGGCTTCACCGCCGGCGGCTCCGAAGACACCATCCAGGTGATCGGCTACGCCAACTACACCCTGGCCCAGGAAGGGGCGAACCTGCGCATCATCCTGGACGGCTCCAACTCGATCCTGCTGATCGGCGTTAACCAGGCCAGCTTCACCGCCGCGGACATCAACATCCCGCTGGCCGGCGGCGGCAACGACCCGACCACGGGGCCGGATAACCTCACCGGGACGTCGGGTAACGACACCATCGACGCCCTGGCCGGCGACGACACGGTCAGCGGCCTGGGCGGCGACGACACCCTGACCGGCAACACCGGCGTCGACGTCCTGCACGGCGGCGACAACAACGACACCCTGAACGGCGGCGCCGACGCCGACACCCTGAACGGCGGCGCCGACGCCGACACCCTGAACGGGGACGCCGGCGACGACACCCTAGACGGCGGCGACGGCAACGACGCGCTCAACGGCGGGACCGGCAACGACACCTTCCTGTTCTCGACCGGCGGCGATGTCGACACCATCACCGGCTTCACCGCCGGCGGTTCGGAAGACACCATCAACGTCACGGGGTACGCCAGCTACACCCTGGCCCAGGAGGGGGCGAACCTGCGCATCATCCTGGACGGCTCCAACTCCATCCTGCTGATCGGGGTCAACCAGGCCGCCTTCACCGCCGCGGACATCAACATCCCGCTCGCCGGCGGGGGCAACACCCCGACCACCGGCAACGACGTGCTGACCGGCACGGCCGCGGCCGACGTCATCGACGCCCTGGCCGGGGACGACACCGTCAGCGGCCTGGCCGGCGACGACACCCTGACCGGCAACACCGGCGCCGACACGCTGAACGGCGGGGACAACAACGACACGCTCAACGGCGGCGACAACAACGACACCCTCAACGGGGACGCCGGGACCGACACGCTGAACGGCGACGCCGGCAACGACACCATCAACGGCGGCGCCGGCAACGACGCGCTCAACGGCGGCACCGGCAACGACACCTTCCTGTTCTCGACCGGCGGCGGCGTCGACACCATCACCGGCTTCACCGCCGGCGGCGTCGAGGACCAGATCCAGGTCACCGGCTACGCCAGCTACACCCTGGCCCAGGAAGGCGCCGACCTCAGGATCATTCTGGACGGCTCCAACTCGATCCTGCTGCTGGGCGTCAGCCAGGCCAGCTTCACCGCCGCGGACATCAACATCCCGCTCGGCGGCGGCGGCGGCAACGTCATCAACGGCACCGCCGGCGCCGACAACCTGTCGGGCACCGCCGCGGCCGACGAGATCAACGGCCTGGGCGGCAACGACACCCTGTCGGGCCAGGGCGGCAACGACACGCTCAACGGCGGCGACGGCTCGGACACCCTGCGCGGCAACGCCGGCGACGACATTCTGGTCGGCGGCGCGGGCAACGACACCCTGAACGGGGCGACCGGCGTCGACACCTTCCTGTTCAACTCGGCCCTGTTCGGGGCCGACCGCATCGGCGACTTCGACAACGGCGTCGACAAGATCAAGATCAACATCGCCGGGGTCGACGACTTCTCCGACCTGACCGTCACCGCCAACGCCGCCGGCAACGCCGTGATCACCCTGGCCGACGGCTCGCAGATCACCCTCACCGGCGTCAGCACCGGCGAGGTGGACGCCTCGGACTTCATCTTCGGCCCCTGACGCCGGCCGCGGAAATGCGACGAGCGGGGGCCCGGCGGCGACGCCGGGCCCTTTGCCGTTCATCGCCAAGCGAAATCGCCGCAGGGGGCTTGCCGACCCGCCGCCCCGCCGGTAATAGACGCGCCTCTCGACGGGACGCGCACGCGTCCAGGAGCGCGGGCGTAGCTCAGGGGTAGAGCACAACCTTGCCAAGGTTGGGGTCGTGAGTTCGAATCTCATCGCCCGCTCCATCGTCGACCGCCGATGACGAAGCCGCCGCAGGGCGGCTTTTTTCATGCCCGCGCCGCAGGTGCGCCAGCGGCCATCCTGCGCTATGCGCTAGAGGAGGCCCGGCATTTGCAGACCCCCCGCCGTCGGCCGCCGGATGTGCCATGATCTTCAACAGCCAGCAGGACCTGATCATCGCCCTCAGCGTCGCGCTCGTCGCCGCTGTGCTGCTGGTCCTGCTCGGCTTCTACCTGTTCCTGCGCACCGCCTCGGCCCTGCGCGAAGCCAACGAGGAGCTGGAGCGCCAGGCCATCGGCGTCGACCGCACCGAGCGGCGGTTGATCAACATCCTCAATTCGATCCCTGTCGCGCTGGTCGAGACCGACACCACCGGCCGCTTCGTCTTCGCCAACCGCGCCGCCCACCAGCTGCTGGGCCGCAAGGACGCCGAGCTGATCGGCCTGCGCTTCCATTCGGCGACCTGGGGCATCACCTATCCCGACGGCCGCCTGATCCCGCCGGAGCTGCTGCCGGCGGCCCGGGCGCTCCGGGGACAGACGGTGAAGGGCTTCCAGCACCTGATCGTCAACCCGAACACCCGCAAGCGCATGCTGGTCTCGGTCACCGCCATGCCGATCATGAACGCGGCCGGCGAGGTGATCGGCTCGACCGCCGCCCTGGTCGAGACCGAGGGGCTGGCCACGCCCGAGACGGCGCGCGCCGACGAGGAGCTGGCCCGGCGCTACTTCGACATGGCCGGCGTCATGCTGCTGGCGCTCGACGCCGAGGGGCGCGTGCGCGACATCAACGCCGCGGGCGCGGAGCTGATCGGGCAACCGGCCGCCGACATCGTCGGCCAGGACTGGATCGGCCGCTACGTGCCTGACGAGGACCGCGAGACCGCCCGCGCCTTCTTCACCCGGGTCGTCGAGGGCGCGGCCGAGATGCCGGCCGAGGGCGAGACCTGGATCGTGCGCGCCGACGGCCAGCGCCGGCTGATCGCCTGGAAGGGCGCGGTCGCCCGCGACATCCAGGGCGGTTTCATCGCCTCCCTTTCGACCGGCCGCGACGTCACCGACCAGCGCGCCGGCGACGATCGGACCGCCCGCCAAGTGCAGGATCTGGAGCAGCGCCTGGCCCGCGCCGAGACCGGGCTCGCCGCCGCAGAAACCCAGCGCGCGCGGACCGAGGCCGCCCTGGTCCAGGCCCAGCGGCTGGAGACCGCCGGTCGGCTCACCGGCGGCGCCGCCCAGGACTTCGACCGCCTGCTGGCCGTCGTCGGCGGGGCGCTCGAAACCCTGCTGCTGCAGGCGGACAACCCCGAACGCGTGCGCCGCCTCGGCCAGGCGGCCCTGGCCGCCAACCGCCGCGGCGAGCAGCTCAGCCGCCGACTGCTGGCGCTCACCCAACCCCGCGCGGAGGATCTGACCGAGGCCGATGTCGAGGGGCTGCTGCAAGGGATGGCGCAACAGCTCTCGCGCGAGGCGTCCGGCAACCTGTTCCGTCTGACCGTGGGCGACGACCTGGGACGCGTGCGCGTCGACGTCGACCAGTTCGAGGGCGCGCTGAGAAACCTGGTCGCCAACGCCCGCGAAGCCGTCGGCCAGGGCGGCTCGATCACCGTCGGCGCCGAGCGGGCGGCCGCGCCCGAAGGCCAGGGCTTGGCGCCCGGCGACTACGTGCGCGTGTTCGTCAGCGACACCGGACCGGGCATGAACGCGGAAACGACCGCGCGGGCGCCGGAGGCGTTCTTCACCACCAAGGCTCCGGCGCAGCACCCGGGCCTGGGGCTTTCCTACGTATACGGCTTCGCCCGCCACGCCGGAGGAGCGGCCGTGATCGAGACCGAGGCCGGTCGCGGCGCCACCGTCAGCCTCTACCTGCCGCTGGTCACCGAGGCGGCCGAAGCCGCCGGCGAGACCGCGGTCCCGCGCGAACCGGCCGCCGCTGACCGGGCGGCCGCCAGCGAGGACCCCGAGGCGCCCGACGCCGGAGGCGGCCAGACAGACGCCGGCGACGGCGCGGACCTGTCCGACGCCATGGCCGAAACCCCGGCCGAGGCGGCCGCGGAAGCGGACGCGCCGACGGCCGAAGCGGCGGAGCCCGCCGGCGAGGATCCTGAACCGGAGCCGGCCGATGAGACGCCGACTCACCCCTGAGGAACGCCGCCTTTGGGCGCTTGTCGCACGCACGGTCGAGGCGCGCCCCGGCAGGGCGGGCCCTGAGCCGTCCGCGCCGCCGGTCGTCGCGGCCCCGGTGCCGCGAAAGCCTCCCCGCGAGACCGACGCCGCCGAAGCCCAGCGCATGCGCGACCAGCTCGCCGCCCTGGTCGCCGGCGTGCGCCTGCCGCCGCCGCCTCGCCCCGCCGTGCGCGCCCAGCGCCACGAGCCGGATCCGCTGGAGCCTCGCCGCCTTCGCCGTCTGGCGCGAGAGCGCGATCCGATCGAGGCGCGCATCGACCTGCATGGCATGGGGGCGTGGGAGGCCGAGGACCGGCTCAAGGCCTTCCTGAGGAGCGCCTGGGCCCAAGGCCTGCGCGCCGTGCTGGTGGTCACCGGAAAGGGCTCGACGGGCGACGGGGTCATCCGCCGCTATGCGCCCGAGTGGCTGGCTTCCCGCGACCTGCGCGACATCGTCGCCGGCGTGTCGGCCGCGCATCGCCGCCACGGCGGCGAAGGCGCGCTCTACGTGGCCCTGAAGAGGCGACGTTCCTGATGGCGGGCCCGACCGCAAGTCGTTAGCGCAAGGAACGGTCGCAGCGTTTGGGTGTTATCTTCGGTCGGGGTGAATATCGCCCGCGTTCAGCAGGGCCCCCGGGGGCGTCAGACGGAACATGAGCGAGCTTCGATTAGTCGAGACCCTGGACCTTTCGGCGCTCGACGCGCTGGCCGGGCTGCCTCCGGAGGCGCTCGAAGCGTTGCCGCTGGCCATCTACATGACGGACGGCGGGGGCCGCATCGTGGCCTTCAACCGTCGCGCCGCCGAAATCTGGGGCCGCGAACCTCGGCTTCACGATCCCAAGGAACTCTATTGCGGCTCCTATCGCGCCTACGACACGGCGGGCCGGCCGTTGCCGCTGTCCGCGGCGCCGATGGCCGTCGCCCTCTCGACCGGCAAGTCTCAGCGTGACCAGGAGGTCATCATAGAGCGGCCGGACGGCGCGCGCCGTACGGTGCTGGTCAATATCGAGCCCGTCCGCGGAGCGGACGGCCGGGTCGAGGGCGCCGTCAATTGCCTGGTCGACATCACGGCGCGCCGCGAGATCGAGGAGGCCCTGCGACAGAGCCAGGACGACCTCGCCGACTTCTTCGACAACGCGGCCATGGCCCTTCACATCGTCGACGCATCGGGCATCATCCTGCGCGCCAACCAGGCCGAGCTCGACCTCCTGGGCTACCGCCGCGACCAGTATGTCGGCCATCACATCGCTGAGTTCCACGCCGACGAGGAAGTCATCGGCGAATCCTCGCCCGGCTGTCCTGCGGCCAGCCCTTGGACAGCCATCCCGCGCGCCTGCGCGCGCGGGATGGCTCGATCCGCCACGTCCTGGTCACCTCCAATGCGCGCTTCCGGGGCGGCAAGTTCACGCACACCCGGTGCTTCACCGTCGACGTGACCGAGCAGCACCTTGCGGCGGAGGCCCGCCGCGAAGCCGAAACCCGGCTGGCCGCCACCTACAGCGGGGCGCCGGTGGGCATCACCGAGACCGACCGCGAGGGCCGCCTCGTGCGGGTGAACGAAGCCTTCGTGGAGCTCACCGGCTACAGCCGCGACGAACTCGTCGGCATGACGTTCCTGGAACTGACGGTAGAGGAGGACCGGGCCCGGTCGGCGGAGCTCTACAAGCAGCAGGTGAGCGGGGAGATCGACCGCTACGTCGTCGAGAAGCGGTACCGTCGCAAGGATGGCCGGATCATCGACGTCGAGGTCTCGTGCTCCGCCGTGCGCGGCGACGACGGCGCCTTTCGCTACGGCGTGCGCGTCTTGAGCGACATCACCGACCGCAAGCGCGCCGAGTCCGACCTGGCCGAGAACGAGCGGCGCAACAGGGAGCTGCTCGAGGCCCTGCCGATGGCGGTCTACACCACCGACGCGGAAGGCCGGATCACCTTCTACAACCGGGCGGCCGTGGAGTTCTCGGGGCGTGAGCCGACGCTGGGCGACGACAGCTGGTGCGTGAGCTGGAAGCTCTACTGGCCCGACGGCTCGCCGCTGCCCCACGACCAGTGTCCCATGGCCCTGGCCATCCGGGATCGACGGTCCAGCCTGGGCGAGTACGAAGCCGTCGCCGAACGGCCGGATGGAACGCGCACGCCCTTCATGCCCTTCGCCACGCCGTTCTTCGACGCCGACGGGGCCCTCGTCGGCGCCGTCAACATGCTGGTCGACATCAGCGAGCGCAAACGCGCCGAGGAGCGTCAGAAGCTGCTCATCGACGAGCTGAACCACCGCGTCAAGAACACCCTGGCGACGGTGCAGTCCATCGCCGTCCAGACCGCGCGCGACTCCGCCGACCTCCCGGGCTTCCGCAAGGCGTTCGAAGGCCGGCTGGTCGCCCTGAGCCGCGCCCACGACGTGCTCACCCGCGAGGGGTGGGACGGGGCGGATCTGAAAGACGTGGTGGCCGGCGCCCTGGGCGCCCTGGCCGACGGACGCCTCGAGCTCGACGGGCCGCCGGTGCGGCTGTCGCCGCGCGCCGCCCTGTCGCTCAGCCTGGTGCTGCACGAGATGGGCACCAACGCGACGAAATACGGCGCTCTGTCCTGCGCCGGCGGCCGCGTGTCCCTGGACTGGACCGTGAAGGCGAACGGCAAGGGCCCGGAGCTGGAGCTGAACTGGATCGAGGAGGGCGGACCCAAGGTCACCCAGCCGCTGCGCGAGGGGTTCGGCGCTCGACTGATCCGCCGCAGTGTCGAGCGCGACCTGGAGGGTCTCGCCGACCTCGCGTTCCGGGAAGAGGGTCTCGCCTGTCGCATCGCCGTGCCGCTGTTGTGAGGCGATCGTGGCGTTGCGAGGAAAGCGCGTCCTGGTCGTCGAGGACGAGAGCGCCATCGCGAGCCTGATCGAGGACATGCTGGGCGAACTCGGCTGCAGCGCCGAGTTCGCCTGGCGCGCGCCCCAGGCGCTGGAGATGGCGCGCACCACGACCGCCGATCTCGCCCTGCTGGACGTCAACATCGCCGGCGAGCCGGTGTTTCCCGTGGCCCGCGTCCTGCGCGACCGCGAGGTGCCGTTCGTGTTCGCCACCGGCTATGGCGAGGCCGGCCCCACCCCCGAGTTCCAGGGTGCGCCGGTGATCGCCAAGCCTTTCCGCCTCGAAGACCTGGAGCGGGCCCTGGGCAAGGCTTCCAGGGCCTGACGGCCCGTCGCTATCCGAGATCCACGCCCCGGGCCCGGCCCAGTTCGCGCAGGCTGACCAGCGGCCGCGGGCCGTAGTGGCCGATGACCTCGGCGGCGGCCAGCGACCCCAGGCGGGCGCAGGTCTCCAGCGGCAGGCGGCGCGCCAGGCCGAACAGGAAGCCCGCCGCGTACTGATCTCCGGCCCCGGTGGTGTCGACCACCGTCTCGACCGGGAAGGCGGCGACCTCATGCGTCTGGTCCGCGGCCAGGACGATCGAGCCGGCCGGGCCGCGGGTCACGGCCGCGATCGGGACGAGGCCGCGGATCTGCTCCAGCGCCGCATCGATGTCCGCGGTCTGGAACAGGGCCATGAGCTCGTTCTCGTTGGCGAACACGAGGTCCGTGGAGGCCTCCAGGAACGCCATAAGCGGCTCCCGCCAGCGCTCGACCACGAAGACGTCCGACAGGGTGATCGACACCTTGCGGCCGGCCTTCCGGGCCAGGGCCGCCGCCTTCTCGAACGCCATGCGCGCGGGCGGCGGATCGAACAGGTAGCCCTCGAGGTAGGTGATGGTCGCGCCCTGGATCACTTCCGGATCGACGTCGTCGACCGTCAGCCGGCCGGCCACGCCGAGGAAGGTGGCCATGGTGCGCTGGCCGTCGGGAGTGACGTTGATCATCGACCGCGCCGTCGCCTCGGCCCCGCCCAGCGGCGGGGTCTCGAAGTGCACCCCCTGGGCGCGCAGGTCGTGGGTGAAGACCTCGCCCAGCTGGTCGGGGGCCACCTTGCCGATGTAGGCCGCGCGGCCCCCGAACGACGCGACCCCGGCCACGGTGTTGCCGGCCGAGCCGCCCGACGCCTCGACGCCCGCCGCCATGGCGGCGTAGAGGGCCGCCGCCCGCTCGCCGTCGATCAGGTGCATGGTGCCCTTGGCCAGGTGCTGCTCGGCCAGGAACTGGTCGGTCGAGGGCGCGATGACGTCGACGATGGCGTTGCCGATCGCGGCGACGTCGAAGGCGAGGGGCATGGGGAGCTCCGGAAAGGGACGGGCGCGGGCGCGCGTTCCCTTTCGCCCATCGGCTGCTACGGCGCAACGCGGCCTTGCCTTGGCCACGGCGGGCGGCTTACCTCCCGGCCATGAGACGCGTGATCCTCGCCGGCCTGGTCGCCGCCCTCGCGGCCGGCCCCGTCCTGGCCCAGAGCCAGCCCGCCTCGGGCCCGCGCGACCGGGTCGAGCGCGAACGCGAGGAACGCGAAGCCGCCGGCGGCGAGCGCGGCAAGCGCAGCCGCGAGGAGCGGCCGCGCCGCCGGCCCCGCTCCGGCGGCGGCGGCCAGGTCGTGGTTGTGCCGCCCAGCGAGCTGTCCAGCTCCGGCGACCGCACCCGCAGCGCCGAGGGCCCCGGCGTGACGCCCCGGTCCGGCCCCATCACCAGCTTCCAGCCGCTGATCGGCGCCGACGAGGCGGGCCTGAAGCGGGCCATCGGCGACCCGGCCACGGCGCGCAGCGAGGGCCAGGGCGCCATGTGGACCTACCGGATGCAGACCTGCGCTCTGCACGTCTTCCTCAGCCGCGACCAGGCCGGCGTCATGCGGGTCAAGGGCGCCGCCAGCGGGCCGCTCCGGCGCGGCGCGCCGACGCCGGCGGTCGACGCCTGCGTGGCCGAAGCGAAGCGACCCTGATGCGCATCTGCATCCTGACGCCGGATCCGGCGGATCCCGCCTTCGAGGGCCGCTGGAGCGAGGTCCGCGACCGCATGGTGGCGCCGCTGGCGGCCGAGGGCGCGCGGGTCGAGAGCCGCCCGTGGGTCGAGGAGCCGACCGACCTGCGCCCCTTCGACCTGGTGCTGCCCCTGGTCACCTGGGGCTACCACCGCGCCCACGACCAGTGGGTCCGCCGCTGCCGCGAGTGGCGCACCCTCGACGTGCGCATCCTGAACCCCCCGTCGGTGCTCGAGTGGAACGCCGACAAGCTCTACCTCGAGCGGCTCTACGAGCTGGGCGCGCCGGTGATCCCGACGGTGTTCGTCGACCGCGTCGCCGAGGCCGACCTGGCGGCGCTCGCCGGGCGCTTCGGCTCCGAGGTGCTGATCGTCAAGCCGCAGGTCTCGGCCAGCGCCTACCAGACCCTGCGCGTACGCCCCGGCGATCCCCTCGCCGGCGCGCCCGACGGCCGGGCGATGGTCCAGCCCTACCTCGACGCGGTTGAGGGCGAGGGCGAGCTCAGCCTGATCTTCTTCTCCGGCGCTTTCAGCCACGCCATCCGCAAGGTCGCCGCGCCCGGGGACTTCCGCGTGCAGCCCGAGTGGGGCGGCCGCATCTCCGCCTACGACCCGCCCGCCGACGTGCGCGCCGCCGCCGAGGCCATCCTGGCCGCGGTCGAGGAGCCGCTGCTCTACGCCCGGGTGGACATGGTGCGCGACGCCTCGGGCAGGCCGATGCTGATGGAGCTCGAGCTGGTCGAGCCCGACCTCTACCTCGGCTTCGACCCCCTGGCCGGGGCCGGCTTCGCCCGCGCCGTGCGCGCCGCCGTGGCCGCCGCTTCGTAGAAGGCCCGCGACGGGCACAGCTCGGCCACCACGCAGTTTCCGCAGCGGGGCCGCTGCGCCACGCAGGTGTAGCGCCCGTGCAGGATGAGCCAGTGGTGCGCCCGCGTCAGCCAGGGCGCGGGCGCCACCTGCAGCAGCTGCCGCTCGACCTTCTCCGGCGTCGGGGCGCTGGCCAGGCCCAGGCGGTGGGAGACGCGGAAGACGTGGGTGTCGACCGCGATCGCCGGCTCCACCCCCAGCTCGTTCAGCACCACCGAGGCGGTCTTGCGCCCCACCCCCGGCAGCCGCTGCAGCGCCTCGCGCTCCAGCGGCACCTCGCCGCCGTGCCGCTCCACCAGGATGCGGGCCGCGGCCATGACGTTCTTCGCCTTGGTGCGGAAGAGGCCGATCGACTTGATGTGGTCGACGAGCTGCTCCTCCCCCAGCGCCAGCATCTTCGCCGGCGTGTCGGCCACGGCGAAGAGCGCCCCGGTGGCCTTGTTCACCTGCACGTCGGTGGCCTGGGCCGACAGGGCCACGGCGGTTAGCAGGGTGTAGGGGTTGTGGAACCGCAGCTCCGTCGCCGGGGCCGGCTCCATCGCCTCGAAGCGCGCGAAGATGGCGGCCACGCGCGCGGGGTCGGGCGGATAGGTCGGCGTCTTCGGCGTGCGGCTCATGGCTGCTGCCAAACCACGGCTGCGGCCGTCCGCCAAGTCCGCTAGGCTGCGCCCCATGAGCGATCCCGTCATCCGCCACGCCGCCTGCGGCTGCGGCCGGCTCACCGCCCGTTGCGAGGGCGAGCCGGTGCGCATCTCCGTCTGCCACTGCCTCAACTGCAAGCGCCGCTCGGGCTCGGCCTTCGCCGCCCAGGCCCGCTTCCCCGTCGACAGGGTGACCCTCTCGGGCGAGGCGAAGACCTGGACCCTGGCCGGGGATTCCGGCGGCGTCGGCGTCTTCAGCTTCTGCCCCGACTGCGGCGCCACCCTCTACTACGTGCTGGACAAGTTCCCCGGCGTCATCGCCATCCCCATCGGCGCCTTCGCCGACCCGGCCTTCCCGGCCCCCAAGTTCTCGGTCTGGGAGTCGCGGAAGCACCCGTGGGTGGAGATCACCGGCGACGACGTCGAGCACGACTGAGGGCGCCCGCGCCAGTCGGTCCGGGTCGGAAACCGCCGCTTTCCTCCTGTCCGGACGGCGGATGTCGGCGTCACATGCCGTCAGTCCGCAGGTTCGTCATCGAAATATCTCGGCGGCCGGATCCGCGGATGCGGCGTTCCGTCTTTCAGATAGCGATCGACGGCGTCGATCAGGGCTCGTGTTCCGCCGACCGCCCGTTCGAACGCCGCCTCGGGGTGCTCCTTGTTCTTCCCCGTCAGCCTGTCGAGGATGCTCCGCCTGGGAGGCGGCTCCCAGGCGAGGCCGACCTCGCCGTACCGCGACTCGGCGCCCCTGCGGACGAAGAACACCATCTCAACCCGCGGACCGTCCCGGTCGGCGGCCCACCGAAACTCGAGCGTATCGGACCACTCGCCGCGAAGACGCACCAGCACGGCCGGGTTCGGCCCATGGAACTTGAGGAAGTCCGGGCGCCGCGCGACCGGCTCGAAGCCCAGCGCTTCGGCGGCGGGGACCAATTGGGTGAGGACCGCTTCCTTCAAGCGTTCGCGCAGCGCCCTGGCGGCCGCCTGCCGCTCGCCGGCGGCCCCGCTCAGCCGACCTTCGACCGCGTGGAACACGACCCCTGATCGCGGGCGCCACTCGCCCGGATGGAACCCCGTGAGCGCAGCCGTAAGCAGCATCGGTCCTTCGTAGACGTAGTTGACCTCATCGTCGGTTTCGGCCGCCTGCTGGTCGTCGAGCCGCCGACGGATGACATCCAGTTCCTTCGGCGGACGACCGGTCGTGGCCAGGGCGAAGGGGTCCTCGTCCGGGTCGTTGACCACGGACCAGATCTGACGGCCGCCCTCGAAACCATAGGCGCCGCTGTACATGACGCTGTCGTAGCATTGGCCTCCGACGACCTCCCCCTCGGGGAACCGCGCAGCCAGGGTGGGCGGTTCGAAAAAGCTGAAGTCGTCCGACCTGAGCACCGTCCAGCCCGGGAACTCCGCTACGGACATTCGGCCGACGGAGTCGTCCTCGATCTCGCCCGTTTCGACGAAACCGAACGTCTCGAGCATCGCCGCCTTGTCCAGGCCCTTGGCGGCCACCCAACTCAGCCGATTCCCCATCGCTGCCCCCTGATTCCAGGCGATCGCCGACATATAGCCCAGCTACGGCGGCGCGCACCATGTTCGCATTTTGTTCTTGGTGCAAGCCGAATCTGCCGCTAAGCTTTGGCTGACACGTCCGACGGCCAGCCGGCTCCGGCCGCGTCTTCAGACATGGGAGGAGAAGACCGTGGGTGACACCGCGCGCGCGCCGCTGCGCGCTTCGGAATGGTATCGGGCGCGCGCCGCAGAGATCGCGCGGATTCGGAAAGACGCCCCTTGCCGTGGCCCGACGACGGTGGGAGGCCGCAATCCGGACCGGCGCCCAGATCGCGGCGAGAACTCCGGAGGAGTTGCGGGCCCTCGGCGCGGAGCGCGGCCAAGCGGCGCCGAGGCCAAGCCAGCGCGGCCGCCCGGCTCCGGCCCGCCCTGCGAACGGCCGGGGAGCCGCGCCTTCCCGGGTCCTGGCGGACACGCTCAGGGCGGCGCGGCTTCAGCGTGACGCCGCGCTCCGCGGGGCTGCCGACACGCTCTCTCTTGGCGCTGCGGACCCCGTTTCCGCCGCCGTGCGCGCGACGGTCGAACCGGGGGGATTTGACCGATGGGGCGACCGGTTCCAGGCCAACATGGCGGATGAGCGGGCCCAGGATCGGTTCGATGAGGCGCACTACGGGACCGCGCGGGCCGCGGGCCAGATCGGCGGGGTCGTCGGATCCCTCCTGATTCCCGGCGGAGCCCTGGTGCACGGCGGGCAGGCCATCGTCCGAGGCGGAAGACTCGCCGCGGGCGCGGTGAACGCCGCCATGCGGGAGCGGAACGCCCTGGAAGCCGCCAGGGCTTTCGGCCGAGCGCTGACCCCGACGGCCTCCAGATCCGCACGCGTCGCGGTCACTCCGCGCAGGATCAGCGGCGCAGCGCGGTCTACGGCCGCGGAACGATACGCCTGGTTGCTGGGACCGGGAGCCGGGAACGCCGCCGTGCAGCTGGCCAGCGACGGGCTGATCGAGCGGCGGCTGTCCTCTCCGGAGGATCTGGCCGGCGCTTTCGCCGGCGGGGTCGTCGGCGGCCGGGCACGAGGTCTGGGGGCTCGCCGGGCGACGGCGTTGGGCGCGGCCGCGACCTCGCTGTTCCAGGACGGCGCCAACCGACGGCCGCCGTCCCTCGAGCGCGCCGGTCAGGCCGCGGTGGCGGGGGCCTATCTCGGTCCGCTCGCCTACGGCGCC
>Ga0196974_1000188_pt1 | contig 15124 bp, 14 predicted proteins | sample S1_1013CmetaG_FD_155477 | JGI IMG/M metagenome (GOLD analysis project Ga0196974, IMG submission 155477) | Soil microbial communities from Anza Borrego desert, Southern California, United States - S1_10-13C | ecosystem: Environmental > Terrestrial > Soil > Desert | place: USA: California...
CCGACCGCGTCCTGGGCGGCGTTGACCGGCTCGGACTGGCCGGGGTTCTCGGCTTCCTGCTTCTGGCAGGCGGCGATGGTCAGGGCCGCGACGGCGGCGGCGGCGAGCAGGATGGAACGAGTCATGGCGTGAGGTCTCCCCTGGAGGTCGTCCGCAGCAACGAACGAAGCTTGGCGTTCGTTCCGTCCGGTCGCGCCGCCCCTCCCCGCCCGCCCGTGGGCGCGCTAAACCCGTGCGTATGAGCACCGCCGAATCCGTCTCCGTCGACGCCCTGACCGAAGCGCAAGCGGCGGCGGAGCTGGAGCGGCTGGCGCGCGAGATCGCCGCGCACGACGCCGCTTACTACCGCGAGGAGGCGCCCGAGGTGTCGGACGCCGCCTACGACGAGCTGAAGCGGCGCAACGAGATGATCGAGGCGCGGTTTCCGGCGCTGGTGCGGGCGGACTCGCCCACGCGGCGGGTGGGCGCGGCGCCCTCGGCCCAGTTCGCGCCCGTCGAGCACGGCGTGCCGATGCTGTCGCTGGACAACGCCTTTTCGCCCGAGGAGGTCGCCGATTTCGTCGGGCGCATCGACCGCTTCCTGCGGCTGGGCGGCGAGACCATCACCTTCACCGCCGAGCCCAAGATCGACGGCCTGTCGGCCAACCTGCGCTACGAGAACGGCGTGCTGGTCCAGGGCGCCACGCGCGGCGACGGGCGCACCGGCGAGGACGTGACCGCCAACCTACGCACGCTTTCCGACATCCCCCAGCGGCTAAGGGGCTCCGGCTGGCCCGAGGCGATCGAGATCAGGGGCGAGGTCTATGCGCCGCTCGACGCCTTCGCCGCCTACAACGCCGACGCCGAGGCCACCGGCGCCCGCACCTACGCCAACCCGCGCAACTTCGCCTCCGGGTCGTTGCGCCAGATCGACCCCGGCGTGACCGCGCGGCGGCCGCTGCGGTTCTTCGCCTACGCCTGGGGTTTCGCCAGCGCGCCGTTCGCGGAGACCCAATGGGAGGCGCTGGAAAAGCTCGCCGCCTGGGGGTTCCCGGTCAGCGAAGGCTCGCGCCGGGTGGAAGGCGTCGAGGGGCTGCTGGAGGCCTACAGCGCCTGGGAGGCGGAGCGGCCGCGGCTGAACTTCGACATCGACGGTGTGGTCTACAAGGTCGACCGGCTGGATTGGCAGGGGCGGCTGGGCTTCGTCTCCCGCTCGCCGCGCTGGGCGGTGGCCCACAAGTTCCCGGCCCAGCAGGCGCGCACGGTGCTGGAGGGCATCGACATCCAGGTGGGCCGCACCGGCTCGCTGACGCCGGTGGCCCGCCTGCGGCCGGTGACCGTCGGCGGCGTGGTGGTCAAGAACGCCACCCTGCACAACGCCGACGAGATCGAGCGCAAGGACGTGCGCGTCGGGGACACGGTGATCCTGCAGCGCGCCGGCGACGTGATCCCCCAGATCCTGGGCTCGGTTCCGGAGGAACGCCCGGCCGACGCGGTCCCCTACGAGTTCCCGCACCTGTGCCCCTGCCCGCTGAAGACGCCGGTGGTGCGCGAGACCAACGCCGGCGGCGGCGAGAGCGTGGTGCGCCGCTGCACCGGCGAGTTCGCCTGCCCGTTCCAGCGCATCGAGCACCTGAAGCACTTCGTCGGCCGGCGCGCCTTCGACATTGAAGGATTAGGCGAAAAGCAGCTGTCGGCCTTCCTCGACGCCGGCTGGATCGCCGAGCCCGCCGACATCTTCCGCCTGGCGAGGGACGAGACCAAGCTGGCCGAACTGCGCGGGCGCGAGGGCTACGGCGAAACCTCGGTGAAGAACCTGGTCGCCGGCGTCGAGGCCCGGCGGACAATCGCGCTGGACCGCTTCATCTACGGCCTGGGGATCAGGAACGTCGGCGAGACCACCGCCCTGACCCTGGCGCGCGGCTACGGGACGCTGGAGGCCTTCCTGGCCGCCGCCGACGCGATCGCCGCGGGCGACGAAGCGGCGCGGGAGGAGATGGACGCCTTCGAGAAGATCGGGACCGAGGTGGTGGACTCCGTCGCCGCCTACTTCGCCGAGGACCACAACCGCCGCATGGTCGACCGCCTCGTGGCCGAGCTGACCGTCCAGGACGCCGCGAAGCCCAAGACCGACACCGCGGTGGCCGGCAAGACGGTGGTGTTCACCGGCGCGCTGGAGCGCTTCACCCGCGACGAGGCCAAGGCCCGGGCCGAGAGCCTGGGCGCCAAGGTCGCCTCCTCGGTGTCGAAGAAGACCGACATCGTCGTGGCCGGCCCCGGCGCCGGCTCCAAGCTGAAGACCGCCGCCGAGCTCGGCGTGCAGGTGCTGACCGAGGACGAGTGGCTGGCGCTGATCGGCGGCTGAGGCCGGCTCAGCCCGCGGGGGCCTGGTAGGCGTCGTGGCACGACTTGCACGTCGCTGTCGCGGCCTTGAACTGCAGCTCGAACGCGGCGCGGTCGCCCGCCTTGGCGACGGCGGCCAGCTTGCCGGCCTCGGTCGCATAGGCGGCGGCCTTGGCTTCGAAGTCCGCCTTGTTCGTCCAGATCTCGGCACGGGCGCGGCTCGGTCCGACGCCGCGGGTCTCCTCCGGGAACATCGTCGGCAGCACCTCGGCCCAGCGCGCCACCCCGCGCGCGGCGAAGGCCTGCTGCGAGGGCTCACGCCCGGCCTCCACCGCGGCGCGCATGTTTCCCATCGCCGCGGCGGACATATGGAACGCCGCCTGCCGCGCCCGAACGATCTCCTCGGGCGCAAGCCGGTCCGGCCGCGACGACGCCGAAGCGGTGACACAGGCCCCGAGCGCGACCGAGGCGAGCAGGACGAGGGCGGAACGTGCGGCCATGGGACCTCTCCGTGGGCGGGCCCGAGTTCTTGTGGTGGCAGCGGACGATCTCGGAAAGGCTAACCAGCAAGCGCCAAGCGCCAAGCGCCACCGCCAAGCCGTTAAGACAGTCCGCCTGCTACTTGCGAAGATAAATACGCAACCCGAAAATGATTAAGTAAGCTCCTGCACAAACCAGAACCGGCCAGAGGTAGACCCAAGGCGACTCTAAGGCCCACCTCCCGTCCGACCGCTCCAAGCTCGAAAGAGGCAGGGCCAAAGTCCCGACCAGGATGCCTCCTATTCGGGCAACAAAGAGTCCGTTGCGTTTTGTCATACCTCCCCCAACGCACGCTACTTCGGCGACCGCTGCCGTCTTCGAGCGAGCTTCACCCTGAGCAGGTACTCCGTCTCCGTTCAGCAGGGCGTGTCAGCTCGCCACCCATAGCAGACCTTGAACGCGTCCGCTTCCGCCACGCCGGCCGGGTCGCCGCCCCCGGCCGGGCGCGACCTCTCCGTGGGCGAGCCTGGGCCGCCGGAGAGGAATTGCTAGGCTGTGGAGACCCGCGGCGCAACGGCGAGGGTTTAGGGCGGAGGGCGGAGGGCGGATGTCCGCGCTCGACCCATAGCGGACGTTGACGTCCGACTGCCTACAGCTTTCAATCGTGCATGATCAGAACGCTAGGTTTAATCGCTTTGCTGTCGCTCGTAACGAGCCAGGCCGCTAACGCTTGCAGCGGTCCGCCGGGTTGGCCCCGGTACATCGAGTTCAACGTTCGCGATGTCGCGGAAGAGCTGTCGGCAAGGGCGGCTCGGGTTGACGTTGTGGTCGTGGACACCATTGAACCGTCGTCTGTGAGCGAACCCTGGTCGATCTCGGAGGAAACGCTGAGCGAATGGCCGGAAGCAGTCTTTATCACCACTCGCGTGGTACGGACGCTGAAAGGAGGCGCTAGTCCTTCGCCGCTTCGGTTTCACGGTGTTGAAGTTGAGGCGTCCAGCCGCCTGCCTTCGATCAAAACCCGCATCCGGTCCTCGTTGGATCAAGAAGATTTGGCTGAATGGTCAGGCCCAGGCTCCTGCATGTCGCCGATTTGGGCCGCCAAAGGACAGCACTTCGTCGTCTTCCGAGATGAGGCGGGCAAGCCTTTGAAGGTTCGTTTAGACGCCGTGCTCCTCAAAAAACCCGTAAAGATTGTACCGCCGGGCGTCGTCCCGGTGTCAAGGATGCAAGACCCCTGGGTGAGGCTGGTAGAGCAAGCCCTCGCCAGAGCAGACCAGTAACAATGCAGTCCGCTTCCCACCCATAGCAGACCTTCAGCACGCCGCTTCCGCGCCGCCGGCCGAGCCCCCGCCCCCGGCCGGCGGCGCCGTCCGTCAGCGGCGGCCGGAGCGTTCGGGAAGCGGGCGGGCGACCTTGTCCAGGACGTGGCGCGCGGCCTGGCGGCCGATCGCCTCGCCGGCCTCGTTGGCGAAGCGGTAGTGGACGCCGCCGTAGGTGCGCGAGGCGGAGACCTCCTTAACCCACTGGTCCCAGCTGGGCAGCACCTGCACCACCGAGTTGGCGATGGTCAGGGAGGCGACCTTGACGCCGCCCTTGGGCGCGGGGCCGGTCTCGGCCTTCATCACCTCGGCCACCGAGGCGGCGAAGGTGCAGTGGCCGCACGGATACTCGGAGAAGTTCGGCGTGGTCAGCAGCGGCGTCCAGCCGGGCTCCGCCTGGGTCGCCGGATTGCCGTCCTCGTCGCCGTTGCGGATCGCGGTGATCGGCCGCCAGAAGTTGTGCCAGCTCTTGGACTCCGACATCACCATCACCGCGTCGTCGAAGGCCATCTGGTACAGCATGAACATGCGCGCGTTCCGCACCGGCGTGCGGCCGGGGCCGTCGGCGACGGCGCGCAGCATCGGCGTCAGGTCCGGCCCCTCGCGGAACCGCGCCATCAGCGTCTGGTGCGGCGTGCGTTCGGTCGAGGTCTTGGCGCCCAGCCTGCGCACCTCCTCGTAGTCGCGCGTCCAGGTCTCGCTGGTCAGAGCCGGCGGCGGGGGCGCGCGCAGCGCCTCGACGCTCGGGATCGCCCAGGGCTTGAAGGCCCAGGTGCTGCTCTCGATCCCCGGGAAGGCGGTCGGGATCCAGACCCCGGGCGCGGTGCGGGGCCGGTAGGGCGCGGCCTTGAACGCCGGGTCCATGCCGTTAGCGCTCACCGCCGCGGCGGCGGCCTGTTCGCCGATCAGCCGGCCCGCCTCGCGCGCCGTGTCGTCGCTGATGGCCGCCATGGCGATCGCATAGCTCTCGTCCAGCGCGGTCTTCTTGTCCGGGTAGTGGTGCAGCAGGACCTTGTAGGCCGCCGTCGCCGCCGCCGCGTCGGGCGAGGCCGCGGCGTCCCCCGCCGGCAGGCCGAGATAGCTTTCGTAGCGGCGGTCCACCGCGTTCAGCGCCTCGAACATGGCCAGCGAGGCGCGCGACACGGCGCGCTTCTGCTCCGGCGTTCCCGGCCCGTAGACGGGCGAAATCTTGTTTGCGAATTCCCACCAGTCCGACACGGTGTCGGCGGCGGCGGGTGCGGCGAGCGCCACGGCGGCGGTCGCGGCGAGCAGTCCGTGGATCAGCTTACGCATGTGAGTTCCTCCCGATTGCGGTTGACGGTCGACGGTCTCGGCGCGCGCTCAAGCGACGGCCGGAACGGGGTTGCGCGAACGGCCGAGCCGCACGCGGATCATCCAGAAGGCCAGCAGAGCCAGGGGCGCGAGCGCCAGCACCCACAGGTGCGGACCGCGCAGGGCGGCGGGGATCTCGTCCATCTGGCCCAGGAAGAAGGAGCCGGTGGCCATGAACAGCGCCGCACACATCCGCCAAAGGTGGCGCGAGATGCGAGCCGTCCCCGCCAGGCCGCCGCGGCGGACGACCTTGAGGTCGGTCAGGGCGGCCAGCAGCGCCACCACGCCGAACACGTACGATCCGGTCGGACCGGCGGCCGAGCCGGACCCGCTGACCCCGCCCCAGAACCCCAGCCCGGCCATGCCGAAGGCGACCGCCATGGCGGCTGTCTCCAGCCGGCCGACCTCTCCGTCGCCGCGCCTCGCGGCCGCCCAGGCGGTGAGCACCAGATAGGCGACGAACACGCCGGCGAAGATGTTGCCGGGCTGGTCGCGCAGGGTCCCGATGATCGCGCCGAACAGGCCCATGATCAGCATGGACAGCACGAACAGGGCTCCGCAGGCCCGGTGCATGGGCGCGCCCTTGCGCAGGAAGACGGCGGCGTAGCCGAACACGATCCCGCCGGTCCCGCCGGCGACGTGGGCGAGCAGCAGCAGGGACATTCCCTCGGGGCTGTAGACAGGCAAGGTCATGGCGTCCTCCGGTTGAAGGGGGTTCGCGGGAAGCTCGGATTTCGGGTGGTGGTCGGGTCGGGCGGCCGGTCGGGCCGTCAGCCGGAACCCTGGTCGGATCGGTCGAAGCGCATGGGTTTCGGCTCCGGGGTCAGGACGGGGCGCGCGAGCGGCGCACCCGCACGGCCAGGACGACGAACGCCGCGGCCAGGCCTACGCCGATCCACAGCGGCGGCAGGGTCAGCAGGCGCAGCGGCTGGAGGTCGGCGGCGCCCTCGATCCAGCGGCGGCCGTCGCCGTCCAGGGTGTAGGGCTGGATGATCCCGCCGCCGAGCCAGCGCTCCAGCGCCCAGTGGATCACGCTGTGGCCCAGCAGGCCGTGCTCGACGATCAGGAAGGCCGCGAACGGGGCCAGCGCCCACAGGGTCGCCGCGCGCCGCGCCCAGGCCGAGATCAGCAGCAGCCACCCCCACAGCGGCGCGTACCAGAGCGACATGAACGGCAGGCCGTAGAGCAGTCCCGCCCAGATCCACGGCAGGTCCAGCCGCGCCCAAAGCGCCTGCGGATCGTAGCCGGTGACCGTCCACGCCAGCGACTGGAGCACCACCATCAGCAGGTTGGCCGCGACCGCCAGCGCCAGCACGATCACCGGCATGACCAGAGTCGGGATCGCTTGCTTGGCCAGGACCGTCTGCAGGTCCGACACCGGCATGGACTTCCAGAACAGGATGCTGCGGTCGCGCCGCTCCCCCTGCAGCGCGTCCAGGCAGTAGAGCGTGCCGACCAGCAGCCCGGCGATCACGATCGCCCCGGTGGCCGCGTCGTACAGGGCCATGAACGGATGGGATCCGGGCGCGTCCGCCAGGGTCGCCTCCCGATCCGCCCCGCCGACCAGGGCGGAGACGAAGTGGGCCAGCACCGCGAAGGCCGCCACCGCCGCCGGCGCGACGTACAGGGCGCGATGCTCCCACAGCTCCCGGCGGACCAGCCAGGCGCAGGTGCGAAGCCAGGAGAAGCGCTCGGTCGGGCTCATGCGGCGCGCTCCACGCCGGACGCCGGCGCCATCACCGCCAGGAACAGGTCGTGCAGGCCGGGGGTGCGCACCTCGCCGAGCGGCTCCAGCCGCTCGCGATCTACCCCGTCGAACACCAGCACCGAGCGCCCGAACAGCGTCCGTTCGGCGATCGGGCCGAGCGCGCGGGCGGCGGCCAGGATCTCCGGCGCGACCGCGACCTCGGCGAACCGGCCCTCGATCTCCTCCACCGTCGCCGCCAGGACCACCCGGCCCCGGTCCAGCATGACCACGTCGGTCAGGATATGCTGGACCTCGTAAAGATCGTGGGTGGAGACCACGATGGTGCGCACCTGGTCGACGTAGTCGCCGAGCAGGGTGTCGTAGAACTGCTTGCGGTACAGCAGGTCGAGCCCCAGCGTCGGCTCGTCCAGCACCAGCAGCTTGGCGTCCACCGCCATGATCAGCGCCAGGTGCAGCTGGGTGACCATGCCCTTGGACAGCTCGCGCACCCAGGCGTCGTGGCGCACCGCGGTCCTCGCCAAGAAAGCCTCGGCGCGTTTGCGGTCGAACCGGGGATGGACGCCGGCCATGTAGTCCAGCGCCTTGCGCACCCGCATCCAGCGCGGCAGCACCGCCACGTCGGCGATGAAGCAGACGTCCCGCATCAGCGGGCCGCGCTCGACCCAGGGGTCGCGGCCGAGCACCCGCAGGTCGCCTTCGTGCGACACCAGCCCCAGGATCGCCTGCAGGGCGGTGCTCTTGCCGGCGCCGTTGGGGCCCAGCAGGCCGACGATGCGGCCCTCCCCCACTTCCAGGTCGATCCCGTCCAGGGCGACCGTCTCGCCGTAGGTCTTGCGCAGATTGCGGGCGCGGATCACGGCCATGCTCAGCCCTCCTTCCGCTCAGGGTCCGGACGTGCGCCTAGCAGCTCGTCGGCCAGCCCAAGCCGCTCGATGGTCGCGCGGATGGTCGGCCACTGCTCGGTCAGGAAGCGCTGGCGCTCGTCCTTCAGCAGCAGGGCGCGCGCGCCGGGGGTCACGAACATGCCGCGCCCGCGCTGCTTCTCCACCAGGCCGTCGTCGGCCAGCTGCTGATAGGCCTTGAGCACGGTCAGGGGGTTGACCCGCGACTCGGTCGCCACCGTTCGAACCGACGGCAAGGCGTCGCCGTCCCCGAGCACGCCGTCCAGGATCATCGCCACCACCCGGTCGCGGATCTGGCGATAGATCGGCTGGCTGTCGTTCCACTCCTGGACCATGCTCGGTTCCTGTCCGCCCCCGGCCCGAGGTCGGCGCCGGCCGCGGAATCGGCAGCGAGGCTACCGCCTCCGCCGCCGAACCACACGTGTCCGAATCCGTCCATCCGCTCGCTCCCGGCGGGCCGATCACGACAGGATCAGCACCGCGTTGGTGTTATACATACCTATAACACTAACGCGGTGCAAGCCCTCCCTCGATATGGCCGGTTCGGGCTCGCGTGGCTGTAAGGCGGTAGGATCCTCCAAAGAGAGCCAAGCGGCTTGGCAGTATGAACGTTGCATCATCTGGTATAGGCTTGGCTGTTAAAAAAGAGCGGCGCGGTTTCCCTGTTCACATTTTATTTATCTGAAGCTTAGCGGATCGCTAAATCCGTTGCTGTACAAGGTTACAGTCTCGCTATACGGCCGCGCTTGAGCTTAGCGGGCGGCTTAACTTTTCAAACATGGCCGGAACAGGGCGATACTGCGCTGGTTGTGGGCGCCGGAGGGACTGGCCCTCCAAGTGCAATTTCACGTTTGGAGAGTCTCAATGTACGGCAAGCTTCTCGGCGCCGCGTCCGCCCTCGTGCTCGCTTTCGCGGCCGCCCCGGCCCTGGCGCAGGATAATTCCGACAACTCGAACCAGGGTAACGACTACTCGAACAACTCCGACAATTCGAACCAGGGCAACGACTACTCGGACAATTCGGTCAACGACTCCGGCAACACCGACTCTTCGGTCACGACCACCACCGACGCGTCGATGATGACGACGACCACCACGACCACGACCACGGACAATTCCAACCAGGGTAACGACTACTCCGACAACTCGGTCAGCGACTCGGGCAATAATAGCTCGAACAACCAGTCCTGGACCGACTCGATGAACGACAATTCGGACAACTCCGATAATTCGGTCAACGACTCTGGAAACGACAGCTCCAATCATCAGTCGTGGACCGACTCGATGAACGATAACTCTAACCAGGGCAACGACTACTCGACCGATAACTCCATGAACGATTCGAATAACGACAATTCGGACAATTCGAATCAGGGGAATGATTACTCTGACAATTCGATGAATGATTCGAACAACGACAACTCGGATAATTCGAATCAAGGGAATGACTATTCCGATAATTCGAACCAGGGCAACGACTACTCGGACAATTCCAACCAGGGTAACGACTACTCCGTCGATAACTCGGTCGACGCGTCGGTGGACAACTCGACGAACGATTCGGGCAACGACAACTCGACGAACGACTCGTACAACGACAACTCCGACAACTCGATGAACGACTCGAACAACGACAACTCGGACAACTCGAACCACCAGTCTTGGACCGACTCGAATAACGACAATTCGAACCAAGGCAACGACTACTCCACCGACAGCTCGGTCCACACCACGGCCATGTCCCACCAGGAGCTGAACGCGACCGTGTCGGGCTTCGGCGTCAGCTTCACCGACGAGCGCCGCGGCGATCAGAACGGCTCGCTGATGACCGGCGACGTCACCGTCGACGGCGGCGCCTACTCGGGGTTCGCGGGCATCAACACCGCCAGCTCGAACACCGGCCTCGGCTCGGCCGCCCAAGCGGCGACCGGCATCGCGGCCAACGCCAACGTCTCCTTCGGCGCTGGCGGCGGCGGCGGCTCCTAAGCCTCCCGCACGGACCGGACCGGGGGCGTTCGCGCCCCCGGTCCACCCCCTTTTTCCACCCGGGCGGACGCCGCCCCAAGGAGACGTTCGATGCGTGCTGGATTGACGCTTTCCACGAGCCTCGGCGCCCTGCTGTTGCTGGCCGGCGCGGCCGCGGCCCAGGACCCGACGGCCCCCGCGACCACCGAAACGCCTCAGGCCCTGTTCGAGCAGGTGGAGTTCGCCCCCGCCGCGCCGCTGGACAACGCCCTGCCCGTGCTCGTGATCCCGGAACCCGCGCCCGTCGAAGCCGAAGAGCCGGCGGAGGACGTGCTCGAGGACGCCGCCCTGTCCGAACTCAGCGGCGGCCAGGCGATCACCGTGACCGCCCTGACGACCCAGACCCTGACCGCCGCCAGCACCGGGAACACGGTGAACGGCGGCACGGTCGGCTCCGGCGCCGTGGCGATCGGCGAAGGCGCCTTCTCAGGCTACAGCGGCATCGGCAATTTCGTCGTCAACACCGGTCACAACAACACGCTGCAGGGCAGCATCGGCGTGACCGTCGCCATCACCCCGGGGCCGTGAGCGTCATGCGCCGCCTCGCCGCCCTGACCGCCGCCGGCGCCGCCCTGATGCTGGCCGCCGCAGCCTCGCCCGCCGACGCCCAGGTGCGCCTGTCCGGCCAAGGGGGCGGGACCTATACGGTCGGCGTGACCAGCTGGAAGGACGTGCCGTTCCGCACCGTGGTGCGCCAGCAGTACGACTACAGCTGCGGATCGGCCGCGCTCGCCACCCTGCTCAAGTTCCACTACGGCGTGCCGGTCGGCGAGGCCGAGGTGTTCCAGGGCATGTGGGCCGGCGGCGACCAGGCCAAGATCACCAAGGTCGGCTTCTCCTTTCTCGACATGAAGCGCCACCTGGAGGCCCGAGGCTACAAGGCCGACGGCTACCGCATGTCGCTGGACCGGCTGGAGCAGAGCAAGGCCCCCGCCATCGCCCTCATCGACCTGGGCAACTACCGCCATTTCGTGGTGGTCAAGGCCGTGCGCGGGGACAAGGTGCTGGTCGGCGACCCGGCGCTCGGCTTGAAGGTCTGGCGCCGCGCCGAGTTCGAAAAGATGTGGAACGGCGTGCTGTTCCGGATCAACCGCCGTCCCGATTCCAACGCCGCCGAGGACGAGTGGGCGCCGCGCCCCGGCGCGCGGCTGGACGAGCGACTGTCCGACCACGACCTGTCGGGTTTCACCCGACACCTGCCGCCGCTCTATCAACTGACCCCGACCTTCGACATCACCCCCGTCCTGCCGTGAGAATCGCCGTGACCCGACGCGCCCTGCCGATCCTCGCCCTGACCGCCGCCCTGGCCTTGGCCGCGCCCGCCTGGAGCGCCCAGCCCGTGTTCGCGCAAGAGGCCCCGCTGGCCGACGGCGAGCTGGACGAGATGCGCGGCGGCTTCCTGGTGGCCGAAGGCATCGCGGTGGGCCTGGGGGCGGTGGTTCGCACCCACGTCGACGGCCGACTGGCGCTGGAGACACGCCTGACCTGGACGCCGGAAGGACCGCAGATCGAGCGCACGGTCGGCGAGGGCGTGGTTCCAGCCTCGGCCGCGGGCGCCCACCAGGCGGCCCTTGCCCAAGGCCTGGATCTCAGCGGCCTGGCCGGTCAGGAGGGGGTGTTCGTCACCCAGGACGGCGGCACCGCCTTCGTCCACGCCCTGAACGGCACGTTCCAGAACATCGTGCTGAACACCGCCGACGGCCTGACCGTGCGTCAGGAGACCGAGGTCGCCCTCACCCTGCCCGGCTTCGACGCGGTCCAGGCCGGCTTTCTGCGTGACCTGGCGGCCTTCCGCCTGGGCGAGGAAATGCGGGCGGCGGGAGTCAGCGGGACGCGGTGATCTCTACGCTCCGTTCATCCCCGTGGAAGCGGGGACCCCAGGTTCTGGCATCGTCGCCCCCAAGCAGAAAAGCCGCAGCCGCTCCAACGTGATTCTGATCAAGCCCGATCCCCGCTCATCACCCGAGGATGAGCGGAGAGTTAGGTCAGAACCTCACCGGCACGCGCACCAGCACCCGGGTGTCGGGCGCGTCGCTGGTGACGCCGAACTCGAACGAGGTGCTGAGCGTCAGCCGCTCGGTGAAGCGGTAGGACATGCCGAACAGCAGCGCGCCCACGTGCAGGTCGTTGGAGCTCTGCTCCTGGGCGTTGTTTGCGTTGTCGCCGATCTCGGTGGTGGTCTCGAAGATGTAGTTGTGGCGATAGCCCATCGAGTAGGAGAACCGCTCGTTCAGAGCGAAGCCGAAGCCCAGGCTGGCGCCGATCGAGTCCCCCGGATTCACCCGACCGACGTAGACGTCGCCGATCTGCATATCGACGTCCTCGCCCAGGTGCGCCAGGTAGCTGAGGTTGGCGAAGATCACCGCCGGGTCGGTCGGAAACAGCAGGCTGATGCCCGGCTCCACTCCCCAGAAGCCTGAGCCGGTGGCCAGTTCGGTGGCGACGGCGTCCTGATCGCGCTCCACGTCGAAAGGACCGGTGCCGGTGTCCGACTTGATCCGGAGCGCCGCCAGGATGATCGGTCGGTTCGGCCGCACGCGGGTCAGCTGATAGCGCAGCGCCATCTCCGCGTCGCCGATGTCCTGCCCCTCCAGTTCGAAGGTGCGGCTGATGGTCTGATCGCTGGTCTGGACGGTGGTCACCCGGTCGTCGCGGTAGACGTAGGGCACGCGCGCCTCGATCTCCAAGCGGTCGGTCAGGCCGTAGCGCAGGGTGGCTGCGGCCGACAGCGTCGTGCGGTCCGCGTCGTTGGCCTCGATCACCCCGATCTGGATGCCCGGCGCCAGCTCCAGCCCGCGGAACACCAGCCGGTTGGACGACGCGCGGGTGAACTCGAACGAGGGCTCCAGCACGAAGCCGCCGCGGGGCGTCAGCACCCCGGCCCAGTCCGGAACGGCCTCTACCGGCACCGTCGGCCGCTCGGGCGGCGCCTCGCCGACGGGCCCTTGCGGGATGGGCTGCACCTGCTGGGCGGCGGCCGTCGTCGCCGGCGCCGCCAAGGGAGCGGAGGACGCCTGGGCCAGGGCCATGGAGGACGGCAGGCCGGTGCCGCGCAGGACCTCCAGATCCCCGATGGTCATCACGCCGGCGGCATGGCGCAGGTTTTCGATCTGCTTCTGCTGGACGGCGATCTTGCGGCCCTGCTCGGCCAGGGATGCCTCCTGTACGTTCAGGCGCGCCGCCTGCGCCTCGATCATCTCGCGAAGCCGCTTCACCTCCGCCGCCGTCTGCTCGGGCGTCTGCGCCCAGGCTTGGCCGCCGCATCCCAAGGCCAGCAGCAGGGCGAAGCCCGCCGCGCCCGCGCGCATGGTCGTACGCCGTGTCATGTCGGTAATCCCCAATCGTCCCGATCCGGCAACAGCGGAGCCGCACGACAGGTTCCGGGGGCTTAGCTTTTGAATACCGGCGCCCCCTCGTCCCGCTCCCGTACCGGCGTTCTGGAACGCTCTCGCTTGCCTTCCGTTGGCGCAGGCATGGAGAACATGCTACTGAAGGTGCTGCCGCGTAAGCGCTTTCCGGTTCTGCTGCGCTACGGCGCCAGCGCCGGGATCGTGGGCATGGCCGCCGCCCTCAGGCTGGCCCTGTCCGGACCGTTGCAGAACTATCCTCTGCTGCTGTTCTTCCCCGCGGTGTTCCTGTGCGCCCTGCTGTTCGACAAGGGCTCGGGCTTCTTCGCCACCCTGCTGAGCGCGGTGGTGGCGGTCTGGCTGTTCATGGCGCCGGGCTACAGCTTCGACGGCGCCTGGGGTCAGCTCGTGCCGCTGACCATCTTCGTGCTGATCGGCTTCACCATGGCGGCGGTGACCGAGGCCCTGCGCAAGACCGTCGAGCGGCTGGAGACGGCTGAACGCGCCAAAACCCTGCTGCTGGAAGAGCTGGCGCACCGGACCAAGAACGACCTGGCCATCATCAGCTCGGCCCTGAACCTGCAAGGGCGCGCCAGCGGCGATCCGGCGGTGAAGGAGGCGCTGGAGGCCGCGGTCGCCCGCGTCGGCGTGGTGGCGACGGCGCAGGAACGGCTGAAGGGCGACTCCGACGGCGGCCTGGTGGACATGCCGTCCTACCTCCAGGCGCTGTGCTCGGGCATGGGCGACCTGCTGCGCGACGTGCGGCCGATCGCGGTGCGCCTGCAATCCGATCCGGTCAGCCTCGGCAGCTCCGACGCGGTGACCGTCGGCCTGATCGTCAACGAGCTGGTCACCAACGCCTTCAAGTACGCCTTCCCCGGCGACCGGGAAGGCGGCGTCGACGTGGAGCTGCGCCGCTCGGACGACCGGCGGCTGGAGGTCACGGTGCGCGACGACGGCGTGGGCTGCGCGTCGGACGTGCGCTCGGGAATGGGCACGCGGCTGGTGCGGCTGCTGGCCCAGCAACACGGCGGAACCGTCACGCGCGAACCCGCCGACCCAGGCTGCCGCGTACGGGTGACGGTGGCGCTGGGAGGGTGAGACCCGCGACCGCGGCCTAGGCGCAGGACTCGACGAGCAATTTCTCGGACGCGGCCTCGCCGCTCTCCCGCATGGCCGCGAGGTCGAAACGCAGGAGGCAGCGCACGCCTCCGGGAGCGTAGCCGAGTTCCGCAGTTCCCTTCAGGTCCGCCCGCGCCAGCCGCTCGATCAGGCGCGTGCCGAACCCTCTGCGGCCAGGCGGCGTCACCGGAGGCCCGCCGCTTTCCGCCCATTCCAGTTCGATCACCCCCGACACCTCCCGCCAGCGGACATCCACCACGCCCGCCTTTTCCGACAGGGCGCCGTACTTCGTGGCGTTGGTGCCGAGCTCATGGAGGATCATGGCCACCGCCAGCGCTCGCTGCGGGTCCAGGCGCACCGCGGGTCCGTCGCAGCGGACGCGGTCCTCGCCGTGAACCGTAAAGGCCGCCGTTGCTGCGCGGGCGATCTCGGACATGCCCGCGCCTTCCCAGCTCTCGTGCGTCAGCACGTCGTGGGCGCGCGAGAGCGCGACCAGCCGGTCGGTCAGAACCCGGCGCGCCTCCTCCCGGTCGATCGCGCCGGTCAGGGTGTGGCCGGCGATCA
>Ga0196974_1000194_pt1 | contig 14755 bp, 13 predicted proteins | sample S1_1013CmetaG_FD_155477 | JGI IMG/M metagenome (GOLD analysis project Ga0196974, IMG submission 155477) | Soil microbial communities from Anza Borrego desert, Southern California, United States - S1_10-13C | ecosystem: Environmental > Terrestrial > Soil > Desert | place: USA: California...
GTCAAGATCGGCTATCCGAACAAGTGGCGCGACTACTCGGCGCTGAAGGTCGAGGCTTCGGACCTGTACGGCAACGTCGAGCGCGCCGGCGCCTTCGAGTGGGCCCACGACGTCGACAAGCTGGGCGGACCGGTGGATCCGGAAGAATGGGGCATGTTCCCCCAGACGGTGAACGCCTACTACTCCTCGACCAAGAACGAGATCGTGTTCCCGGCGGCGATCCTGCAGGCGCCGTTCTTCGACCCGGACGCCGACCCGGCGGTGAACTACGGCGGCATCGGCGGGGTGATCGGCCACGAGATCGGCCACGGCTTCGACGACCAGGGCCGCAAGTCCGACGGCGACGGCGTGCTGCGCGACTGGTGGACGGCGGAAGACGCCCGCAAGTTCCAGGCGCTGGCCGACCGGCTGGGGGCGCAGTACGATCAGTACGAGCCGATCCCCGGCGCCAAGGTGCAAGGCGCCCTGACCATGGGCGAGAACATCGGCGACCTGGCGGGCGTGAACCTGGCGCTGGACGCCTACCGCCTGTCGCTGAACGGGGCCCCCTCGCCGGTGATCGACGGCCTGACCGGCGACCAGCGGGTGATGCTGGGCTGGGCCCAGGTGTGGCGCTCCAAGTACCGCGACGACGCCATCAAGCAGCAGGTCGTCTCCGACTCCCACTCCCCGGCGGTGTTCCGCGTGATCGGCCCGATGCGCAACATCGACGCCTGGTACGAGGCGTTCGGCGTCAAGGAAGGCGACAAGTACTACCTGAAGCCGGAAGACCGCGTCCGCATGTGGTGACGGCGGCCGAACGACTCCCTTCCCTCAATCGGGGAAGGGAGTCGGGCGGCGGCTGCGGCCGAATACAAGAAACCCGCCGCGATCGCTCGCGGCGGGTTCTTTTCGCTCTCTAGGAGCGGCGTCTCCTCCCCGAAACGCCCGAGGTCGCGTGCGGACTTCGCGCTCACGAACCTCTTACGGTCTGAAAGGAAACCGAAATATTCAGGGCTGTCAATCGGAGCGGTCTGAGCAACCCTCTGACTTCGTTACCTGATCGGCGTTAACCCTCGACGATGCGGCGTACCGTTGCGACCAGGTCACGCCGCTCCACCGTCTGCTGGCCGGGCCGGGCGTCGCGCCATTGCTGGTTGTCGGAAAGCCCCTTTGCCAGCTCGCGGCCGAGGTCCAGGTCCTTGACCGTCACGGTCCCCGCCTTGCGCTCGTCCTCGCCCAGCATCACCGCGGCGGGCGACAGCCGCCGGTCGGCGTACTTCATCTGAGCCTTCATGCCCGAGCGCCCGAGGTAGACCTCCGCGGCGATGCCGGCGGCGCGCAGCTCGGCCGCGACCGCGAAGTAGTCGGCCATGGCCGCGTCGTCGAAGGCGATCACCACCACCGGACCGCGGGCCGTCGCGTCGGCCTGCTCGGCCATCTGCGCCAGGCTGCGCATGGCCGCGACCAGCCGGCTGACGCCGAAGGAGAAGCCAGTGGCCGGGACCCGCTGGCCGGTGAAGCGCGCCACCAGGTCGTCGTAGCGCCCGCCGCCGCCCACCGAGCCGAAGCGCACCCGCTCGCCCTTCTCGTCGCGGGTCTCCAGCAGCAGCTCCGCCTCGAACACCGGGCCGGTGTAGTACTCCAGCCCGCGCACCACCGACGGGTCGAACCGCGCCCGGTCGTCGCCGACCCCCAGCCCGTTCAACGCCGCGTCGATGCGCGCCAGCTCGGCCAGGCCCTCCGCCCCCGCGGTGCTGTCGACGAAGGTGTCGGACAGCCGGTCCAGGAACGCCGTGCGCGAGGTCGCGGGCGCGGTCACGTAGGCCATCACCCTTTCGATCGCCGCCGGCGACAGGCGCGCGCCCTTGGTGAAGTCGCCGGACTCGTCCAGCCGCCCCTCGCCCAGCAGCAGCCGCACGTCGTTCAGGCTGAACTTGTCCAGCTTGTCGACCGCGCGCATGACGATCAGCTTCTGCACCGGGTCCTCGACCCCGGCCGAAGCCAGCACCGCGTCCAGCAGCTTGCGGTTGTTGACCTTCACCATGGCCGTACCGCGCGGCAGGCCCGCGGCTTCCAGCCCCGCCACCGCCATGGCGATCATCTCCGCGTCCGCCTCGGGGCGGTCGGAGCCGACGGTGTCGGCGTCGCACTGGACGAACTCGCGGAAGCGCCCGGGCCCCGGCTTCTCGTTGCGCCACACCGGCCCGTAGGCGTAGCGGCGGAACGGCTTGGGCGTGGTCTCCCAGTTCTGGGCCGCGAACCGCGCCAGCGGCGCGGTCAGGTCGTAGCGCAGCGCCAGCCACTGCTCGTCGTCGTCCTGAAACGCGAACACCCCCTCGTTGGGCCGGTCGCTGTCGGGCAGGAACTTGCCCAGCGCGTCGGCGTACTCCAGCGCCGAGGTCTCCAGCGGCTCGAACCCCCACGCCTCGTAGACCTTCGCCACGGCCTCCAGGATCGCCCGTTCGGCACGCAGGTCGCGGGCGCGGCGGTCCTGGAATCCGCGCGGAACGCGCGCCTCGGGGCGGAAGTCGGCGGTGTCGGACATGGCGCGGGACTTAGAGGACGGCGAGGGCGGGGGCAACCAGCCCGAAGTCCTTCTCCCGGCCGGGAGAACGAATCGCGTTTCGGCCTTTTCCGCCCTATCTCCTCACCGATGCTCAAACCCGAAAAGGTGCTCTGCCCGCGGCCCGAGGGCCTCTACTGCGCGCCCGGCGACTTCTATGTCGATCCGGTGCGGCCGGTGGCGCGGGCGGTGATCACCCACGGGCACGCCGACCACGCCCGCGCCGGGCACGGGGCGGTGCTGGCCACGCCCGAGACCCTGGCGATCATGCGCGAGCGCTACGGCGTCGATCACGCCCGCCGCGAACAGCCGATCCGCTACGGCGAGACCGTGGCGCGCGACGGGGTGGAGGTGACCCTCGTCCCGGCCGGCCACGTGCTGGGCTCGGCCCAGGCGGTGATCCGGCACAAGGGCCTGACCATGGTCGTCTCCGGCGACTACAAGCGCCGCCGCGACCCGACCTGCGCCCCGTTCGAGCCGGTCCCCTGCGACGTGTTCATCAGCGAGGCGACCTTCGGCCTGCCGGTGTTCCGCCACCCCGAGGACCGCGAGGAGATCGCCAAGCTGCTGCGCTCGGTCGAGCAGTTCCCCGACCGCACCCACCTGGTCGGCGCCTATGCGCTGGGCAAGGCGCAGCGGCTGATCCGGCTGCTGCGCGAGGGCGGCTACGACCGCACGATCTACGTCCACGGGGCCATGGACCGGCTGAACGCCCTGTACCAGGCGCACGGGATCGACCTCGGCCCGCTGGCGCCGGCCACCACGGGGCGGGGCGACAAGCTGCCGGGCGAGATCGTGATCGCGCCGCCGTCGGCCATCGCCGACCGCTGGTCGCGCCGCTTCGCCGATCCGCTGGACGCCTTCGCCTCGGGCTGGATGCGGGTGCGCGCCCGCGCCCGCCAGCGCGGCGTCGAGCTGCCGCTGATCGTCTCCGACCACGCCGACTGGGACGAGCTGACCGCCACGGTCGCGGAGGTGAACCCCGGCGAACTGTGGGTCACCCACGGCCGCGAGGAGGCCCTGATCCGCTGGGCCGAGCTGAACGGCGTCGCCGCCCGCGCCCTGCAGCTGGTGGGGTACGACGAGGAAGACGACGACTGAGGCCGGCTCTGCTAAGCTGCCTTCCGGGGGAGTGCAGATGACCGGCCGCAATCTCGAAGCCGCTCTGGTGGTGAAGACGCTCGAGCGCCTGCACGCGCGCGTGGGCGAGCGCTTTCCCGAGGCCGGCATCGCCGCCGTCTGCGCCGACCTGGTGAAGGTCTCGCGCACCACCGCCCGCCGGGCCCGCCGCAACGCCCGGCCGCAGCTGCTGATCCGCACCGTGGTGCTGCTGATCCTGGCCGGGGTGGTCGCGCTCGGCGTCGAGCTGTGGACGCTGGGGCTGATCCCGCGCACCCTGACCTTGCAAGCGGACCCGGTCGCCCTGGCCCAGGGGCTGGAGTCCTCGGTCAACCTGCTGATCCTGGCGGGCGCGGCGGTGTGGTTCCTGCTGGGCTGGGAGGAGCGGGCCAAGCGCGCCAGGGCCTTGGCCGACCTGCACGAACTGCGGTCCTTCGCCCACGTCATAGACATGCACCAGCTGACCAAGGACCCGACCCTGATCCTGGGCCGGTCCGGCCAGGCTACGCCCTCGTCGCCGAAGCGCGAGATGAGCCGGTTCGAGCTGACCCGCTACCTCGACTACTGCGCCGAGATGCTGAGCCTGATCGGCAAGCTGGCGGCGCTCTACGCCGAGCACACCCACGACGCGCGGGTGGTCGATGCGGTCAACGACGTGGAAAACCTGACCACCGACCTCGGCCGCAAGATCTGGCAGAAGATCACCATCCTGAGCGCCCTGGACGAGACCGCCGCCTGAACCGACGCGCCGTCTGGACAGTTGTCCGACGACAACCACGAGAGGCGACGGCATGGGCAAGCAGACCACCTGGGTGGCCACCTTCGACGGCGGCGAGGCGCGCGTGTTCAGGAAAGACGCCGACGGAAACCTGCGCGAACTGGAGTCCGAATCCCTGTCCGCGCCCCACCGCGCCGGCGATGCGCCGGGCGAGGTCCGCGCCGACGGCGAGCCCAAGACCTACACCGAGCCGATGACCGAGACCGGCTTCGTCGAGAAGGTCGCCGACCGCCTGGCCGGCCGCGCCCGCAGCGGCGCCTTCGACCGCCTGATCGTCGCCGCCGGTCCCAAGGCGCTGGGCGAATTCCGCAAGGTCGCGCCCGATCCCCTGCGCGAGAAGATCGTGGCCGAGGTCGACAAGGACCACGTCCACACCCCGGTCAAGCAACTGGAACAGGCGCTGTCGGACCACCTGTAGGGCGGCGCGTCTCCGCTCAGGCGACCGCGGACCGCCGCGTCGTCTCCGCCGCCGCCGCGGGCTCGGCGCTGAGGGCCGCGTTCATAGCCGCGCGCAGGCGCTCGGGCTTGATCGGCTTTTCGACCACCGCGGCCATGCCGATCGCCAGGTAGCGCTTGGCGTCGTCGGGGTCGGCGTTGGCGGTCAGGGCGACGATGGGCGTGTCGCGCTGCGGGCCGTCCAGTTCGCGGATGGCCTGGGTGGCCTGCACCCCGTCCATGCGCGGCATCTTGATGTCCATCAGGATCAGGTCGAACGGCCGGCTCTTGACCGCGTCCAGCGCCTCCAGCCCGTCCTCTGCGCATTCGGAGGTGCAGCCGAACATCTCGCACAGGGCCTGGGCGACCACGCGGTTGGTGGCGTTGTCGTCGACGATCAGCACGTGCGGCTGGGCCTGCAGCGACAGCTCCGACAGCTCCGCCACGTTGCTGTCGGCGGGGCGGTCCAGGTCCGCACGCGGCGCGCAGACCTCGAAGGCGAAGGTGGCGCCGCGGCCGGCGTTGCTCTCGGCCCGGATCGAGCCCTGCATCATCTCGACGATCTGGCGGCAGATCGACAGCCCCAGGCCCGCGCCGCCCGGCTGTTGCCCCGGCGCGTGGTGGAACGGGTCGAACATGCCGTCCAGCTTGTCCTCGGCGACGCCGGGGCCGTTGTCGCGCACGCGTCCTTCGAGCGTCACGGTCGATCCGTTCAGCGCCGCCTTCAGCGACGCCTCGACCACGCCGTTGCGGGCGAACTTCAGCGCGTTGCCGATCAGGTTGTTGAACACCTGCTTCAGCCGCACCGCGTCGACGGCGGCGGCCAGTTCCGGGTCGCCGTCGTAGGAGACCAGCAGGGTGACGCCGTCCTGGGCCGCGCGCGGGCTCCACAGGGCCTGCACGTCGTCCATCAGCTCGCGCACGCTGGTCGGCTCGGGATGCAGCTCCAGCTCGCCCGCCTCGGCGCGCGACAGGTCCAGCGCGTCGGACAGCAGCCGCAGCAGGGTCTCGCTGGAATCGATGATGGTCTGGACGTAGGCCTGGGCGTCGGGGTTCAGCGGCTGGCGGCGCAGCAGCTCGGCCACCGCCAGCACCCCGTTCATCGGGGTGCGGATCTCGTGGCTCATCACCGCCAGGAACTGGCTCTTGGCGCGGGCGGAGGCCTGGGCCTGGGTGCGGGCGTCCGACAGGGTGCGGGCCTGCTCGGCCATCGCCTCGGCGCGCTTGCGGCTGGCGGCGCTGGTGGCCTGCAACAGCGACAGCACCGTGCCGACCCCGACGTAGCGGCCCTGGTCGGTGACCACGAAGCCGCGCAGCAGGGTCGCCGCGCGCCCGGCCAGCATGGCGTCGCAGAAGGTGTCGATCACGGTGGAGGCTTCCACCACCACCGGCTCCGGATCCATCAGGGCGGTGACCGGGCGGGCGGCGTACAGGGCGCGGCCGAACTGGGCGGCCATCTGGCGGAAGAACCCGTCGCGCTCGACCAGACCCACCGGCCGGCCGTCCTGCACCACCGGCAGGACCAAGGTGTCGGGCTCGCTCTCGAACCGCGCGTAGACCTCGGCTCCGGTCGTCTCCGGCGAAACCGGGACCACGCGGTCGGTCAAGGTGTCGATGGTCGCCATGGGTTCGCCCGAACTCCTGAACCCCGGCACTGAACACCAGAAGCCTTTTCGGAACGGTTAAGCCGCGGAACCCGTCCGGCGACGCCCGATAGGGACGAGGGGGTTCAGAACGGCCCGTGCTTGCCGGGGCTGTCCCACTTGGCTTCCTCGGCGCGGTAGAAGTACTGCGAACTGACCAGCCAGCCCTTGATCGGCCTCAGCACCGCCAGGCAGCCGACCGCCGTCAGCGGCAGGGTTACCAGGAAGTGGAACGTCGGCGGCGGGCGATAGAGCACCTCCACCACCAGGAACATCGCCATCACCGCCAGTCCGACGCCCGACATGGCGAAGAAGGCCGGGCCGTCGGCGGGATCGGCGAAAGCGTAGTCCAGCCCGCAGGCGGGGCATTCCTTGCGAATGGTGAGAAAGCCCTTGAGCAGCGGGCCCTTGCCGCAGCGCGGGCACTTGCAGCGAAGGCCGGTGGCGAGCGGCGACAGGCGGGGCTGGGTCTGGGACATGCCCCCAGATAGGCGCGCGGGCGGCGTTTCGGAATACGGCCCGGAAAAAGGGAAGGCCTCCCGGAGGGGGGAATCCGGGAGGCCTTCGGCGCGGCGGCCTATGCGTCGGGGGGGTGCCTAGGGGCCGCCGCGATCTCGTCGTCGTTGGTTACGGCGCATCAAATGATCGGGCGAACCGTAGGTTGCGGCTAAGCTTCAGATTTTTTTCGGGCGCCGAGTTCGTCGACCAGGGCGTGGGCGTGCGCGGCGTCGGCGATCACCTTGTCGACCAGGCGCAGCAGCCGCCGGGGCGCCTCCGGCGACATCTTCAGATCGTTGCCGGTGCGGTGGATGAAGCCGGCTTCCAGCAGCTCCGTCACCTTGCGGCGCACCGTTTCGCGCGGGATGCCGGTGAAGTCGGCGACGGAACTGATGTTGGTGGGGCGGCCCTCGAACACGTCCAGGTCGTCGCCGGTGCGCGCCACCTCGGCCGGCAGGCTGCGGAACTCGGGCGAGGAGGCGGTCTGCAGGGCGATCACCAGCAGCACCAGAAGCCGGTCCAGATCGCCGCCCAGGTCGGCGCGCGCCATGCTGAGGAATTCGACCATGTCGCTGACCAGCGGCTGGATGGCCGTCGAATAGTGCGCCCTCAGGGCGGCCTCGGCCTCGTCGCGTCGCATGCGCCCGCTTCTGCCCGGAATCCCGTGCGAGTCTGGGTTAAACGCCGACTGAACGACGTTATTCTACGCCTGAAAAGCGAGTTTCGGAACATGAATCCCCTCGCCTCTGTTGCAGGGCGCGCAAGGCTTGGGCAAAAGGGCGGCGCAAGGGCCGCTCGCCCGGACTAAGAGGAACTGCAATGCCGACTGGCGTCGTTAAATGGTATAACCCCACCAAGGGCTTCGGCTTCATCCAGCCGGAAGGCGGCGGCAAGGACGTTTTCGTCCATGTCAGCGCGGTGGAACGGGCCGGTCACGGCGACCCTCAAGAGGGCGACCGGATCAGCTACGACATCGAAAAGGGCCGTGACGGTCGCGAATCCGCGATCAACCTGCGCGCCCCGGAAGCCTGATTTCAGATCGCCGGATCGAAGCCCTGGGCGGGATCACCGCTTGGGCTTCGGTCCGGCTTTCTTTTTCGGCCCCGTCTCCGCCGCCCGCGCGAACTTGCGCGGCGGTCCGCCTTCGGCGCGCGCACCGGGGGCGTGTTCGCGTTTCTTGAAGCCCGGCTTCTTCGCAGCGGACGTCTCTCCGGCCCCTGCGCCGTAGCCCTTAGGTTTGAACCCGGCGTGTTTCCGGGCCGCAGGCGGCGCGTCGCCGTAGCTCTTGCGCTCGGGGCGGTCCTCGCCTTTGCGCGTCGGCGCGCCGGCGGGCTCGATGCGCACGCCCTTCTCCGACGCGCCCTCGGCGGCTTCCCAGAACTTGGGCGCCGCCTCGTCGCGGATCTCGAACTTGGTCTCCCGGTCGAAGATGCGGATCGCGCCGATCTCGGCCTTGGTCACGTGGCCCAGCCGGCAGATCAGCGGGATCAGCCATTTCGGGTCGGCGTTGTTCTTGCGCCCGATGGTCAGGCGGAACCAGGTCATGCCGGTGTCGTCGGGGTCCCGGTCGCCGTAGCCCTTGCGTTCGCCGGGGTCGCGTTCCGGACGGGGGCGCTTCTCGCCGAAGGCGCGCGGCTTCTCCTCCGGCGGCGGACCCGCGTCGAACACGTCCTCCGGCGCGGGCAGGCGGGCGCGGTACATGCGGATCAGGGCGGTGGCGACGTCCTCGGCGGTGCGCCCGGCCAGGACCGCGCGCGCCAGCTCCAGATCCTCCTCGGTCGCCTCCTCGGTCAGCACCGGGTCCTGCAGCAGCCGCTCCTGATCGCGCTTGCGGATCTCGTCGGGGCTGGGCGGCGCGCCCCAGCTCGCCTCCACGCCCGCGGCGGCCAGCAGCTGCTCGGCCTTGCGGCGGCGATTGTAGGGGACCAGCAGGATCGAGGCGCCCTTGCGCCCCGCCCGGCCGGTGCGCCCGCTCCGGTGCAGCAGGCCGGCGCGGTTGATCGGCAGATCGGCGTGGATCACCAGGCCCAGGTCGGGCAGGTCCAGCCCGCGCGCCGCCACGTCGGTGGCCACGCACACCCGCGCCCGCCCGTCGCGCAGCGACTGCAGCGCGTGGGTCCGCTCGTTCTGGGTCAGCTCGCCGGACAGGGCCACCGCCGCGAAGCCGCGCTCCGACAGGTTGGCGTGCAGCCGCCGCACCGCCTCGCGCGTGGAGCAGAACACCAGCGCGCCCCGCGCCTCGAACCAGCGCAGCAGGTTGACCAGGGCGTGCTCGACCTCGTTGGGCGCGCAGCGCACCGCGCGGTACTCGATGTCGCCGTGCGGCTCGTTCTCTATGGCGGTGTTGATGCGCACCGCGTCGCGCTGGTAGCGCTTGGCGAGCGTGGCGATCTCGCGGGCGATGGTGGCGGAGAACAGCAGTGTCCGCCGCTCGGCCGGGGTGGCGTCCAGGATGAACTCCAGGTCCTCCCGGAAGCCCAGGTCCAGCATCTCGTCGGCTTCGTCCAGCACCACCACGTCCAGCGCCGAGGCGTCGAAGTGGCCGCGCTCGAGGTGGTCGCGCAGGCGCCCGGGCGTGCCGACCACGATGTGGGCGCCGGCGGCCAGCGCCCGCTGCTCCTTGCGCGGGTCCATGCCGCCGACGCAGGTGACCAGCCGCGCCCCCGCGTGGGCGTAGAGCCAAGCCAGTTCGCGGTGCACCTGCACCGCCAGCTCGCGCGTAGGCGCCACGATCAGGGCCAGCGGCGCGCCGGGGTCGGCGAAGCGCTCCGCCCCGCCCAGCAGGGTCGAAGCCATGGCCAGGCCGTAGGCGACGGTCTTGCCCGAGCCGGTCTGGGCCGAGACCAGCAGGTCCTTGTCCTGCGCCCCGCGCTCCAGCACCGCCAGCTGAACAGGCGTGGGCTGGACATAGCCCTGGTCGGCGAGCGCGCGGTCCAGCGCGGGGTTCACGGCGGGGAAGGTCATGGCGCTCCTGTTCGGCCGCGCTCGCACGCGGTCGGGTGTGTCGCTTTCTCGCGCCGTATGAACCGGGGTCGAAGGCTGTGTGTTCGCTGAAGGCGCGTATGGCCGCGCCGCGAGATGGCCGCGCGGACGCGACGACGGCGGCCTTTAGCCGGTTTCCGTCCGAATATGAAGCGTCGTCTCCGCCGCGGCCCTAGTGCAGGCCGTCGACGATCAGGGCCGCGACCGCGGCGATCGACGCGAGACAGAGGATGATGGCCCCGAGCTTGCTGGCCCGGTGCCGACGCGGGGTGTCCATAAGCGACGCACCGAAATGTCGTGATAAGCCGGCGGAGGCCGGCCCGCGCAGCAAACTCCTCGGAACCGTTGAAGTTCCGGCGGCGGAACGGCCGGCTCCGGCGAGGGTTGAAGCCGGATGACCCCGGACCGCGCCGCCCCCACCGTCCCGCCGCCCGAACCTTCGGGCCTCGCCTCGGTGCTGGAGCGCAACATCCGGGCGCTGGAGGACCGCCGCCGGCGCGAGGAGCAGCAAGCCGGGCGCGACGAGAAACTGGCCGCCGCGATCACCCGCTTCACCGGCAGCATGGCCTTCGTCTGGCTGCACCTGGCGCTGGTGGCGCTCTGGGTGGCGGTCAACGTCGGCGTCGTGCCCGGCCTGCCGCGCTTCGATCCGACCTTCGTGATCCTGGCCACCGTCGCCTCGGTGGAGGCGATCTTCCTGTCGACCTTCGTGCTGATCAGCCAGAACCGGCAGGCGGCGATCGCCGAGCGGCGGGCGGAGCTCGATCTTCAGATCAGCCTGCTGGCCGAGCACGAGATCACCCGGACCCTGTCGCTGGTCTCGGCCATGGCCCAGAAGCTGGGCGTCGAGGAAGGGGCCGATCCGGAGCTGCACGAACTGAAGCAGAACGTCGCGCCCGAGGCGGTGCTGGACGAACTCGAGGCCGAGGACAAGCCGTCTGACAGGAAGCGCGGGCGATCCTGAGCCTTACGAGCGGGCGAAAGACGCCGTCTCGATCTGCGCCAGTCTGGAAGGGCCCTCGCAGACGGCCTGGGCCTGGGCCAGGGCGGCCTCGCCGGGACCGGACACCGCCGCGATCATCTGCCGGGCCGCGGCCTGTAGCGGGCCGAAGGTCGTGGTCACCCCGACCGCAAGCACCAGCATGGCGGCGACCTGGCCGGCGGCTTTCACCGCGCCCCGCCCGACCTTGGCGATCGGCGCTTCCGGCGGCGCCACCCGGCGCTCGGCGTCGAGCCGGCGGCGCAGGCGCAGCATGGCGGCCCCGTCGGCGGTCAGCCGCACGTCGAACCAGACGTCGCCGTGCACGCTGCGCTCGGCCTTGCCCTCGGTGACCCGCTCCAGCAGGCCCAGGTTGACCAGCCGCGAGGCCGTCCGGCACTCGGCCCGCTGGTCCTCGCAGACCTCGCCTTCACGCTGCAGGAACACCCGCGCCGAGGACTCGGTCTCGGCCTTGCGCAAGAGCGCATAATCCTGGTCGAGCAACATGAATTCCCCTCCCTTTTCCGAGGCCTAGGCTCTAACGGCCTGACAGGGGTTACGTTGCGTCAGTTCTCGCGGGGGTGGCAACCGGCTTGGCGCCCAATCCGGTGTCACGCCGCTCTTTGAACGGCGTGACGCCGATCAGGGTCACTTGGCGGTGACCACCAGGTCGGTGCGTCGGTTCTGGGCCAGGCTCTGCGCACCGGCCGCGCCGGTGGGCTGTTCGCCCAGGCCCGCGCTGCGGATACGCGCGGCAGGGACGCCCGCGGCGGTCAGGGCGCGCGCCACCGCGGCCGCACGTTCCTCCGACAGCTGCTTGTTCGCCGCCGCGTCGCCGCGCTCGTCGGTGAAGCCCTCGATGCGCACCGCCGCGCGCGGATAGGCGGTCAGGATCTGCGCCACGGTCGAGAGCGTCGCCTGCGAGTCCGGACGCAGGGTGGCCGCCCCGGTGTCGAAGTGCAGGTTGTCGAAGGTGAAGCGCCGGTTCGCCGCCTCGGTCGAGCCGAGATAGCGCGCCAGGTCGTAGGCGAGTCCGCCCGGCACGCCCTGGATCGCCGCTCCGCCCGGCAGGGCGACCGCCTGGGGCGCGCCGGCGACCGTGGTGGTCGTCGTCGTCGCCGGCATCGGCGGCGGCGATCCCGGCGCGGCGCCCGGCGTCGCGGCGATCTCGGTGTCGGCCACTTCCCGGTCCCCGCACGAGCGCAGCAGGCCGAACAGGATCAGCAGCGCCAGCGCCCCCAGGATCCACGGCAGCCACTTGCGCCAGGCGGGCGCGGCGGCGGGACGGCGGTCGTCGCGGTTCGCGTTCGGGTTGTTCATGCTCATGGCCGGGGTTCTCCTCGTGGCGGTCGAGGCACAACCGGGAGGCCGCGAAGCGGTTCCCTAGCGGGTCCGCTCGACGGCGACGCTTGGAGACGGCTAAGCTCGCCGAGGTTGTGCGGCTCGGGGGGGAGCATGTTGAATCAGCTCAGGCGCTTGATGACGGCGGCGTTTGTGGCGGCCCTGTTCGCCGCGTCGCCCGCGCCGGCCGCCGCAGCCAGGTGGGTTCGTGCGGAATCGGAGCACTTCATCCTGTACAGCGACGGCGACGAGGCGGTGGTGCGCGCCTATGCCGACAAGCTGGAGCGCTACGACGCGATGCTGCGCGAGCGCCACTACATCGCCAAGTCCGGCGCGGCCCCAAGGAAACTGCCGGTCTACCTGGTGGCTGACACCGCGGGTCTGCGCAAGCTGATCCCAGGGGCGAGCGAGATCCTGCGCGGGATCTACATTCCGACCACCGACGACATCTTCGCCGCCGCCATCCGCAGTCGGGACGAAGACAACACCCTGCTGCACGAGTACGCCCACCACTTCATGTACCAGAACTTCCCGTATGCCTTCCCCAGATGGGTGGTGGAAGGGTACGCCGAGTATTACGCCCCGACAAAGATCAAGGGCAAAGCCGTCGATTTCGGAATCAGCAATCAAGGCCGCGTCGAAGAGCTTGTGTACGGAAAGTGGAACGATTGGCGGCAAGTGCTGAGCGGCGCCGAGATGAAGACCGGTGAATCGGTATCGATGTTCTATGCTCAGTCTTGGTTTCTCACCCACTATTTCCTGAGCGACGAAGGACGGCGCGCCAAGTTCGGGGCTTATCTGAGCGCCGTGGGGAACGGTGCAGATCCGGTGGCGGCGATCGAACCGGCGATCGGCGCGCCGGTCGGCGATCTCGAGCGCATGATGCGCAGCTATCTGCAAAGCTCGGGAGTGGGGGCGTTCCGCTTCACCAGCAGCTTCAACCCGCAACCTGTCGTGGTGACCCCCATGCCCGCTTCAGCCGGCGACATGTTGCTGTTGGGGCAAAGGGTGAAACGGGGCGCCGCGAAGGACGCGCGCGCGGCGCTGCTGGCCGAGGTCCGCGCCGCCGCGGCCCGCCATCCGGGCGACCGGCTCGCGGAGGTGACGCTCGCGCGCGCGGAAATCGAGTTCGGCGATCTTGCGGTCGCGGACGCGATACTGGCCCGCTGGACCGCCGCCCTGCCCGACGACGTGGAGATCGCGCAACTCTCCGCCATGAGCCGGATGGCCGCCGGGGACAAGGTGGAGGACTCGCAACAAAAGGCGGCCCTCTACAAGGAGGCTCAGCGTCACGTCGCCCGCGCGTTCAAGGTCAAGGCGGACGACCACCTGACCCTGTATCTCTACTTCCGCGCCCGCGCTCAGGAGCGCGGCTTCCCGAGCGACAATGACGTGGAAGCACTGTTGGCGGCGCAGGAAATGGCGCCCCAGCTGCACAACCTGCGGGTCGAAGCGGCGCAGATGCTGACCTACCGCAAGAACTACGATTACGCGCTCCACCTGTTGGCCCCGCTGGCCAACGACCCGCACGACGCGTCTTTCGCGGCCTGGGTGCGCGAACAGATGGAGGATATTCGCGAGCAGAAGGCGAAGGGCGCAAACAAGGAGCCGAAGTAGGGAGCCCGTAGCGGGTCTGCTCGACGGCGACGCTTGGAGAGGGCTAAGCTCGCGGAGGTTGCGAGGCTCGGGGGGAGTGCATGGGCCGGAACGGATTCAGGCGGACGCTGCGTCGTTTCGCGGCGCTGCTCGGGGCGGCGATTGTGCTGACGCCGGCCGTCGCGCACGCCAAGTGGCTGAAAGCCGAGTCGCCCCACTTCATCGTCTATAGCGACGGCGCGGAAGACGATCTGCGAGAGCAGATGCTGGAACTCGAAGAGTTTCATGCGGTCCTGCGACAGTACCACATGCTCAAGAGCGACAATGTACCGTTGCGGAAGTTCGAAATATACCTCGTGGGACGCACCACGACTTTGCAGCGAATCGCGCCGCATCTGGGACAGAGCGTCCAAGGTTTCTATGCGGCGGGCACGGAAGATACCTTCGCGGTGGCTGTCCGCACCAAGAACGACAATACTGGGCGTCAGTTCCTCTTCCATGAATACACGCATCATTTTATGATGCAATACTTTCCTTACCCGTATCCTTCTTGGCTAGTCGAGGGGTGGGCCGAGTACTTCATGACGGTTGAGCCCGGCGTAAAAGAGATCACCGTCGGCGAGCCCAGCGACTTGCGGGCGATGTCCTTCCAATGGATCCCCATGGAGGACCTTGTCGGCAAGCACCACGGGCAACTGAAGAACGATGACAGCGTACATTTTTACGGACAGGCGTGGCTGCTGACTCATTACATGCTGTCGGATGACACGCGTCAGAAGCAGCTGATCCGTTACATGAACATGATCGGACAGGGCGCCGGGTCGCTCAAGGCGTTCGAG
>Ga0196974_1000201_pt1 | contig 14408 bp, 14 predicted proteins | sample S1_1013CmetaG_FD_155477 | JGI IMG/M metagenome (GOLD analysis project Ga0196974, IMG submission 155477) | Soil microbial communities from Anza Borrego desert, Southern California, United States - S1_10-13C | ecosystem: Environmental > Terrestrial > Soil > Desert | place: USA: California...
CGACTTCGCCTCGCGCTTCGACCGCGACGGCCAGGAGGTGGTGGACCTCGACGGAGTCGTGCGCGCCTCCTTCTTCGGCGGCGACGCGGGCAAGGTGGTGGACTTCGGCGGACGGTTCCGCACCCGTAACGGCTCAGGCGAAGGCACGGTCCGCTCGCCCGCCTTCAACGGCCGCGTGGCCTGGAAGAAGGGCGAGGGCCCCGACCGCTTCACCCTCGACGGCCAAGTGGGCGCCGAGGCGCTGCGCGCCGCCGACGCGCCGTTCATGGCCGAGATGCCCGACCGCTTCCGCGCGGACCTGACCCTGGTGGAGCAGGGCGGGGTCTGGCGCGGCGATCTCGACGCCGACGCCCTGTCCGGCGCGCTCGCCTATACGCCCGGCGAGCGGCCGCGCCTGATCTATCAGGCGGAGCTCACGCCGCTGGAGGCCCGTCGCCTCGGCTTCGGGCGGCTGCCGCTGTTCGAGGAGCGCCGCCCGGTGGTGGTGGACGCCGCCTGGTCCGCCCGCGACGGCGCCGCGCGCGTGGTGGTCGGCGGGGTGGACGCCCAGGTCGCCTGGGCGGGGCAGGGGGACGTGGCCGACCGCACCGTCACCGCCGCCCTGTCGCCGGACGACCTGGCGTCGCTCGGCGTGCCGACGGTGTTGAAGCCGGGCGCCACCCTGCCGGTCTCCGCCGTCTGGCGTTCGGGCGGGCAGGGGCTCTCCGGGACCGCTGACCTCGCCGGCACGCCGGTGCGCTTCCAGACCGTGGCGCTGCGGGGCGGCGCACGCCTGTTCACCGTCTCCGGCGTGGTCGACCGGGCGGCGCTGCGCCGCTGGGGTGCGCCCCAGGCGATAGACTTCGACGGGACCGCCCCGGTCACCGCCCGCTGGACCCTGGCCGAGAACGCGCCGGTGGGCGGCCGGGTCGAGGTGGACCTGACCCCCGCCTTCGTCGGCGTGCCGCGCAGCGACTGGCGCAAGCCCGCGGGCAAGCCCGGGCGGCTGGCGGTGGACTTCGTGCGCGAGACCGACGGCGACCTGCGCCTGACCCGCATCGCCGGCTCCGGGGCCGAATTCGAGTTCGAGGGCAGCGCCGCGCTGGGCTTCGACGGCCGCCTGGTCACGCTCGATCTGCCCCGCGCCCGCCTCAACGGTCTGGTGGACGGCTCGGTGCGCGCCTGGCGCGAGCCGGCTGGAACCCAGCTGAACCTAAGCCTGAAGGGCAAGTGGCTGGACGCCCGGCGGCTGTTCGACGACCTGTCCGAGACCGAAGGCTCCGGCGCAAGCGGCGGCGCGTCGCGTTCGCGGCCGGTGCGGGTCGAGGCCGAGCTCGACGCCCTGCGGCTGACCGATCAGGCCGTGCTCCGTTCCGTCCGCGCGAACGGGCTGTTCGGGGTCGACGAGAGCGCGCTGAAGCTCGACCTGACGGCGGCGACCACCGGCGGCGGCAAGGTGAAGGGGCGGCTGTTCCCGCTGGCCGGCGCCACCGCCGTTTCGGCCGAGACCGACGACGCCGGCGATCTCGCCCGCACCCTGTTCGGGATCAAGTCGCTGAAGGGCGGGCGCGGCGTGCTGACCGGGCGGCTGGTGCCTGGCGGCGCCGACCTGAACGTCGAGCTCAGGGACGTGCGCCTGGTGCGCGCGCCGACCATGGCCCAGATCCTGACCATGGCCTCGCTCCAGGGCCTGGCCGACACGCTGAACGGCGACGGCGTTCTGTTCAACCGCGTGGTCGCCCCGTTGCAGGTCCGCGGCCGCCGCATCGTGGTGGGGGAGGCGAGGGCGACCGGCTCGGCGCTGGGCCTCACCACCAAGGGTGTCGCCGACCTCGGGGCGGACACGCTGGAGTTCGAGGGGGCCGTCGCGCCCGCCTACGCCCTGAACTCCGCCGTGGGCGCGGTGCCGGTGCTGGGCCAGCTGTTGGTCTCGCGCGCGGGCGAAGGCGTGGTCGGGCTCGGCTACACCGCGCGCGGCTCGTTCGACAAGCCGCAGGTCACGGTCAACCCGCTGTCGCTGGTCACCCCGGGCATCCTGCGCCGCATCTTCGAGAGCGCCCCGGTGGACGCCGACTCCCCGCCCAAGCCGGCCCGTCCCGCGCCGAAGCGGGCCGGCTGAGCGAATCGACAGTCCGGCTGCCCGAGCGACAGGATTTCGACCCGGAATCGACAGGGTTTCGGTCGTGAATCGGTCGTGTTTGCTAGCCTGCGCGGACCAGCACGATCTTCTTCTTGCCAGCCGCCAGCTTCAGCACGCCCTCGTCGGTCAGATCGGCGGTGCCGACGGATCGGTTTCCGTCTGTAACCGCCTGATCGTTCAGACGTAATCCGCCGCCCTGGGCCAGCCGCCGGGCCTCCGAGTTCGACGCCGCCAGACCCGCGCGCGCGGCCAGAACGGCGATCGGCAGCCCGGCCTCGAGCTCCGCGCGCGGAACCTCGAAGGTCGGCAGGTCCGCCGACAGCCGCCCCTGCTCGAACGCCGCCTGCGCCGCGGAACGCGCTGTTTCCGCAGCGTGTTTTCCGTGCAGCATGGCCGTGGCCTCGTCGGCCAGGCGCTTCTTGGCCTCGTTGATCTCGGCCCCTTCCAGCGCTTCGAGCCGCGCCACCTCGTCCAGCGGCAAGTCTGTGAAAAGCTTCAGGAACCGACCGACGTCGGCGTCCTCGACGTTCCGCCAGAACTGCCAGTAGTCGTAGGGGCTCAACTGGTCGGCGTTCAGCCACACCGCCCCCGCCGCCGTCTTGCCCATCTTCGCGCCCGAAGCCGTGGCCAGCAGAGGCGTGGTCAGGCCGAACGCGGGCTTTTGATCGACGCGGCGGATCAGCTCCACCCCGTTGACGATGTTGCCCCACTGGTCCGACCCGCCCATCTGCAGGCGGCACTCGTAACGTCTGGAAAGCTCGAGGAAATCGACTGCCTGCATCAACATGTAGTTGAATTCCAGGAAAGTCAGCGGCTGCTCCCGCTCCAGCCGCAGCCGCACGCTGTCGAACGCCAGCATCCGGTTGATGGTGAAGTGCGGACCGTAGTCGCGCAGGAATTGGACGTAGCCGAACTTCGACAACCACTCGTCGTTGTCGACCATCACCGCGTCGCTCAGCCCGTCACCGAAGCGCAGGAACTTCTCGAACACTGTCCGAATGCCGGCCATGTTCCTGGCTATACCGGCGTCGTCCAGCATCTGGCGCTGGGTGTCCTTGCCGGAGGGGTCGCCGACCTTGGTCGTGCCGCCGCCCATCACAACGATCGGCTTGTGCCCGGCCTGCTGGAGCCGGCGCAGCATCATGATCTGGATCAGCGAGCCCACGTGCAGCGACGGCGCGGTCGCGTCGAAGCCGATGTACCCCGTGACCACGCCGGACGCCGCCGCCGCGTCCAGTTCGGCCGGGTGGGTGATCTGGTGGACGTAGCCGCGGTCGCTCAGCGTCCGCAGAAATTCCGACTTGAAATTCGTGTGCTCGTTCATGGTCTCAGGGCCGTTTCATAAGGCGCCGGAGACCGTCTTCCCGAAGACACGCCGCCGGCCGTGATGGCGGGGCTTGCGTCGGGAACAGATCGACGAACCGCCGCTCAGGAGAGCGGGCGGTAGTACCGTGCGGAACGGGGCCGAGGCGCGATCATGCGCCGTCCGTAACGTCGCGGGTCCGCTCGCGTCAAGGCCGGGTGGCGTGCGCCGGCAGTTGACCCGCCCCCCGCGGGCGCTATCGAAGACCCATGCGCCTGGTCCTCCAGTCCCACCCGGATTCGCCGCCGCCCGCGCCGCTTGCGGTCCAGGCGCAGGCGGAGCGGCTGCAAGGCGGCCGCTTGCGTCTGCGCTACCGGGTGGAGGGCGACGTCGCCGCCCTGGCGCTGCCGGCGCCGGCCGCGTCCGAACGCGCGGACGAGCTCTGGGCGACCACCTGCTTCGAGGCCTTCGTCCGCAGCGGCGAAGGCGACGGCTATCACGAGATCAATTTGTCGCCGTCCACCCGCTGGGCCGTCTATCGGTTCGACGCCTATCGCGAGGGCATGACGAACGCCGAGGTTCCGCCGCCGCGGATCAGCGCCGATCGAGGCGCGGTGTTCGAGCTCGAGGCCGAGGTCGCTCTGCCCTGGATCGCCGACGCGCCCGCCTGGCGCGTGGCGTTGACCGCGGTGATCGAGCACACGTCCGGCCGCAAGTCCTACTGGTCGCTGGCGCACGCGCCGGGGCGGCCCGATTTCCACCACCCGCACGGGTTCGCGCTGGAGCTTTCGGCGATGGAGCGAGCATGAAATTCGGCGTCGACCGCCTGCTGTCCGAACCCACGCTGCGCGCCGAACTGAACGGCCGTCGCGTGGCCCTGCTGGCCCATCCCGCCTCGGTGACGGCCGATCTGACGCATTCGCTGGACGCCTTAAGCGCATGTCCCGACTTGAAAATCACCGCCGCTTTCGGGCCGCAGCACGGGCTGCGGGGCGACAAGCAGGACAACATGGTCGAGTCGCCGGACTTCGACGATCCGGTGCACGGGATTCCGGTGTTCAGCCTCTACGGCGAGGTGCGGCGGCCGACCGGGCAGTCGATGCACACCTTCGACGTGCTGCTGGTGGACCTGCAGGACCTGGGCTGCCGCATCTACACCTTCATCACCACACTACTGTACGTGCTTGAAGCGGCTGCGAAACACGGCAAGGCGGTGTGGGTGCTGGACCGGCCCAACCCGGCCGGCCGGCCGGTCGAGGGGCTGACGCTGCTGCCCGGCTGGGAGAGCTTTGTCGGCGCCGGTCCCATGCCCATGCGCCACGGCCTGACGCTGGGCGAACTCGGCCGGTGGTTCATCGACCGTTTCAAGCTCGACCTGGAGTACCGCGTGGTCGAGATGCTGGACTACCGACCCGACGAGGGGCCGGGGTTCGGCTGGCCCCTGGGCGAGCGGACCTGGGTCAACCCCAGCCCAAACGCGCCCAACCTGTGGATGGCGCGCGCCTACGCCGGCACGGTGATGCTGGAGGGCACGACCCTGTCGGAGGGCCGCGGCACCACCCGGCCGCTGGAGCTGTTCGGCGCCCCCGACATCGATGCGCGCAGGATCATCGCCGAGATGCAGGCCCTGGCCCCGGAGTGGCTGAAGGGCTGCCGCCTGCGCGACTGCTGGTTCGAGCCGACCTTCCACAAGCACGCCGGCAAGCTGTGCAACGGCGTCCAGATCCACGTCGAGGATCCGAGCTACGACCACCAGGCGTTCAGGCCCTGGCGGGTGCAGAGCCTGGCGTTCAAGGCCATCCGGCGGCTCTACCCGGATTACCCGCTGTGGCGTGACTTCCCGTACGAGTACGAGTTCGGCAAGCTGGCCATCGACGTGATCAACGGCGGTCCGGGCTTGCGCGAATGGGTCGACGACCCGGCCGCGAGGCCGGCCGACCTCGACGCCCTGACCACGCCCGACGAGCAGGCGTGGATCGAGGAGCGGCGGCCCTATCTGATCTACTGACGAAAAAATCCGCCGACCGGGCTTGAAGCGCCGCCGCGGCGCGCCTAGCTGCACCTTTGCGGACCGGGCCCCTCTGGCGATCCCTTCGGATCGTGATGTCGGACCGCATCGAGCGTGCTCGATGTCGTGCCCGGACGTCCCTTCCCACCCGAGGTCCGACTTCGAGCCGCTCCCTGTCAGAGGAGACGAGCTGTGAAGCACCTGCTGTTGCATCGCTTGAAACGGGAACACGCGCGGCTGGACGACCAGATCGCGCGGGAAAGCCGCGCGCGCGTCCTGGACGCCGCGAGGCTGAGTTCGCTCAAGAAGCGCAGGCTGGTGGTCAAGGACCGGATCACCAGCCTCCAGGCCGACGGCCTGGAGATCGTGGTCGCCTGACCGTTCGTCTTCTCGGGCCGGCCTGACCGGCCGAGCGGCGCGCCCGTGCCGGACTCCTCCCCGGCGCGGGCGCGTACGGGGCTTTGACCTCAAGGGGCTGTTCTGAGATGGATCTTCTGTTCGTCGACTGGCTGGGCAAGCCGGTCTGGATGTGGCTCGCGTTCCTGGCGATCGTGGCCGTTCTGCTGATGCTCGATCTGGGCGTGCTTCACCGCAAGCACCGCGAGATCGGCGTGCGCGAGAGCCTGCTGCTGTCGGCCGGCTACCTGGCCATGGGTGTGGGCTTCGGCGTCTGGGTCTGGAGCGAGTTCGGCCGCCAGACCGGAATGGAGTACCTGACCGGCTTCGCGGTCGAGAAGAGCCTGGCGATGGACAACGTGTTCGTCATCGCCATGATCTTCGCCTACTTCGCCGTCCCCCGCGCGCTGCAGCACCGGGTGCTGTTCTGGGGCGTGCTGGGCGTGATCGTGCTGCGCGCGATCATGATCGGGGTCGGCGCGACCCTGGTGGCCCAGTTCGGCTGGGTGCTCTACCTGTTCGCGGCCTTCCTGATCCTGACCGGGGTCAAGATGTTCTTCTTCGACGGCGGGGAGAAGGACGTGGGCGACAACCCGGTGCTGAAATTCCTGCGCCGGCGCCTGCCCGTCACCGAGCGGCTGGAGGGCGACCGCTTCTTCGTGCGCGGGAAGGACGCGCGCGGGCGGCTGCGGACCTTCGCCACGCCGCTGTTCCTGGCGCTGGTGCTGATCGAGATCGCCGACGTGGTGTTCGCGGTGGACTCGGTGCCGGCGATCTTCGCCATCACCACCGACCCGTTCATCGTCTACACCTCCAACGTGTTCGCCATCTTGGGCCTGCGGGCGCTGTATTTCGCGCTGGCGGCGGTGATCCACCGCTTCGCCTATCTGAAGCAGGCGCTGGCGGTGCTGCTGGTGTTCATCGGCTCCAAGATCTTCGTGGCCGACCTGATGGGCTGGACCAAGTTCCCGGCGGAATGGTCGCTGGGAATCACCGCGGCGATCCTGACGGCGGGGGTGCTTTACTCGCTATGGCGAACGCGGTTAGGAGCGCCCGCGCTCGCAACCCGGGGAGAAGCCTGATGGACCGACTGCTCGACGGATACCGCCGCTTTCGCGAGAACGATTGGCCCGAACGCCGGGCCCTGTTCGAACTGCTGTCCGAGGCCGGCCAGCGCCCGCGCACCCTGGTGATCGCCTGCTCTGACTCCCGCGTCGACCCGCAGATGATTTTCGACGCCGGGCCGGGCGAGCTGTTCGTGGTCCGCAACGTCGCCAACCTGGTGCCGCCGTACCAGCCCGACGCCGCCTACCACGGCACCAGCGCGGCGCTGGAGTTCGCGGTCAAGGCGCTGGAGGTCGAGGACGTGGTGGTGATGGGCCACGCCCAGTGCGGCGGCCTGCAGGCCCTGCTGAACGGGGTGCCGGACAGCGTGCCGGACTTCGTCGGCACCTGGATCCACATCGCCGACAGAGCCCGCGAGCGCGCGCTGAAGTGCGAGTCGGTCGAGGAGCGCCAGGACGTGTGCGAACACGAGGCCATCAAGGTGTCGATCGACAACCTGATGACCTTCCCGTGGGTGCGCGAGCGCGTCGAGGCAGGGCGCCTGCGCCTGCAAGGCTGTCGCTTCGGCATCGCCAGCGGCGTGCTGGAGCGCCTCCAGCCGGACGGGACGTTCGCGGCGGTGGCCTAGGCGGGGTCGGCGGCCAGACGTTTGTCGAGGTAGGCGCCGACGCGGGTTTCGACTTCGGGGAGATGCTCGGACCAGAAGTGGTTGGCGCCGGGGACCACCTCGTAGTCAATGACGATGCCCTTCTGGGTGCGCAGCTTGTCGACCACGCGCTTGACCTCGTTGTCGGGCACGATGGTGTCGCTGTCGCCGTGCAGGAACAGGCCCGAGGCGGGGCAGGGGGCCAGGAAGCTGAAGTCGTACATGTTGGTCGGCGGCGAGACGGAGATGAAGCCGTCCGTCTCCGGCCGGCGCATCAAGAGCTGCATGCCGATGTAGGCGCCGAACTGATAGCCGGCGACCCAGGTCTGGGTGGCGGCGGGGTTGTTGGCCTGGAGCCAGTCGAGCGCGGAAGCAGCGTCGGCCAGTTCGCCCATGCCTGAGTCGAACTCGCCCTGGCTGCGGCCGACGCCGCGGAAGTTGAAGCGCAGGACCGCGAAGCCCCGCTTCATGAACAAGTGATAGAGCTGGACCGCCACGGGGTTGTTCATGTGGCCGCCCGCCTTTGGGTGGGGGTGCAGGATCAGCGCGATCGGCGCGTTCTCCCGCTTCCCCGGCGCGTAGCGGCCCTCGATGCGCCCGGCCGCGCCGGTCAGAATCACCTCAGGCATGCAAAGTCCCGTTCCGCTCGATCAATCCGTTGCGGCGGGCGGGCCGTAATACTTGACCGCGCTAGTCGGTTTTCATATCTCCGACCTGCGCCGACGGCCCCCCGCCCCGCGAGGGGAGGGCTTTTAGCACAAGCCGATCCGAACGCGCGCGGATTCTGAAAGGGACGCTTCGATGCGCCTGTCCACCAAGGGACGCTACGCCGTCATGGCCATGGCGGACCTGGCCCGCAACGGCCGGGAGCGCGCCGTGTCGCTGGCCGAGATCGCCGGGCGGCAGGAGATATCCCTGTCCTACCTGGAGCAGCTGTTCGCGCGGCTGCGGCGCGGCGGGCTGGTGAAGAGCGTGCGCGGGCCCGGCGGCGGCTACCGGCTGGCCCGCGCGCCGTCGGAGACCCGGGTGGCCGACATCGTGCTGGCGGTGGACGAGCCGATCCGCGCCACGCGCTGCACCGGCCAGAGCGGCGGCAAGGGCTGCATGCTGAGCGGCGAGCGCTGCATCACCCACCACCTGTGGGAGGAGCTGGGGCGCGAGATCCACGGCTTCCTGGCGCGGGTGTCGCTGGAGGACGTGATCGAGCGCCGCTTCGCCGCGCGCGAGGAGGCGGCAGCCGCATGAGCCCGATCTATCTGGACTACAACGCCAGCGCCCTGGTCCGCCCGGAAGTGCGCGCGGTCATGGCCGAGGCCCTGGCCGACAACGGCAACCCGTCGGCGGTGCACGCCGCGGGGCGCCGGGCGCGCGGCCGGATCGAGACCGCGCGCGCCCAGATCGCCGCCCTGGTCGGGGTGCGGCCCGAGCAGATCGTGTTCGACAGCGGCGGCTCCGAGGCCAACGCCCAGGCGATCGCCAGCGCCGTCGCGGGCGGCTGCGAGCGGGTGATCGTGTCGGCGACCGAGCACCCGTGCGTGGCGCTGAACGCCGCGTCGCACGGCCTGCCGGTGGAGACGATCCCGGTCAACGGAACGGGGCTGATCGACCTGCAATGGCTTGCCGAGGCGCTGAAGCGGCCGGGACGCGCGATGGTCGCCGTCCACCACGCCAACAACGAGACCGGAGTGATCCAGCCGATCGCCGAGGTCGCACGGCTGACGCGCGAGGCGGGCGGCTGGACCCACGTCGACGCGGTGCAGTCGCTGGGCAAGATCCCGGTCGATCTCGACGCGCTCGGCGCCGACACCCTGACGCTGTCCGCGCACAAGCTGGGCGGGCCCCAGGGCGTGGGCGCGATCGTGGCGCGGATCGGCACGCCGATGGTGCGCACCCTGCACGGAGCCGGACAGGAGCGGGGCCTGCGCGCGGGCACCGAGAACGTGCCGGGGATCGCGGGCTTCGGTGCCGCGGCCGAGGCCGCCGGGCGCGAGTTGGACCACGCCGCCGCCCACGCCGCCTGGCGCGACGCGGCCCAGGCGCGGGTGAAAGCCGCCGGCGCGGTCGTGGCCGGGGAGGGGCGCGAGCGCCTGCCCAACACCCTGTTCTTCGCCGTGGCGGACTGGCCCTCGCCGCTGCAGCTGATCGCCTTGGACCTGCAGGGGATCATGATCTCGGCCGGGTCGGCCTGTTCGTCCGGCAAGCAGAAGCCTAGCGCGGCCCTGCTGGCCATGGGCCGGGAGGACCTGGCCGGCGGCGGCGCCCGGATTTCCGGCGGCTGGGGCACGACCGAGGGCGACTGGATTCGCTTCGCCGAGGCCTGGACCTCGGCCTACGAGGCGCGCAAGGCCCGTTCGGCCGCGCCGGAGTACGCGTAACATGGCCGCCGTCCGCGAGACCGTCGAAACCGTCGCCGCGCTTGAGAAGTACAAGCACGGCTTCGTCACCGACATCGACACCGAGTACGCCCCCGTCGGCCTGGACGAGAGCACCATCGCCTTCATCTCGGCCAAGAAGGGCGAGCCGGAGTGGATGCTGGAGTGGCGCCTGGCCGCGTTCGAGCGCTGGCGAGCGATGGAGGAGCCGACCTGGAGCAAGGTCGCCTACACGCCGGTCGACTACCAGAGCCTGCACTACTACGCCGCCCCCCGGAAGAAGGAGGGGCCCAAGAGCCTGGACGAGGTCGATCCGGAGATCCTGGCCACCTACGCCAAGCTGGGCATTCCGCTGCGCGAGCAGGAGGTGCTGGCGGGGGTGCAGGGCGCGCCGCGATACGCGGTGGACGCGGTATTCGACAGCGTGTCGGTGGTCACCACCTTCCGCGAGGAATTGGCCAAGGCCGGCGTGATCTTCATGCCCATCTCCGAGGCGCTGCGCGAGCATCCGGAGCTGGTGCGGCGATACCTGGGCTCGGTGGTGCCGGTCAGCGACAACTATTTCGCGGCGCTGAATTCAGCCGTGTTTTCCGACGGTTCTTTCGTCTACGTGCCGCCGGGCGTGAAGTGCCCGATGGAACTGTCCACCTATTTCCGCATCAACGCCGAGAACACCGGCCAGTTCGAGCGGACGCTGATCATCGCCGACCGGGGCGCCTACGTCAGCTATCTGGAAGGCTGCACCGCGCCGATGCGCGACGAGAACCAGCTGCACGCCGCGGTGGTGGAGCTGGTGGCGCTGGACGACGCGGAGATCAAGTACTCCACCGTACAGAACTGGTATCCCGGCAATCCGGAGACCGGCGAGGGCGGCATCTACAACTTCGTCACCAAGCGGGCGGACTGCCGCGGCGTGCGCTCGAAGGTGTCTTGGACGCAGGTCGAGACGGGCTCGGCGGTCACCTGGAAGTACCCGTCGTGCATCCTGCGCGGGGACGGCAGCTCGGGCGAGTTCTACTCGATCGCGGTGACCAACGGCCGCCAGCAGGCCGACACCGGCACCAAGATGATCCACCTGGGGCGGGACACCAAGAGCCGGATCATCAGCAAGGGCGTGTCGGCGGGGCGGTCGGTGAACACCTATCGCGGCCTGGTCTCGGCCCACCCCAAGGCGACCGGCGCGCGCAACTTCACCCAGTGTGACTCCTTGCTGATCGGCAAGCAGTGCGCGGCCCACACTGTGCCCTACGTCGAGGCCCGCAACGGCGCGGTGGTGTTCGAGCACGAGGCGACGACCACGCGCCTGTCCGACGACCAGCTGTTCTACGCCATGCAGCGGGGGCTTTCGCAGGAAGAGGCGGTGGCCCTGCTGGTCAACGGCTTCGTGCGCGAGGTGCTGCAGGAACTGCCGATGGAGTTCGCCGTCGAGGCGCAGAAGCTGGTGGCGATCTCGCTGGAGGGGTCGGTCGGATGAGCACTCCGCGCCCGTCACCCTCGGGCTTGTCCCGAGGGCCCATTGCTCCGCATTCTCCGGCGTCGGCAGGCCGAAATGCCCATGTGGCCGCGCTTTGTGCGACGGCGCCATGGGCCCTCGGGACAAGCCCGAGGGTGACGGTTGGGAGGGGCAATGGACGAAAAGCGACCCCTGATCGCCGTCTATATGATGACGAACAAACCGTACGGCACCCTCTACGTCGGCGTGACCAACGGCCTTTGGCGGCGGGTCGAGGAGCATCGGAGCGGTGCGCACCCGGGTTTCACCAAGACCTACGGCCTGACACGGCTGGTCTGGTACGAGCTTCACGAGTCGATGGTGGGCGCTATTCGGCGCGAGAAGACGCTAAAGCGCTATCTGCGGGACTGGAAGATCAACCTGATCGAACGCGACAACCCTCATTGGGACGATCTCTACTTAGACGCGCTGAGGCCGCCGGTGTGGCGGCACGACGGCGTTCAAGGTTAGCGGAAAGCGCGCCACCCCCATCCCCGACCCTTCCTCCATCCAGAGGGAAGGGAGAACCGCGTTATCAGATCCGGTGAGTCCGTTGTTATCGATCCAGAACCTCCACGTCTCAGTCGCCGAAAAGCCGATCCTGCGCGGGCTGTCGCTCGAGCTGCCGGCGGGCGAGGTGCATGCGATCATGGGGCCGAACGGGGCGGGCAAGTCCACGCTCGGCTATACGCTGGCCGGGCGGCAGGGCTACGAGCCGACCGCGGGGAGCGTGAGCTTCGCGGGCGAGGACCTGCTGGCGCTGGCGCCGAACGAGCGTGCGGCCAGGGGGCTGTTCCTGTCGTTCCAGTACCCGCTGGAAATCCCGGGCGTGCCCGCCCTGACCTTCGTGCGCACCGCGCTCAACGCCCAGCGCAAGGCGCGCGGCGAGGCGGAGGTGTCCGCGCCGGAATTCCTCAAGCTCGTCCGTGAGAAGGCCAAGAGTCTTCGCATGGATTTCGAGATGCTGAAGCGGCCGCTGAACGTCGGCTTCTCCGGCGGCGAGAAGAAGCGGATGGAGGTGCTGCAGATGGCGCTGCTGCGGCCGCGTCTGCTGATCTTGGACGAAACCGACTCCGGCCTGGACATCGACGCGCTCCGCATCGTCGCAGACGGGGTGAACGCGCTGCGCGGTCCCGACACCTCGATGCTGGTGATCACCCACTACCAGCGCCTGCTCGACTACATCCGCCCCGACCGGGTGCACGTGCTGGCCGCCGGCCGTATCGTCGCCAGCGGCGGGCCGGAACTCGCGCACGAACTGGAGCGCGAGGGTTACGACAAGTTCCTGCCGGAGGCGGCGTGAGAACGCTCGCAACGAAAACTCCTCCCACGTGCAGCGCAGCGGAACGGGGGAGGGGGACCGCGGAACGCGGTGGAGGGGGCGTGCCGCGCCGCCTGGACCTGACGCGTTCGCGCAAAGCCGGCACGGCGACCGTCGCGCCCGGTCGCGCCCCCTCCACCATGCTGCGCATGGTCCCCCTCCCCCGCTTCGCAGGGGAGGAGCGATGAGCGTTCCCGTTCGCATCGACCTGACCGATCCCGCCAGCTTCCCGTCCCGCCGGGCCGAGGACTGGAAGTGGACCGACGTGCGCCGCTGGCTGCGCGAGGCTCCGGCGCCGTCCGCGCCGGTGGAGGTCGCGCCGGGAGGCCCGTTCGGGGCGCTCGGCGGCGAAGAAATCGCGTTCGGCAACGGCCGCGCCGCCGACGGCGGCTTCGCGGCCGAGTACGTCGCCGACGGCGAGCGGGCCCTGCGCCTGCGCTTCGTCAGCCGCGCGGACGGCACGGGCCACCAGACGACCACGCGGGTGACGGTGAAGGCCGGGGCGTCGCTGCTGCTGCTGGAGAGCTATGAGGGCGCGGGCGCCGGCTATGTCGCTAACACCGCCCTGGCGGTCGCGGTGGAGCCCGGCGCGCGGCTGGAGCGCATCGTGCTGCTGGACGAGCCGGAGGACGCGCTGTCGTTCTCGGCGGCCGAGGTGCGGCTGGGGGCCGGGGCGAGCTTCCGGCAGACGGTGCTGGCCTCGGGGGCGCGGCTGCAGCGGCACGAGACGCGTGTTGCCCACCCGGGCGAGGGGGCGAGCGTGACGCTGGACGGCGTCTACGCGCTGGACGGCGCGCGCCACGCGGACCTGACCACGGTGGTGGACCACCAGGGCGTGGGCGGCGTCACATCGCAGTTGACCAAGGGCGTGGTGCGCGACACCGCGCGCGGCGTGTTCCAGGGCCGCATCGTCGTGGCGCCGGGCGCCGACGGGACCGACGCCCGCATGGGCCACCACGCCCTGATCCTGTCGGACCGCGCGGAGGTCGACGCCAAGCCGGAGCTGGAGATCTACGCCGACGACGTGTCCTGTGCGCACGGCAATACCATCGGCGCCCTGGACGAGCAGGCGCTGTTCTACGCCATGAGCCGGGGCCTGCCGGAGACGGACGCCCGCGCCCTGCTGACTCACGCCTTCCTCGGCGAGGTGATCGACCGGATCGAGCACGAGGGCGCACGCGGCATAGCCGCCGCCTGGCTGGCGGCGCGGCTGGGGGCGGTGTCGTGAGCGCGTTCGACGCCTACGCCGCACGCGAGCAGTTTCCGATCCTGAAGCGCCAGGTGAACGGCCGGCCGCTGGTCTATCTGGACAGCGCCGCCACGGCCCAGAAGCCAAGGCCGGTGATCGACGCCATGACCGCGGCGATGGAGGGCTCCTACGCCAACGTCCACCGCGGCCTGCACACCCTGGCCAACGAGACCACCGAGGCCTACGAGGGCGCGCGCGACGCGGTCGCCGCCTTCCTGAACGCCCGCACGCGCGACGAAATCGTGTTCACCAAGGGCGGCACCGAGGCGATCAACCTGGTCGCCGCGTCGCTCGGCCTTTCGTGGGGCGAGGGCGACGAGGTGGTGCTGACCGAGATGGAGCACCACTCCAACATCGTGCCCTGGCATCTGCTGCGCGAGCGCAAGGGCGTGGTGCTGCGCTGGGCGCCGGTGCTGGAGGACGGCTCGCTGGACCTG
>Ga0196974_1000210_pt1 | contig 13657 bp, 14 predicted proteins | sample S1_1013CmetaG_FD_155477 | JGI IMG/M metagenome (GOLD analysis project Ga0196974, IMG submission 155477) | Soil microbial communities from Anza Borrego desert, Southern California, United States - S1_10-13C | ecosystem: Environmental > Terrestrial > Soil > Desert | place: USA: California...
GTAGACTTCACTGACCTCGCGGAACAGGGCGTGGGCCTCGTCGGTGGGGGTCAGCCGCCCTTTCAGGCGGCGGAACAGGCGGAAGCCCAGCTGGTCCTCGGCGTGCTTCAGCACCTTGCTGACCGACGGCTGGGAGACGTTCAGCGCCCGCGCGGCGGTGCTGATGGAGCCGTTCACGTAGACGGCGTGGAACACCTCGATCTGGCGCAGACGCATGGGCCCAGCATGGAGTGCGTCGCGCCCATAAGGCAACGGCGGCGCCCGGAAAGGCGCCGCCGTCGGACCGTCGTCAGGCGGCGGCCTTCCAGTTCGGCTGCAGCTCGACGTGCTCGGGGCAGGGCGCGACCTCGCCCACGGGCAGGCCGGCCAGCTCGTCGGCGAAGCCGTGGTTGACGTCGCGGTGGTGGGCCTCGTCGGCGCGGACCACCAGCACCACGTCGCGCAGCGTCGCGGTCTCCGGCAGCTTCCAGTAGCGCTTGGCGATCTCGGGGGCGGCGACGTTCTCGCTGCGGCCCTCGTCGATCTCGGCGAGGTAGTGGGTGTAGCTGATCACCGCCTCCTCCTCGAAGTAGCCGACCACCCGGTGGGCGGTCTTGGGGCTGACGACGTAGAGGCCGAAGAAGAACAGGTAGAACACCCACTGGGCGGCGACGACCACGAAGCGCTCGAACAGGGTCGGCTTGCACACCTCGATGAAGGTCATCAGGTGCATGCGCTCGTTCTCGGCCTCGTCCATCAGCGTCTTGATCCAGCCCCGGTCGTCCTTCATGCGCCGAAGCGCCTTCAGGTGGTTCAGGGTGGCGCCGACCATGCCCGGCACCGCCGCGACCGTCTCCAGCACCACCGCGCGGTGGCCGTAGCGCTCGGCGAAGAAGGTGTCGGCGAAGAAGCGCAGCAGCTTGACGAAGCCGTAGGCGGTGCGGTCGGACAGGCCTTGCGGCCGGTGGTGGACGGAGAGATCGACCAGGGGAGCGGTCATGGCGGGAGCCTTTCGTTTCAGGAGCGGGTTGAAAGCCCGTGCGTGAGGCGAGAGATACCGGGCGACCGTGTTCGCCGAAATTCGGGTCTTCCCCCTACGGGCATTCCCGGAGATGTACGGGCGAGCCTTCAGGAGCCCCGAGCTGACCTTCGATCCCGCCAGCTGGCCCGAGCGCCGACGCCACGCCGCGAGCTATGCCGTCGCCGTAGCCGCGACCGCCGCCGCGCTCGCCGTGCGCCTGGCGCTGACGCCGGTGCTGGACGACCGCGCCGCCTTCCTGATCTTCGTGCCGGGCGTGGTGGCGGCCGCGGCGCTGGGCGGCTGGGGTCCGGGCGCGGCGGCCACGGTGCTGGGCGGGCTGGCCGGGCTGATCGTCACCCGCCAGACGGGCCCGTTCAGCCTCGGCGACTGGCTGAACGCCGGCCTGTTCATGCTGATCGGCGCCTCGGTCAGCCTGGGTGGGCGTTGGTACCTGCAAGCGCGCGAGCGGGCGCTTTCCGTCAACGAGGACCTCGCCGCGCGCGAGGCGCACCTGCGCTCGATCCTGGACACGGTGCCCGACGCCATGATCGTCATCGACGAGCGGGGCGTCATGCAGTCGTTCAGCCAGGCGGCCGAGCGGCTGTTCGGCTGGCGCGAGGCCGAGGTGGTCGGGAAGAACGTCAGCATGCTGATGCCGCCGCCCTATCGGGAAGCGCACGACGGCTACATGAACCGCTACATGACCACCGGCGAGCGCCGCATCATCGGCATCGGGCGTGTCGTCGTGGGCGAGCGGCGCGACGGCTCGACCTTTCCCATGGAGCTGGCCGTGGGCGAGATGAACACCGGCGGGCGGCGCTTCTTCACCGGCTTCGTCCGTGACCTGACCGAACGCCAGCAGACCGAAGCGCGGCTTCAGGAGCTGCAGTCCGAACTGGTCCACATCTCGCGCCTGACCGCCATGGGCGAGATGGCGTCGGCCCTGGCCCACGAACTGAACCAGCCGCTGTCGGCCATGGCCAACTACCTGAAGGGTTCCAGCCGTCTGCTGAAGGGCGAGACGGTGCCGCGCGAGAAGCTCGCCGACGCCATCGACAAGGCCGGCGCCCAGGCGCTCCGGGCCGGCGAGATCATCCGCCGCCTGCGCGACTTCGTGGCTCGCGGCGAGACCGAGCGGCGCGTCGAGAGCCTGCCCAAGCTGATCGAGGAGGCCTCCGCCCTGGCCCTGGTCGGGGCCAAGGAGCACGGGGTGCGGGTCCGCTTCCTGTTCGATCCGACGGTCGATCTGGTGCTGGCCGACAAGGTGCAGATCCAGCAGGTGGTGCTGAACCTGATCCGCAACGCGATCGAGGCGATGGAGCAGTCGCCCCGCCGCGTGCTGGAGTTACGGATCGCGCCCGCGCCCGGAGCGATGGCCCGCGTGGAGGTGGCCGACACCGGCTCCGGCCTCAGCCCCGAGGTGGCCGAGCAGCTGTTCCAGCCTTTCGTCACCACCAAGCGGACGGGTATGGGGGTGGGGCTGTCGATCTCGCGCACCATCGTGGAGGCGCACGGGGGTCGTATCTGGGCGGAACCGAACGACGGCGGCGGCACGGTGTTCCGCTTCACCCTGCCCGCGGTCGGCAAGGAGGAACTGTATGACGGCGAGTGAACGGGTCGTGCACGTGGTCGACGACGACCCGGCGGTCAGGGATTCGATCGCCTTCCTGCTGGACAGCGCCGAGCTGGCCTCGAAGACCTACGAGTCGGCGCTGCGGCTGCTGGAAGCGCTGGACGGGCTGGAGCCCGGCTGCATCGTCACCGACGTGCGCATGCCCGAGATGAACGGGGTGGAACTGGTCCGCGCCCTGAAGGAGCGCGGCGTGCCGCATCCGGTGGTGATGATCACCGGCCACGCGGACGTGCCCCTGGCGGTGGAGGCGATGAAGGCCGGGGTCGCCGACTTCATCGAAAAGCCGTTCGATGACGAGCTGCTGCTGGCCTCCGTCCGCAACGCGCTGGACCGCAGCGCCGGTGCGGAGGAACAGGCGGGCGAGCGGGCCGAGGTGCTTACACGCATCGAGTCCCTGTCGACGCGCGAGCGGCAGGTGCTGGACGGGCTGGTCGCCGGCCGGGCCAACAAGGTGATCGCCTACGACCTCGGCATCAGTCCACGGACGGTCGAGGTCTACCGCGCCAACGTGATGACCAAGATGCAGGCAGGCAGCCTGTCGGAACTGGTCCGCATGACCCTGCTGGCCGGGGTCTCCTAGACGCCGACCGCGCGGCGGACCTGGTCGGGAAGCGCGTCGCCCAGCAGCGGCTTCTCCACGATCGGCACGCCGGCCGCCCGTGCACGGGCCCGAAGCGTCGGCGTGGGCGCGGTGGTGATCAGCACCGCGGGCAGACCGACGCGCCGCTCGCGCAGCCGCCGGACCACCTCCAGGCCGTCGGCGCCGGGCAGGTTCATGTCCAGCACCAGACAGCCCCGCTCGGGAAGGCCGGCCTCGGCCAGCAGCGCCTCGCCCTCGGCGAAGGTGCGGACCTCGAACCCTTCCAGCTCGAGCGAAAACTTCAGCGCGTGCGCCACCGCCGCGTCGTCGTCGACGAGCAGGACCACCGGCGGGTTCGGATCGGTCGGCACGGGAGAGACTCCGGACTGAAAGCCTCTGAAAGGTAGCCGCTTTCCGACCGCCCGCCATTCGGGACGGCTCCCTAAGGGCAGGCCCTTAGGCGGCGCGACGGCCCAGGGCGCGCATCCGCTCCAGCCACGCGGCCCGGCGCTTCGGCTCGGCTTCGACCATGCCCAGCAGAGTGGTGCGGATCGGCTTAATCCCGGCCAGCCAGAGCACGCTCCGGGACAGGCCGCGAACGCCGAAGCCGCCGAACAGCCAGCGGTAGGCCGGGGCGGGCATGCCCATGGTGACGACGATGCGGGCCGAGCGGCCCTTCAGCAGGCCGCCCATCTTTCCGGTCGGGATGGCGAAGCCGTAGCGGAACACCTGCTCGAAAAAGCCCTTGAGCAGGGCCGGGGCGGCGCCGAGCCACAGCGGATGGACGATCACCAGGTGCTGCGCCCACAGCACGTCGGCCTGGACGGCGCGGATCGGCTCCGGAGGCTCCTTGTCGGTGAAGTCGGCGGTCGAGCGGATCAGCGGGAAATCCAGCGCGCCGACGTCGATCCGGCGCACCTGGTGGCCGGCTTGCAGCGCCCCTTCCTCGTAGGCGGCGGCGAGCGCGGCCGACAGCCGCTCCGGGCGCGCATCGGGGTGGCCGTTGACGATCAGCACCCGGGTCACGGCCGCGCCTCCGGCCCTGTGTCCAGGTGGTCGTCGAGGATGCGGACGGCGGCGCCCTTCGGGTCCTCGTACTGGCCGGCGCGGAACGTCCAGAAGAAGGCGAACAGGCCGATCAGGCCCAGCAGGACCGACAGCGGGGCCAGCCACATCAGGGCGCTCATCGGCGGTCTCCGGTCAGGTTCAGGCGAAGCGCGTTCAGGGTGACCACCAGCGACGAGCCGCTCATCGCCACCGCCGCGACCAGGGGCGTCGCCAGGCCGAAAATCGCCAGCGGCGTGGCGACCAGGTTGTAGAGGGCCGAGAAGCCGAAGTTCTCCAGCGCCCGCTTCCGCGCCGAACGGGCCACGTCGACGGCGAGCGGCACGGCGCCCAACCCGCCCTCGAACACCAGGTCGGCGGCGTTCTGGCTGGCGTCGGCGGCCGATCCCGGCGCCATGGAGCCGTGCGCCTTGGCCAGGGCGGCGGCGTCGTTCAGACCGTCGCCGACCATCAGCGCCTTGGCGCCCGCCGCGTCGACGGCGGCGGCCTTTTCCAGCGGCGTCAGGCCGGCGCGCCAGCGCACGATCCCCAGCGCCTCGGCGGCGGCTCGCACCGCGCCCTCCACGTCGCCGGACAGGATCTCGACGCTCAGGCCGCGCGCCTTCAGCGCCTCGACCGCTCGGCGGGCCTCGGGGCGGACCTGATCGGCGAAGCGGAAGCGGACCTTGGTCTCGCCCTCGAAACCGAACCACAGCTCGGTCGCGTCGCCCGACGAGCGCTCGACGCCGACCCAAGCGGCGCGGCCCAGGCGCGCGCGACGCCCGTCGATCAGGCCTTCCACGCCGAACCCCGGCTGTTCGAACACCTCCTCGGCCACCGCGCCCGGGCCTGCGCTTTCGGCCAGGGCACGCGCCAGCGGGTGGCGGGAAGCCCGCGCGAGCGGGGCGGCCAGGGCGACCAGGTGGGCGGGCGCGTCCAGCAGGCGCGGGCGCCCCTCGGTCAGCACGCCGGTCTTGTCGAAGATCACGTGCTCGACCTCGGCCAGCCGCTCGAGCGCCGCGCCGGACTTGACCAGCACGCCCTTGCGGAACAGCCGTCCCGAGGCGACCACCTGGACCGCGGGCACGGCCAGGCCGAGCGCGCAGGGACAGGTGATGATCAGCACCGCCACCGCCCGCAGCAGGGCGGTGCGGAAGTCCTCGCCGGACAGCATCCAGCCGACCACGGTCAGGGCGGCGACGCTGTGGACCAGCGGCACGTAGAGGGCGGCGGCCTTGTCGGCCAGGCGCACGTAGCGCGAGCGGGACTGGGCGCCGGCCTCCATCAGCCGCGCGACGGCGGCGACGGTGGAGTCCTGCGACCGCGCCAGCGCCCTCACCACCAGCCGGCCGGTCAGGTTCAGAGCCCCGCCGTTGATCCGCTCGCCGGGTTCCGCGCGGGCGGGCAGGGTCTCGCCGGTGACCAGGGCCACGTCGAGGTCCGAGGTTCCACGCTCCACCATCGCGTCGACCGGGACCCGCTCGCCCGGCGCTACGGCCAGCAGATCGCCCACGACCACCTCGCGCACCGGAACGGAGCGCTCGAAGCCTTCGGCGTCGATGACGGTCGCGGTGTGCGCCTGCAAGGCCAGCAGGTCGCGGGCGGCGGAGCGGGCCTTGGCCCGCAGCTGATGGTCCAGATAGCGGCCGATCAGCAGCAGGAAGATCAGGGAGACCGCCGCGTCGAAATAGGCGTGCGGTCCCTTCAGCAGGGTCTCGCTGAAGCTGACGACCAGCGTCAGCAGCACGCCGATGGTGATCGGCACGTCCATGTTGGCGCGGCCCTTTCGCAGGGACCGCCAGGCGGACTCGAAGAACGGCCGTCCCGCCCACAGGGTGCAGGGCGTGGCGACCACGGCCGCGGCCCAGTACATGAACGAGCGCATGCCCTCGCCCATGGCCGCCCCGGCCCAGACGGGGACGGTGAACATCATCACGTTCATGACGCCGAAGGCGGCGACGCCCAGCGCCACGGCCAGGCGGCGGCCCTCGCGGTCCTCGTCGGCGCGCACCTCGGCCGGATCGAACGGGGCGGCGGCGTAGCCGAGGTCGGTCACCGCCTCCAGCACGTCGGCCGGGGTGGTGCGACCGGGCTCCCAGCGCACCGCCAGCTTGCCGGTGGTCAGGTTCATGCGCGCGGAGACCACCCCCGGCAGGGCGCCCACGCCCTTTTCGATCTTGGACAGGCAGCCGGCGCAGCGGGCGCCGCGCACGACCAGCTCAAGGCTGCGCAGGCCGTCGTCCCCGGTGCGGGCGAAGGCCTCCGGATCGGCGGCGGGCGCGCGGCCCAGGATCGCAGCACCTGTGGTCGGGCAGCCGGGGGCCGCCAGCGTCTCGCTCATCGCCACACCAGCCGCCTTTCCGCCTCGAAGCGGTTGCCGCGGGCGTCGCGGGCGACGATCGCCAGGTCCCAGGCGCCGCGGCCGGACGCCGCCGCGCCCTCGTACAGGCCGGGAGCGACCTGGCGCAGGGTCAGGGCGTGGGTCTCGGCGGCGGTGGCCGGGCGCTCCAGCCGGGCGGAGACGCTCAGGCCCTCCAGCCCCGCGCCGTTCGGGCCGGCGAGGCGCACCCGCACCGCGCCGGGTTGCGCGCCCGCCTCGACCTCGGCGGTCCAGCCGAGCGCGGCCTGGGCTTGCCGGGCCTCGATCGTGCGGTTGTACTTCAGCCCGTCCTCGTAGGCGGTCTCGCTGACCTCGCCGGGGAAGCTCTTCACCGCCCAGACGGTGAACAGGGTGTCGAGCCCGATCACCACGGCGAAGAACAGGACCACGCCCCACAGGACGTGCTTGCCGGTGATCGGCTTGTGAGCGGCGTGAGCGGTCATCGGGCGTTGGCCTGTCCGGAGAGGAATACGGTCTTGACGGTCTGGCGCTCGCCTGAGGCCTCGACGGTGAAGGCGGAGGGGACGGAGGTGCGGTCCAGCGCCGCTTCAGGCGCGGTGACGAACACGCGCAAGGTGCGGACCCGGTCGGCCTCGATCGTCACCCGCACCTGCGGCGCGGCCACGCCGACGGCGCGCAGGCGGGCGCCCTCGGGCCCCTCGAAGCGGATCAGGTAGGCCTGCGGCTCGGCCGTGCGGTTGGCGATCTTCAGGGTGTAGCCGTTGCGGATCGAGCCGTCCTTCAGCCGCACGAAGGTCGGGTTGCGGTCGCGCAGCACGTCCAGGCTGACCGCCGAGCGCCCGACCAGGCCCCACAGCATCAGCCCCGCCACGAGCGCGGCGGCGACCGCGTAGTAGATCGTCCGGCCGCGCACCAGCCGATAGCTCGCCCGCTCGCCCGCCGCCCGCGCGGCCACCGCGGCATCGGTGTCGTAGGCGATCAGGCCGGTCGGGCGACCGACCTTCTTCATCACGTCGTCGCAGGCGTCGATGCACAGGCCGCAGTTGATGCACTCCAGCTGCGGGCCGTTGCGGATGTCGATGCCCATCGGGCAGGCGACCACGCACTGGCGGCAGTCGATGCAGTCGCCGCGCCCGGTCCAGTCCTGGCCCTTCTTGTGCGCGCCGCGCGGCTCGCCCCGGTCGTAGCGGTAGGTGACCTGCAGCGAGTCCTTGTCAAGCATCGCCCCCTGGATGCGCGGCCAAGGGCACATGTAGGTGCAGACCTGCTCGCGCATGGTCCCGGCCAGGGTGTAGGTGGTGAAGGTCAGCAGCCCCACCCACAGGTAGGACATCGCCGGCGCCTGTCCGACCCACAGCTCGGTCCAGAGCGCAGGCGCGTCCTGATAGTAGAACACCCAGGCCCCGCCGGTGGCCGCCGCGATCGCCAGCCACACCGCGTGCTTGCCGGTCTTGCGCCAGGCCTTGTCCAGCGACCAGGGCGCCTTGGCCAGGCGCAGGCGGGCGTTGCGGTCGCCTTCGAACAGGCGCTCGACGGCGATGAACAGGTCGGTCCACACGGTCTGCGGGCAGGCGTAGCCGCACCACAGCCGCCCGAACAGGGCGGTGACCAGAAACAGCAGCAGGGCCGAGACCACCAGCAGGCCGGTGATGAAGTACACCTCCTGCGCCCACAGCTGGACGGCGAAGAAGTAGAAGCGGCCGTGGGCGAAATCGACCAGCACCGCCTGGTCCGGCAGATCGCCGGCGCGGTCCCAGCGGATCCACGGCACCGCGTAGTAGACGCCGAGCAGGACGATCAGCAGCGCCCACTTCAGATTCCGGAAGGGCCCCTTGACCAGCTTGGGGTGGATCGGCTCGCGCTTCTTGTAGAGCTCGGCGTGCCCTGCCCCGCTCGCGGGGGAGGGGGACCGCGGAGCGGTTGAGGGGGCGCGCCCCGGCGCGGGCGAAGGCGCGGTCGCGCCCGCGCGCGCCGCCCCCCGTTCGCTCAGGATGTCGATCACCACCGCCACGGCCGGACCCTCGTCAGTTCCCGCCGGAGTTGGCGTGGACGTAGACGGCCAGCGCCTTGATGGTGGCCGGGTCGAAGCGGGCCTCCCAGGTCGGCATCACGCCGTTGCGGCCGGCCCAGATCTGGTCCTGGATGGCGTCCTTGTCCGAGCCGTACAGCCACTCGCGGTCGGTCAGGTCAGGCGCGCCGAGGCTCGGCTCGCCCTTGCCCGTGGGTCCGTGGCAGGCGGCGCAGTTGTCGGCGTAGACCTGGGAGCCGCGGCCGACCTTGCCGGCGTCGCCCTTGCGGCCGGACAAGGCCCAGACGTACTCGGTGACGTCGGCGATCTGGCCGTGCTGGAGCATGCCGTCGCGCCCGAAGGCCGGCATCTGCGAGGTGTGGGCCTCGGCGTGGCCGGAGCGGACCCCGACCTTGATGGTGCGCTCGATCTGCTCCAGCGAGCCGCCCCACAGCCACACGTCGTCGCGCAGGTTCGGATAGCCCTTGGCCCCCGTGCCGCCGGTCCCGTGACAGGTGGCGCAGTTGTCGCCGAAAGACGACTGGCCGGCCGCCAGGGCGTAGGCCTGGAGCTCGGGGTCGGACTCGATCTGCTGCAGGCTGGCGCCCACCAGCTTCTTCGCCTCGGCGCCGCGCAGCGCCGCCAGCGCCTTGAGGTCGGTCGCCACCGCCTCGCGGTCGGAGTGGTTGCGCAAACCCTTGGTGTAGCCGCTGATCCCGGGCCAGGCCGGCATCAGCACCCAGTAGACCAGGCTGGCGGCGATGGAGGCGTAGAACACCCACAGCCACCAGCGCGGCAGCGGGTTGTCCAGCTCCCTGATCCCGTCCCACTCGTGCCCGGTGGTCTCCACGCCCGTGGCGTCGTCGCGTTCACGACCCTCGGTCATCGGTCGTCCTCCTGCAGCGGCATGCGGGCCGCGCGATCGAATTCAGCTTTCTTCCGGGGCAGGAAGGCGTAGACGCACCCGCCCAGGAAAATCAGGATGAAGTAGACGGTGCCGCCCTGCTGGACCGCCGTGGCGATGGCTTCGTAGGTCACGGCGTCACCTTTTGTTTTCGGCGGCTTCGGCCTGGTAGGTCGAGAAATCGACCAGGGTGCCGAGCATCTGCAGATAGGCCACCAGCGCATCCATCTCGGTGATGCGGGCCGGGTCGCCGTCGAAGTCGCGCGCCGCCACCTCGGCGCCGTAGCGCGCGGCCAGGCCGGACGCGTCGCCGTAGGGGTCGGCCTGGGTCTCCAGGTCCGCCTTGGCGTTAGCGATCGCGGCGGCGTCGTAGGGCACGCCCACCGCCTTCTGCGCCTTCAGCTTGGCCTGGACGTCGCGGTAATCGAGGTCCTTCTCGGCCAGGAAGGCGTAGGGCGGCATCACGCTTTCGGGCACCACCGAGCGCGGCTCGATCAGGTGGTCGACGTGCCAGCCGTCCGAGTACTTGCCCCCGACCCGCGCCAGGTCCGGGCCGGTCCGCTTGGACCCCCACTGGAACGGGTGGTCGTACATGCTCTCGGCGGCCAGGCTGTAGTGGCCGTAGCGCTCGACCTCGTCGCGCAGCGGGCGGACCATCTGCGAGTGGCAGGTGTAGCAGCCCTCGCGGATGTAGATGTCACGCCCGGCCAGCTCGAGCGGGGTGTAGGGGCGCACCCCTTTCACCTTCTCGATCGTGCTCTCCAGGTAAAACAGCGGCGCGATCTCCACGATGCCGCCGATCGAGACGACGATCAGGGTGGCGACCACCAGCAGCAGCGAGTGTCGTTCGAGTTTTCCGTGGTGCTTCCACATGGGTCCGCGCTCCTTACTCGGCGGCCAGAAGGACGGGCTGGGCGGGGGCCGCGTTCGCCGGTTCGGCGGCGGCGGCGGGCTGGCGCACGGTCTTCCAGAGGTTGAAGGCCATGATCGCGGCGCCGGCGAAGTACATCAGCCCGCCGACCAGCCGGATCACGTTGGACACGTGCTTGGCGCTGACCGTCTCGACGAAGCTGTACTGGAGGAAGCCCTCGGGCGTGTACGCCCGCCACATCAGGCCTTCCATGACCCCGGAGACCCACATCGCGGCGATGTAGAGCAGCAGGCCGGTGGTCGCGATCCAGAAGTGCCAGTCGACCAGCTTGGTCGAGTACAGCGCGGGCTTCCGCCACAGCCAAGGCGTCAGCATGTACAGGGCGCCGAACGACACGAACCCGACCCAGCCGAGCGCGCCGGAGTGCACGTGGCCGATGGTCCAGTCGGTGTAGTGCGACAGGCTGTTGACCGCCCGGACCGACATCAGCGGGCCCTCGAAGGTCGACATCCCGTAGAAGGCGATGGAGACCACCAGCATGCGCACGACCGGGTCGGTGCGCAGCTTGTCCCAGGCCCCCGACAGGGTCATCAGCCCGTTGATCATGCCGCCCCAGGACGGCATCCACAGCATGATCGAGAAGGTCATGCCCAGCGTCTGCGCCCACTGCGGCAGGGCGGTGTAGTGCAGGTGGTGCGGGCCGGCCCAGATGTAGATGAAGATCAGCGCCCAGAAGTGCACGATCGACAGGCGGTAAGAATAGACCGGCCGGTTCACCGCCTTGGGCACGAAGTAGTACATGATGGCCAGGAAGCCGGCGGTCAGGAAGAAACCGACCGCGTTGTGGCCGTACCACCACTGCACCAGGGCGTCCTGGACACCGGAGAAGGCGCTGTAGCTGCGGCTGGCCAGCATGCCCACCGGCATGGCCAGGTTGTTGACCACGTGCAGCAGGGCGATGGTGACGATGAACGCCAGGTAGAACCAGTTGGCGACGTAGATGTGCTTTTCCTGGCGCTTCCAGATCGTGCCCAGGAAGGCGAACAGGTAGCCGACCCAGACCAGCGTCAGCCACAGGTCCACGTACCACTCGGGCTCGGCGTACTCGCGCGACTGGGTGATGCCCAGCACGTAGCCGGAGGCGGCCAGCACGATGAACAGCTGGTAGCCCCAGAACACGAACCAGGGCAGCACGCCGCCGAACAGCCGCGCCTTGCAGGTCCGCTGGACCACGTAGAAGGAGGTGGCGATCAGCACGTTGCCGCCGAAGGCGAAGATCACCCCCGAGGTGTGCACCGGCCGCAGCCGCCCGAAGTTCAGCCAGCCGTGCTCGGGAAAGTACAGCAGGTCGGGAAAGGACAGCTGAGCGGCGATCAGGCAGCCCGCGGCCAGCCCCACCAGCGCCCAGACCATCGACGCGATCACCCCGGCGCGGATCACCCCGTCCATGTAGCGGCCGTCGTCCTCGCGCAGGCGGCCGTTGGTCAGGCCGACGGTCAGGACGCCCAGCCCCAGGGTGAAGGCGCCTAAGAAGACGTAGGCATGGATTCGGAATAGCGGATCGGGCGTGCCCGCCGCCGCGATCAGCGACAGGAAGGCTCCGATCCCCAGGCCCACGGCCAGGATCACCGCGTCGAGCGACGTCCCTCGAGGCTGGGCGGTTGCGACGGACATGACGTGAAGGCCCCCGGACGACGGATGGTTCGTGAGCCTTCCGGGTGCGCCTTCACGGGCGCCGCGTCGATTTCGGGAAACTACGGATAGGGGGAATTACGGAATGGCCGCGCGGACCGGGGGGAGCGAGAACCGGACCCTGCAGACAGCCGGAGCCAGCCCGTGATTTCAGCTTTTCTCACCCGCGAGGTTCACGGCGTCTCCTTCGGCCGCCTGATGCTGGCCGGCGCGGGCCTGATCAGCGCCGCCGTCGCGATCCTGGGCGCTGACCTCGGTGACCCGGTCGCGGGTCTGTGCCTGGCGCGACCGGGCGCGGGCCTCGGCCACTGCGGCTTCTGCTGGGCGGCGATCATCCTGCTGCTGGCGGCGGCGACGCCGCTTCCGAGTTTGCGCCCCCGCGCCGCCCGCCGCTGAGGGGAGCGGCCGCAGGGTAAAGCCCCGCGGCCGCGTCCGATCTCAGTCCATCAGCTGCTGGGACAGGTAGACGTAGTGCCGGGCCCAGCGCTCGGCGTTCTTGGTCGGGGCTGCGTCGTAGGAGTGGCCGCCCTCGGTGTCCTCGAAATAGAGGTAGGGCACGCCCATGGCCTCCAGCTTGGCCGCGTACTTGCGTGCGTGGCCGGGGTGGACGCGGTCGTCCTTGGTGTTGGTGGTGATGTACGCTTTGGGATAGCGCACGCCCTCGCGTAGGTTCTGGTAGCCCGAATACTTGGCGATGAAGGCGGCGTCGGCCGGATTGTCCGGATCGCCGTACTCGCCGGTCCAGGACGCGCCGGCCGACAGCTTGTGGTAGCGCAGCATGTCCACCAGCGGGCTTTCGACCACCACCGCGTTCATCAGCTCGGGCCGTTGGGTCATGACCGCGGTGGTCAGCACCCCGCCGTTCGACCGGCCGTAGATGCCGATCCGGCGCGACGAGCTGATCTTGCGGGCGATCAGGTCCTCCTGCACCGCGGCGAAGTCGTCGAACGACTTCTGACGGTTCTCGCGCAGCACCGACTGGTGCCAGGCCGGGCCGAACTCGCCGCCGCCGCGGATGTTGGCGATCACATAGGCGCCGCCGCGCTCCAGCCACAACTTGCCGACCTCGGGCAGGTAGACCGGCGGCTTGGACACCTGGAAACCGCCGTAGCCGTAGACCAGCACCGGGGTGGAGCCGTCCATCGGCACGGTTTTGGACCGCACCAGGAAGTAGGGGATCTTGGTCCCGTCCTTGGAGGTGGCCCAGAACTGCTCGACCGTCTGGGTCGAGGCGTCGAAGCGGGCCGGCAGGGCCTTCACCTGTTTCGCCGTGCCCTTTTCCGCGTCCGCCAGCCACAGCGAGGTCGGCTGCAGGAAGCCCTGCACGTAGGCGAACAGCCGGTCCGACGAACCTGAGGCGGAACCCAGGTTGATCGAGGCGTTCTTCGGCAGGTCCATGCGCCGGACCGTCCACTCGCCGCCTTGCAGGTCGTAGACGTCCACCGCCCCCTTCACGTCCTCCATCAGGTGGACGATCAGCTTGTTCTTCGTCGACGTGACCCCCTCGACCGCCTGGCGGGCGTTCGGCTGGAAGATCAGCACCGGGGCGGGATTGGCGACGGGGCGCTTCAGCGCGTCGAGGTC
>Ga0196974_1000211_pt1 | contig 13598 bp, 12 predicted proteins | sample S1_1013CmetaG_FD_155477 | JGI IMG/M metagenome (GOLD analysis project Ga0196974, IMG submission 155477) | Soil microbial communities from Anza Borrego desert, Southern California, United States - S1_10-13C | ecosystem: Environmental > Terrestrial > Soil > Desert | place: USA: California...
CGCGCCCGCAGGCTCTGGGCCTGACGCCGCAGGCTGGCGGTGCCCAGTCGCGCGCCTCGCGGCAGGTCCTCCAGCCGGTCCCACCCGAGGCTGACGAAGGCGTCGCGCGGATCCTCGCGCTCCGGGACCGCGGCGATGGCCAGGCCCTCGGGCATGGCCGCGGGCACGTCCTTCATCGAGTGGACGGCGACGTCGACGCGGCCGTCCAGCAGCGCCTCCTCGATCTCCTTGGTGAACAGCGCCTTGCCGCCGGCCTCGATCAGTCGGCGGTCCTGCACGCGGTCGCCGGTGGTGGTGATCAGCACCAGGGGACAGGCCGCGTCGGCCTCGTCCGGGCGGGCGCCGAGGGCGGCGGCGATACGCGCCTGCATCATCCGGGACTGGGCCTGGGCCAGCTTCGAGGCGCGAGTTCCGATGCGGACGGGCGGTTGCACGGGGGGCGGTCGGGGGCTACCTCGGTCGACCTCAAGCGGGTTACAGGAGCCCGGTCCCCGCCGCAATGACGCCGTCCCTCACCATCCTTGGAATAGAGACCAGCTGCGACGAGACCGCCGCGGCGGTGGTGCGCCGCCATGCGGACGGCCGCGCCGAGGCGCTGTCCTCGGTGGTCGCCAGCCAGGTCGAGGCGCACAAGCCGTTCGGCGGGGTGGTGCCCGAGATCGCGGCCCGCGCCCACGTCGAGATCGTCGACGCCATCGCGGGGCAGGCCATGGCCGAGGCCGGCGTCGGCTTCGAGGACCTCGACGGCGTCGCCGCCACCGCCGGCCCGGGCCTGGTGGGCGGGGTGATGGTGGGGCTCAGCTTCGGCAAGGCGGTGGCCCTGGCCCGCGGCCTGCCGCTGGTGGCGGTGAATCACCTCGAGGGCCACGCCGTCTCCGCCCGGCTGGGCGCCGAGGCCGACTACCCGTTCCTGCTGCTGCTGGTGTCGGGCGGGCACTGCCAGCTGCTGGCGGTCGAGGGCGTGGGCCGCATGCGGCGGCTGGGCTCGACCATCGACGACGCGGCCGGCGAGGCCTTCGACAAGGTCGCCAAGGCCCTGGGGCTCGGCTACCCGGGCGGTCCCGCCCTCGAGGCCCTAGCCGAGCGCGGCGACCCGGCGCGCTTTCCGCTGCCGCGAGCGCTGCTCGGCCGCAAGGACTGCGACTTCTCCTTCTCGGGGCTGAAGACCGCCGCCGCCCGCCTGGCCGCCGCAGAGGTCAGGACCGACCGGGACCGCGCCGACCTCGCTGCGTCGGTGCAGGCCGCCATCGCCCGGCAGCTGGCGGAACGCTCCGACCGGGCCATGGCGGCCTACGTCCAGGATCACGGCGGCCGGCGGCTGTTCGTGGTCGCCGGCGGGGTGGCGGCGAACCGCACCGTGCGGCGGGTGCTGGAGGAGACGGCCGCCGCGCGCGGCTTCGCCTTCCTGGCCCCGCCCCTGAAGTACTGCACCGACAACGCGGCCATGATCGCGCTGGCCGGGGCCGAGCGGCTGGCGGCGGGGCTGGCCTCGCCGCTGGACGCGGCCGCCCGGCCGCGCTGGCCGCTCGACGAGGCCTCGGCGCTCGCCGACCCTACCCACAAGCCCGGCCGCAAGGGAGCGAAGGCGTGACGTTACGGACGGTCGGGGTGATCGGCGCGGGCGCCTGGGGCACGGCCCTGGCCCAGGTCTGCGTGCGCGGCGGACTCGACACCCTGCTGTGGGCGCGCGAGCCCGAGGTGGTCGAAAGCATCGGGGGCCGGCGCGAGAACGCCCTGTTCCTGCCGGGCGTCGAGCTGGAGCCGGACCTGCGCGTCACCGGCGACATGGCCGGGCTGGCCGGCTGCGACTTCATCCTGGCCGTGCCGCCCGCCCAGCACATGCGCGCCACCCTGGCCGCCTTCGCTCCGCACGCGCGGGCGGGCCTGCCGGTGGTGCTGTGCGCCAAGGGGGTGGAGCGCGGCACCCTGAAGCTGATGGCCGAGGTGATGGCCGAGGCCCTGCCCGAGGCCGCTCCGGCGGTGCTGTCCGGCCCCAGCTTCGCCGGCGAGGCCGCGCGCGGCCTGCCGGTGGCGGTGACCCTGGCCTGTCCGGACGAGGCGCTGGGCCGGGCGCTGGCCGAGGCGCTGGCCAGCGCCACCTTCCGTCCCTACCTGGCCGACGACCTGGTGGGGGCCGAAGTCGGCGGCGCGCTCAAGAACGTGCTGGCCATCGGCTGCGGCATCTCCGAGGGCCGCGGGCTGGGCCGGAGCGCCCACGCCGCCCTCATCACCCGCGGCTTCGCCGAGATGGTGCGCGTGGCCGAGGCCATGGGCGGGCGGGCGGACACCGTCGCGGGGCTGTGCGGGCTGGGCGACCTGGTGCTGACCTGCTCCAGCCCGCAGTCGCGCAACATGAGCGTCGGCCTGGCGCTGGGCCGGGGCCAGACCCTGGCCGAGGCCCTGTCGGGCAAGCTTTCGGTGGCCGAGGGCGTGGAGAGCGCGCCGGCGGTGCGCGGGCTGTCCGCGCGCCTGGGGGTGGAAACGCCGATCTGCGAGGCCGTGGCGGCCATCCTCGCCGGCGAGCTCGACGTCGACCAGGCCCTGGCGGCGCTGCTGTCCCGGCCGCTGAAGAGCGAGCGCTAGTGGAGGTCCCGGACTTCGAACGGCAGGACCCGGTCGAGCCGCGGCCGCGGGTCTGGGCCACGCCGCCCGGCGTGCCGCTCTGCCTCGAGGAAACCATCGCCGACCCGGGCGCGCGCAACTTCGTGCTGCAGATCGGCGAGGCCTTCTTCCACGGCTTCGTGGTGAGGAAGGACGGCGCGGTGCGCGGCTACGTCGACCGTTGCCCGCACATGGGCTTTCCCCTGGCCCAGGAGCTGGACCGGTACCTGACCGCCGACGGCGAGCGGATCATCTGCTCCTTCCACGGGGCCCTGTTCCGGCCAGAGGATGGTTTCTGCGTGGGCGGACCGTGCGCGGGGGACAGGCTCAGCCCGTGGCCGGTAGAGGTGCGGGGCGGGGTGATCCGCACCGCTTGAGGCGAACTTCCCTGTTACTCCCTGTTATTCGCTGTTCCGAAAACACCCGGGGCCAGCGCAACGAGAAGCGGCCGTCGCCCGTCACAGGTCCACCGAAGATGTCCGGTGCTGCTCCGATGTTGTCCGCTGTTCCGAACAGCGGAGAGCGCATTCGCTGTCGCATCTGTCAAAGACCGTCTCCGGTGGGCGGAGGCGACGAATCGCAGCCTGGTTCGGGGCCGGCGCGCAAGTGGTTGCTTCGGCCGGCCGGTTGACGGTTTCCCCGGCCGCGGGCCCGGTCTAGCTTCCGTTTGGGGGGATCATCATGCGGGTCTTCATCTCAGCCTTGACCGTCTTCGCGGCCCTGAACGGCGCCGCGGCGGCGCAGCCGGAGCCACCGCCGACCCCGGGGCCGAAGGCGCGCGACGCGGCAGCCTGTCTGGACACATCCGACCCGGCCATTTGCCTGATGCGGCTGTCGATCCGCTACCAGCCGGCCGATGAGCACGCCTATGAGCTGATGTTCCTTTACCGCCCTGAACTGGCCGGCCTGCTCGGCCTTTCGCCCGAGGGCATCGACCTTTCGCGCCCTGCGCCCACCGGCAAGCCCGAGTCGCTCCGCTATTACGACGACGTTGCAAAGGCCCGGTTCACGTCGCTGCAGCGCGCACGGTCAGGCGCTCCGCCAGACCGCGTCCTGTCTCCGGTCATGTCGCTGCCGCCGGACGGATCCTCCGACGCGCACCGCGCTCGAACGGCCAGCCTGGAGAATCTGTTCGACGAAGTGCTGCAAAGCGACGTCATTCCACGCAAGCCCGAGCTCCTATCGGCCATTCTTTCCGCCTGGGAACGGGAAGCCCGCCTCGAAGGCGACTTCATCGGACTGTTCTCGGAGAACCTGACGCACGCCTACCTGGCCGTCGGCGACCACGCCGCCGCCGAGAGACTGTATCGCGAAAGCTGGCGCACGCCCCGGGGATCGCCGCCGGACCGGGAGGCCAGTGTCCTGATCGCCAGCCATCAATGGGCGGCGGCGCGATCGGTCATCGATGGGGCGCCGCCGTCGGCGGAGATCGCGATGGCCAAGGTATCCCTGGCCAACGCAATGGCCCGCGCCGGTCATCCGGACGCGCCCGCCTACAGCGCGGAGGTCTTGGCCGGATCGGACTACGGCGGTGACGATCCGCTGCCGCACCTGCGGTTGCTCGAATGGCTGCTGAAGAACGGGACGCCGGATCAGATTCGCTCGGCCGTCCGACGATGGGACGACGCGCCGCCCGCTGCGGAAGCGAGCAACGGCTTCCTTTCGCTCTTGCTGTTCAAGGCCTATCGCACGCTCGATGACGACGCCCGCGCCGAGCGCCTGCTCACGGCCTGGCGCCGTCCTGTTGAACCGGCGGAGGGTTTCGAGGAGGCGCAGCGCGAGGAGGTATTCGGTCGCATGCTGCTCGCCGACCGTCGGCGGGCCGAAGTGCTCGCCCGGGGCTGGACCCTGGAACGGGTGGTGGCGGGCGAGCTCCTCGATCAGCAGGCCATTTCAGACCTCGACGCATGGCTCGCCGGGCTTTCCGTCGAAGACCGCCGCACGGTCCTTCGAGCCTGCAAGGACGCGGGCCTGGCGATAGGTCCAATCGCCCAGGTCACGGCCTGCGCCCGGCGAATGTCGGAGGATCCGACGACCCCCTACGACGAGGCGATGTCGTTCGCCGTCGACGCGCTTAACGAAGCCGGCGATGTCGACCCGGCGCTCCAACGAATCGAAGATCTCTGGAGGGCCGAGCCCGACGCCGAGGCCAGCCCCGGCCTGCTCTGGATGATCGGCGCAGCCATCCTGCAGGCGACAGGTCGCCTCGGGCGGGACTGAATCACGCCGAAAGCCCTACGGCTCGACGCGGATCTCCTCGGCGAAGTCGCGCACGGGCGGCCGCGGCGCGCGCAGGTCGACCAGGCGCGCGGCCATGCACTGGGACTGGGGCGTGCGGACGTCGACGAAGGCCCCGTCCGCCGCCCCGTCGGGCGCGAAGCTGAGGACGACCACGAACGGCGCGCCGGGCCGGGCCGTGCGCGGGCCGACGCAGGTCTGGAAGATCGCCGTGATCTGGCCGTTCACGGCCGGGCCGAACTCGCGGTTGCGCCAGTCGTTGACGGTGTTGTCGCGTTCGTAGCGCTGGGCCCGGTCGAAGGCGGCCTGGTAGCCCGCGCCGCCGTAGACGATCGGGACCGGGGGCCGCGCGGCGGGCTCGTCCTCTTCGGACTGGGCGGCGAGCGCGAGGGCGAGGATGGAAGCGAGGACGGAAGCGGTCATGCGGACGGTCCGGGGCGGGGCGCGGACCGTCTCACATCGTCGCCGGCCGCTCTAGAGCGAAAGCGGCGGTTCGTCACGGTCGCCGCGGCCGGCCGGGGCGAAGGCCTGGACCGGGGTCGCCGCGTGGCGGGCGGCGCGCTCGGACCAGGACTGGAAGCTCTTCGGCTCGGCCTCGCGCCGGCGACGGACGTCGGGCTTGGGCGGGGTCATGGGGGGCCTCCTGCGAACACGGACTGAAGCGCGGCGATAACGCGCGAAGGCCCCCAAAAGGTCCCGCCGTTCAGACGATTATGGCTGGCTCTCGGCCGAGAAGGCGTCGATGTCGGCGAGCAGCGCCGCGACCGCCGCGTCGATCAGCCGCCGGCCCTTCTCCGGACTGGCCAGCAGCGGGTCCGAACCGATACGCCCGTCTGGGAAGCGGGCGCGGTAGTCGAGGGCGTCGCGGATCGGCCCGGTCGGCGCGATCCTGGGCTCCAGCGCGGCGGCGGTCTTGATGTGCTCGGGGTAGGCCGCCTGGGTGACGGCGATCTCCGAGGGGGTGGCGTGGCTGCCGTGGCCCTGCGGGAAGATCTCGAAGGCCAGCTTGTCGACGCCGGGCAGGTCCCACCAGTTCTTCAGCCTGAGCATGAAGGGGGCGCGCTCCTCCAGGAACGACCACTCCGCGTAGATCTCGGAGAAGGCGGCCTCGATGGAGGCGACGTTGCCGCCGTGGCCGTTGAGGAAATAGAGCCGCTCGAAGCCGTGGCGGGTGAGCGACGAGACCCAGTCGGCGATCGCGGCCTGGAAGGTCGAGGGGCGAAGGCTGATGGTGCCGGGGAAGGCCAGGTGGTGCTGGGCCATGCCGATGTTGAAGGTCGGAGCGACCAGCATCTCCCCCTTGGCCTGGGCCTCGTGGGCGATGATCTCGGGGCACAGCCAGTCGGTGCCGAGCAGGCCGGTCGGCCCGTGCTGCTCGTTCGAGCCGATGGGAATGACCACGGTCTTCGACCGCGCGAGCCAGGATTCGATCTCGGGCCAGGTCGACAAAGCCAGAAGCATGGGCGAAATCCGAAGCGTTGAACGTGTGGGCGGGAGCGCGCGCTTCGCATAGTCGCCCCCGGACGACCACGCGACCAAAAAACGCAAGGGAGCCGCCCGTGCACGAGACGCTGATCCCGGTTCCGCCCGAGTGGCGCGCCCGCGCGCTGATGACCCCCGAGGACTACGCCGCCGCCTGGGCGCGGGTCGAGCGCGACCCGGACGGGTTCTGGCGCGGGATCGGCGAGCGGCTGGCCTGGGTGCGGCCGTTCACCGTGGTGAAGGACGTCAGCTACGCCCGCGACGACTTCCGCATCCGCTGGTTCGCCGACGGGGCGCTGAACGCCTCGGCCAACTGCATCGACCGGCACCTGCCCGCGCGCGCGGCGGAGACCGCGATCATCTGGGAGCCGGACGATCCGAAGGCCGAGCCCCGGCGCATCACTTACGGCGAGCTGCACCGCGAGGTCTGCCGCATGGCCAACGTGCTGAAGGCGCACGGGGTCGCGAAGGGCGACCGGGTGACCCTCTACCTGCCGATGATCCCGGAGGCCGCCTACGCCATGCTGGCCTGCGCGCGCATCGGGGCGATCCACTCGGTGGTCTTCGGCGGCTTCTCGCCCGACAGCCTGGCCGGGCGCATCGCGGACTGCGATTCGGCGCTGGTGATCACCGCCGACGAGGGTCTGCGCGGCGGCAAGCCGGTGCCGCTGAAGAAGAACGTCGACGCCGCGCTGGAGCGGTGCCCGGGGGTGAAGACGGTGCTGGTGGTGCGCCGCACCGGGGCGGAGGTCCCCATGCGGCCCGGCCGCGACGTGGACTACGCCGAGGCGTCCGCCGGGGTCTCCGACGACTGTCCGCCCGAGCCGATGGGCGCGGAGGACCCGCTGTTCATCCTCTACACCTCGGGTTCGACCGGCAAGCCGAAGGGGGTGCTGCACACCACAGGCGGCTACCTCGCCTGGGCGTCCTGGACCCACGAGATCATCTTCGACTACCGTCCGGGGCAGGTCTTCTGGTGCACCGCCGACGTCGGCTGGGTCACCGGCCACAGCTACATCGTCTACGGACCGCTCGCCAACGCCGCCGCCACGGTGATGTTCGAGGGCGTGCCCAACTGGCCCAGCCCCAGCCGCTGCTGGGAGGTGATCGACCGCCACGGGGTGGAGATCTTCTACACCGCCCCGACCGCCATCCGCGCCTTGATGCGCGAGGGCGACGAACCGGTGAGGCGCACCTCCAGGAAGTCGCTGAAGCTGCTCGGCACGGTCGGCGAGCCGATCAACCCGGAGGCCTGGCTCTGGTACTGGCGCGTGGTCGGCGAGGAGCGCTGCCCGATCGTCGATACCTGGTGGCAGACCGAGACGGGCGGGGCCCTGGTCTCGCCCCTGCCGGGCGCCACGGACCTCAAGCCGGGCTCGGCGACCAGGCCGCTGCCGGGGGTGAAGCTGCAGCTGGTCGACGCCGACGGGAAGGTGCTGGAGGGCGCGGTCAGCGGCAACCTGGTGATCACCGACAGCTGGCCGGGGCAGATGCGCGGCGTCTACGGCGATCACCAGCGCTTCCTCGACACCTATTTCTCGACCTACCCCGGCAAGTACTTCACCGGCGACGGCTGCCGCCGGGACGAGGACGGCTACTGGTGGATCACCGGCCGGGTGGACGACGTGCTCAACGTCTCGGGCCACCGCATCGGCACGGCCGAGATCGAGAGCGCCCTGGTCGGCCACGCCGGCGTCGCCGAGGCGGCCGTGGTGGGCTACCCGCACGAGATCAAGGGCCAGGGCGTGTGGTGCTACGTCACCCTGCAGGTCGGGGTGGAGCCGACCGATGCGCTCGAGAAGGAGCTGCGCGACGCGGTGCGCGAGGAGATCGGGCCGATCGCCTCGCCGGACGTCATCCAGTGGGCGCCGGGCCTGCCCAAGACCCGCTCGGGCAAGATCATGCGCCGCATCCTGCGCAAGATCGCCGAGGGCGACGTCTCCAACCTCGGCGACACCTCCACCCTGGCCGACCCGGCGGTGGTCGACGAGCTGGTCAGGAACCGGGCCGGGTGACGGGCCTGCAGGGCGCGTCGGCAACCTAATCTTCACCCTGTCCGGGCTAAGCGGGCGGCATGGATCTGCTGCTGCTCGTGCTGCTCGCCGTGTTCCCGGCCCTGGTCATCGTCGGCGCCCTCAGCGACGTCGCCACCATGACCATTCCCAACCGGGTGTCGCTGGCCCTGATCGTGCTGTTCTTCCCGGCCGCCTTCCTGGCGGGGCTGCCGTTCGCGGAGGTGGCGGCCAACGTCGGGGTCGGCCTCGCCGCCCTGGTCGCCGGCATGGTGATGTTCGCCCTGCGCTGGGTCGGGGGCGGCGACGCCAAGATGATCGCCGCCGCGGCCCTGTGGCTGGGCGTCCAGGGCTTCCCGCACTTCCTGCTGTGGACGGCGGTGGCCGGCGGCCTGTTCGCCGTCCTGCTGCTGCAGGCCCGCGCCCACGGCCAGGTGCTGGTCGGCCGGGCCCCCCGCTGGGTAGGCCGTCTGCTGCAGCCGAAGGGCGACATCCCCTACGGCGTCGCCATCTGCGCCGGCGCCCTGCTGGCCTTCCCGCACACCGCCCTGTTCGTCGCGCTGGCGGGCGCCTGAAACCCTTCGCCGCAGGGCGCTTAGGCGCGCGTTAACACCCTCCCTTCACTCTCTGGTGCTGGCGCGGACCGTCTGAACGCCGTCCGAAGGTCGGTGGCTGCGCGAAAGGGGGAACCGGGATGAAGCCCGTACGGATCATAGTCCTGGCCGTGGCCGCCGTTTCGGCGATCGGCCTCGCGCTGCTGGTCAGAGGCATGCTGTCGGGCAAGCCGACCTCGCAGGCCGACGCGGCCACGCCGATCTCGCAGCCGGTCGCTCGGCCGACCACCAAGGTCCTGGTGGCCAAGCGCGACCTGAGGGTGGGCGAGCGCCTGGCCCAGGACGACATGGAGTGGCAGGACTGGCCGGCCGAGACCGTCAACGCCGCCTTCATCACCGACGGATCGGCCGAGGCGGCCGCCCCCGCCGCCGCGACCGCCGCCGCCCCCGCGGACAAGGGCAAGAAGGACGACCCCAAGGCGGCCAAGCCCAAGAACGACGCGGTGACCCAGGTCACCCGCGCCGTCGAGCGCCTCTCCGGCGGCGGGGCCAAGACCGCCCTGGTCGGCGCCGTGGTCCGCGAACCCTTCCTGGCCGGCGAGCCGATCGTCGACCGCAAGCTCGTGCGCGCCGGCGAGAGCGGCTACCTGGCGGTGGTGCTGCAGCCCGGCATGCGCGCCATGTCCATCCCCGTCACCGTCGAAACCGGCGCCGGCGGGTTCATCCTGCCCGGCGACCGCGTCGACGTGGTGCTGGCGGCGCAGGTCAACGATTCCGAGCGCGAGGACGGCAGCCCGCAGAAGGCCTTCAGCTCGGCCACCGTGCTGCGCAACGTCAAGGTCCTGGCCATCGACCAGCAGACCTCGGTCGATCGCGGCGCCACCACCGTGGTGGGCGCGACCGCGACCCTCGAGGTCGGCCAGCGCGAATCCGAGGCGCTCGCCCTCGCCAAGTCGATGGGCACGCTCTCGCTCGCCCTGCGGTCGTACGCCGACGTCGGCGGACCCTCGGGACTCGGCGAGGACCTCATCGCCGCCCAGCGCGGCGGGGGCGCGGGCGGATCCGTGCGCGTCTATCGCGGCGCCCAGCAACCGAGCAGCGTGGCGGTGAACTGAGATGAAGACTTCACACACCCTCCTGCGCCGCGCCGCCTTCGCCCTCGCGGGCGCGCTCGCCCTGCTGACCGCTCCGGCGGCGGCCCAGGCCCAGTCCACCGTGCGCGTCGAGCTCGGCGGCGCCGGCCCCACCGCCCAGTCGCTGTCCATCCCGCGCGGCAAGTCGGCGATCGTCGAGCTGCCGGTGGACGCCCGCGACGTGCTGGTCTCCAACCCCGCGGTCGCCGACGCCGTGCTGCGCACGCCGCGGCGCATCTATGTGCTGGGCGTCGCGCCCGGCCAGACCGACGCCGTCTTCTTCGACGCCGCCGGCCGCCAGATCCTCAGCCTCAACATCCGCGTCGACCAGTCGACCCAGGCGCTGGAGGACACCATCCGCCGCGTCGCCCCGACCGCCGACGTGCGGATCGAGGCGGTCAACGACGGCCTGATCCTGACCGGCTCGGTGGCCAGCGCCCGCGACGCCTCGGCGGTCGAGAAGATCGCCCAGCGCTACGTCGAGAGGCCCGAGCTGATCACCAACCTGCTGTCCATCCGCGGCGGCGACCAGGTGATGATCAAGGTCCGCATCGTCGAGATGCAGCGCAACATCATCAAGCAGCTGGGGGTGAACACCGAACTGGTGGCCAACCAGCTGGGCGACGGCCAATGGGTGCTCCGCAACCTGGCCAGCTTCGCCGTCAACCAGAGCTACCTGGGCGAGTTCCTCGGCGGCTACCAGTACGACGACCCGACGGCCGACGGCGTCCAGCAGGGCGCCGCCCTGCTGCAGGCCTTCGAGCGCGTCGGCCTGGTGCGCACCCTGGCCGAGCCCAACCTGACCGCCGTGTCGGGCGAGAGCGGCAAGTTCCTGGCCGGGGGCGAGTTCCCGGTCCCGGTCGGCCGCGACCAGGACGGCAACATCATCATCGAGTTCAAGCCCTACGGCGTCGGCCTCGGCTACACCCCGGTGGTGCTCTCCGAGGGCCGCGTCTCGGTGAAGATCTCCACCGAGGTGTCGGAGCTGACCAACGAGGGCTCGCTGCAGGTCACCGGCCTCAACATCCCCGGCCTGGCCGTGCGCCGCGCCGAGACCACGGTCGAGCTGGCGTCGGGCGAGAGCCTGATGATCGCCGGCCTGCTGCGCGAACAGACCAAGCAGATCATCGACGCCCTGCCCGGCATGACCAACCTGCCGGTGCTCGGCGCCCTGTTCCGCTCGCGCGACTACCTCGCCGGCGAGACCGAGCTGGTGATCATCATCACCCCGTACATCGTCAACGGCACGCGGCCGGACCGCATGCAGACGCCGGTCGACGGCCTGCAGATCGCGTCCGACTACGAGACGACCATCCTCGGCCGCCTCAACCGCGCCGCCACCGGCAACGCCGCCGCCGCCCCGCCCCAGGCCTATCAGGGCCCCATCGGCTACGTGATCGAGTAAGGAGCCAGACCGTGAGCAACGGACTTCCGACAGTCTCCGCCATCGCCCTGGCCTCGCTGCTCGCCGCCTGCGCCAGCGGCGCCGGGCGCACCACGGCCACGCCGCTGAACCCGACCTCGCGCTATGCGATCGAGGCGCGGGCGACCACCGAGGAGATCGCCCTGGCCCAGCGCGCCGACGGCCTGTCGCCGGCCCAGCGGGCCGCGCTCGCCGACGTCGCCATGCGGGCCCAGGGCCGCGTCATCACCGTGCGGGCGCCGGCCGGCGGCGATCCGGTCGCCGTTCGCAGCGCCTTCAACGCCAGGGCCCATCTCGAGGCCATGGGAGTCGCGGGCGTGCGTGTCGCCGCCTACGACGCGCCGGACGGCGCCGCCCCGATCCTGGTCGGCTTCACCGGCTACGAGGCGGTGGTGCCCCGTTGCGGGACCAACTGGGAGAACCTGACGGCCAGCGGGGCCAACGCCGGCTATTCGAACTTCGGCTGCGCCGTGACCGCCAACATGGCCGCCCAGATCGCCGACCCGGGCGACATCGTCTCGCCGCAACCGCTGGACCCGACCGACGCCCAGCGCCGCATGACCGTGCTCGGCAAGTACCGCGCCGGCGAGATCACGTCCCAGGCGCGCGACCCGCTGGCCTCGGGCCAGGTCGCGGAAGTGGTGCCGTAATTCGAGTGCGAGGATTTGGATGAATAGGGCAGCCAGAATGCCGGACCCCTCGTTCGACGACGACGACGGCTTCCAGGCGGACGATCAGTTCCAGGCCGAGGAGGAACTGGCGTTCCCCGGCCAGGACCCGGTCGACCCGTTCGGCGTGCGGCCCGATCCCCGGGGCGCGCCGGACCCGTTCGACACCGACCCGTTCGCCGCCGAGCCGTTCGCCGCGGAGCCGCCCCAGCGTTCCGCGGCGGTCGAACGCCTGCCGGTGGTGCAGGATCACGGCTCGCCGCTGCAGTTCCAGGCCCCGTCCAGCTTCAACCCGGTCGGCGACCTGGTCGCCGGGGCCCAGGCGGCCATCGGCGAGGTCTCGGTGCCGCGCATCGGCATCCACATCTTCTGCGAGCGTCCCGACACCATGGACTCGGCCCAGCGGGCCGGCTCCGACCGCCGCATGCAGCGCGCCTCCACCATGGTGCGCATGGGCGGCCTGTCGACCGCCCTGGAGACCTACCAGGCGGAACCGACGCCGGCCCTGGTGATCGTCGAGAGCCTGGCTCCGGCCGCGCATCTGATCGCCGAGCTGGACCAGCTGGCCCACGTCTGCGACCCGGGCACCAAGGTGGTGGTCATCGGGGCCGCCAACGACATCATGCTGTACCGCGAGCTGATGCGCCGCGGGGTCAGCGAGTACCTGGTGGCGCCGGTCGCGCCGCTGCAGCTGATCGGCGCCATCGGCGGCCTGTTCTCGGACCCGGCCTCGCCCTTCGTCGGCCGCTCCATCGCCTTCGTCGGCGCCCGCGGCGGCGTCGGCTCCTCGACCGTTGCCCACAACGCCGCCTTCGCCATCTCCGAGCGCATGGCCCAGGAGACGGTGATCGTCGACCTCGACCTGCCGTTCGGCACCGCCGGCCTCGACTTCAACCAGGACCCGCTGACGGGCGTCGCCGACGCCCTGTCGCAGCCCGACCGCCTGGACCCGGTGCTGCTCGACCGCATGATGGTGCGCTGCTCGGACAAGCTGTCCCTGTTCGCCGCGCCGGCGACGCTCGACGCCGACTGGGACGTGCCCCCCGAGGCGTACGAGGAGGTGGTGCAGAAGATCCGCACCACCGCGCCCTTCGTCATCCTCGACCTGCCGCACAGCTGGTCGGGCTGGATGCGCCAGATGCTGGTCAGCGTCGACGAGGTGGTGGTGGTCGCCACCCCCGACCTGGCCTCCCTGCGCAACGCCAAGAACATGATCGACCTGACCAAGGCCGCCCGTCCGAACGACGCGCCGCCGCGGCTGGTGCTGAACCAGGTCGGCGTGCCCGGGCGGCCGGAAATCCCGCTGAAGGACTTCGCCAACGCCATGGGCGTGGCGCCGACGCTGGTGCTCCCGTTCGATCCCAAGCTGTTCGGCAACGCGTCGAACAACGGCCAGATGGTGCTGGAGCTGGGGCCCAAGTCGAAGGCCGCCGAGGGCTTCAACTACCTGGCCCAGATCCTGGCCAAACGCGACCTCCCGGCCCTGC
>Ga0196974_1000214_pt1 | contig 13587 bp, 10 predicted proteins | sample S1_1013CmetaG_FD_155477 | JGI IMG/M metagenome (GOLD analysis project Ga0196974, IMG submission 155477) | Soil microbial communities from Anza Borrego desert, Southern California, United States - S1_10-13C | ecosystem: Environmental > Terrestrial > Soil > Desert | place: USA: California...
CGGCTCCGACGCTCAGGTGAAGGAAGGCGACGAGGTCCGTCGCCTGAACGCCATCGTGGACGTGCCGGTCGGCAAGGGCCTGCTCGGCCGCGTGGTCAACCCGCTGGGCGAGCCGATCGACGGCAAGGGCCCGATCGTCGACCCCCAAGGGCTTGGCGAGCGCCGCCGCGTGGACGTGAAGGCGCCCGGCATCATTCCCCGGAAGTCGGTGCACGAGCCGGTGCAGACCGGCCTGAAGGCGATCGACACCCTGATCCCGGTCGGCCGCGGCCAGCGCGAGCTGATCATCGGCGACCGCCAGACCGGCAAGTCCGCCGTCGCCATCGACACCATCCTGAACCAGAAGAAGGTGAACGAGAGCGGCGACGAGAGCGCCAAGCTCTATTGCATCTACGTCGCCATCGGCCAGAAGCGCTCGACCGTCGCCCAGATCGTCAAGACGCTCGAGGACCACGGCGCGCTGGAATACACCATCGTCGTGGCCGCCACGGCCTCCGAGCCGGCCCCGCTGCAGTTCCTGGCGCCCTTCTCGGGCTGCGCCATGGGCGAGTGGTTCCGCGACAACGGCATGCACGCCCTGATCATCTACGACGACCTGTCTAAGCAGGCGGTCGCCTATCGTCAGATGAGCTTGCTCCTGCGCCGTCCGCCGGGCCGCGAAGCCTATCCGGGCGACGTGTTCTACCTGCATAGCCGCCTGCTGGAGCGCGCGGCGAAGCTGAACGAGGACAACGGCTCGGGCTCGCTGACCGCCCTGCCGCTGATCGAGACCCAGGCCAACGACGTGTCGGCCTACATCCCGACCAACGTGATCTCGATCACCGACGGCCAGATCTTCCTGGAGACCGACCTGTTCTACCAGGGCATCCGCCCGGCGGTGAACGTCGGCATCTCGGTGTCGCGCGTGGGCTCCTCGGCTCAGATCAAGGCGATGAAGCAGGTGGCGGGCCCCATCAAGGGCGAGCTGGCGCAGTATCGCGAGATGGCCGCCTTCGCCAAGTTCGGCTCCGACCTCGACGCCTCGACCCAGCGCCTGCTGGCCCGCGGCGAGCGCCTGACCGAGCTGCTGAAGCAGCCGCAGTACTCGCCGCTGGCGGTGGAGGAGCAGGTGGCGGTGATCTACGCCGGCACCCGCGGCTACCTCGACCGCATCCCGACCGCCCAGGTGGGCCGCTTCGAGCAGGAGCTGCTGTCGCTGCTGCGCGGCAAGCACGCCTCTTGGCTGGACGCGGTGCGCACCGGCAAGACCCTGACCCCGGAGCTGGAAGCCGAGCTGAAGACGGTCCTCGAGACCTTCACCTCGACCTTCGCCTGATCCGCGCCGCGTAAGAGGACGAGAGTAGAGCCGGATGGCCAGCCTCAAGGAGATGCGCAATCGGATCGGAAGCGTGAAAGCCACGCAGAAGATCACGAAAGCGATGCAGATGGTCGCCGCGGCCAAGCTGCGCCGGGCCCAGGACCAGGCGCTCGCCGCCCGGCCCTACGCCCAGCGCATGGCGGCGGTGATCGCCAACCTGGCCGCCGGCGTGTCCGGGCCCGAGGCCCCGCGCCTGCTGGTCGGCACGGGCGCGGACCAGCGTCACCTGATCGTCGTCGCCACGGCCGACAAGGGCCTGGCCGGCGGCTTCAGCGGCTCGGTGATCCGCGCGGCGCGCGAGCGGATCGCCACCCTGCTGTCGCAGGGCAAGGACGTCCGCATCATCGCGGTCGGCCGCAAGTCCCGCGACGGCCTGCGCCGGTTCTTCGGCGACCGCATCGTCGAGACCTTCGAGTTCGCCAACAAGCCGCCGTCGCTGAGCCAGGCCCAGCCGATCGCCGACGCGGTGCTGCGCGAGTTCAACGAGGGCCGCGCCGACGTCGTGACCCTGTTCTACAACCGCTTCCGCTCGGTGGTCAGCCAGGTGCCGACCGCGCGCCAGCTGATCCCGGCCGAGGTCGAGGCGGGCGGCGTCGCCGTCGACCTGGGCGGGGCGGCCTACGAATACGAGCCGTCCGAAGAGGCGATCCTGGAGGACCTGCTGCCGCGCAACGTCACGGTGCAGATCCTGTCGGCGATGCTGGAGAACACCGCCGGCTTCTACGCCTCGCAGATGAGCGCGATGGACAACGCCACCCGCAACGCCGGCGACATGATCGCCGCCCTCACCCTGCAGTACAACCGTTCGCGCCAGGCTCAGATCACCAAGGAGCTGATCGAGATCATCTCCGGCGCCGAAGCCCTCTGACGAAAGACCCAGAGCCATGACCATCCAGCAACCCATCACGGCCGCCAAGGGCCGTATCGCCCAGGTGATCGGCGCCGTCGTCGACGTCGAGTTCGAAGGCCACCTGCCCGCCATCCTGAGCGCGCTCGAGACCACCAACGTGGACCAGCGCACCGGCCAGACCTTCCGCCTGGTGCTCGAGGTCGCCCAGCACCTGGGCGAGAACACCGTGCGCACCATCGCCATGGACACCACCGAGGGTCTGACCCGCGGCCAGGACGTGCTCGACACCGGCGCGCCGATCACCGTGCCGGTCGGCCCGGCCACGCTCGGCCGCATCATGAACGTCGTCGGCGACCCGATCGACGAGGCCGGCCCGGTCTCCACCCAGTTCCGCAGCGCTATCCACCGCGACGCGCCCTCGTTCGAGGAGCAGTCGACCTCGGCCGAGATCCTGGTCACCGGCATCAAGGTGATCGACCTGCTGTGCCCCTACACCAAGGGCGGCAAGATCGGCCTGTTCGGCGGCGCCGGCGTGGGCAAGACCGTGACCATGCAGGAGCTGATCAACAACATCGCCAAGGCCTACGGCGGTTACTCCGTGCTGGCCGGCGTGGGCGAGCGGACCCGTGAAGGGAACGACCTGTACCACGAGATGATCGAGTCCAACGTCAACGTGGACCCGAAGAAGAACAACGGCTCCACCGAAGGCTCCAAGTGCACCCTGGTCTACGGCCAGATGAACGAGCCCCCCGGCGCCCGCGCCCGCGTGGCCCTGACCGGCCTGGCCCAGGCGGAGTACTTCCGCGACCAGGAGGGCAAGGACGTCCTGCTGTTCATCGACAACATCTTCCGCTTCACCCAGGCCGGTTCGGAAGTGTCGGCGCTGCTGGGCCGCATCCCCTCGGCCGTGGGCTATCAGCCGACGCTGGCCACCGAGATGGGCAACCTGCAGGAGCGGATCACCTCGACCAACAAGGGTTCGATCACCTCGGTCCAGGCCATCTACGTGCCCGCCGACGACCTGACCGACCCGGCGCCGGCCACCTCCTTCGCCCACCTGGACGCCACCACCGTGCTGTCGCGCGACATCGCCGCCCAGGGCATCTTCCCGGCCGTGGACCCGCTGGACTCCACCAGCCGGATCATGGACCCGCTGGTGATCGGCGACGAACACTACGCCGTGGCCCGCCGCGTTCAGGAGATCCTGCAGCAGTACCGCGCCCTGAAGGACATCATCGCCATCCTGGGCATGGACGAGCTGTCGGAAGAGGACAAGCTGACGGTCGCGCGCGCCCGCAAGCTGCAACGCTTCCTGTCGCAGCCGTTCCACGTCGCCGAGGCCTTCACCAACCAGCCCGGCAAGTTCGTGTCGCTGGAGGAGACCATCCGCTCGTTCCAGCGCATCTGCGACGGCGAGGGCGACAACCTGCCGGAAGCGGCTTTCTACATGGTCGGCGGCTTCGACGAGGCCGTGGCCAAGGCCGAGAAGCTCGCGGCCGAGGCTTAAGCTTCCACCGCTCATCCCCGCGGAAGCGGGGACGCAGGCTTGGGCCGTCCAGCGACGTGCGCTTGTAAAACCTGGGTCCCCGCTTCCGCGGGGATGAGCGGAGTTTCACTTTCCTGAGAGCGAGCCGATGGCCAAACTCCACTTCTCCCTGGTCGCGCCCGAGCGCGAGCTCTACGCCGGCGAGGTCGACCAGGTGGTCGCGCCGGGCGTCGAGGGTCAGTTCGGCGTGCTGGCTGGGCACGCCCCGTTCATGACCACCCTGGCCGAGGGCGAGGTCGTCGTCATGGACGGCTCCAACCGGCGCACCTTCAACATCCGCGGCGGCTTCGCCGACGTCACGCCGCAGGGCCTGACGATCCTGGCCGAGCACGCCGAGGAAGCGGACGCGGCCGCCTGAGCCGGCTGTCGACCGAGCGGCTGATCCTGCGGCGTCCGACCGAGGACGACGCGCCCTTCGTGCTGGAGCTGCTGAACGAGCCGGGGTGGCTGCGCCACATCGGCGACCGGGGCGTGCGCACGGTGGAGGCCGCGCGCGACTACGTCACGGGCCGCTTCCTGGCCATGTTCCGCGAGCACGGCTACGGCTCCTACGTCGTGACGCTGAAGCAGACGGCCGAGCCGATCGGCCTGTGCGGTCTGGTGCGCCGCGACGGGCTGGACGGCCCAGACCTCGGCTTCGCCTTCCTCGACCGCTTTCACGGTCGCGGCTACGCCCGCGAGGCCGCGATCGCGGTGCTGGACGAGGCGCGGCGGGTGCACGGGGTCACGCGCCTGCTGGCGATCGCCTCGCCCGCGAACGAGCGCTCGATCGCACTGCTGCAAAAGCTGGGGTTCCGGTCGGAGGGAACCGTGCGCCTGCCCGGCGAAGAGACGGACATCGGCTTCTTCGCCGTCGAACTGGATCAGACGGTCGCTTCGAAATAGGCGGTGCCGCTGCCCTCGCTATGGGCCAGCACGGTGATGCGGCAGGCCTTGCCGCCCTCCAGCTTCAGCTCGCCGCGACCGGCCTTGAACAGGGCGCGGGCGGTCTCGGGCGTGGTCTCCAGGCTGCCGCGCACGGCCGGCGCGCCCGCACGGGGCACGGCGGCGGCGGCGATGCGGTAGCCGACCTCTTCGGAATGGCCGGGGAACACCAGTTCGCCCGCCCCCGTCATGGACGGCGCGTTGGGATTGGCTCTACGCAAAAGACGACCCTCTCGACGGCGTACAGCAGTAACGCTCGACGCCGCCGAAGGATGCGTGAAGGTTCAGCGACGGCGCTTCTCCAGCAGCAGCCGGTCCAGCGACAGCGGCCCTGCGCCGTAGGCGAAGAACAGCAGGCCCACGAAGATAAGGACCGTCGGCGGGTACAGCGCGCGGAAATCCGCCCCCGTCGGCGCGATCAGGGCGTAGGCGACCAGGAAATTCACCGCCAGCAGCAGCCCCGCCCAGCGGGTCAGCAGGCCGCCGATCAGCAGCACGCCGATCAGGAACTGCGCCCAGACCGACAGCGGCGCGGCCAGTTCCGGATAGGGACACTTCAGGTTGGTCAGAAAGCCCACGAACTCGGTCATGCGCTCGGCGCTGACGATATTGTCCCACACGCCGTAGATCAGGAAGGCGCCCAGAAACAGCCGAAGGGCCAGGTTGGCGAAAGCCTGCAGCCGGTCGCCCCAGACCGGCGCCGCCAGAGCGGTCACGTTCATCGTTCCTCCCCCAAGAGGTTGAACCCCAACGATGGGGCGCATCGCGTAGCGCCGCCAATTAACTTTCGGACAGGTCGGGGACGATCGGCGTCAGGCCGGCCGCGGTCCCACGAGCGAGCCGTACAGGTCGGCGCGCCGGTCGCGGAAGAAGCCCCAGGCGGCGCGGTGGCGGTCGATGTAGTCGAGGTCGAAGGCCGCGGTCAGCACCCCCTCCTCCTCGCGCCCGAACGCCGCGACCAGGTCGCCCCGATGGTCGGCGATGAAGGACGAGCCGTAGAAGGTCTGGCCTACCTCGGTCAGGTCCTCGTGGCCGGTGCGGTTCGACCCCACCACCGGCACGACGTTGGACACCGCGTGGCCGACCATGGCGCGCCGCCAGGGCTCGGCGGTGTCCAGCTCCTTGTCGTGCGGCTCCGAGCCGATCGCGGTCGGGTACATCAGCACCTCGGCCCCCATCAGCATCATCGCCCGAGCGGTCTCGGGGTACCACTGGTCCCAGCAGATGCCGACGCCGACCTTGCCGTGGCGGGTGTTCCAGACCCGGAAACCCGTGTCGCCGGGTCGGAAGTAGTACTTCTCCTGATACCCCGGCCCGTCCGGGATGTGGCTCTTGCGATAGACGCCCAGCGGCGACCCGTCGGCGTCCAGCATCACCAGAGAATTGAAGTAGTGCGGCCCCTCCCGCTCGAAGATCGACACCGGAATCGCCACGCCCAGTTCCTGCGCCAGCGGGCTCATCGCCGTCACGCACGGGTGCTCGCGCCACGGATAGGCGGTGGCGAACCACCGCTCCTCCTGCGCCACGCAGAAGTACGGCCCCTGGAACAGCTCCGAGGGCAGGATCACCTGCGCGCCTTCGGCGGCGGCTTGGCGCACCAGATCGGCTGTCCTGGCGATGTTGGCCTGCATGTCCTCGCCGTAGGCGGTCTGCAGGGCGGCGACGGTGAGAGTCCGGGTCATTGCGGCGCGGGCTCCTGTTGGGTGATGCAGTGGAACGAGCCGCCGCCCGTCAGGATGTGCTTGGACGGCAAGGCGACTACCCTGCGCTCCGGGTAAACCGTTCTCAAGGCGTCGACCGCCACCGCCGCAGCCTGATTGTCGTACGTCGGCACGATCACCGCCTCGTTCGCGACCAGGAAGTTCATGTGCGAGCAGGGCAAGGGCTCGCCGTCCTCGTCCAGGATCAGGCCCGGCGAGGGCACGCGCACCACCTGTATCTCCGACCCGCGGGCGTCGGTCGCGCCCGACAGGGCCCGCGCCACGGCGTCATAGGCCGCCGCGTTGGGATCGTTCGCGCCCCATGGCGAGGGGCAGGCGACCACGCCCGGCGCGACGAAGCGGGCCAGGTTGTCGACGTGGCCGTCGGTGTGGTCGTTCAGCAGGCCCTCGTCCAGCCAGATCACCCTGCGCGCGCCCAACGACGCAGCCAGCGCCCGCTCCACGTCGGCCTCGGTCCAGCCGGGGTTGCGGTTGGGGTTCAGCAGGCATTGACGGGTGGTCAGCACCGTGCCGAAGCCGTCATGGTCGATCGCCCCGCCTTCCAGGATGAAGTCGTGGCGCTCCAGCGGCGCGCCGGACGCGGCGGCGATCTGCTCGGCGACGGTGTCGTCGTGCTCCAGCTCGTACTTGCCGCCCCAGCCGTTGAACCGGAAGCCGGCCGCGACCGCGCGCGCGTCGTCCTGCAGGAAGATCGGCCCGGTGTCGCGCAGCCAGATGTCGCCGAACTTGCCGAGCACGATCTCCACGCCGGCGACGTCGCCCAGCCGCGCCTCGGCCGCGGCGCGCGCTTGTTCGCCGTCCACCAGCAGGCGGACGCGTTCGGCGCCCGGACCGGCCAGGGCGCGCGCCAGAGCGGCGACCTCGTCCTGGGCGGGCTCCAGGTCCTGCTCCCACAGCTCGCCGTGGCTGGGGAAGCCCAGCCACATGGCCTGGTGCGGCGCCCACTCGGGCGGAACCACGCGGTTCATTTCAGCTCGAACCCTTTTCAGACAAGGGCGCGCAGATAGGCGGCGCGATCCCCCCGGTCAATAGAACCGCGCAATTGCGTGGTGCGCGCCCTCGCACAAATTAGGGGCATGCGGCGCCTCAAAGAGGCTCGGCAGAACCATCGGCCTTCCTTCTCCCCTTGCGGGTGAAGGTGGCCCCGGAGGGGCCGGATGAGGGGTCGCGCGACTGATCGGGGTTGTCGACAGACGCGCTGGACGGTCGGGCAACGCGGTGCGACCCCTCATCCGACCTGCTTCGCAGGCCACCTTCTCCCGCAAGGGGAGAAGGCAAAATGTGCACCAGCCAGGCTGACGACCCGTGATCTAAAGCGACGTCACGCCTCCTGCGCCCCAGCCTTGCCGTGCTCGACCGCCCAGCGCTTCAGCGACGAGAAGGCCGGCGTCTTGGTCGCCACGGAGTCCACCACGCGGAAGTCGACGTTCCAGCGGTCGCGCGTCACCTCCGCGGCCATCCAGCCGCGCTGGCGGTCGTCGAAGAACTTCACGTGCTCGTTCCGCCCTTCCTTCAGGATCTGGTTGAATCGGTCCCACGAGGTCGACTGCGAGGTGATCGAGGTGCCGACGAACTCGGTGGCCACGATCGGGCTGGCCGGGTCCAGGGCCTGGGCACGCACGTCCACGGTCCAGAAGGCGTGCATGTCGCCGCCCAGGATCACCGTGTCGGCGGTCTTGCGCCGGGCGATGCGGTCCAGCATCCGCTGGCGGGTGACCGGATAGCCGCTCCAGCCGTCGTTGAACGAGCCGGGCGTCCCCGCCGGGGTTTTCTGGTCCAGGTGCGAGAACAGGGTGGCCTGGCCCAGCACCTGCCATCGCGAATTCCCCCGGCCGAAGGTCTGGCCGAACCAGTAGTCCTGATCCTCGCCGAGCGCTGTGCGCTTGGGATCGGTCAGCTCGGGACAGTCGACCACGCCCGAGCGCCAGCGTTCGGCGGTGATGCAGGCGCGCGGCGAGCGGTACTGGCGGTAGTCGACCATCAGCAGCTGGGCCAGGTCGCCGTACAGCAGCTCCTGATAGATGCGCATCTCGCCCATCGACAGCAGCGACCGGCGCGACACCGGCAGGTGCTCGAACCAGGCCTGGTAGGCGCGGGCGCGACGTTCGGGGAACTCCGCGGCGTCCTCGATCTGCTGGGGCGTCAGTCCGGCATAGTCGTTCTCGACCTCGTGGTCGTCCCAGGTGAAGGCCCAGCTGGTGTGGGCGTGGGCCGCCTGCATGTCGGCGTCCAGCTTGTAGACGGCGTGATGCACCCGGTACTCGTCCAGGGTGCGCGGCTCCAAGGTCGGATGGCGGCGGAGCTGCGGCCCCCAGCTGGACTCGTAGATGTAGTCGCCCAGGTGCAGGATCAGGTCCGGGTTCCAGGCGACCATGTCCCGGTAGGGCGTGAACCAGCCCTGTTCGTAGTGCTGGCACGACGCGACGCCCAGCTTCAGTCGCTCGGTGCGGCTGGTCGGCGCGGGCAGGGTGACGCCGCGCCCGACGGGGCTGCGGACCCCGCCCGCCTCGAACCGGTACCAGTAGGGCCGGCCCGGCTCCAGGCCGTAGAGATCGACGTGGACCGAGTGGGCGCGCTCGGGATGGGCCACCGCCAGCTCGTCGCGGACCACGCGCTTGAACCCTGCGTCCTCGGCCACCTGGTAGCGCACCTCGATCGGCTCGCTCCCCGCCCCGCCGTCCGGCTCCATCGGGTTCGGCGCCAGGCGGGTCCAGATCGTGAGACCGTCCTGGGACGGATCGCCGGAGGCTACGCCCAGCTTGAACGGATTGCGGACGAAGCGCGCAGGCGCGGCGGCCCGGGTTCCGCGCGCGTTCAGGAAGGCGGCCGCGCCGGCGGCGAGCGCGAAGGCGGAACGGCGGGTCAGGGTCATGGGCGGCAAACTCCGGACAGGCGCAGCTTCATAGCAAACAAAAGGGCGGCCCGTCTCCGGACCGCCCTCTCGGTTACGCTCGGTCGTGACGCTTAGAACTTGAAGCGCACGCCCCATTTGATCTGCCACAGCGACTGCGTGTTGAACGCCGACGGGGCCCGGTTGGTGAAGCTGGTGTAGTTGTACTGGCACGCGCCGGCGCCGCCGGTGCAGCCCGGGGTCACCCCGGCCACCACGTTGTTGGAGAAGTACGGGAAGCCGATCTGCTGCACGACGCCCCATTCCTCGTTTAGCAGGTTCCCGAGGTTCTCGATGTCCATATACAGCTCGGCTTTGGCGCCCGACGGGAAGAAGGCCGGGATTTCCTGAGCGATGCGCATATCGACGATGTTGACGTCGGGCGAGCGGAACGCGTTCCGCGGCGCCGCGCCGCCGGCGTATTGGATCAGGCCGCGTTCCTTCAGGAAGGTGTTGAAGTCCGCGACGTTGAAGGAACCGCCGTAGGTCACGTTCGGATCGCTGGTCGCGGTGACGTTGCCCGAAGAGTCGGTCATCGGCACGTAGAGCAGCGAGCGGTCGCGCTGGGCGAACACCCCGTTCTCGCCGAACGGCGCGCCGGCGGCGACGCTGTTCGAACCGGTGTAGTCGAAGGTGTAGCTGTAGGGCAGGCCGGCGCGGCGCTGGGCGAACAGGCGGATGCTGGTCCGGTTGTCGCCGAAGAACTTGCGCTGGTAGCCGACCGTCAGCTTGGTGGCGAAGGCCAGCTCGTAGTTGGAGGTCGCCACGTCCGGATCGTTCGGATCGAACACCGCCACCTGGCCGTAGTTAGAGGCCGCCACCGAGCTGGTGCCCGGGTTCACGTCCTCGGAGTCCACGGTGGTGTAGGACAGGTCGAAGTCCAGGCCTTCCGCCCAGCCCTCGCGCCATTCCTTCGAGATCGCGAACGCCCACTGCTCGGCGCCGCCCTCGTTGGTGTTGGTCAACACCAGATCGTAGCGGTTGGCGCGCGGGCCGTAGATCGGACGACCGTCGGGCGTGGCGCCGATGATGTTGTTTTCCGCCAGCAGTTCCTGCCAGAGCAGGCCCTTCTCGACGTCCGACTTCACGTACTCGGCGCGGACGCGCCAGTTGTCGCCGTAACGGCCGAAGTCGAAGTCCTTCTGGACGCCGATGGAGGCCTTCCAGATTTGCGCCGGCTCGAAATCCGGATCCAGGGCGTTGATGACCCCGGTGCCGGCGTTGGCGCTGGCGGTGTTGGCCGCCTGGGCGCCGGCGCCCACCTGGAACCCGTTGACGTTGTTCATGGAGTCGGCCGGGCAGACCGGGTTGCCGCCGGTGCCCGTGCGGTTGCAGTTGTAGGTGCCCAGCAGGTTGCCGGTGTTGGTGTAGTTGTTCGAGAGCCAGACGTTGGGCGTGCCGCCGACGAACAGGCCGATGCCGCCGTAGACGCTGATGTCGGCCGCCGGCGTCCAGTTGAAGCCGAAGCGCGGCTGCAGGACGCTCATACCGTCCAAGTTTTCGTTGTTCTTGAAGCCGTAGGCGGCCTCGAACGCCGGGTTCTCTTTCGGGCGGTCGCCCGAGGTCCACCAGTCGTAACGCAGGCCGAAGCGCAGCGTCAGGTCCGGCGTGGCGTCGAACTGGTCCTGAACGTACAGGGTGTTGGTGGTGTAGCCGAACGAGGCGCCGCCGTCGTTCTTGTTGTTGCTGGCGGCGTTCGCGTAGGTCAGCGAGTAGGCGTTGCGGTTCTGCAGGTCGGTGAGGGTGTTGAAGACGTACGCGCCGTTCGCGTTCTGCACGAACGCGTTGAAGATCTCGAGCTTCTCACGCTCGTAGCCGGCAGTGAGCCGGTGAGCGCCCGCCGTGTAGTCCGCCTTGATCCGCAGCTGGTCGACGTCGTTGGTCAGGACGTTGGCGTGGCGCGAGATGTCCGGGCCCAGGAAGATGCTGGGGCACGGCGAAGCCGCGGTGCAGACCGGGGCGCCGGCGCCGGTGAAGGCGGTGCCCGGCAGGTACACGCGGAACTGGGCGAAGTCGCTGCCGGCCAGCGGCAGGGACTCGTTCACCACTTCCTTGCGCGACACCGACAGCTCGGTCGAGAAGTTCGGCGTCCAGTCGGAGTAGAGCTGAGCCTTGTAGACCGTGAGTTCGGTGGCCAGCTCGTACCACTTCGACAGCAGGCCCAGGCTGGGTTGCGTCGTGCTGGTCGAGTTGCCGGTCTCGTTCAGTACCGACCCCTTGGTGTTCTGGTAGGAGAACACCGCGCGGTGATCGTCGCTGATGTTCCAGTCCACCTTGCCGAACATCTTCTCGTCGGTGGTGAGCAGCTCGCCCGCCTGCCAGTCCAGCGGGTCGTAGCCGTAGACCGACTGCACGATCGACCGCACCTGGTCGACGTTCGCCTGGGTGACGCCCGGGATCTGGTTGGCCGCGCCCGAGCCCGTGGGCCCGTTCAGCGCCGGCTCGGTGGCCTCGAACTTCTCGTAGTTCAGCAGGAAGAACAGGCGATCCTGCAGGATCGGGCCGCTGAGGGTCGCGCCCCATCCCTTTTCCTCGAACACCGTGGTCACCTTGCGCTGGGTCTTTTCGCCGGTGAACGGGTTGGTGAAGGTGAAGCTGTCGCCGCGGTACTTGTTGTCGGTGAACTCGTAGAAGAGCTCGCCGTGGAAGTCGTTGCCGCCCGACTTGGTGACGACGTTGACGGTGCCCCCCTGGAAGTTGCCGTACTGCACGTCGTACGGGGCGATTTCCACGCTCAGCGCCTCGACGGCGCTGATCGAGATCGGCGAGCGCTGGGTCGGGTAGCCGTTGGCCTGCAGGCCGAAGTCGTCGGTCTGCTTGACGCCGTCGACGGTGATGGAGTTGGAGCGGTTGCTCTGACCGCCGATCACGAGGGCGTCGTTGTTGGTCTGGTCCAGAACGACGAACGGCGACTTGCGGGCGAAGTCCTTCAGGTCGCGGCTGATCGAGGGCAGGGTCTCGATGTCCTCGGCGTTGATCCGCGTGCGCGGGCTGGTCAGCAGACCGCCGCGGCTGGCGCCGGTGACGACAATTTCGGCCGAGTTGTTGGCCGAGAACAGCATCACGTCCACCTGGGCGGGATCACCCACGCCGATCGCGGCGAGTTGCACCTGCTCGTCGCCGAAGCCGCCGGCGCTGACCGAGATGGTGTACGGGCCGCCGACGCGCAGATTGCGCGTGGTGAACAGGCCGTCCTGGCTAGTCACGGTCGTGGACGTGGTGCCGGTCGGCTCGTGACGGACGGTGACGGTCGCGCCGGCGACCGGCGCGCCGGCCTCGTCGGTGACCTGACCCCGGATGCCGCCGGTGATTTCCTGCGCGAAGGCCGCGGAAGCGGCCGCCAGGGCGAGCACGGAGGCCGCGGCCCCGTAGGCGAGCTTTCTGGTGAACATCTCAGAGTATCCCCATCCCGAAGAGACGCGACGTCGCGAACCGCGAAGGCGCGGGTGTGCGTCGGCTCCTATGGGCCGTTTAGAAACCCTCCGTGACGGGTTTGTGAAGGTTCGGTAACTGCGACCAAACGGCGCCCCGACCGTGGCGCTCGGGCTACATCAGCGCGAACAGCAGACTCTTCAGGTAGCCGCTCTCAGGCAGGTGCGGGTGTTCCGGATGATCACGATCGGCTTGGCCGCGTGCGACGATCTTCCCGCGGCGTCCCGCCTCGTGCACGCCACGAGCCGTTTCCGCCTGGAAAGAGGCGGCGTCCACCGCGTGCGAACACGAAGCGATGAACAGCAGGCCGCCCGGCTTGGCCGCCCGCGCCGCCAGCCGGGCCAGCTTGCGATAGCCTTTCAGCGCCTGCGGCAGGTCCTTGCGCGACTTTGCGAAGGCCGGAGGATCCGCGATCACCAGGTCGAACGAGGCGGGCTCGGCCGCCTCCAGCACCTGGAACACGTCCGCGCGCTCGAAGGCGATTCGTCCGTCCACGCCGTTCTTCACCGCCGCCCGCGCGGCCAGCTCCAGCGCCCGCTCGGAGCGGTCGACGCTGATCACCCGCTCGGCTCCGCCCAGCGCCGCCTGCACCGCGAAGGCGCCGGCGTAGCCGTACAAGTCCAGCACCGCCCCGCCCTTCGCCGCTTCCCGAATCAGCCGCCGATTCGCCCGGTGGTCGTAGAACCAGCCGGTCTTCTGCCCCTCGCGCGGGTCGGCGTAGTAGACGGCCCCGTTCTCGCGCACCTCGATGGGCCCGTCGCATTCGCCGGCCAGCACCCGAACCTCCGGCTCCAGCCCCTCCAGCGCCCGGGCGCCGGTGTCGTTGCGGGCGATGACGGTGGTGATCTCCGGCGCGAGCGCCGTGAT
>Ga0196974_1000215_pt1 | contig 13559 bp, 14 predicted proteins | sample S1_1013CmetaG_FD_155477 | JGI IMG/M metagenome (GOLD analysis project Ga0196974, IMG submission 155477) | Soil microbial communities from Anza Borrego desert, Southern California, United States - S1_10-13C | ecosystem: Environmental > Terrestrial > Soil > Desert | place: USA: California...
GGCGCACGCCGCCGTCCGGCTCCATCAGCCACAGGTGCGGCACCGCCGAGCCCGGGCCCATCGGACCGGCCGGGGCCACCCACAGGGCGCCGGACTTGGGGTCGTAGGCGATCATCACCGCGGTCACCCCGCCGTCGGCGGCCAGGGTCGCCACCATCGGGGCCGCTGGCTGGGCGGCCTGTACGGGGGCGGGCGGGGGCCGGGTCCCCACGAACACCGCCAAGGCCAGCGACGCCGCCGCCAGTCCCGACGCCCCCACGGCCCACGCGCGCCAGAACCGCACCCGCCGCTCGTCGTCGTTGGCGGCGCGAGGCGCGTAGGAAGAGGGCGCGACGGTCGCGGTCGCCGCTTCGACGCGGGCCCACATCTCCGGCGAGGGCTCGACCGGCGCCGTGTCCTCGGCCAGCGGCCCCAGCCGCGCCTCCCAGTACGCGACCTCGTCGGCGAACGCGGGATCGGCGGCCAGGCGCGCCTGCGCCTCCGCCCGCGCGGACGCGTCCAGCACGCCCAGCACGTACTCGGCGGCGAGCATGTCGGTATGTTCGGCCGCGTCGCTCATGAGTCCAGACAGCCCCGCAGACGGATCAGGCCCCGGCGGATCCAGCTCTTCATGGTGCCGACCGGCACGTCCTCCGCCTCGGCCAGGCTCTCATAAGTCCGACCCTCGAAAAAGGCGGTGCGGATCACCGCCGCGTGGCGGGGCTCCAGTTCCTCGAGACAGCGGGTCAGGCGGCCGTACTCGGCCGAGCGCGCCAGGGTCTCTTCCGCGCCGGGCGCGGGATCGGCGACCTCCTCGGCCTCGTCCAGAGGCGCGGCGCGCGCGGGCCGGCCGCCGGAGCGCAGGCGGTCGATCGCCCGGTTGCGCGTCACCGCCGCCATCCAGGTCACGGGACTGGCCTTGGCCGGATCATAGCGCCCGGCGTTCCTCCAGATGGTGGTGAAAGCGTCCTGCAAGGCGTCCTCGGCCGTATGGCGTTCGACGCAGGTACGGAGGCAGATTCCATAAAGTTTCGCCGAGGTCGCCTGGTAGAGGCGACGGAACGCCGCACGGTCGCCCTTGGCCGTCGCCAGCAGGTCGCGCGTCAGCGCCTCGCGCGCGGCGTCCTGCATTCGGGCGGTTTCGGCCTCGGCGAGCATGGTTCGGCGAAGTGGACCTAGGGGGCCATGCGCGTCAAGCGCGCTCAGCCGATCCGCCCGTAACGCCGCTCGCCCAGTTTGGGCGGTCGGGCCTGCTCCGCGCCCTTTTGCGGCCATGGTCGGGCGACTACCTGAGCCCCTCCGCCGGCTCCCTCCTCCCCGGCGGAAACCCATCGCCGGTCAAGGGAAGCGCAGCCCCGATCGGCGACAGACCTGGGCGTTTCCTCCCCCACCTAGGCGCCCGGGTCGGGGCGGTCCTTAACGGGCCGCCCCTCTCGGGGGAGGGGGCTCAGAGGTAGCTCAGCCACCAGTCGCGGCGGGTCCGCTTGACCTCGCCGAACCACCGGCAGAGCGGGATCATCATCAGCAGCACCAGCGCCCACACGCCGTAGACCACGGGCAGGCCGAAGCCCCAGCCCTTCAGCACGTCCGGCTGGATGAAGATGGTGATCAACCCCCAGACCGGATAACCCATGGCCGAGCTGACTGCCTGGGCGATCGCATGGGCGATCAGGATGTGCAGGGCGTAGGCGAACAGCGGAACCCGCCCGAAGGTCAGGAAGAACTCCGCGACCGGGCCCTTCAGCCGGTCGAACAACGGGACCAGCAGGAACATCGGCCCCAGCGTGGCCAGCACGTACTGCAGCGACGGCGGGTACTTCTGCACGTTCAGGAAGGCGCCCGCGGTCTTCCACGCCTCGTCCTGCGCCGCCCAGGGCCAGGGGTTGCCGTAGAGGTTGCCGAGCCTCAGCAGCACGAAGGCGCCGATCATCGCCGCGCCCAGCAGCAGGAAGGTCCGCGCCCGGGCGCCCGGCTCCAGCAGGAACAGCCGCCCCAGGCCGAAGCCCAGGCACATCACGCCGATCCAGGGGACCAGCGGGTAGGCGGCGAACACCGGCACCGGGCCGACGAACACCATCCCGCTCTCATGCAGGAGGGTCCAGACCGGCGCGGCGGCTCCGAGCTGATCCGGGGTGACGGGGTCGAAGGCGTTGTGGCCGGCGACGATCAGCACGCCGATCCCCAGCACCGCCATGGGCGGCAGGAACACCAGCAGGCTGAGCGCCGCCATCGACACGCCGATGGCCCAGATCACCTGCAGGCCGGGGGGCGCGAGCTGGAAGTTCCAGAGCAGGTTCAGCAGGGTGAGCTCAAGCACGATCAGCCACAGGCCGCGCGTCAGCAGGAAGCCCGACAGCTCCGCGCGGGTCTTGCCCCGGTCGAGCTGGAGGAAGGCGGAAGTCCCGGCCAGGAAGACGAAGGTCGGGGCGCAGAAGTGGGTGACCCAGCGAGTGGTGTAGAGCCACGGGTCGCTGACCGCCACGTCCAGCGGATCGGCGGTGAAGGCGGTGGCGTGGAAGAAGTCGCGGACGTGGTCCAGGACCATCAGCACGATCACCAGGCCGCGCAGGATGTCGATGGATTGCAGCCGCGCGCCCGCCGCGGCCCTGATTCCGGCGGCGCCCGCCGCCGCGGCCGGCGCGCCCAACACAGCTTCGCTCATGAGACCGTCCTCCCCAGGCTGGTCTGGCGCACTCTACGCCCGTCACGGGGGAAGCGGAAAGAGACGCCCGGCGCCGGGGAGGAGGCGCCGGGCGTCGGCTCCCGGTCAGGCCAGCTTGCGGCCGATCAGGAGCGACCAGATCTTCAGCGAGGCGCCGTCGTAGAAGCCGGCTTCCGCCTCGAAGGTTCTGGGGTTGCGGTAGGTGCCGAACAGCATGTCGAACAGCGGCAGGTCCGAGTAGTTGTACCGGTGCACCCCGCGCTCATGGTGGGCGGCGTGCATCTCGGGCCGGGCGATGAACCAGCCCAGCCAGTACGGCGTCTTGATGTTGGCGTGGGTGAACATCGACAGGAAGGTCGCCAGCAGGCTGACCGCCATCGCCGCCTCGGGCTGCACGCCGAACCCGCCGACAAGGCACAGGCTGCCGAGCAGCGTCCAGCCGACCATGTCCAGCGGGTGGAACCAGAAGGCGCCCCAGACGTCGATGCGCTCGGCGCTGTGGTGGGTCTGGTGCAGGTGCCGCCAGAGGAAGTCGCTGCCGTGCAGGCTGCGGTGCCAGAAGTAGATGCCGAACTCCAGCACCAGGAAGCCGCCGAGGATCTGGGCCCAGAGCGGCAGGACCGAGGCGTCGAACAGGCGGTGCTCGGCCAGCCAGGCGTCCCACAGCAGCGGGGCGGTGAAGGCGATCGAGAAGTAAAGCGCCATGGCCAGGACGCCGCGCGCCCTCCACCACGGAGACTTAGAGAAGGACCGGGCGGGGGCGAGCAGGTCCAGTAGCGCGAACGCGGCGAACAAAGCCGCGACAACTCCCAACAGAATGAACAACACGGCGACCTCTCCTCTCAAGGTGATCGTCTGGCGACGGGTCGATTTCGGAAGGCCGCTCTGATAGGTTTCGGGGGCGGGCGCCGATAGCCGTCGCACGGTCCAGTGCGCGCCCGCGCGTGATTAGCTTAAGCGTATCAGCAGCTTGGACGGTTCGGCCGGGCGGGGCGGGGCCCCGCCGACGGGTCGGCGCCGGGGAAAACCGTACCGATGGTCCAGTCCGCCGTGCACGAAAAGCCGCTCACCAAGGGCGAGCAGACCCGCGAACGCATTCTCGACGTCGCGGAAAGCGCGATTCTGCTGAAGGGATTCGCCGCCACTTCGATCGACGAGGTGATCTTCGAGGCGGGGATCACCAAGAGCGGCTTCTTCTATCACTTCCGCGACAAGAACGACCTGGCGCGGGCGTTGATCGAGCGGTTCATCCAGCGCGACAACGCCATCCAGGACGACATCTTCGGCCGGGCGGCGGAGCTCAGCGAGGATCCGCTGCACGCCTATCTGATCGGGCTGAAGCTGCTGGCCGAGACCATGGCGGACCTGCCGGCCGGACACCCAGGCTGCCTGGTGGTGACCTTCGTCTATCACGACACCCAGTTCGACGCGCAGGTCCGCGCCCTGGCGCGGCAGGTGCAGCTGGACTGGCGCGCCCGGTTCCTGGCGCATCTGGAGAGGATCGCCGAGCGCTATCCGCCGAAGGTGGAAGTGGCGCTGGAAACCTTGGCCGACATGGCGACGGTGGTGGTGGACGGCGGCATAGTGCTGTCGAAAGGCCAGAAGACGCCGCAACTGCTGGCCGACCAGGTCATGGCCTATCGCTCGTTCGTGCGGACCGTGTTCCTGGGCGCCTGATCCCGCTCAGCCCAGCTCGGACCTGAGCCGCGCCTCCAGCGCCGCCTCGTCCTTCAGCTCGCACTCCCAGACCACGACCGGACGCCAGCCGAGGTCCCGCAGCGCCGATTCGGCCCGGGCGTCCCGCTCGCGGTTGCGCGCGAGCTTGGCGCTCCAGTAGGCGGCGTTGGCCTTGGGCGCGCGGGCGCCGCGGGGACAGTCGTGGCCGTGCCAGAAGCAGCCGTGAACGAACACGGCCGCCTTGCGGCCCGGCATGGCGACGTCGGGCGAGCCCGGCAGGTCGCGGCGATGCAGCCGGTAGCGACAGCCCATCCGGGTGAGGAGCTTGCGCACCCGCAGCTCCGCCCCTGTGTTCTTCTGCTTCACGCGCCCCATCACCTCGGAGCGCTTCTGCGGGGTGAAGACGTCGGTCACCCGAGATCCTCCACCGGAGCGAAGCGAACGGGGGAGGGGGACCGCCCACGGGTTCGGCCGCAGGCCGACCCGAGGACAGGCTCCGAGGTGGAGGGGGCGTCCGCTCCCGCCTTCATCTCAAGACTCAGCGCATTCGCTTGAGAGCGACGGGAGGAACACGCCCCCTCCACCACGCTTGCGCGTGGTCCCCCTCCCCCGCAGCGCTTCGCTTGCGAGGGAGGATCAGAGCTGCCCCAGCATGTGTTCGGCGGAGGAGACGCGGAATTCGCCCGCCTGCTCGACGTTCAGCTGCTTCACCACGCCGTCGTCGACCAGCATCGAATAGCGCTGCGAGCGCAGGCCCATGCCGTACTTCGAGCCGTCCATCTCCAGGCCCACGGCCTTGGTGAAGTCGCCGTTGCCGTCGGCCAGCATGACGATCTCGTCGCCGACGCCCTGGTTCTCGCCCCAGGCGCCCATGACGAAGGCGTCGTTGACCGAAAGGCAGGCCAGGGTATCGACGCCCTTGGCGCGGAACGACTCGGCCTGCTCCTTAAAGCCCGGCAGGTGGCGGGCCGAGCAGGTGGGGGTGAAGGCGCCGGGCAGGGCGAACAGGGCGACCTTCTTGCCCGCGAACAGCTGCTGGGAGCTGATCTGCTGGGGACCGTCGGGGCCGGGAACCATGAAGGTGGCGTCCGGCAGCTTGTCGCCGACTTGAACGGTCATGGGAGCTCTCCTGAAATTCGGGTGAGGCCTTAAGCCCCGGCGGACACCCCTCTAGGACCCCGGCGCGGTTCCGCCAAGCGACTCTTGCAAGCGGATGCGCGCCGGTCGATCATGTTCGACATGATCGACACCGACCCCGGACGGGCCGACTTCCTCAACGGACGCCTGCTGATCGCCATGCCGGGGATCAGCGATCCGCGGTTTCAGCACGCGGTGATCCTGGTGTGCATTCACTCGGCCGAGCACGCGATGGGCGTGCGGGTGAACACGCCGCTGGACGGCACGACGGTGGGCGGCATCCTGGGCAAGCTGGGCGTGGACGGCGCGCCGCGCGATCCGCACCAGCTGGTGCTGTCGGGCGGACCGGTCGAGCGCGAGCGGGGATTCGTGCTGCACTCCGACGATTTCGAGGTGGAGGGCTCGTCCATGCCGGTGGCCGAGGGCCTGGCGCTGACCGCCACGCGCGAGGTGCTGGAGACCCTGACCGAGCCCCACGTGCTGCCGCGCCGCGCGCTGCTGGTGCTGGGCTACGCCGGCTGGGGGCCGGGCCAGCTGGAGGCGGAGCTGCGCGACAACACCTGGCTCGCCTGCCCGGCGGACCTGGACCTGGTGTTCGACGAGGACCACGACGCCAAGTGGGCCCGCGCGCTGGCCAAGATGGGCGTCTCCGCCGGCGCCCTGTCCTCCCAGGCCGGAAGGGCCTGAGGACCGCTACTTCCGCAGCACGCGGCCGCTGACCACCGCCGCCTGGCCGAAGCGGGCGCGCAGGCGGTCGACCGCGGTTTCGGTATTCAGCGAGCGGGTCTCGCCGGTCTCGAACAGCTCCGCGCCGTCTTCCGCATCGACCAGCTCGGCCAGGCCGATGCCGATCAGGCGGAAGGCGCGGCCGTCGGCCTCGCGGCGCAGCAGGTCGCGGCCCTCGTCGAACAGGGTGCGGGCGGTGCGGGTGGGGACGGGCAGGGTGCGCCGGCGGGTGAGCAGGCGGAAGTCGGCGGTCTTCAGCTTCAGCACCACCACGCGGCCGGCGATCATCTCGCGACGGGCCTTGGCGGCGAGCTGGTCGCACAGCGGCCAGAGCTCGTCCTCGAGCGCGGAGAGCTCGCGCAGGTCCTCGTCGAAGGTGGTTTCCTTGCTCATGCCCTTGCGCTCGTCGGCGGGATCGACGGCGCGGGCGTCGCGGCCGTGGGCGAGCTGGTGCAGCTTCAGGCCCCACTCGCCGAACCGCCGCGCCAGGTCCTTCGGATCGGCGCGGGCGAGGTCGCCGACCGTGGACAAGCCGGCGTCGGCGAGGGAGCGCACGAACTGCGGACCCACCCCGGGCAGGATCGACACCGGTCGCGGGGCGAGGAACGCCTGCGCCTCGCCCGCGCCGATCACCGAGAAGCCGCGCGGCTTGTCGAGGTCGGACGCGATCTTGGCCAGGAATTTGTTGGCGGCCAGGCCGATGGAGACGGTCAAGCCGGTCTCCGCCTCGATCTCGCGCTGGGCGCGGACGAGTTGCAGCGCGGCGGGGCCGCCGTTCAGCCGCTCGGTGCCCGACAGGTCCACCCACGCCTCGTCCAGCGACAGCGGCTGAATCAGGGGCGTGAGGGCGGCCAGCTTGCCGAGGATCCGGCCGCTCTCGTGCTTGTACTTGGCGAAGTCGGGCTTGATCACCACCGCCTGGGGGCAGGCCTTCAGCGCCTTGAACATCGGCATGGCCGAGCGGACGCCGTACTGGCGCGCCAGGTAGCAGCAGGTGGCGACCACGCCGCGCTTGCCGCCGCCCACGATCACCGGCTTGTCTCGCAGTTCGGGCCGGTCGCGTTTCTCGACCGAGGCGTAGAAGGCGTCGCAGTCCATGTGGGCGATGGTCAGCCGGTCCAGTTCCGCGTGGCGGACCAGCCGCGGCGAGCCGCAGGCCGGACAACGCCGGGCGGCGGCGTCATCGCCGGTCCACAGGCAGTCGCGGCAGATCGCCTTCATTCCAGCGGCCACAGCCAGGCGGCGCCGCGCACGCCGGAAGAGTCTCCCCACTTGGCCGGCATGACCGGGGTGCCGAAGCTGTCGGAGAACACCCGCGCGCCGATGTTGTCGGTCAGCCTGTCGGTGATCTCGGGCACGTTGGACATGCCGCCGCCCAGCACGATCACGTCCGGATCGATCAGGTCGCAGACCACCGCCAGGCCGCGCGCCAGCCGGTCGACGTAGCGCGACAGGGCGTTCTCGGCCTCCAGCTCGCCCTTGCGTGCGCGCTCGACGATCTCCTCGGCCTTGAGCGTGCGGCCGCTGTCGCTCGCATAGTCGTTCTGGAAGCCGGTGCCGGAGATCCAGGTCTCCAGGCACCCCAGGCGGCCGCACCAGCAGGCGGGGCCGGGGAACTCCTCGTTGGCGGCCCAGGGGAGGGGGGTGTGGCCCCACTCGCCGCCGATGCGGTTGCGGCCGGAGATCAGCTGCTTGTCCACCACCACCCCGCCGCCGACCCCGGTGCCCAGGATGGCGGCGAACACCACCCGGTCCTGGGCGCCCGCGCCGTCGGTCGCTTCCGACAGGGCCAGGCAGTCGGCGTCGTTGGCCAGGCGCACGGGGCGCTGAAGCGTCGCCTCCAAGTGCTCCTGGAACGGTTTGCCGTTCAGCCAGGTGGAGTTGGCGTTGCGCAGCAGGCCGGTCACGGGCGAGACCGATCCCGGGTGGCCGATCCCGACCGTGCCCTTTTCCCCGACCACGTTCTCGACGTGCTCGACCAGCTTGCGCACCGCGATCAGGCTGGTGACGTAGTCGCCGGGGTTGGGGCCGCGCACGCGGGCGCGGAAGCGGCCGGTCTCGTCCACCGCCGCGGCCTCGATCTTGGTGCCGCCGAAGTCCACGCCGATCCGGATCACGCCGCTTCACCCGCCCTTAAGACCACCCGTGCATAGATGCACGGGAAGAGGCGCCTCAAGCCCCATGAAGACGCGGTTCGGGTGATGATGTCCAAGAAAGTCCTCATCGTCGAGGATAACGAGCTGAACATGAAGCTCTTTCATGATCTGCTCGACGCCCACGGCTACGAGACGCTGCAGACCCGCGAGGGGTTGCAGGCGCTGGCCCTGGCGCGCCAGCACCGGCCCGACCTGATCCTGATGGACATCCAGCTGCCCGAGATCTCGGGGTTGGAGGTCACCAAGTGGCTGAAGGAAGACGACGAGCTGAGCCACATCCCGGTGGTCGCCGTCACCGCCTTCGCCATGAAGGGCGACGAGGAGCGGATCCGCGAAGGCGGGTGCGAGGCGTACATCTCCAAACCGATCTCGGTGATGCACTTCCTCGACACGGTCCGCACCTACCTCGGGTGAGGGGGCGCCGATGACCGCGCGCATCCTGGTGGTGGACGACGTCGAGGCCAACGTCCGCCTGCTCGAGGCCAAGCTGACGGCCGAATACTACGACGTGATCAGCGCCCCCGACGGGCCGACCGCCCTGGCGATGGCCGCGGCCGAACAGCCGGACGTGGTGCTGCTGGACGTGATGATGCCGGGGCTGGACGGGTTCCAGGTCTGCCGGCGGCTCAAGGACGATCCGGCCACGCGGCACATCCCGGTGGTGCTGGTCACCGCGCTGGACGGTCGGCAGGACCGGCTGAGCGGGTTGGAGGCCGGCGCCGACGAGTTCCTGACCAAGCCGGTTGACGACCTGGTGCTGTTCGCGCGGGTGCGGTCGCTGACCCGGCTGAAGCTGGTGATCGACGAGCTGCGCCAGCGCGAGGCGTCCGGGCGGCGGCTCGGCGTGATCGAGAGCGCGGGCGGAAGGCTGGGCGCCGGCGGCGGACGGGTGCTGATCGTCGACGACCACGAACGCCAGGCCCAGCGCATGGCCGCGGAGCTGTCGGTGGAGCACCGGCCGGTGATCGAAACCGAGGCGGACAAGGCGCTGCTGGCCGCGCGCGGCCCGGTGGACCTGGTCATCGTCAACGCCTGCGCCAAGAGCTTCGACGGCCTGCGCCTGGCTGCGCACCTGCGCTCGGACGAGGCCACGCGCCACCTGCCGATCCTGGCGGTGGTCGACCCGGCCGACCGGGGGCGGCTGCTGAAAGGGCTGGAGATCGGGGTCAACGACATCCTGCCCCGGCCGGTGGACCCGCAGGAGCTGGGGGCGCGGGCGCGCACCCAGATCAAGCGCAAGCGCTACACCGACTTCCTGCGCAACAACCTCGATCACAGCCTGGAGCTGGCGGTCACCGATCCGCTGACCGGCCTGCACAACCGCCGCTACATGGCCGGCCAGCTGAACGCCTTGGTGCGGCGCGCGGCGCGGGGCGGCGAGCCGGTGGCGGCGCTGCTGCTCGACATCGACCACTTCAAGGGCGTCAACGACGCCTACGGCCACGACGTCGGCGACGAGGTGCTGCAGGAATTCGCCCTGCGGCTGGCCACCAACGTGCGCGCGATTGACCTGCCGTGCCGCTACGGCGGCGAGGAGTTCGCGGTGATCATGCCCGACACCCGGGTGGAGGACGCCTGGCGCATCACCGAGCGTATCCGCCTGCACGTCGCGGGCTCGCCGTTCCGGGTGAGGGACGGGCGCGACCTGCTGTCGGCCACCATCTCCATCGGCGTCGCCGTCAGTGAGGGCCCGGACGACACGCCCGAGGCCCTGCTGAAGCGCGCCGACTCGGCGCTGTACGAAGCCAAGGCCGCGGGCCGCAACCGGGTGATCGCCAAGGCGGCCTGAAACGCGAAACGCCCGGCGGTGAGGCCGGGCGTTCGCTCAGAAGATCGGCGGAAAGCCTGATCTTACTTGATCTTGCCTTCCTTGAACTCGACGTGCTTGCGCGCGATCGGATCGTACTTCTTCAGGACCATCTTCTCGGTCTTGGTGCGGGCGTTCTTCTTGGTGACGTAGAAGAAACCCGTGTCCGCCGTCGAGTTCAGGCGGATCTTGATGGACGCCGGTTTGGCCATGGGACGTGACTCCTCGACGGCCGAGGCCGTGGAAATTCGAAGGCGCGGAACATACTCACGGCGCGAGGGAAGTCAACGCCGCGAAGCCGTTTGTCGGCGCGACCATAAGGCCTTAGCGTCGCGCGATGAACAGGCTTTTGATCCTCGCCGCCGCCCTTGCGCTCGCCGCCTGCGCCAGCGCGCCCGCCGCCACCCCGACCGACGGCTTCTTCGCCCGGCTGCAGGCCTTGTGCGGCAAGAGCTTCGAGGGGCGGGTGGTCACCACCGACCCGGCCGACGCGAGCTTCGCGGGCAAGCCGCTGGTGATGACGGTCAAGGACTGCTCGCGTGACGAGGTGCGCATTCCCTTCCACGTGGGCGAGGACCGCTCGCGCACGTGGGTGGTGACGCGCACTGACGCAGGCCTGCGGCTGAAGCACGACCATCGGCACGAGGACGGCACGCCCGACGAGGTCACCCAGTACGGCGGCGACACCGCCGCTCCGGGCACGCAGAGCCGCCAGGAGTTTCCGGTCGACGCCTATTCCAAAGACCTCTTCGTGCGCACCAACCGCGCGGTGTCGGTCACAAACGTCTGGGCGATGGAGGTCGAGCCGGGCCGGATGTTCGCCTACGAACTGCGCCGCCCCAACCGGCATTTCCGGGTGGAATTCGACCTGTCGCAGCCGCGCTAGAGGCTGTCGATCCGGTGCTTTCCGTGCCGGAAGTAGACGTAGGGCACTGGACGGTCGCCGTCGGCCAGCCGCGCCGCGATCTCCTTGATCACGAAGCGGGTGATGGCGGGCAGGTCCAGGTCCTCGGCCTGGCTGCGCGGGATCCAGGCGATCTCGTCCAGTTCGCGGTCGCCGGTCGCGGGCTCCAGGCTGAGCAGCCGGTCGGCCTCGGCCATGAAGAAGCGGGCGTCGAACCGGCGGGCGCGGCCGGGCGGGGTCACGGCACGAGCGATAAAGGACAGGGCCGACAGGTCGGGCAGGGCGCCTGAGGCGACGAAAGCGCGCCATGGTCCCGGCGCGGCCTGCGGCCCGGCCGCGCGGGCCAGCAGCACGCCGGTCTCCTCGAACGCCTCGCGGATCGCGGTCAGGCCCAGCGCCCGGGCTCTGGCGGCGGGCGCGGTCTTCTCCAGCAGGGCGGCGACCTGGGGCCGCAACTCGGACGCGGCCGGCGCGCGGAAGTCGGCGCGGTCGATGCGGCCGCCGGGGAACACCCACTTGGACGCCATGAACACGTGGCCCGAGGCGCGCCGGCCCATCAGCAGGGCGGGCTCGGGTCCGTCGCGGCGCACCAGGATCAGGGTCGCGGCGTCCTTGGGGCGCATCCGCGCGCCGGTGTGCGGCGCGTCCTTGAGGTCCTGGGTCGGGTCGAAGGGAGAGGGGGCCGCCGGGCGGTTCACCGCCGCTTCCCCCTGCGCACGCCGGGAGGCGGGCCGCCGCGCTTGCGCACGCCAAGTCGCGGGCGCGGGGCGTTCGGGTCGGCGGCTTCGGCTTCGCTCAGCATCTCGAACAGCAGCCCGCCGGTGATTGGGGTCGCCTCGGTCAGGCGCACGGTCACCTCCGCGCCCAGCCTGTAGCGCTTGCCCGAGCGCTCGCCGACCAGGGCGTGGGCGCGGTCGTCGTGGCGGAAGTACTCGGTCCCCAGGCTCGACACCGGCACCAGGCCGTCGGCGCCGGTCTCGGTCAGCCGTACGAACAGGCCGAACCGGGTGACGCCGGTGATCCGCCCCTCGAACTCGGCGCCCTCGCGATCGGACAGGTAAGCCGCGACGTAGCGGTCGGTGGCGTCGCGCTCGGCGGCCATGGAGCGGCGCTCTGTCGAGGTGATGTGCTCGGCCGTCTCCCGCAGCTTGGCGACTTCCTCGTCCGACAGCCCGTCCTTGCCCAGACCCAGCGCCCGAATCAGCCCGCGGTGCACCACCAGGTCGGCGTAGCGGCGGATCGGCGAGGTGAAGTGGGCGTAGCGGTCCAAATTCAGGCCGAAGTGGCCGATGTTGTCGGGGGAATAGTGCGCTTGCATCTGGGTGCGCAGCACCACCTCGTTGACCACCTCCGCGTGCGGCCCCTCGCGCGTCTGGTCCAGCAGGCGGTTGAACCGCTTCGTGGTCGGCGCCTCGCCCTTGGCCCAGTTGACGCCGAGCGTCGACAGGAAGTCGGTGAGGTTGAAGATCTTCTCCTGGCTGGGCGTGTCGTGGACCCGGTAGATCAGCGGCGTGCGCTTCTGCTCCAGCGTCTCGGCGGCGCAGACGTTGGCCTGGATCATCATCTCCTCGATCAGCCGGTGAGCCTCGAGGCTGGCGCGGGGCGTGATGCCGGTGACCACCCCGTCCGGGCTGATCTCCACCCGCCGCTCCATGGTCTGGATCGCCAGCGGCGAGCGGACCTCGCGGCCCTTCAGCATGGTGCGATAGGCGTCCCACAGCGGCAGCAGAATCGGGTCCATCAGCGGGCCGGTGACGTCGTCCACCCGGCCGTCGATCGCCGCCTGCGCCTGCTCGTAGGACAGCTTGGCCTGCGAGCGCATCAGCCCGCGCACGAACCGGTGGCCGCGCTTCTTGCCGTCCTTGTCGAACACCATCCGCACCGCCAGGCAGGCGCGGTTCTCGCCCTGGCGCAGGCTGCACAGGTTGCTGGACAGGGCGTGGGGCAGCATCGGCTCCACCCGGTCGGGGAAGTAGGTGGAGTTGCCCTTCTCGCGCCCCTCGCGGTCCAGCGCCGATCCGATCCGCACGTAGGCGGCCACATCGGCGATGGCGACCCAGACGATCCAGCCGCCGGGGTTCTTCTCGTCGTCGTCGGGCTGGGCGTAGACCGCGTCGTCGTGATCGCGCGCGTCGGCCGGGTCGATGGTGACGAAGGGGACCTCGCGCAGGTCCTCGCGCCCTTTAAGCGTCGGCGGCTCGGCGGCCTTGGCCTCGGCTTCGGCCTGCTCGGAGAAGCCGGTGGGCACGCCGTGGGCGTGGATGGCGATGATGGAGAAGGCGCGCGGCTCGTCCTCGCGGCCGACCACCTCGACCACCCGGCCGGACTTCGGCCCGTAGCGGCGGTCGGCGCCGCCGACGGTGGCGACCACCAGGTCCCCGTCGCGCAGGTCGCCCGCCTGGTCGGCGCCGACCAGCAGGCTGTCCTTGGAACGGCGGTCGACCGGCTCGATCCGCGTCTCGCGCCGGCCCTTGCGCACCACGCCCAGCATGCGGTGAGCGCTCTGGCCGA
>Ga0196974_1000216_pt1 | contig 13538 bp, 29 predicted proteins | sample S1_1013CmetaG_FD_155477 | JGI IMG/M metagenome (GOLD analysis project Ga0196974, IMG submission 155477) | Soil microbial communities from Anza Borrego desert, Southern California, United States - S1_10-13C | ecosystem: Environmental > Terrestrial > Soil > Desert | place: USA: California...
GCCGCCGAAAGTAATTTACAAGGATAAAGGGTGGAGGAATCGCCGCTTTAAGTATTAAAAACGCGCCCCAAACCTAATTATAGGGGAGTATAACCCAACCATTATAAAATTATGTGTCAAACTGTCTCAAGCGCCAATAAAATAGAGAATCATGTGTTCTTTTCGGTGTACTTTTCACTCATGTTTGGAGCGACCATTATGGGGTTGTTACACACTGTTTCTCAGGAGAATCCAGCCCGCTTTTTCGTCCTGCTTTTCTTTTGTGTAATTAGCTGTGGATTAACTGTTTATAACACTATACGAGTGTTAAATCATGTGTCCCCCAACGAACCAGAAACAGAAGAGAATAATAGCGGTAGTAAGATAGAGGAAGTATAGATAGGGAAGGAAGAATAAGGAAGAGATAAGGTTGGAGAAGGTTGGAGAAGGTTGGTTAATTTGATTTGGGGTGACGTACCGCACTGCGCCCTTACTCTCCAAAATACGCAACACCAAAAATTGGGTAAAATTCCCCAATATTAACAACTCACATCATATGGCTACTATACGTCTCTTGAGACCAAACGTCTTTTTGAGGGCTATTAAACATTTGGAAGTTGTTGATGATGAGCAGGTTTACTACTATGGATGTTGTCGCGCCATAGCCAAGGCGTGTGACCACGCTTGGATTGTTGATGCGAAACACGAGCCTGAAATGAAACTTTTTTATAAGCATTTCGAACCAAAATATAAAGAAAAGGGAAATTGTAGGGGCGCTTATTGGTGGCGTTCGTGTGATACAACACCCCGAATTATAGCGCTCACCACCTGTTTTTTGCTCGCGAGAGTCGAAAATAGGCGGCGGATTGCCAAACGCCGATTGTAGTAAAAGTGGATACAGTATTGCAAAATGCACGTTTTTTTATAAAGCGCTTCAAAATAAATACTTATACAATTTCGTTTTTGTTGAAACCCCTAGTAAAACCTTATCGATTGTAGGAAATTTGGATACGTTTTTTTACAATTCAGAGCGCAAAATTACAATTTTTTTTAAATATGAACGCAAAAATACGACTCCGAATATACTCTGTAGTGACTGTGGTGCTATTGGCCGCTGTCATTTTTTTTGGATTGGGTGCAAAAGGAAATCAGCCCCTTGAGATTATACATATTTCGGCAGGTAGAATGACTGGACCAAATTTACATTTGGTGCGCTATGATGGGAGCGAATACATTGTTAATTCTGCTGGTGGCATTGTAAAGCACAAATAGAATTTTTTTAGAATATTTTTTTTTAAAATCGCGTCCCAAAATATACGCGTGCGCCCCGAGCGGGGTGGGGAAAATTCCCCAACTGGCGGCTAATCCAATCAGTTTTTGCGCTAAAAAGCAATCAGATTTTTCGCCTTTCGGAATAGGTATTACTCCCCATAAGAAATTCTCCGATAGGTACTTGACATTTCGATTTCATATGGTATGGTAGGGACATGATTTTATTCACCCCTGTTTCTGGGAATAAAAAGACGGGTCCAATTCCCGTATCCACCTCACCAAAAGAAACTTGCCCCAGCGCTTGCCCCCTAAAGAAATCGGGTTGTTATGCGGCCTCGGGCGCGCTGAATATCCACTGGATGAGACTGACCCAAAAGAAAACGGGCGAGGAATGGAATAGTTTTTTGTCGAAAATCAAATCACTTCGCGCCGGTCAGCTATGGCGTCACAATCAGGCGGGTGATTTGGCAGGTGACAATAACAAGATTGATAGAAAGAAATTGCGTGAGTTGACAGCCGCCAATAAGAATAAGCGCGCAATCTGCTACACTCACAAACCGGTATTGAATGGTCAAGCTTCTGCGTCAATTGTAAAGTCAAACCGCGAGGCTGTAAAAGAGGCGGTTAAAAACGGATTCGTTATTAATCTTTCGGCTAATAACCTGAACCATGCCGATAAATTATTGGAACTTGGTATAGCGCCAGTGGTCGCTATAGTTCCGACCGAACAGAAAACAAATTGCTTGACGCCTAATGGCAAACGGGTTGTCATTTGCCCAGCGTCAGTGCGCGAAAATGTAAATTGTTCTGTCTGCGGGCTTTGCGCCCGCGCGAACCGTGAATATGTAATTGGATTTCCGGCACATGGAACGGCTCATAGAGTAGTAAACGAAATAGCCAAACAATGCTAATACTAATCCTGATTATAATCGGTATACTATGCGGCATATTAATGAATAAAACAAACGACCCCAAACCTTAAAAACCAATCTTTTTTTCGACCCCAAAAATAGGTATAAGACCCTATTGACAAACCACAAACAAATGGACTAGCCTCGCGCGCATGAAAACTAATCGATTCCACCTCATGGTTTTTTGCGTGCTTGCATCTCTTGCGCTTTCTCAGCCGACCCCTCAGAAAAGCGAAGTGGATTTGTTCATCGAAGCTGCGACCAAACAATTAGAAATTTGGCGCAGCAGTAGTCAGCGCTTGTCGGATAATTTTGAATCTCAAGGGTATGTTTCCGAGGCAAAATACATGAGCGGCCATGCTGATGCGCACGAGAATGCAAAGCAGATTTTGCTTGACGTTCGCGCGGCAATGAAATCGACTGTGTTGCGTGAGCAAAATACTATCACTCAGTGAGTCGCCCACCAAACCCAAACCGTTCTTGTGTAGAGTCTTAATACATGGGAATGAATGGGAATTTGAGGCGAATAATATTTTGCATGTGATTGAGAAAATCCTGCATCGGGATAAATTTGAGAGCGCCGAAAATATCAGAATGGATATTGCTCTGAATTTCAATCATCTCGCCCCCGGAATGTGGCAGGAAAAATGGGATGCTAATTCAGTGCGTTTGGCGGCTTAAATTAAGGTATATACCCTATTGTATTCTGGCGCGACACATGTTATAACGTGGGTGTCATGAATAAACCGATTAAGAAAACATTCCTCGCTGTCTCCGCTGGCGAGTGGGCATCAAGCAAAGTGTCATTTGTCGAGGCGATGAACAAATTGCCGCGAGTGCCACGTAGTGATAAAACCCATCTGCTTTATCTCGTTCTGAACGACGATACAGCCGAGGTCGATAATAGCGGTTGTATTGTTCGTGATGCGGGGAGCGAGTTGGTGCAAGTGGCAAAGTTCAACTCGCGCCCAAAATTGTTTGAATTTATAACATGAACGATAAATTCAAGAATCGTGTTTATGTTCGGATGCGAGACATCCTATTGGGTAAGAATTATCAAATCATTCGGGTTGTTCAGGATAAGAATCCCAATGCCCCAGAAATCCAATTCGAATTTTGGGCGGGAGCAAAAGGCGTTATAATATTGCAGATTTGGGGTCCGATGGGTGGTGATGAGAAGACGGAAGTTGGGGTTGCCACCTACTGTAATTGGGGTACGTTGGGTTCCACGTTTGAAGATTTGGAAAAGGCAATTTGATTTTACGGGCGCGCTAGCTCAAGATAAACCCAACTCGAATCTTCGCGATTAAGTGCGCATACAAGCGATTTAGTAGAGAAGGGGCCGGATGTGGAAAATACAATTAGGTTTTGCCAAAGCCGAAAGTGAAACCACAGAACCGGAAACAGAGCAGTCGTTATATCGGGCCGAAAGCCCCCACCGTGGCTGGTGTGGTAACGAAAGGTTAGGGGTGAGAATCCCTTGCAGCCCACCAATTTTAAATGACACACTTAGAACGGGCAAATGAAATAGTTGAGGAGGCTATCCGCATACGGGATACTTACAGTGGGTGTCATTCATTACCATCTACCGTTTACGATATAATACAATTGCGAAAAGCGCTTATCAAGAAACCAGAAAGCGCAAAATCGATTCTGGATTGTATGGAATATGCGATAGCGCACATCCGCAAAACCGTGGGTATACTTAAAACCTAATCTTTTGGGCGGGTAGCTTAGTGGTTCAAAGCGAAGAACTCATAATTCTTGGACCGTGGGTTCGAATCCCACTCCGCCCACTATTTCTGAATCGGGATGATGTATTTCCATATGACAATTGGCGCATAATAGGATTACCTTTTGCAGTTCTAACTCTATCCTATCCCAAGAGGAATTGGATAGCTTGCGCGAGTCTAAATTAAACAGTTTATTTTGAGGTTCGGTATGATGAAAGTTTAAAACGGCATAATTTTTGTTATAACCACAAACGGAGCACTTTCCACCTAATCGAGTCACCACCTCTGCTTTTCTTTTGAACGCTCGAATCTTCTGTTTAGGATAACAATTGTTTTGCTGACTGGCTTTACATTTAGCGGAACAAAACTTAGTCTGTTTTCCTATTAAATCCTGATTGCACTTCACACACTTCATAATCTCATATTATGAAGGTGTTCATAACTTATGCAGTCTTTCTGCAATTAAAAATAGGTAATCCTCCCTATTGTATTGCGATGGCGCACCTGATATAGTAGCGGCATGAAAAAGGTCATCATCCAATACCTCGCTTTCGGTTCGGATAATCTATTTGTGTTTCCGCTAACCGAAGAGATGCAAAACAAATCAGATAAAGATATTCTCGAATTTGTTTTTCGTCAATGCAATCATGTTGACCGGACCGAATTCATTCGAGAAGAGAATCTTCGTTCCATGTCGGTAGGGGATATTGTTATCATCCTCGAAATGGGTGACGTGGATATGGTTTGGGGCGCTCCCGAGGTCAAAGCGGCGGCTTATCAATGTGCAATGATGGGTTGGAAAAAAATTTAACAGCCATGCCAAAATACATCGTCACATTCAAAGACCCGGATAAATCTGTTTATCACGGTGACGGACTATGCTCACCTCTCAATGAAAAGGAAATGAAACAAGCGGAGGCGACGTTGGAAAAATTTTTCGAATATGGCGAATACGTCAATATCGAAATCGATACGGATGAAAAGACGGCGACCGTTCTACCCGTAAATAAGGAATAGTCCCTATTGTATAGTGCGACTCGTTATGTTATAGTCGCGCCATGCCAAAAAACCTAGTTCGCAAAGTCAATCTGGTTTTCTTTCAGGATGACGCCAACGGTGAATGGGGCTTGACTCACAAGGAAACCTATAACGAACATAATTCGTTTAATGCCTTTTGGGATGGGGTTGGCATCTTCCACGATGTGTTTGAGCACGCCCACGAACATACCGATAAGTATTTCAGGGGTGATGCAGCCATGAATGTGGGCGGCGAAATGGCCGCGATGGGTGCAATGTGGTACTATTATAGCGTGTTGGGAATTCGTGAACGGATTATTAATCGGCAAATCAGGGATTACCTGAATGGAAGTGATGTAATCGGCACCACAATCAGTTTTGTTCAAGAGGCGATTGAAGATGGATATACGCAATTTGGCGACCGCCTAGTTTCCAGTGTTCCAAGGCAAGCGCCCGTTGACGACTGCGAATTGGAATGGGTGGTGGAAGAGTACACAAAAAGGGTTCGCGCTTTCCAACCCGGTAAACACGAAAAAGAAAGTTGTGAAATTGGATTGGAATATAAGCAGAGTTGCACCTTCCGCCGTATTGCAGACTTGCACCGCTATGGCTTTCGGATGGCGCAAAGGCTAGTACCGCATAACTGCAATAATCATCAGGTACTTAACAATTTCATTCGCTTTTGGAATACTTTTTGCAAGCGCAATCCTGCCGAAGAAAAGGCAAACCATTATAGAGGGATTGAATTTTCCATCTATCGGGATGGTGATGGCGATATCAGTTGGAAGGCTGAATTCCAGAAAGACCGTGGATATACTGATGACGAAATAGAAGATTTGATTATCCGCAGCGAGCGAATTGAGGAAATGTCCCTATTGTAATAGCGCCCGCATTCGAGTATACTCCTTTTTATGAGATTCATACTATCACGAGACCCGACTCGTTCCAATGCGCCCGTCCATAGTATTGGTGGTTTCAGGGTGGGAGGGGGAATCAGCCGCGCGTGGCTGACCCGTCAAGAAACAGACAAATTGCGCATGCGTGTTTCCATGTGGATTGACGCATATCGCACGGGGCATCCCGATGAAAAATTGGTTTTGGAAATGACACCCGACGAGGCTGAGAGTATGGCAAATCAGCTATTAAATGCGGCGAAACATACAAGGACAAGCGCCGAAAATCATAACAAACTTCATCCGGAGGATATAGTCACGTCATGAATGGTTATTTTAAAATTCGCATGTGTCGCAGTCTAGTTGCACAAGGACTGACGACTGGGGATAGCCGCGCCATCACTTTTTTCAAGGGTCGCACGTACCTTGCGCAAGATGCCATCAATCAACCAGATTGGAAAAAAACTGGCAAGATTTTCGCGTTCAAAACGGTGCGACGGGGCAACTTAAAAAGCAATCAGATTGAATTATTGCTAGTTGGTGGCGATTACGTAAAACTCTAATCGGGTGCATCAGAAATTGCTTGACGGGGGATGGGAAATTTCCCTACAGTGCACACCCTATGCCCCAGACCCTCTCTCGTGCCATCCGCAATAAAAATATTCTGAACTGGTGGAATAATGGTCTAAGTGCCGAACAGCGACTAACGATTATCCAAATCTATCGCACGGCATTTTCCTATAATAACTCCACTCCATGTCCATTAGCTGAAATCAATTGGGAAATGACGGACCGCACCAGTCTCAATTGGCTGGCGACCCGCTTTCCCAATTCAATCGAAATGTATAGGGCGGAGATAGAAAATACGTAATAGTACGTATTGCATTTCGAATGAGCTTTCTGATATAGTTCCAACCTCAACTTAAAACATCATGAATGCAACTGGTAAGAAAATGCGGAAACAGTCTGGAATGAATCGGCATCAGCTTAAGGGCCGCGCCGCTCGAAAGCGTGACGGCAAGGTGTATGTCGATTATGTCGGACTAAAGAAAGCCGCCTAAATTAATTTTTGTTCTTTCAAATTTTCGGTGTGGTTAATCGGGATGGAGCCGCAATCCCTTTGCCTGACGGCAATAATCAAACGGAAACGTTTGAAGTGGGACCAGAGCGAGATGGTGATAAACCATTTCGTTTTAGGCTGAGAAGTTCCAATTAGATGCTACCGGATATAAACGAAAAGTGAAATTGGGTTTTACGTCAAAGCGGGATTAGTTTCTAGAACTGACCGGGCTGGACGCAGCAAGGAATTAAGAAGTGAGACGAGAACCCCGTTCGATACGCAGGGTGTGACACTACCAAGCGGCGAACGTACTAAATTAAAAGTGAGGGCCGTGCGATTCGGCCCCTAGATTTTTTTAAAACATTTGTCGTTTTAACTCATAAATAATATGGCCGCAAATAAAAAGAGAATGAGTGTTAGCGTCCCGACAAAGAAGCGCAAGTATAATAGCAACTCACTTGCTTGGCAGTTTCGTCGTTTGGAATGGTCCATCAATAAGCTTATAGGTAATAGTCCCTATAAGAAAATACTCGACAATCCGAAACAATAATATAGGGTTGTAAGTGAAATAGGAACTTCAACTCAACCAGCATTATGTCTAAAACCAATAAGTCAGAGACCCCCGCCGAGCGTCTTGCTCGTTTGCAACGTGAAATGACAGAGACTCGCGCCGAAATCGAAAAGACCGAGCGCGAACATTATGAAACGATTGGAAAGAAAATCGACGAACTGCCGAAGATTTTCGGCGTTGACAATCTCGCGGGCGTGCGAGCTTTGATTGCCCAACGCGAAAAGGGCACGCTTGGCGCACTCGCTGCCGACAAGCGCCCGCGCACGGAGTTTTCTGAAGCGGAACGCAATGCCGCTATCGAGGCGGTTCGTAATGGCACCAAGCAGCGTTCACAAATCATCGCGGAACTTCGTTGCCATCCGCAGACATTGCACAATTGGCTGAAGAAAGCGGGCCTTGTCAACACTCGCACGGCAAAGCAGGAAGCACCTGCTGCGCCTGCCAATGTCACCACGATGCCCGAGGCAAACGCCCCGGCACCACTCGCGGCAGCAAGCTAAAAATTATTCGGCGTAACGGTCGATGACATGGCAAGGCCGCTCTGGTTATAAAAACTAGGGCGGCTTTTGTTTTTGAGGTAATCACCCTATTGTAATATAACGTCGATTCTGTTATTCTAGTCGCGTAATGGATAACAAAGTCAAAATTGTTTCAGTTGAACGCCCCGCCTATCTTCCGCATATGCGGCGAGAAATCAATTGGGTTTATGAGGGGGTTGATTTGCGCGAGGCACCAATTGGTGTTTTGATGGAGACGGTACGACTCACTGAACACTTAAAGGGGCCGACCGCTGTTGGCAATTACATCAAAGCCAATCAGATTTTAAGCGGCAATGTTCTCCTGATTGTGGACCATCGTGTGTCTTTGGATTTGGAAATCACGAAGGTTGTGGGCGAATTAAACAAGATTGTATTTCCCGCGCGTGCGATGGAGATTCGCTTTGCCGACCCGGATTTGCCTGCCATGCTTGTGGGACGGGTGGATAAAGGGCAACTGATGGAAAATGGCGAGGTTGTGCCTGATGCTGGGGTTGTTTTTGCGGCTGATGCAAAGGACGGCGCAACACTCACTCTCTCAATTCCTGATTCGATTTGGCCGAAATATGTTCAAGGGCAGTACAATGAACATATGAATGCGTTCACTCAATTCGACCAGACAATGGAGAATGACGAAGCTGAAATGATGCGGTATATGACCATGCTGGCAGTCAAAGTTCTCGCTTTTGCGAGCGTGCCACAGCTAGGTCCAAAGCTTCTCACAACGAAAGCCGAAAAGAAAGAGGCGGGTCTTCACCCAAAACACATCAAAGCGACGCAAAAAATCTATTCGGTTCGTTATCTGCCGCACGTCTATCGCGAGAAGGTTGAGGTGGCTCACGATAGCTCAGGAAAAACCAGACAGTTTTTGGGCCGCGCAGGAACAATCCGTTTTTACAAAGATGAGCGGTATGTCAATATGAAGGGGCAATGGCAATTCATCCCACCGATTCCTCCACCAAAAGGGATTGCAATAATTTACAAAGTGAGAAAACCTAGCGTGGGCCGGGTTCTGTAAGCGACCTAATAAATAGATTTGGAATTGGTGCCAGTCAGGTTAGAAGAATTGCCCGAGGGGAATCGTGGAAACATTGTAATTGAGGTATTTACCCTATTGCATAGCGACGGGCCATCTGCTATAGTTCTCTTATGATTACTCGCACCAAACAAAACTGGTCCGTAGGACAGACGGTTCAGGTTGGCTTCCTGCAACTGCGGGTTGTGGGCGTGCGCGCGGTGAAGGATGGCATGCCCGATATCTACACTCTTGAATCACTCGACGGGAAAAAGAAATACGAATTCATTCCACACAACGGTCTCACGCGCATTTACTAAATGGATTCAGATTTAAAAACTTTCGACGTGGAGGTGAAAACTCAATTTGGTAGGCGCACTGCCGACTGGAGTTATTTCAATTCATATTATGCGCGCACTAAACGTGATGCCATCCGACAAGCCAAGCGCGAAAATCACGATGGTGGCTGCTTTGATGGTCGCACGCATGGTCTAATCTGGTGGAGAGCAATCGAAAAATAAGTAATTCACCCTATTCCATTTCAATCTTTTATCTGTTATATTCGACATCATGAAAAACAAATCCGCTCAAGGTGCCGCCGCCTATCTGATTTTTCCCAATCAGAAATCTTCACTCTGCGTCGTCCCGGCAAATGGAACTGATTTTTCTTTGGAAGAAATGCAAAGCGCCGTGGGCGGCTTTATCCAAACAATCGAATTGAAGGATGGTCGCATCATGGTCATTCATGAGGAAGGCAAATTGGAAAATCTTCCCATGAACAAGACTGCGACGGCTCTCTTGCATGATGCGGGCGGCATGTTGACCGATTGGATTGCGGGCAATGCGCTCGTGTGCAATCCAGACCAAATTAAGTAATTCACCCTATTGTAATTCTGCGCCAATCTGTTATATTTTCGTCTCTTCCACTCAATTCTAACCAAATCTAACTGATTTTATGAAAATCCTGCGCAACATCATTCTGACCGTTTCGGAAGCCGCGATTATCGTTGGCCGTTTCTACAACATTCGACCGGGTGAAACCGTTTCGATTAACGCATCTGTTCCAATTGAACTTTTGCAAGAAGCCAATCAGAAATTGCTCAAGCGTATTTCGGATTTGGAAATGACTGAGCGTGGGCTGCGGGCGGATTTGCTTGGCATGTCGCGCGAGTGTGAACGGCTGCGTTTGCAATCTTCTCCTGATGCGAGCGCCAATCAACTCTTGCGGCTCTTTCTCGTTCGGCGCGGTCCGATGCCGCTGGAATCAGTCTCCATTTCGACGGACGATATCAGGCGGTATATCGAAAGTCGCATTGGTAATCCATACACAAATAAGCTTGGTGCCATCAAGGAGTTCCGCACCATTACCGGCTGGGATTTGAAATCGGCGAAAGATTGGATTGAAGCGAAATATCCCAATTCGCGCATTGCGGTATAAAATGAGTATAACACCCTATTGTATTGCACAATGGGGTATGTTATTGTTCGCACGCCATGATTCATGTCACCTCTACCCTGATTCGCAATCGTTGGGCCGCGCTGCAAGGCAAAGACCTTTCAGCGCTTCGCATCAGTCCGGTCGAAAATAAGAAGGAAAAACAAATCGTTCTTTCGCGCATCGGTACGCGAATTGACGATTCGAATATCGTTGACGAAGAGATTCGCGACGTTGCTCCTTCCATTACTGAGCCAGAAATCGAAATGGAATCGAGCGCCACCACATCGCATCTTCTAAACGCAATGGAGCGCCGCCGTTTGGCGCGCGATGTTGCGACACACCGTTTCATGCAGGATATTGAGAAGAAAAACAATCTACTTTTATTACTGCCATGACTGTGATTTACGACCCAAATCCGTGGACCTATTCTCGTTTGTTCGTGCGACCACGGGTACGCGGGAACTGTGGCGCTTTTGGTGGACCACAGCGCCGCAAAGACAAAATCAAACAGGATAGAAAAGCCAATCGGAATTATCTAAATAGATATGGTCGCGCGGCTTTACCCCATCAAACAAATTGGGATGGAAAACCCTATCCCAAATTCGCCAAATAAACCAAATGGTTTTTAAGTCCACTATCGAGATTCGCCCTGATAAAATGGCGGTAGTTTGCTTTTACTGCGCGGATAAGCAAGCGGCTACAGACTATTTCGAGACTTGTGGATATGAGGTAAGCCACGAAATTTGCGCAAAGTGTATCGAAAAATACAAAATGGACTCCCTTAAGGGGTCTCGATGGAGCACAAGAACAAAACCCAAATGCAAAGTAGCGTAATTCAAAACGAAACGGATTTTTCCGAACGTTATTTCATGGAGGAACTGTTGCGTTTCCGTGAGGCGATGGGAAACAAATCCGTTATGACGAATGAGTCAAAGCGGGAAAGCGCCCTGCGCGGCTTTGGAACTGTTTATCTTCAAACGAAAACGACAAATCAGGAACGGATTGCGTCATTGTTCGATGCGACTGTAATGGAATTCAATCGTCGTTGTTTTTATGTCGATATGTTGGTAAATTGAGGGTTTCACCCTATTGTAATACAATTCGAGAGATTGTATTCTAGTCGCGCCATGAAACAAATCGTTCCCCATGCGCAAATTTCCATCCTTTTACGAATTCGTTTTATGGGTCGTTATCTGCGTCCTGCTGGCGTGGGTCGCGCTCAAGTTTTTCGACAATATGATTGGATTTAGCGCGCGAATCAACTCAGAAAAGCGCATTATTACATATAAATAGGGTCAACACCCTATTGTAATCCATTCCAATCTTTGTTATTCTGCCGCCATGAAATTCACCAAAACAATCTATCTGGAATCCGGTCGCGAAAATATTGTCGAAGCAATCGTTTCGGCGCGCGTCACATTCGAAAATGGAATCCCGTTTGTTTCGAATTTTGAAACGAATCGGGCGATGACTCCGGTGGAGATTGAAGCGGCAAAAGAGGAATTGATTGACCGCGCCATGTGTTATCCCGAAACGGGCGAACCGGACCGCGAAATCTTTCCCGCATTTCTCGACTAAAATGCAATCCGAAATTAAATATTGGAAAGTAACGGTGCCGCCTACGCGCGACATGAGCGAATTCAAAACGAATGCTCGTGAAAGCACACTTGAAACAAAAGAGGAAAATGCGCTTTGGGATTATAATCATGCGCGCGCTCACGATGGTTTGCGCCCATTGAAAAATCTACCAGACAAAACGAAATTCGAACCCGTTTACAATACGTAATTCTACCCATATACAGTCTCGCGGCTTTGTGATATAGTGTTTTCGCCATGAGCAACTATATTAAGCAACTCGAAAACGAAGTCGCGGCGCTTTCAAAAGCGCTTAAGAATGCCGAGTCCGAATTGGATTTGTTTATTGCGTTTTTGCACTCGCCCAAGTTTTCGGGCGTCGAATCTGATGGGTCGCGGAAAGATTGGATTGCGACTGGTGACGTTATCAGCCGGATGCGCGAACTGAAAAATGCGCTCAATCCCGAAATCGAAATCGTTTCCTATAAAAACAAATTGGAAAAACAGCGCGAGGAATTGAGGCCAATTTTTGATTCGGTTTGCAATCGGGATGATTGGAAAGCGCCAATCTATTGCTATAGGAAATTGTCGGAAATGCCTGCTGGCACAACAGTCGAAAAGATAAAAGACGCAATCCAATTTTTTTGCGCCGTCGAATCGACTATCACGCATGTTCAGGGCGACCTTTACAAAATCGAATCGATTGGATACCGGGCCGGTCCCGCTGGCGACCATTAAAAACTAATCCTTTTTTTACCATGTTCAAATACGTCGTGCATTATTCCTATCGGCATCAGCGCGGCATGATGATATCAGGAACCGAATACACAAATTCGTTGACGGAAGCATTCGCGCGTTACGATTCGGTAAAGCGTCACGGTGGCTCGTGCAGCATATTGGATTACAAACCATAACAATTGAGGGAAATACCCCATTGTATTCCGATTATTATGTGATATAGTGGGGTTCCCATGAGTAACCTATCCAACGAAGAGATTGAGGCAGAACGTCACGAGTCGATGCGGCGCTTTGGGAACCTTCCGTTCGCGCCTTTGAATCAGGAAATGTCGCGCTATTCCGATGCGCAAAACCCACAAAGGGCCATTCGCGAATTGATGGAACTTTACGCGCGGCGCTATTCCATTAATCACCTTACTTTCGGTTGCATTGGCAACGTCTGGAATGACGGTCGCGCTAATCCCGATGACCGTGCTTGGTACATTTTTTCGGATTTCGTGACTGATAGCACATGGGGCGAACGGCGCGCGCATTTCGGCGGTTATTCGACCGCTCAACTTTCGAACATGCTTGCGGCCATGCATACGCATTTCGAAAATTGGATTCGGCGCTATTTGGGCCAAGTGCAAATCCCACAAATGTCGAGCGCGCAGATTTCAAACCGAATTGATTTCTAATTCTTTTTTTATGCCAGCGAAATCCATCATTTCCTTGGTTTTTTTTCTGCGCGGCATTGTAAAGGAAGAATTTTTTGTTTAGTTTTTTTATTTTGACTCATGGCAAAGGGCGCGGCACGGGTC
>Ga0196974_1000217_pt1 | contig 13506 bp, 11 predicted proteins | sample S1_1013CmetaG_FD_155477 | JGI IMG/M metagenome (GOLD analysis project Ga0196974, IMG submission 155477) | Soil microbial communities from Anza Borrego desert, Southern California, United States - S1_10-13C | ecosystem: Environmental > Terrestrial > Soil > Desert | place: USA: California...
GGCCGCGTGCCGTCGAGCGAGCCGCGCTGGTAGTAGCCGCCCGAGGCGCCGAGCTCGATCGACGGCGGCACCCGGCGTATCTCGACCGGCGTCTTGGGCAGAGTGGCGAAGGCGCGCGGCAGGCGCGGCGCCAGGTCCGCCATCTGGGCGTTCAGCGAGGCCAGCAGCTTGGCCCGGCCCTCGTCGGTGTTCGGGTAGAGGAACCGCGGCTCCTTGTTCAGCACGTTCAGCCGCTCGCCGACCGACCCCTGGGTGTAGCCCTGGGCCTTCAGGATCACGTCGATGCGCGCGTGCAGGTCGGCCACCTGCTCCAGGCCGATGCGGTGGATTTCGTCGGCCGACAGGTCGGTGGTGGTGTAGGCGCGCAGGGCCTGGGCGTAGACGGTCTCGCCCTTCGGCAGCCGCCACACGCCCGCGTCGTGCACGGCCTGCGGCCGGAACCGGGTCAGGACCGCGATCTGGCGGTCGAGCGCCGGTTGGACGCGTCCCTCGACCAGCGTCGTGGCGCGGCCCTCCCAGTCGCCCTCGATCCCCGCGGCTTTCGCGCGGCGGGCGACGGATGCCACTAGGGCTGAGGTGCGCGCGGGCGTGTCGCGCAGGGTCTTCAGCTGGGCCAGCGCCTTGTCCAGCACGAAGTCGGGCGGAACCACCCCGGCCTGGCGGGCGTCGCGCTCGAAGTGGCCGGTCTGCTGGTCCAGGGCGACGGCGAACGCCTCCAGCCGCGACAGGTAGGCCTCGGCGTCCTCGGCTGCCGCGATGCGGTGGGTGGTGTCCAGCCAGTCGGGAATCTGCTGGTAGGCGCCGCCGCGCTGGGTGATCACGTACGGGTTGGCGCCCGTGCCGGGGCCGTAGCCGCGGTCGGCTCTCACGGCCGCGCCGCCGTACATGAAGTCGAAGATGTCGAAGCTGAGCGCGCCCTTGGGCGTCAGCCTGGAGCGGTCGATTCGGCGCAACTCGGCGTAGCGCCGCTTGGCCTCGGTGCGGTCATCCTCGGCTTCGCGGGCGGAGCGGTCGTCCAAGCGGAAGCGCAGCGGCGCGCGGGCGTCCTTGTCCAGGCCCAGGCTGGTGGCGAATTCCGGGGAGTCGTCGACGTTCTCCTCGAAGTGCCGGGTCAGCAGCGCGTCGAGCTTCGCGTCCTCGTCGCCGGCGGGCGCGGCCCAGGGCTTCGGCAGGTTCGCGCAGGCCCCGGTGGAGAGCGCGGCCAGGCCCGCGGCCCCGGCCAGCAGGTTGCGACGGTCGAGCATGGGGGTGTCTCCTTTCAACCGCGGGGATGAGCGGGACTAAATCAAGCCCGCGACGCCACCCAGGAGTCGATCACGTTCTCCAGCACCGCCAGCGGCATGGCGCCGGAGAGCAGGCCCGCGTCGTGGAAGCCCTTGATGTCGAAGCGGGGGCCGAGCTTGCGCTTGGCGTCCTCGCGCAGGCGCAGCCACACCGTCTGGCCGACCTTGTAGCTGGACGCCTGGCCCGGCCACACCGCGTAGCGCTCGACCTCGGTGACGTGGCTGCTTTCCGGCTCGCCCAGTTGCTCGACCATGTAGCGGATCGCCTGTTCGCGGCTCCAGCGCTTGGCGTGCAGGCCGGAGTCGACCACCAGGCGCACCGCCCGGAACAGGAAGCTCTGCAGGTAGCCGATGCGGCCCCAGGGGTCGTTGTCGTACATGCCGATCTCGTCGGCCAGCTGCTCGGCGTAGAGCGCCCAGCCCTCGGAATAGGCGCTGAACCCGGTGACCTTGCGCAGCATCGGAATGCCCTCGGCCTCCAGCGCCAAAGTGATCTGCCAGTGGTGGCCCGGATTGGCCTCGTGATAGGTGAGGGTGGGCAGCGACCAGCGCGGCCACTCGGCCGTGTCGCGCAGGTTGATGTAGTAGGCGCCCGGACGCGTGCCGTCCAAGGTGGCGTTCTGGTAGTAGCCGCCCGGCGCGCCGGCCTCGATCTCCGGCGGCACCCGCTTCACGTCGACGTTCGCCTTGGGCAGGGCGCCGAAGTAGTTCGGCAGCACCTTGTTCACCGCCGCGATCTGCTTGTTCAGGTCGGCCAGCAGCTCGGCCTTGCCGGCGTCAGTGTTGGCGTAGAGGAACCGCGCCTCCTTCGACATCTGCGTCTGGCGCTGGCCGACCGTGCCCTGGGTCAACCCTTGCGCCTTCATCAGCGCGTCCATGCGCGCGGAGATTTCCGCCACCTGCTCCAGCCCCAGGCGATGGACCTCGTCGCCGGTCATGTTGGTGGTCGTGAACGAGCGCAGGCCCCAGTCGTAGTAAGCCTCGCCGTCCGGCAGCCGCCAGACGCCCGCGTCGTGCGTCGCGTTCGGGCGCATGGCTTCCAGCGCCGCGATCTGGCGGTCCAGCGCCGGGTAGACGGTGCCCTGCACCAGCTTGGTCGCCCGGCCGCCCCAGTCGCCGGCGATGTTCTTCTCCTTGGTCCGGCGGGCCACCGACTTGGCCAGGGTGGTCTCGGCCGCCGCCTGGGCGCGCATGCCGCGCAGCTGCGTCAGCGCCTTGTCGATCACGAAGTCGGGCGGCGCGGCGCCGGCCGCGGCGTCGGCGCGGGCGCGCTCGGTCTCCTGGTCCAAGGCGACGGCGAAGGCCGACACCCGCGACAGGTAGGCTTCGGCGTCCGACGCGGTCTCGATCCGGTGCTGGCTGTCCAGGAAGTCCGGCACGGTCAGGAAGGCCGCGTTCAGCTGGGTGATCACATAGGCCTGCGGAAAGCCGCGCGCCCCGTACTTGAACCGCTCGCCCATCTGCGCGGTCTCGCCGGCGAACAGGATGGTGTCGTGGTTGACCGCGTCCATGCCGGCCAGCCGCTTGCGGTCGATCGCCTTCAGCTCGGCCAGGTACTGGCGGTTCTTGGCGGCGTTGCGCTCGAAGGCGGCCGTCGAGCGGTCGTCGAGTCGCGACAGGGCCCAGGCGCCGTCCGGCGTGCGGTCCAGGCCCAGGCCGGTCATGCCCTCGGGCGACTCGGCCAGCTGCTCCTTGAAGATGCGGTCGAACAGGGCGTTCTGGCGCGCCGCCTGGTCGGGGTCGGAGACGGCGGGCGCGGCGGCGGCGGGCGCGCCGCGGCCGAACACGGCGCAACCGGAGGCGCCCAGCGCGCTCCCCGCCGCGGCGGCGAGCAGAAGTCGGCGACGGTCGATCATGGCGGCGTTTCCTTCGAAGACGTTGTTCTTTGAACGAAGGCGTAAGCCCGCCCCGCCCGCACGGCAAGCGCGTTCGGCGAAGCTTACCGGTCTGTAATGCGGCTCAGGCGAGCAGCAGATCGAGGAAAGCCCGGTCCGACCACTCCCGCGCCTCGGCCGGCGTGCGGTCCAGGATGCCGGTGGCCTGGCGCACGATCACCAGGTCGCGGGCGGGGATCAGGTAAAGCCGCTGCTGGCCGGCGCCGGCGGCCATGCGTACGTCGGCGCGGGCGCCGATCGCGCGCGCGTCCTCGGCCAAGCCCGAGCGGCGGCCCGGCTCGACCAGTCCCGGCCGCAGCAGCCACCAGGTGAGACCGTAGCCGGGGTTCAGCGCCGTGCCCTGGAAGCAGGCGGCCAGGGCTGCGGGATCGACCAGGCCGCGCCCGTCCGCCAGCACGAACTCGCCGAAGCGGGCCCAGTCCGCCGCGGTCAGGCCCGCGCCCGAAGGCAGCACCGGCTGGCCTTCCCGCCGACGCCAGAACCCGGGCGCGATGCCGATCGGACCGAGCAGCCGCTCGGTCATCCAGGCGTAGACGTCGTCGCCGCGCCCGGCGGCGGCCAGCTTGCGGCGCACGATTTCGCCGAACACCTGGAAAGGGTTGGGGCCGTATTCGAAGCGGGCGCCGGGTTCGCTGGCCAGCGGAGCGGCTACGGCCTCGGCGTAGGCCGGCGGGCGTCCGACCGGGCCGCCGCCGACGCCGCCGGTCAGGGTCAGCAGCATGCGCACGGTGACGCGACGCTTGGCGGGATCGTCGCGCCACTCGGCCAGGGTGTCGGCGCAGGGCTCGTCCAGGCGCAGCAGCCCGTCCTGGGCCAGCGCCGCGGCCATCACCCCGCAGAAGCTCTTGGTCCCGCTGGCGAGCTCGTAGGCGCGGTCGGGACCGTGGACGTAGGACTCGAAGAGGGTGCGTCCGCCCTGGCGCACCAGCAGCGACACGCCCCGGCGCGCTTCCGAATAGGCTCGCGCGGCGTCGTAGTCCGGCGCGGTCGCCGCAGCGGGTCCGACCGCCAGAACCGCCCCGGCGGTCCCGATAAAGCTCCTGCGCGTGACGCTCATGACCGCCCCCCGTTTTCAGAATACACGGCTCAGCCCGGCATTCCCGTCGCAAGCGTCACAATGACGCCCCGAACACGGGGGTACGGCTCCGCTTCTACCGTTTCCGGAGCCGCCGATGTCCCGCCCCCTCCTGCTCGCCGCCCTGACCGCCGCCGCCGTTGTCGCGACGGCTCCCGCCTACGCCCAGTCCCAGGCGGATCGCGAGGCCCTGAGGGCGTTGGCGGCGGAGGCGGACCGGGCTTGGAACGTCAAGGACGCCGATGCGATGGCGGCGCTGTATGCGCAGGACGCGAGCCTGCTGTTCGTGCCGCGCTACGCGAAGGTCGAGGGCCGCGACGCGATCCGCGCGCAGTTCCAGACCGCCTTCGCCGGTCGCCAGGGGAACATGCGCCACGTCACCACCGTGGGCGACCTGGTGTTCTCCGGGCCGGACGCGGTCTTCTCCGACTCCTACGTGCGGGTGGAGCAGGTGAACCCCGACGGGACCGCGACTCTGGTCCGCTGGTTCGTCAACCACTCCCTGGCCGTGCGCGGCGAGGACGGCGTCTGGCGGCTGAAGGCCGTGCGCGCCCACCAGCGCCCGCTGGAGGAAGCCAGGCCCGCGGGCTGATCAGGCCGCCCGCAGCTCCTGCTTCACCCGCTCGGCCAGGGTCTTGATGTCGATGGGCTTGGGCAGGAAGGACACGCCGGTCTCGCCTTCCAGCAGGTCGGAGAACTCGGCCTCGGCGTAGCCGGAGATGAACATCACCGGCGCGCCCGCCAGATATTCGCGCGCTCGCTTCAGCAGGGTGGGTCCGTCCATGCCGGGCATGATCACGTCGGAGATCAGCATGTCGATCTGGCCGGCGTGCTCCTCGGCCAGCACCAGCGCCTCCTCGCCGTCGGCGGCCTCGATCACCTCGTAGCCGCGCGCCCGCAGCAGGCGGGCGGCGACGCCGCGCACCGCGTCCTCGTCCTCCACGAACAGGATCTTGCCGGCGCCGGACAGGTCGCGCGGCTTGGGGGCGGTCTTCGGGGCGGCGACGGGCTCGGCCGCGGCACCGGCGACGGGCGTGTGCGCCGGCAGGAAGATGCGGAACACCGCGCCCGATCCGGGCGGGCTCTCCACCGTCAGGTGGCCGTCGGCCTGCTCGACGATGCCGTAGACGGTGGCCAGGCCCATTCCGGTGCCTTCGCCCACCGCCTTGGTGGTGAAGAACGGCTCGAAGATCTTGGTCAGCAATTCGGGCGGGATGCCGGGGCCGGTGTCGCTGACCTCGATCAGGGCCACGTCGCCCCGCGGCGCCTCGGCCCAGCCCATGCGGCGGGCCTCCTCGCGGGTCACGCGCGCGGTGCGGATGCGCACCGTGCCGCCGCCGCCGCCGTCGGAGCCTTTGCCGCGCATGGCGTCGCGCGCGTTGACCGCCAGGTTCATCACCGCGGTCTCCAGCTGGCTCTTGTCGGCCAGCACCAGCGGCAGGTCGCGGCCGTACTCGGTCTCCAGCTTCACGTCCTCGCGCAGCAGCCGGCGCAGCAGCACCTCGAACTCCGAGATCAGCTCGCCCAGCTCCAGCTTCTCGCGCTTGACCGTCTGCTTGCGCGAGAAGGCCAGCAGCTTGCGCACCAGGTCGGCGGCGCGCACGCCGGTCTGGCGGATTTCGTTCAGACCCTCGTAGGACGGATCGCCGACCGGGTGGCGCTGCAGCAGCTCGTCGAGGCGCAGCTGGATGGCGGTCAGCAGGTTGTTGAAGTCGTGGGCGACGCCGCCGGCCAGCTGGCCGATGGCCTGCATCTTCTGCGCCTGGGCCAGGTGCAGCTCCAGCTGCTTCTGTTCCGACACGTCGAACAGATAGACCAGCCGCCGCCCGGCGTCGGACGCCAGATACAGGTGGGCGCAGCGCTTCGGCGTCAGGGCCAGCTCGACCTCCAGCGGCCCGGACGCGCCGGCCTCCAGCCGCGCCTTGGCCTCAGCCGCGCTGGCGGGGTCGATCAGGTCGCCGAAGCGGATGCCCGGCGCGGCTTTGCCGCCGGTGAGGTCGGCGAGAGCCGCGTTGGCCTCGACGATCGTGGAGTCGAACAGGTCCTCGCCCGACAGGGACGCGGCTCCGAACGGAGCGGCGGCGGCGAATGGGTCCGGCGCGGCCTCCACGGGGTCGGCGGCGACGGCCGGGGCTTCGACGACCGGCGGCACGATGGCGGCGGGCGGGACCAGCAGGCCTTCCGGCGCGGTGCGGACCAGGTAGCGGCCGGCGCCGACCGCGGTCGCCACCGCCTCCACGTCCGCCTCGCCAAGCCGCAGCAGCGCCCGGCCGACGCCGCCGGCGCGGGCTTCCGACAGGGCCACGAACAGGGCGGGCGCGGCGGCGCCGCGCGGCAGGCGCTGGTCCGGGCCGCCGGCCTCGGCCCAGGCCGCGTTGGCGGCCAGCACCCGTCCGTCGGCCCACACCAGGGCGGCGGGCTCGACCAGCGCCGCCAGCAGGGCCTCGGGGGCCAGTTCGCCTTCGATCCCGGCCTTGGACTCCGCCGCCCCGAAGGCGATCAGGCCCAGCGTCGCCACCCCGACCAGGCCCAGCAGCAGGAGCACGCCCGGCGTGCTGAACGGATCGGTGCGGAAGGCCGGGTAGGCTGCGGCGCCGACCGCGGCCAGGAACAGCACCGCCGCGCCCGCCGACCAGGGATCGAGCCGCTTCAGCAGACCGCCGTGCTTGACGCCCATGACCGGCTCCTCCGCCGCAGCCTGAAGCGAATCGGACACGATGATGACTCCTAAAGCGGATGTGCGCGAGCGGCCGGGCGGCGGCCGTTCATGACGAAGCCGATGACCTTGGCCACCGCCTCGTAGTGTTCGCGCGGAATGGTTTCGTCCACGTCGACGGCGGCGTAGAGCGCGCGGGCCAGCGGCACGTCCTCGACGATCGGGATCGCGTGCTCGCCTGCGATCTCGCGGATCTTCAGCGCCAGGGTGTCGACTCCCTTGGCCACGCACAGCGGCGCGGGGGTCTCGCCGGCCACGTAGCGCAGGGCGACGGCGTAGTGGGTCGGGTTGGTGATGATCAGGGTGGCCTTGGGCACGTTGGCCATCATCCGCCGCCGCGCCCGCTCGGCGCGGATCTGCTTCAGGCGGGCCTTCACGTGCGGGTCGCCCTCGGTCTGCTTGTAGTCTTCCTTCAGCTCCTCGCGGCTCATCTTCATACGCTGCATGAAGCGGAAGCGCTGCCACAGCCAGTCGCCGCCGGCCGCGACCCCCAGGAACGCGAGCACCGCGAAGGCCAGCGCAAGCAGCACCTCGACCGCGTAGGGCAGGATCGCGCCCGGCCCCAGCGCCGCCAGACCCTGCAACTCCTCGGCGCGGGGCTTCAGCACCGCCCAGGCGATGGCGCCGGTGGCGATCACCTTCAGCACCGTCTTCAGGAACTGCACCAGGCCGTCGGGACCGAAGATCCGCTTGAAGCCCGCCATTGGCGAGACCTTCTTGAAGTCCGGCTTCAGCTTCTCGGGGCTCCACAGCAGGCCGTGCTGGATCAGGTTGCCGCCGGCGCCCGCCAGCGCCACCGCCAGCATCACCGCCCCCATCAGCGGCAGGGCCGCCATCAGGCCGTGGCGGGCGATCTCGCCCGCCCCGCCGGTCTCCAGGCTGTCCATCAACTGGTGCGGCGAGGCCAGGAAGGGCACCAGGGCGGCGGCCAGGTTCTGTGAGAACGCGCCGCCCGCGCCGGCCAGCACCGCGCAGGCCGCCGCCAGCGCCAGCCAGCTCGGCAGATCCGGGGATTTGGCGACGTCGCCCTTGCGGCGAGCCTCCTCGAGTTTCCTCGGCGTCGCCTCTTCCGTCTTGGAGGACGGATCGTGCTCTTCAGCCATCCGTCAGCTCCTGAGGAAAACGCCGGTGAACTCGCGGTAGGCCTCGACCCACACCAGCCCGACCACGCCCAGGCCCAGCGCGAACACCGACAGGCCCAGCAGCACGTTCAGCGGCGTCGCGGCGAAGAACACCTGGAACTGCGGCATCACCCGCCCGATCAGGCCGGTGGCCACGTTGAACACCAGCGAGAACACCAGCACCGGCGCCGACAGCTGCACCCCCAGCGCGAAGGCCCGGCCGACCGACTGGACCGCCAGCGTCGCGGCGTCGCCCAGCGGCAGGCCCTTCCGGACCGCGAACACCTGATAGCTGTCGGCGACAGCGCCGATGAACAGGTGATGCAGGTCGGTGGCGAACACCAGGGTGATGCCCAGCAGGGTCAGAAAGGCGCCCAGCGTCGTCGACGGCTGCGCCTGCATCGGGTTGGCGGTCTGGGAGAACGACAGGGTGGTCTGCAGCGACACCACCTCGCCCGCCACCGCCAGCGCCGCCAGCAGCATCCGCAGCAGGGCGCCGATCATCAGCCCGAGGATCGTCTCGCGCAGCACCCATCCGCCCATGCCCCCGACCGTGGCCGGCAGCGGCGGCAGGGTCGGGGCGACCAGCGGCGTCAGGGTCAGCGCCAGCAGCAGGGCGAAGGCCAGCCGCACCCGCGGCGGCACCACCGGCTCGCCGATCCCGGGGATCAGCATGACGATGGCGGCGACCCGCACGAACACCAGCCCCGCGGCCCAGACCTGGTCGGCGGTGGCGTAGGCCTGCACCTCACATGCCCGCGATGCGGCCGGCGATGTCGCGCATAAACCCGCCCAGCAGCGCCCCCATCAGCGGCAGGAACAGCAGCAGGGCCACGAAGATGGCGATGATCTTCGGCGCGTAGATCAGGGTGGCTTCCTGGATCTGGGTCAGGGCCTGCATCAGGCCGATGACCACGCCCACGATCAGGCCGACGATCAGCACCGGCGCGCACAGCTGGATGGTCAGCCAGATCGCGTCGCGCCCGACGTCGAGAACCTCCGCCCCGTTCATGCCTGTAAACCCTGACGCCCGCGATCAGCGGAACCACCGAAACACCAGGCAGAAACTGCCGGGAGGATGGTTAACGAAGGGTGGCGAACGGCGCGATCAGCGCCGCTCCAGCAGGCGGAACACGAACGGGTGGTCGTCCTGCGGGCCGGCGGGATGCGTTTCGCGGGCGACCTCGGTCCACGCGTCCTCGTCGAAGGCGGGGAAGACCACGTCGCCCTCGGGCTCGGCCTCGACTTCGGTCAGGTAGAGTCGCCGCGCCCTGGGCAGGGCCAGTTCGAACAGGGCCGAGCCGCCGATCACGCAGATTTCGCCGACTCCGTCCTCGCGCGCCTGTTCGCGGGCGATCTCCAGCGCCTCCTCCAACCGCTCGCAGGCGACCGCGCCCTTGGGCTCGAACCCGCCGTCGCGGGTCAGCACCAGGTTCAGCCGGCCGGGCAGGGGTCTCAGCGGCAGGCTCTCCCAGGTCTTGCGGCCCATGATCACCGGCTTGCCCATGGTGTTGCGCTTGAACAGCGCCAGGTCCGACTTCAGCCGCCATGGCAGGCCGCCGCCACGGCCGATCACCCCGTTGCGGGCGCGGGCGACGACCAGGGCGAGGGCGGGGGAGGGCATGGCGGTCACTCCGGCGCGCGGACCTGGTGGCCGCGCGCTCTCAGCCGGTGCAGCACGCCGCCTTCCACCACCAGGGTCGACAGGGGCAGGACGGCGACCGCGTGCCCCGGACGCTTCAGCGCCTCCTCGACGGCGGTGACCTGGGCGTCCATGCGCGAGGCGTACCGCTGGCGGAACCCCGGCAGGGCATACCAGCAGCGCTGAAGGTTGCGGGGGCCCGCCACCGCGGTGCGCGCGTCCCCTACCGTCCAGGCGGCGGCGACCGCCTTGATCTCGCGGTCGCCGCGCTCGATCTGCTCGACCGCGGCCTCAAGACAGGCCGTGCCGTCGGCTTCGGGCATGGCGCGGATCGCGTCGAGGAACGGCCGGCCCTGCAGACGGTAATCGGAGAGCATCGGGCGGCTCTTCACCTTCGCCTTCTTCGCGGCCTTCAGGATGGTGCGCAGGGGCTCGACGGCGTCCAGGCCCGCCTTGCGCTCGTAGGCCGTCATCAGGCTGACCCCGGCGAACCAGGGGCGGGTGCGCAGCAGGTCGTCCGCGTCGCCGCCCACCCGGACGGCCGCGGCCTTCACCCGCTCGGCCAACGGCGCGGGCAACGGCCGTTCCGCCGTGGCCAGCCGCATCAGGGCGGGGGCGCCCAGCACGCCGACGCCGGCGCTGGAGCTCGGCGGTATGATCAGGACGTTCGCCCCCTTCAGTCGGCGCTTCAGCACGGTCTGGTTCCAGACGGCCTTCTTCGGCAGGGCGCCGGGAATGCCCAGCACGTAGACGGTGGTGTCGCCGTCCGACACCCGCCACCACGCCGGCCCCGGCAGGCGGCCGCGCACCACCAGCTCGGCGGAAACGGGAGGCTCCTCGTCGAGGGGCGAGGCCGCCGGTTGCGCCGACACCATGGTCGAGGCCAGGGCGGCGACGGCGGCCAGGCTGATCGCGGCGCGCGCCCTCACCGCTCGATCCCGACGGGGTACAGCAGCCAGCGGTCGTCGAAGTAGGGGGTGCGTTCGTAGAACCACTGCAGCCGCGCGTCGCCGTTCTTGGCGAAGTCGGGATCGGCGGCCAGTTTCGCCTCGAACTCGGCCTTCAGCGCCGGGTCGTCGGCCAGCATCTTCTCGGCCAGCGGCGCGATGGCGTAGCCCTCGATGTACTCCACCCGGGTCAGGATCTCGGGGAAAAAGCCCCAGGCGAACAGGGAGTCGCCGCTGCGCGGGTCCAGCAGGATCATCGCCAGGTCGCCCAGCGGCTGGTCGGTCGGCACCCGCACCGAGCCCGCCGGGAAGGTCTCGCGTCGCCGCTCGGCCTCGAAGGCGTCGGCCCGGACGACGACGTGGCCCTCGCTCGCCGGCCCCGGCTTGGCGCCGCGGGCGCGCACCATCTCCAGCTCGACCGTGCGCGGCGCCGACAGCTCCTCGACGGCGATCCCGTGCGCGCGCAGGCGCTCGATCACCTCCGGCTTGGTCGGTGGCACCCAGTAGGCGACAGGCCGGGCGACGAAGCCGGAGGGCTCCTGGCCGAACACCTTGACCTTGCGGGCTTTTCCCCGTCGGCCCAGCCAGCGGACCTCCTCGCGGCCCGAGGCGGGCGAGACGTAGGTCTCGTTCTCGATCGGCAGGAAGTCCCATTCCGCCACCGGCTGCTCGACCGGACGCCAGCCCGACGGGATCTGCGCCGGACGCTCGGCCCGGTCCGCCGCCATGGCCGCCCTCAGCTCCGCCCCGTGCGCGGCCAGCGCCTTCAGCGACTGCTCGATCAGCACGTAGGTCCCCAGCACCCGCTGCCGGTAAGGCTTGAGGCTATGGTTCTCGACCAGGACGGTGGGCGTGCGAACCAGGTCGCCGTAGCCGGTTGAGAAGCGCGGCGTGCTGGCGAAGTGCGCCACCCCGTTCAGCGGATCGCGGTCGTCCGCGGCGAACACCAGCGGCCCGGGGATGTGGCCCTGCGCCTTCAACTCCCTGTCGAGCGCGGGCCGATAGCGCTGCTCCAGCCAGGCGGCGATCCGCTCCGAGCGGTCGTAGCGGCCGTCCCAGCCCTCGTAGCCGTAGGTTATGTCGTACTGGTAGTCCGCCCCGTCGGTGACGTGCAGGTCCAGATACAGGGTCGGGTCGTAGCGCCGGATCACGCTGACGATCCCGCGGGTCTCCGGCGCATCGAGCTTCACGTAGTCGCGGTTGAGGTTCAGGTTCTGGGCGGTGTTGCGCCAGCCTTGCGCCACGGGCCCGCGCTGGTTCGGCCGATTGTACACCGAGGAGCGCTCGTGCGCGTCGGCCGAGAGCACCGGCACGAACAGCAGGTCCGCCCCGTCCAGCAGGCCCTCCTTGCCCCTGAAGGCGATGTCGCGCAGCAGCATCAGCCCCGCGTCCTTGCCGTCGATCTCGCCGGAGTGGATGCCCGCCTGGGCCAGCAGCTTGGGCTTGTCGGGGTTCAGAACCGCGTCCTTCGACGCGATCACCAGCCACAGGTCCCGGCCCTGCGGCGTCCGGCCGAACGCCTCCATGCGGATCAGCGGCGAGGCGGCGTCCAACCATCTCAGCCAGGCGATGGTGTCGTCGTAGGACGGCGTGGCGGTGAGCCCCGTCAGTTCCGAAGGCGTGACCCAGGGATCGGTCTTCTTGGCGACCAGCCGCTCGCTTTTACCCTGCCACTTCGGCGCGGGGGGCAGGATCTGCTCAGGCGTGGGGAAGGGGTCTTGCGAGGCCATGGCCGGCATGGAATCCGACAACGCCGCCGCCGCCAAGATCGCGCCCAACCGTCTCATCCCGCCCTCCGGAGTTTCCGCACCGAGTGCCCCGGTTGCGGACGGGGCGCAAGGCGCCGGGCGGTCAGACCGCCTCGGCCAGATGCGCCAGCCACTTGCGGCGGACCGCCTGGTCCAGGTCGATCCCGTGCCGGCGGCAGTAGAGCAGCAGCATGCACAGCACGTCTGCCGCCTCGTCCGCCCGCTTGGCCGCGTCGCCCTCGCCGCGGGCGCGGCCGGTCAGGCGCAGATGTTCGGCGGTCAGCTCGCCCAGCTCCTCCTGCACCTTCAGCAGGAACCAGTCGTCGTCGCGCCGGATGTCGAAGGCCTCGGCGTAGAGGTCGGAGACGGCGGCGACCTGGTCGGTGAGCGCCTTCAGGCTCAAACCGCCACCGCCGCCTTGATGTGCGGGTGGGCGACGTAGTTCTCGAGGGCGAAGTCGTCGTACTCGAAGGCGAACAGGTCGTCCCGCGGCGCCAGGCGCATGGTCGGGAACGGGTGCGGTTCGCGCGACAGCTGCAGCTCGGCCTGCTCCAGGTGGTTCAGGTACAGGTGCGCGTCGCCCAGCGTATGGACGAACTCGCCGGGCTTCAGACCTGTCACCTGCGCCAGCATCAGGGTCAGCAGGGCGTAGCTGGCGATGTTGAACGGCACCCCCAGGAACACGTCGGCCGAGCGCTGGTAGAGCTGGCAGCTCAGCCGGCCGTCGGCGACGAAGAACTGGAACAGGCAGTGGCAGGGCGGCAGGGCCATGTCCTCCACCTCGCCGGGGTTCCAGGCGCTGACCACGTGGCGGCGGCTGTAGGGGTTGGTCTTCAGGTCGTGGACCAGCCGCTGGATCTGGTCGATCGAGCGGCCGTCCGGGGTCGCCCACGAGCGCCACTGCTTGCCGTAGACGGGGCCGAGCTCGCCGTCGGCGCCGGCCCACTCGTCCCAGATGCCGACGCCGCGCTCCTGCAGCCAGCGCACGTTTGTGTCGCCGCGCAGGAACCACAGCAGTTCGTAGACGATCGACTTCAGGTGCAGCTTCTTGGTGGTCAGCAGCGGGAAGCCGCGCTCCA
>Ga0196974_1000218_pt1 | contig 13315 bp, 12 predicted proteins | sample S1_1013CmetaG_FD_155477 | JGI IMG/M metagenome (GOLD analysis project Ga0196974, IMG submission 155477) | Soil microbial communities from Anza Borrego desert, Southern California, United States - S1_10-13C | ecosystem: Environmental > Terrestrial > Soil > Desert | place: USA: California...
ACCACCCTGTTCGCCAGCTGGGTGACGGGCTTGGAGGAGACCGGGACGGCGCCGCAGAAGGCGACCAACCGCAACGAGATTCTGGCTCCGGTCGAGGCCGAGCAGGTCGAGTTCGGCGCCCGCCACGCCTTGACCGGCCGCCTGAACCTGATCGGGGCGGTGTTCGAGGTCAGCAAGCCCAAGGTCGGGTTCCGCGCCGACGGCTCCTACGGCCTGGTCGGCGAGGTCAGCCACAGGGGCGTCGAGGCGTCCCTGTCGGGGCAGGTGCTCGAGGGCACGTCGGTGGTGCTGGGCGCGGTGCTGCTCGACCCTGAGGTCAGCGGGCCGCTGGTGGACGCCGGCTCCGTGGGGCCGGTCCCGCCCGGCGTCTCCGAAATGGTGGCGGTGGCGAGCGTCGATCACCGCCTGACCTTCGCGCCGGCGTGGTCGGTGGACGCCACGGTCAACTTCAGCGGCGAGAGCTGGGCCGACACGGCCAACACCTTCCAGCGGGAGGACCGGGCCATGGTCGACCTGGGGGTGCGATACCGCTTCAAGGCGGGAGACGCCGACGCCCTGTTCCGGGCGGTGCTGGTCAACGCCTTCGACGAGCGCGGCTGGTGGACCAACGCGGAGGAACTGCTGTTTCCGGTCGCGCCGCGGACCTTCCGCGCTAGCCTGACGCTGCGGTTCTACGGCTAGAGCAGCAGCGCGCCTTCGTGCTGGAGCAGCCAGCGCTTGCGCTCCAGCCCGCCGCCGAAGCCGGTGAGCGAGCCGTCGGCCCCGACCACCCGGTGGCAGGGCAGCACCAGCGCCACCGGGTTGCGGTTCAGCGCCCGCCCCGCCGCCTGCGCACCGCCCGGCTCACCGGCGCGGCGGGCGATCTCGCCGTAGGTCCAGGTCGCCCCGGCCGGGATCTCGGCGAGCAACCGCCAGACCCGCGCCTCGAACCCCTCCCCGTCCACCGCCCAGGGCACGCGCGCCAGCGCCTGGCGCTCGCCGGCGAAGTAGGCGTCCAGCCCCGCGCGCACGGCGTCCGGGATCTCGCCCGGTTTGCCGCCGTCCGGCCGCAGGGGCGCGAACGACAGGCGGCTCACCCGGCCCTGGCCGTCCCAGCCCAGTCCCAGCGGCCCGATCGGGCTGTCGTAAGTCGCAGTCCGCATGGGCGCACCTTAACCGGGCGCGGCGGCGACGTCCTCCCGCGCCTTGCGGCCGACCGTCGCCGCCCTAGCCTCGCGGCCTCCGGTCCCCTACCTTGCCGTTCATGTCCCGTTCCGCAGCACCGGGCGGCGTGTCGGACGTGTCCGCCCGCTTCGTCCACGACGTATCCTCCTCGGTCCAGGCCGCCTGGGTCCCGCACAAGCCCGCGCGCCCGGAAAAGTCCGAGGGCGGCAGGAAGTTCAAGCTGGTCTCGTCCTACGAGCCCGCCGGCGACCAGCCGGCCGCGATCGCCGAGTTGGTCGAGGGGGTGAACCGGCGCGAGCACGACCAGGTGCTGCTGGGCGTCACCGGCTCGGGCAAGACCTTCACCATGGCCAAGGTGATCGAGGCGACCCAGCGCCCGGCGCTGATCCTGGCCCCCAACAAGACCCTCGCCGCCCAGCTCTACAGCGAGTTCAAGAGCTTCTTTCCGGAGAACGCGGTCGAGTATTTTGTCAGTTATTACGACTATTACCAGCCGGAGGCGTACGTTCCGCGGACGGATACTTATATCGAGAAGGACAGCTCGCTGAACGAGCAGATCGACCGGATGCGGCATTCGGCGACGCGGGCGATTCTGGAGCGGGACGACGTGATCGTCGTCGCCTCGGTCAGCTGCATCTACGGCATCGGGTCGGTGGAGACCTACACCGCCATGACCTTCGAGCTGGCGGTCGGGCAGACGATCGACGAGGCCAAGCTGCGCGCCGACCTGATCGCCCTGCAGTACAAGCGCAACGACCAGTCGTTCGAGCGCGGCACCTTCCGCCGGCGCGGGGACACCTACGAGATCTTTCCGGCCCACTACGAGGACCGGGCCTGGCGCGTCAGCCTGTTCGGCGACGAGATCGAGACCATCGTCGAGTTCGACCCGCTGACCGGGCGCAAGGTCCGCGACCTGCCCATGGTCAAGGTCTACGCCGCCAGCCACTACGTCACCCCCCGCCCCACGCTCCACCAGGCGATCAACGGCATCAAGCAGGAGCTGAAGGAGCGCCTCGACTGGCTGGTCGAGAACGGCAAGCTGCTCGAAGCCCAGCGCCTGGAGCAACGCACCCGCTTCGACCTGGAGATGATGGAGGCCACCGGCTCCTGCGCCGGCATCGAGAACTACAGCCGCTGGCTCACCGGCCGGCGCCCGGGCGAGCCCCCGCCCACCTTCTTCGAGTACATCCCCGACAACGCCCTGCTGTTCGCCGACGAGAGCCACGTCTCCATCCCCCAGATCGGCGGCATGTACCGCGGCGACTACCGCCGCAAGTTCACCCTGGCCGAATACGGCTTCCGCCTGCCCTCCTGCCTCGACAACCGGCCGATGAAGTTCGAGGAGTGGGACGCCATGCGGCCGCAGACGATCCACGTCAGCGCCACCCCCGGCCCCTGGGAGATGGAGCGCACCGGCGGCGTCTTCGTCGAGCAGGTGATCCGCCCCACCGGCCTGATCGACCCGCCGGTGGAGGTCCGCCCTGTCACCGGCGACACGCGCAACCAGGTCGACGACGTGATCGACGAGGTGAAGGCCGCCGCCCGCGCCGGCTACCGCAGCCTGGTCACCGTGCTGACCAAGAAGATGGCCGAGGACCTGACCGAGTACATGCACGAGCAGGGCGTGCGCGTGCGCTACATGCACTCCGACGTCGACACCATCGAGCGCATCGAGATCATCCGCGACCTGCGCTTAGGCGCCTTCGACGTGCTGGTCGGCATCAACCTGCTGCGAGAGGGCCTGGACATCCCCGAGTGCGGCCTGGTCGCCATCCTCGACGCCGACAAGGAGGGCTTCCTGCGCTCGGAGACCTCGCTGATCCAGACCATCGGCCGCGCCGCCCGCAACATCGACGGCCGGGTGATCCTCTACGCCGACACGGTCACCGGATCGATGCAGCGGGCCATGGCCGAGACCGCGCGCCGCCGCGAAAAGCAGGCCGCGTACAACCTGGAACACGGGATCACGCCGGAGAGCGTCAAGCGCGACATCAAGGACATCCTCGACAGCCCGTTCGAACGCGGCGACCGCGTCACCGTCGACGTCGGCGTGAAGGAGGACGCGCGCCCGTTCCTGGGCTCCAACTTCAAGGCCACGCTACGAGACCTGGAGACCCGCATGCGCGAGGCCGCCTCCAACCTGGAGTTCGAGGAGGCCGCCCGCCTGCGCGACGAGATCAAGCGGATGAAGATGCTCGACCTGGAGTTCGCGGCCGACGCCCTGGCCGGAAGCGGCGACGAGAGCGCGTCGGACACGGCGCGGCGGGTGAGGAAGGAACACCGGGCGGAGACGGCGGAGCGGATGCGCAAGGGGCGGGGGAGGAGGTAGGGGGCTAAGCTTGAGCAGCGCTCCTTACCTCGGGGCTCAGATGCCCGTCCTGTTCGATATGACGCTCGAAAGCGGTCACCACTTCTCCAAGATATAGGAACACCCGCTCAGCCAACTCAGTTAGATCTGCTACGCTGTCGTCTTGCCCGCATTCCACGAACGATAGCCGGCCATGAGCAAGGCCGTTGCGAAGGTACACAACCAACGCCAATGCGCCCCGATCTTCTCTGATTTTAGCTTTCGCAGCCCTGTTTGCTTGGGGGCTTATCTGCAGCGCGAAGCCAATCCGGTTCGCGATTCGGAATATCTCTTCGTCATCCCAATTTCCGCCACCGCCTTTTTCGATTGAGAAAGGCTCAACTGGGAGAGCTGAGACTAGGTGCTCACACATATTTAACGCAGCATCAAGCCGGCGGTCGGGGCTCATATCGGTATGCGTTCGAGCTATGTGACGAACCCACTCGCGTCGGAGCTCCGCATTCAACTCCCCAACGCGACAGCGAGAGCGACTTAAGGCCGAGACACTTACCGCGTCCAAGCAGCCTGTGACCGTCGACTCAACTAAGTTGTAGAGCTGAAGGTAAACGCTGGAGTATAAAATCTTCTGTTGCTGAACCGTGATTGCAGGCCCATCTGCGCCGAGGCGAGGCACTCCCGAGCGTATTACCTCTTCAACGCCGCGCAGGAAATCCAAGTACGCGACGATTTCTTCTCGGCGTTCGCGGAACGTCTCCGCAATCTGCACCTCATCCCTCCAGCAATGCGTTGCGCACGAATTCAAGGCGACGTTGAAGTTTACTTTTTACGTTAGCGGCGTCAGATGTAGTGACCGCCTGGAATTCTTTGGCCTCCAGCCACCTTGATACGTCTGGTGTTTGTTCGGCGAGCTCGGGGCGCTCTTCTAGAGCCAAATAGCTGCCAACAGCAATCGCTTCAAATCGTACCCTAGGCGTCGATTGCGACGTAGAGCCTTTCCGAAATCCATACGGGAATGTCCGCTTCACAAAGCCCATGACTCTCATGAATCGGTCTCGGTAAGCCTCTACAAGAGCAGGATCTTCCTCAAACATACGATTCATGCGTTTAGTGTACTCAAAAATGAATCTGGAAGGGCTCTCCTTATAATCCTCGACTCCATCCCCGTAAGCGAAGAAGCGTGCAACAAGCTCCTCCGGAATCCTCTCTCTCTCAGACTTGCTTGAAACGGGCGCAAGCTCTCGCAACAGCGGGCTTTCAGCCAGCTCTATCACTAAGTCTTGGAAGAGGCCTCCTAAAGCTCCGCGACGAACCTCCGCACTATTCGCATTCTTGCTCCCCGTGTTGATCCGATCAAACAAGTCAAAACGCGCCTGCTCGTCGGCGTGCTCGTTAAGCACGATTCCTCGAATTGAGCGGTTCAGTATTTTACGCTGACGCGACTCTGATAAGTCAGAAAACGTCGTGCCATTTAAAGATGCAAGCTCCTCAAGGCCGGATAGCTCAAGGCCACGAAGGATATACTCATGTATTGTTCTCAGCCTTTGTGAACCATCTACAATTTCAAGGAGCCCATCGTCTGCCTCCCAGAAAAATATAAACGGTATGGGGAGGCCCATTATAAGTGACTCAATAAATCTAGACTTTCTCTCCGCCTCCCACGTGAACGCTCGCTGATAGTCAGGAACAACGAAGTCACCACGATCCATTTTGCCAGCAAGCATCTCGACCGAGTACTCAGTCATATAAAAGTCTATACGGCGTGACCGGTCGATGATCTCAGCTTCGGCGGCATCCAGTTGCTCCGGCGATACCTGCTTCCGTCGTCCTCGTGCCACGACCTACCTCAATGCGCCGCTTTTGCGGGATGTGCTGCTAAGTGATTGCGGATGGCAGCTCCGATCGCCTCTCCGAGCTTTGGCGGAACCGCATTGCCGATCAGGGTGCCCAACCGTTTGAAGCTTACCCGTTCATCAGGCTTAAGGAATGCGTATTCCTTCGGGAAGGACTGCAGAATAGCGGCTTCCCGTAAGCTGATAGCCCTATCCTGGGCAGGGTGCCCAAAGCGACCATTGCCGAACCCGTAGCATTGGGTCGTAATCGTTGGCGAAGGTTTTGACCACTCCATACGTCCGTACACTGAAGGGTATGTCTTTCCTGATGGTCGGCGGTGACACGGAGCTCGCAAGGTCTCCGGCCAGTCGCGCCACGTCCCTCCTGGCTTGGAGGCGCGCACCCGCTCAAGATTTCGCTCGGACAAAACAGAGGCGGAATGAAGAGGATCATTCGGATCAGACTCGCCGGCAGAGATTGCAGGCAGATGCCCTATGGCACCTTCCACCGACAAATTAGAAAATTCTGGTTTAAGTAGCTCTATGGGCCCGAGTCTTGATGCGAGCAGCACCAACCTTCGGCGGCGCTGGGGAACGCCATACCAAGTACAATCAACTTCCGTCGAAAAGACTTGGTATCCCTCAGATTTCAGCGCACTAGTGAATTCTGTCCAGACTGCCTGCTTCTTGAGCCCTGCGACGTTCTCCATCGTGACCACGTCGGGCTTGACGCCCAGAGCTAACCGCTTGAACTCTCTCAAAAGAGTCCATCGATCGTCCTTAGACTTGCGACTTTGTGAATACGTCGAAAATGGCTGACACGGAGCGCATCCAGCGAGCACCGTTCGCGGTGCCTGTCCAAACCACGTTTGCAGTTCCTCCACCGTCAGATCAGAGACGTCACGCTCCTCAAACTTCGCGCCCGTGTTCGTTTCAAGCGGATAGCGGCACGCGGGATCAAGATCGACTCCCGCAACGACATTTAAACCGGCCGACTTCAACCCATAGGCCAGTCCGCCAGCGCCACAGAAAAGATCTATAGCGACCGCCTTCGTCGGTGGCGGCGAAGGCTGCTGAGCTGCAATCGTCGAATCGGCTGCCATACTATCGACCTTTAGCATATTTGGTTGGTGCCCTACCCGGCCTAGGTCTGACCGCCTCATGCGTCAGAATCGGTCGCATATTCATGCTGAAGATAAGGCGCAGGGGCCATGCTCCTGCGGTTCCACAGTGATTTCCGCAGGATCGTCTCCAATGGCCGTCCGGTGCTCGGCGGTCATGGGCGGCGCCCCGTGATGCGACGGAAGTAGCCGCCGGGCGGAGCGCCGTCGAGGGACGCTGCGCTCTTCACCCTCGACCGCGCTCCGCCCGGCGGCTGTCCTGAAGGGTCGGGACCCCGGGTCGAGCCCGGGGCAGGCTCCGGGCGTCCCGGTTGAGTTTTCGACGTGCCTGCGGCGCGTCGAACAAAGGGCTGGGGCGCAAAGGGACTCCCTTCCCCCTCGATGGGGGAAGGGCGGGGACGGGGGTGCGCGCGCAACGGTGAGGCAGAAGGCGCTGGAGGCGGAACGGTCTTTGCGCGCCGCCTCACGTGCGGAACTCCCGACCGGCGGCGGGCCTCACCCTCCACCCGCCCTCCTCCCGTCGAGGGAGGAGGGAGAGAACGGGCGGCGTCGTGCGAGCGGACGCCCCCTCCACCGCTTCGCGGTCCCCCTCCCCCGTACGCTGCGCTACGGGGGAGGAGTTTGGCGGCGATGCCCCCCTTTTTCGGCGGGCGGGGGTGTTGATCGGTCGGGGATTTCGGGTCGGGTAGGAAAAGTTTCCCGACCGGGTTCGGATCGGCCGCATCATGGGGCCCATGGAGAACCCGCAGCAGGCGCGTCGCACGCCGAACCGCGACACGAGCAAGGAAGACTGGCAGGCGATCTTCGCGGCGTTCAAGGCGGGGGCGACGGACTCCGAGCTGGGGCGGGCGTGGAACCTGTGCACCTCGAGCATCACCAACAAGCGGCTGGAGGCCGGAATCTATCGGCGGGACTATCCGGTGGCGCGCAAGCCGGGCGCGGCGGCGGACGCGATCATGGCGCACAGCCGGACGCTGGCGGCGGCGGGGCTGTGGGACGAGGCGATCCACGTGGCGCGGCTGTCGCGCTCGCAGATGCTGACCCTGGCGGCGCGGCGGCGGGCGGCGGTTCGAGCCGCTCGACGAGGCCGCGGCGGCGGCTCCGCTCGAGCTGCGCACGGCGCAGCGGGCGCCGGAGGGGGACTGGCGGACGTGGATGTTCTTAGGCGGTCGCGGGGCGGGCAAGACGCTGGCGGGGGCGGCCTGGCTGGCGGGGCGGGCGCGGGTGTGCGGGCGGCTGGCGCTGGTCGGGCCGACGCTGGGGGACGTGCGCGAGGTGATGATCGACGGGCCGTCGGGCCTGAGGGGGTCGGCGGCGGGGTTCGGGCCGGGCGGCGGGCGGCCGGCCTACGAGCCGTCGCGGCGGCGGCTGGTTTGGCCGAACGGGGCCCTGGCCTACGTGTTCTCGGCCGAGGACCCGGAGAGCCTGAGGGGGCCGCAGTTCGAGGCGGCGTGGGCGGACGAGCTGTGCGCCTGGCCCAAGCCCTCGGAGACGCTGGCCATGCTGAGGCTGGGCCTGCGGCTGGGGGAGCGGCCGCGGCTGGCGCTGACCACCACGCCCAAGCCCACCGCGGGGCTGAGGGCGCTGCTGGCCGAGCCCGGGATGGCGGTGACGCGGGGCTCGGCGCTGGACAACGAGCGCTGGCTGGCGCCGGGGTTCGTGGAGGGCTTGCGGGCGCTGTACGGCGGCACGCGGCTGGAGCGGCAGGAGATCGACGGGGAGGTGCTGGAGGCGCTGGAGGGGGCGGTGTTCCGCTCCGCCGAGCTGGAGCGGGCGCGGGCGCTGGGGGCCGAGGCGCCGCCGCCGGAGCGGTTCGAGCGGCTGGTGGTGGCGGTCGACCCGCCGGCGGGGATCGGCGGGGCGGCCTGCGGGATCGTGGTCGCCGGGCGGCTCGGCGAGCGGGCCTGGGTGCTGGAGGACCGCACCGCCCACGGCCTGTCGCCGGCCGGCTGGGCCGCGCGGGTGGCGCAAGCCGCGAAGGCGGCGGCGCGGCTGGGGCCGGTCGAGGTGGTCGCCGAGGCCAACCAGGGCGGCGAGATGGTGCGCGCGGTGCTGACCCAGGACGGGGCGCTGGAGCGGCCGGTCAGGCTGGTGCGCGCGCGGCTGGACAAGCGCGGGCGGGCCGAGCCGGCGGCGCTGCTCTACGAGCAGGGGCGGGTGGCGCACGCGGCCGGGCTGGCGGCGCTGGAGGACCAGATGCTGCTGCTGGGGGCGGAGGGGAGCGGCCGCGGCGACAGCCCCGACCGCGCCGACGCCCTGGTCTGGGCGCTGACGGCGCTGATGCTGGAGCGCAACGACGGCCCGCGGATCACGGCGTTCTGAGGCGTCGCTCCCGGCCTTTGGCGGCGAGTTCGACGGGGACCTGGGGCGGCGGTGAGCATGGTGACGCTCTCAGGTCAGCCGTCCCGGCCGGGCCGCGCCTGCGGCTTGCGGGGAGGAGTTCTTGCGGCTCAGGAGGCCGGTTTGTCCGCTGCCGGCGCGGCGGACGCCCCGGAAAGCGCGCATGCGCTTATCCGGGACCGTCGATGCGGACGCGCGCCTGACGACGCCGGTTCCTCCTCCCTCGCCTGGTAAAGAAAGGCCCCCGGCGATCTCACGTCTCCGCCGCATTCACGCCGACTTCGGCCAACGCCGTCTTCAGCGCATCGACCGCGGCGGCGACCGCGCTCGCGTCGCGGCCCCGCACCACCAGGTTGGCGCCGAATCCCGCCGTGCCGGAGCCGAAGGGGTAGCTGCCCAGCGACAGCTGCGGATAGGCCTGCGCGACCCGCTCCAGCGGCGCGGACAGGACGCCCTCCCCGAGTCCTTCGACCTTCAGGGTGCGCGAAACGGTCGCCGCGCCGGTCTTCAAGCGCGGACGGACGTCCTCCAGCATCGCCTGCATGATCTTCGGCACGCCGGCCATGACGAACACGTTCTCGACCTGAAAGCCCGGCGCGTCGGTCACCGGATTGGCGATCAGGCGGCCGCCCTCGGGGATGCGGGCCATGCGCCGGCGCGCGTCGTTGAGCTCCGCGCCGTAGCGCCGCTCCAGGATCGCCAGCGCCTCGCGGTGGAAGGGGAGCGCGACGCCGAAGGCGGTCGCCACGCACTCGGCGGTGATGTCGTCGTGGGTCGGCCCGATGCCGCCGGTGGTGAAGACGTAGTCGTGTCCCGCCCGCAGCGTGTTGATCGCGTCCACGATCTGCCCGCGCCGGTCGCCCACCACCCGCGCCTCGATCAGGTCGACGCCGAGTTCGGTCAGGAAGCGGGCGATGGTGTTCAGATTGGTGTCGGCGGTTCGCCCCGACAGGATCTCGTCGCCGATCACCAGCACCGCCGCGGTGGGGTTGTCGCCGCTCGCGTCCGCCATCTGCGGCTCCTATGTTCGCTGTTCGAATCGTGGGCGGGACTTAGGCCGCAGATGGACTTCGCTCAACCGCTCCTGCGCGGCCGCCTGGTCGAGCGCTACAAGCGCTTCTTCGCCGACGTCGAGCTGGACGACGGGGGGCTGGTCACCGCCCACGTGCCTAACCCCGGCGCCATGCTCGGGCTGAAGACACCGGGCATGGGGGTGTGGCTGTCGTCGTCGGACGATCCCAAGCGCAAGCTGAAGCACACGCTGGAGATGGTCGAGGCCTGCGGCGGCCTGGTGGGGGTCAACACCATGAACCCCAACAGGCTGGCGACCGAGGCGATCACGGCCGGCGCGATCCCCGAGCTGGCCGGCTACGCCCGCCTGCGCCGCGAGGTGAAGTACGACTCCGACAGCCGCATCGACATCCTGCTGGAGCACGAGGACCGCGCGCCGGCCTGGGTCGAGGTCAAGAACTGCCACTTCGTGCGCCAGGAAGGCCTGGCCGAGTTCCCCGACTGCGTGGCGGCGCGCTCCGCCAAGCACATGGGCGCGCTGGCCCGGCGGGTTCAGGCGGGCGACCGCGCCGTGGTGCTGTGGGTGATCCAGTGGTCGGGCGCCGAGCGCTTCACCCTGGCCCGCGACATCGATCCGACCTTCGCAAATTCGGTGGACGAGGCGGTCGCGGCGGGCGTGGAGGTGCTGCCCTACGTGTGCGAGATGAGCACCACGGGCATCCGGCTGGTTCGGCGCGTGCCGTACGTCTAGCGAACCTCGCGCCGCCTCTTGCACATACGCCCGCGAAGCCTCAGTTGCGAGGCTCGACGGTAAGGAGCCTCGATGCACGGAGACAGCCTGATCCTGACCCTGGTGGCCGGCTTCGTCCTGGCCTTCGGACTAGGGATGCTGGCCTTCCGTCTGAAGCTCTCGCCTTTGGTCGGCTACATCGCCGCGGGCGTGATCGTCGGTCCGTTCACGCCCGGCTATGTCGCCGACGGCGGCACCGCCAACCAACTCGCCGAGATCGGCGTGATCCTGCTGATGTTCGGGGCGGGCCTGCACTTCTCGCCGCAGGACCTGTTCCGGGTACGCCGCGCGGCCGTGCCGGGGGCGCTGGTCCAGATCTGCGTGGCGACCGCGCTGGGCTGGGGCTTGGGCCGGGTGCTCGGCCTGCCGCACCAGGAGAGCCTCGTCTTCGGGTTCTGCCTTTCGGTCGCGTCCACCGTCGTCGCGCTGAGGACGCTCGAGGAGCGGCACGTTCTGAAGAGCGATCTCGGCCGCATCGCCGTGGGCTGGTTGGTGGTGCAGGACCTCGTCGTCATCCTGGCCCTGGTGTTGCTGCCGCTGGTCCTCGGCAGGGGGGCGACCGTAGATGCGGGCTCGCTGCTCCCCCAGGTCGTCTGGAAGCTGGCCAAGGTCGCCGCCTTCGTCGGACTGATGTTCGTGATCGGCGGCCGGGTTCTGCCCTGGGTGCTGGTGCGCATCGCCCACACCCGATCGCGGGAGCTGTTCACCCTGGGCGTGCTGTCGATCGCGCTGGGGATCGCCTGGCTGGCCTACGCGGTGTTCGGCGCCTCGTTCGCCCTGGGCGCCTTCGTGGCGGGCCTGGTGCTGAACGGTACGGCGCTCGGCCACAACGCGGCGGAACGATCGCTGCCGCTCCGCGACGCCTTCGCGGTGCTGTTCTTCGTGTCGGTCGGAATGTTGTTCGACCCGCGCATCGTTTTCCAGCAACCGCTCGCGGTCCTCGGAGCGCTGCTGGCCGTGATTGCCGCGGGCGCGCTGGCCGCGGTGCTGGTGGCGAAGATGCAGAAGCTCTCCTTCGCAAACGCGGGGGTGCTCGCCGGCAGCCTCACCCAGATCGGCGAGTTCTCGTTCGTGCTGGCCAGCCTGGGCCTCACCCTCGGTGCCCTGTCCCGATCGACTTACGGTCTGGTCGTGGCGACCGCGATCCTGTCCATCGCGGTCAACCCTATCCTGCTCAAGCTCGCCGACAGGAGCGCTCGAAGGCCGCAGGCGACCCCCGCGCCCGCGAGCCTCGGTTGACGCATCGCTCCCACCGGGGTGGACGTTTCGTGCTATGCACGCCATCTGAACCCCGCGCCCTGCCCGCCGCCGTGAAGAGACCCGCGTGATGGAAACCGTCGAAGCCTCGGAAGCCGCCGTCCGCACCGGCCAGATCAAGCTGCACGGGCCGGAGGGGTTCGAGGGCATGCGCGCCGCCGGGCGGCTCGCCGCCGCCTGTCTGGACATGCTGACGCCGCACGTCGTGCCGGGCGTGGCGACCGAGAAGCTGGACGACCTGGCCCGCGAGTTCATCCTGGACCACGGCGCGCTTCCGGCCTGCCTGTTCTACCGCGGCTACTACAAGACCACCTGCATCTCGCCCAATCACGTGGTCTGCCACGGCTATCCCAGCGAGCGGACCCTGCGCGAGGGCGACATCGTCAACATCGACGTCACCGTGGTGGTCGACGGCTGGCACGGCGACACCAGCCGCATGTACCCGGTCGGCCCGGTCTCGCCCAAGGCGCGGCGGCTGGTCGAGGTCACCTACGACGCGCTCGAACGGGGCCTGGCGCAGGTCAAGCCGGGGAACAGCTTCGGCGACATCGGCCGCGCCATCCAGCAGTACGTCGAGGCCCAGCGCTGCTCGGTGGTGCGGGACTTCTGCGGCCACGGCCTGGGGCGGGTGTTCCACGACAGTCCCAACGTCCTGCACTTCGCCCACAACGGGCCGGAGCTGAAGCCCGGCATGTTCTTCACCGTCGAGCCGATGGTGAACCTGGGCAAGCCGCAGGTGAAGGTGCTGAACGACGGCTGGACCGCGGTCACCCGCGACAAGTCCCTGTCGGCCCAGTGCGAGCACTCGGTCGGCGTCACCGAGGATGGGGTGGAGCTGTTCACCGCCAGCCCGGCGGGCCTGTTCCGGCCGACGTTCGCTTAAACGGCGGCCAGCCGGGATTCCAGCCGCGCCCGGACGTGGGGCCACTCGTCGTCGACGATCGAGAACACCACCGTGTCCCGCTGGCGGCCGGTCCAGGTGATCTTGTGCTTGCGCAGCACGCCCTCGCGCACAGCGCCCAGCTTCAGCACCGCCGCCTGGCTGCGGGCGTTGACGCTGTCGACCTTGAACTCCACCCGCCGCGCGCCGGCTTCGAAGGCCGCGCCCAGCATCAGCAGTTTCGTCTCCGGATTGGTCGCGCCCGCCCGCGCCTCTGGCCGGAAGAAGGTCGAGCCGATCTCCAGCGTCCGGTGCGCCGGGACGACCTCGTGGAAGCTGGAGCTCCCGAGCGGCCGCCCGTCCGCCGCCCCACGCACCAGATACGGCACGCGGATCCCCGCCGCCTGATCGGCCAGCGCCTGCGCCCACCAGCCGGCGAAGCCCGGCCCCTGGGCGGTCGTCACCATGATCGACCAGGCGTCCGGGTCAAGGTCCAGCGCCTCGCGAACGTCCGTCTCCAACTCCGGCCGGAACGGCTCCAGCGTCACGAACCGGCCGGTCAGCGGGCGGGAGAGCGTGTCGAACCCGCTCACGCCTGGCGCTCCTCGGGAGCGT
>Ga0196974_1000219_pt1 | contig 13195 bp, 27 predicted proteins | sample S1_1013CmetaG_FD_155477 | JGI IMG/M metagenome (GOLD analysis project Ga0196974, IMG submission 155477) | Soil microbial communities from Anza Borrego desert, Southern California, United States - S1_10-13C | ecosystem: Environmental > Terrestrial > Soil > Desert | place: USA: California...
GCCGCGATCATGGGCCACGCCGACCCGCGGACAACGCATCGCTGGTATATCCACGAGCACGCGTTGACGCTGACGGTCCCGCAGGTCATCTAACGCGACTGTTTCCCCCTCTCACCAGGGGGAGGGCGGCCCTGACCGGCCGCCCTCCCCTGTGCTTTTCCAAAAACTTCCGAAAGGAGCTGCTATGTCTCAACCCCCAGTCCCGGAGCCGATCGAGACGTACCGCTGCGAGGAGTGCTGGCACCCGTACTACTCGGCGACGACCGCGCGCACGTGCGCGGCGCTTGACCGCGATCGCCGGGCCCGCCTCGGGGCTTCGGCGCCACCCGTGATTCAACAGGAGATACCGCGCCTCGAGTTCGAGGGGCGATAGGTGATCGCCTTGGAGAGGGGGCACGCGCAGACGAGCGACGAAAGCGAACTGCTGCCGGCGCTCCGCCTGCCCGACTTCGATCTGGCGAAGCTGTTCGAGCTGCTACCGGGTGGAGCCGCGAAGGTGTTTTTCTGCCTGGCGAGTTACAGCACGTGGGGGACGGGGAAGGATATCCGCCCCGGCCTGTCGCTGCTGGCTGCTCGCGCGCGGATGACCCGTCGCGCGGTTCAACGCGGGATCGCAACCCTCCTTCGCCTCGGGCTGATTCGCCAAGTGCGGCCGGCGACAAACCGCCACGCCGCGGAGTATGCGATCCCCATCGTGAAAGCCCGCCGTCCGGGGGCGGCGGGGGCGCGCGCCGGAGAAGGTAGCAGCTCGCCGGCGCGCGCTGTCGTCCCCCGGAAAACAACCCGCTGCGCATCGTGCGGGGACACCGGCCTGGTGGCGGTCGGCGTCGACACAAAGAACCGACGCCCGCTGATGGGGCCTTGTGGCTGCCGTCGGAGGGGGCGCTGATGAAAGGAGCTGCTATGCCCAACGCGAACACCGGAGACGGAATCCCGGGGATCCCCCCGTGGGTCACCCAGGGGATGGACGACGACGCCAAGCGGATCAAGAGCGACATCGAGCGTCGGGTGAAGGCGTCCTTCGAGTACGGCCGCCGCATCGGCTGGAACGAAGCCCGCGCCGCGCTCCTGAACCGCCTGCAGGAGTACGGCAAGGATTCCCTCGTCTGCAAGGCGCTCGCGGAGCTGGTCGAGGTGGAGGGCCGCGACGATGAGTAACACCGGAGGGGCAATCCCCAGGCGAAAGCTCAAGGTCGAGGTCACCCGGGAGGACATCCTCGATGGCAAGCGCGAGGACGGCTACTCCTGCCCCATCGCTCGCGCGATCCGGCGGCTGGGCTTCGCCTACGTGAGCGTCGGCCACTGCACCGTATCCGTCGGTAGCCCCGGCCTCGGCGGCGATCTCCCCCAGGAGGCCACGGACTTCATCTGCAAGTTCGACGAAGAGGGCGCCGTCGGCGTCGCCCCCTTCTCCTTCGAGGTGGAGGTGGAGGTGTTCCATGCCGAGTAACACCGGACCCGCAGTCCGGCCCCTCGTGCTGTCCATCTTCCCGGGGATCGGGCTTCTCGATCGCGCATTCGAGGAGGAGGGCTTCACCGTCGTTCGCGGCCCGGACCTTCTCTGGGGCGGCGACGTCCGGACGTTCACCCCGCCGGCGGGCGTCTTCGCCGGCGTGATCGGCGGCCCGCCTTGCCAGGCGTTCTCGGCGCTGGCGAACATCGTCCGGGCGAAGGGCTGGAAGACGAAGCCCAACATGATCCCGGAGTACGAGCGCATCGTGAAGGCCGCCGCGCCGGCGTGGTTCGTGATGGAGAACGTCCCCCGCGCTCCCCTGCCCTCCGTCGAAGGCTATGCGGTCCGGTCCTACACGGTCGACAACCGCCTGTTCGGCGGCCAGCAGCACCGGGAGCGGAAGATCACCTTCGGCTCGCTCGAGGGAATTCGCTTCCCGCTCCTGGAAGAGGCGTTCAACTGCAAGATCGAGGCCGAAGTCCATCGGGCCGTCCAGGCGGCCGACGGCAAGCGCAACGGGTGGGGCAACCGCTTTCGCGTCAAGGCCGGGAAGTTCTCGACGGAGCAACTGACCTGGGAGAAGGCCTGCGAGCTGCAAGGGGTCCCGCCCGACTTCCTGAAGGAGGCGCCCTTCACGAAGGAGGGCCGCTGGCGGTGCCTCGGAAACGGGGTCCCGCTGCACACCGGACGCGCGATCGCGCGCGCGGTCAAAAAGGCGGTGCCCGCATGAGCACCGGACAGCCCATCCCCATCCGAAGCGCGCGCAGGCGCGCGGACGTCTTCGACTTCCTGAAGCTGAGGTACGCCGCCGGGCTGACCGCGCCGCAGGCGGCCGCGGCCCTCAACGTCTCCTACCAGACGGTCTGGCGGTGGGAGACGGGCAGGCACCCGATTCCGCGCATGGCGTTCATGGCCCTGGAGCTGATCGTACTGAGGGGGAAGGCATGAGCACCGGAGGAGAGATCCGGTACTGCGGATTCGCGGGGTGCCTCGGTCACGTGGCCGACGCGCCCCCGCGGCGGTCCTGGTGGAGCCGCGCGCGCTGGTTCGTCCTGGGGATGTTGCTGCCCCAGGTCTTCGTCTGGTGGTCCCTCTTCGTCGCGAAGGAGTGCCGATGAGCACCGGAGCGGATGTCCCCACGCTGCACATCCAGACGTCGGTAGCCGCCGACGGGGCTGAATGGCTGACGATCACGCTCTCGGGTTGCGGGGAGGACGCGTCCTGCCTCACGATCCCGCTGTCGAGGTCGGGCGTCATCATCGCCATGCTGACCCGGGCCGGATCGCAGCACCGCTACGAGGGCGCGCTGAAGGTGCAACGGGACGGGGTGACCATGCTTCACGAGACGTCGGAGCGGAGGGTCACATGACCACCGGATCGGGCGTCCCAAAGCGGGTGGCGCTGTACGCGCGCGTTTCGACCGCCGACAAGCAGACCGTTCAAACCCAGCTTTTCGCGCTCCGGGACCACGCCAGGCGCGCCGGCTGGGAAACGAGGGAGTTCACCGACACCATCAGCGGATCCGCGGCCAGGCGCCCGGGCCTGGATGACCTGCGGCGGTGGGCAAGGATGCGGACGTTCGACGCGATCGCCGTGACCCGCCTCGACCGGCTGGGGCGGTCGACGCGCGACGTCCTGGACCTGATCCAGGAGTTCGACCACTTCGGCGCCCCGCTGATCGTCACGGAGCAGGGCTTCGACATGGCGACGGCCGCCGGCCGGCTGCAAATGCAGATCATCGCCGCCTTCGCCGAGTTCGAGCGGGCGCTGATCCGGGAGCGGACCCTGGAAGGCCTGGCGCGCGCCAAGGCCGCGGGGCGGCGCGGCGGCCGGCCGAAGGTGAGCATCCCCGAAAACGACCTGCGCTACGCGGTCGGCCAGGGGTGGAGCCTGACGAAGATGGCGGCCTATCTGAAGGTGTCCCGGGTCACGGTCATAAAACGGGCCCAGGAGCTTGGTCTGGACCTCAAGGGCTTACGTGCGGCTCCGAAGGCCGCCATTTAACGAACGATTGTTGACGGGAGGACGGGTTGATGCGCAACGGGCAAGGCGGGGTCCCGCAAGGGATGACCCTGGCGGAGTTCAAGCCGGTCCCGCACGACGCGTGCGGGGGGGTCCGGCGGAGGCCGATCCACTGGCAGGAGATCGTGCAGCACCGATTCAAGCCGGAGCTGAAGGTCGGCATCGACAAGAACGCGTGGCTCTGTACGACCTGCGGGGCGCAGGTGTCCGCGGATGGAAAGACGGTCCAGCTCGACGATCCGGACTATATCGGCCCGGATGAGTTGGCAGCCCTTTTGGGATAGGAGGCTCTCATGCGTCGGCTTTTTTTGGCTCCGGACCCCACCCCTGGAGGGGGAAATACCCCTTCCGCAGACCCGCCCAAGCCGCCCGCAGATCCGCCAGCGACCCCCAAACCCCCGCCGGTCCTGGGGCCCACGATCGCGGAGCTGCAGGCTCAGCTCGAGAAGGCGAAGGCCGACGGCGCCACGAAGGCGGAGCTCGAGGAGCTGCGGAAGGAGCTGAAGGCCCTGAAGGAAGGGGGAGCGAAGCCTGAGAAGAAGGATCCGCCGGCGCCGCCGCGGCGGCCGGCCCTGCCCTGGTGGTAGAAGGAGAAGAACATGCCCGGGAAACCCGTGAAGGATCGTCCCAAACGAAACGCCATCGCGCGCATCATTTCAGGCCAGTCCACCCCAAAGGATGAGGCCCAGCGCCTCGGGGTCGACGAACGCACCGTAGAAAGGTGGGTTAGCACCGCTCGAGGCGCTATCGATGCCGCCAACGGTGCCACGTCGGACGGTGCCTCCCCCCCTGGAACCGTGCCCTCCGGGGGGGAAAAGGGGCCGAATCCGGCCCTGGATGCGGCCCGGGCGGCCGCTTCCGGAGGGGCCGGGGCCTCCTCCGCCGCTCCGATCGGCCCGACGGACATCGCCGTCGCCCGGGAGGACATGGCGAAGACCTGCATAGAGCAGATCTCGACCCTCAAGCAGGCCGTCGGCGGGATGCTGGTGACGTTCCGCTACAGCCCGCCGCTTGACCTGGCCGACGCCGAGGTGCAGCGGGCGCTCTCCATCAGCCCGATCTGCGAGGCCGCGATCCGGGCGAACGCCGAGAAGCTGTATCCGATGCTGGTCAAGATGATGTCCGGGCCCTACCAGATCTTCGCTGCCTTGGCCCTGGAAGGCCTCATGCTGATGATGGGCCTCAAGACCCTGGCTGTGAAGAAGGGGTGGGAGCCGCCGAAGGAGAAGTCCGACAAGCCGCAGCGCACCGCGGGCGCCGTCGGCGGATCGCCGACCGCGCTCCGGGACCAGATCGAGGCCGCGCGGGAGAAGCTCGGCAAGCCGGAGCTTAGGGCGGTCACGCCGGACACGTCGTCGCCGACGGTCGGCACGATCAACGCCCCGTCGGCCGCATGAGCAGCCCTCCGGGCGTCTACTGCTACTTCGGGGTCACGACGTCGGGGAAGACGACGCTGGCGCTCCAGCACGCGGCGGCCGACCTGGCTGTAGAGGGTCGGCCGCTCGCGGTGCTCGACTGTATGCCGGCGCGCAACCTGCGGGACCTGCCGCACGAACCGAACCTAGACGCCGTGCTCGACGCCCTCTACCTGGAGGGCCGCAAGGCCGTATGGACGCCGCGCAGCGAAGACGAGCTTGGCCGCTTCTTCGCCGCCGTGCACGCGGCCGGGACCAACCGCCAGCGGCCGACGCCGATCGACGTCCTCTGGGACGAGGCCGGCCTAGCGCAGACGCCGCACCACATCGACGATCGGATCGCCGGGGCCCTGCGGGGCTGGCAGCATTCGGACTGCCGTTTCCGCCTGGTGTCTCAATCCCCCGGCGACTTCAACGGGATCGTCTTCAAGTGCCTGCCAGAGTGCTACGTCTTCCGCCTCGAGCGCACGCCGGACCTCGACCGCATCGAAACGGAGCTATCCCTCCCCCGCGAGCAAGTCGCCGCGCAGGATCAAGGCCAGTTCCTGACCTACTCGAGGGACCGCTTTAAGAAGGTGGGCGCATGAATACCTGGGAGCGCATCGTCGTCCGGCTGCCGAAGATCCAGAAGGCCGCCCTTTTCAAGATGGCCGACGACGCGGGCTACGAAAAGAAGCGCGGCGAGTACATCCGCGGGATCCTCACCGGCCACATGCGAAACCGCCCGCTGAAAGATTCTGGTGCCGTGGGCGGCACCGTGGGCGGCACCGCCCGCAGCACCACGGTCTAGCGGCCGTCCCCCTCTGCCTCCGCCGCGGGTATCTACCCGCGTGAGCGAGACAAGATTTCGGAGGCAGACATGAGCATCGCCCTTCCGTCGGCCGGAGGCTCCGCGGGCGTCGGCCGCTTCGCGGTGAACGCCATCGGCGCCGGCGCCGGCCTGTACGCCTACTTCGGCTTCATCCGCGAGTCCCTCCCGACGCCCTGGATCAACGCCGAGATCTTCGGCACCTTCGGCGGCGACGAGATCTCCGCGGGCGCCTTCGCGCTCCTGGGCGCGATGGTCGCGAACAGCGTTTACAACCGGATCGGAGGGTAGGAGCGATGCGCAAATACCTGCCCGGCCCGGTCAAGACCCTGGCGAACGCGACCGCGGAGACGATCCGGTGGTCGGAGAACGAGACGCTGAACGGCAGCGCGATCAAGCAGCTCCACATCATCCTGACCGGCACCGACAACGACTGCGGGTCGATCACGTCGATCTCGGTCTTCGCCGGCGGCGTGCCGATCTTCAACCTCCAGGAGGAGGAGATCTCGCAGTTCCTGTCCGTGATCGGCAAGCGCGAACTCGCCGCCGACGCCGCGACCTTCTTCACCATCCCCTTCGACTGGATGGACCCGATGTGCGCGCTCCCGCCGAACGCGGCGCTGCGCGTTGAGATGGTCAAGGACAACACCGGCGCCGCCGGCACGGCGGAGCTGGCCTACACCGTCGACGAGACGCAGCCCGCGTCCTGCTATCCGCTGTTCCTCGCGTCGGCCTGCGGCATCGCCGCGTCGGCCACGTCGGCCACGTTCCCGGTCACGCAGCCCGGCCTCCTGAAGGGGATCATGATCCCCGACGTCGCGGACGTCGACACGGTGCGGCTGTACGTCGGCGGCATGATGCTGTGGAACCTGGACCAGGCGCGCATGATCACCGCCGTCCAGGACATCTACTCGGGCGTCGCGACCACGGCGAACGACAAGTTCCTGATGCTCGACACCCCGCTGCCGGTCACGCCGGGGTCGTACCTGCAGCTCAACACCGCGGCCGGCTTCACGGGAGCGGCGGCCCGTATCGGGCTGCTGACGCTGGTCCCGAACAGCTAGGGGGTCGGCGTGAGCCTGAAGCGGATCGGAAAGCGGGTCCGGAAGGCGGCGAAGCGGGTCGGCCGAAAGGCGGCCCCCGGCGTCGCGAAGGTCGCACCGTACAAGACCGCCGTGCTGGCGGGGGTGGCTACGTATCTCGCCACCCCCGCCGCGGGCGCCGCGGTCACGGCGATCGGCGGCGAGGCGTCCCGCTACTGGGGCGCCACGGCCGCCCGGGCCGACGGCTACAGCGGGCGCCACGCCCGCGACAAGGGCAGGAACGTCAGGAAGAAGGCGTGGATCGGCGGCGGCGTCGGCGTTGTCGCCGGCACGGCCACGGCGGTCCTGGCGGGATCCCCCTGGACCGGGAAGGGCCTTCTTTCGTCGGCGGCCAGCAAGGGGGTCGGTTCGAGCAGCGCGAACGCGAAAGCGCAGGCGGGGGCCTCCTCGAGCACGAAGCTGACCACATCGCAGGCCCTGGCCGACGCCGGCCGCCAGATGACGGCCGCCGGCAAGCTGACCGGCAACCCGACCCTGCTCGGCGCCGGCGCCTCGGCCACCGCAGGCGCCCAAATGGTCCCCGGAACGGGCCTCACCGTCGCGGAGGTGCTGACCGCCGGCGGGACGCTCAGCGGGATCGCGAAGGCCTTCGGCGTGGATCCGAGCGGGACGTCGCCCTCCTCGATGCCGAATCCCGACGGCGGGGAACGAGCCGGCGGCGGCGACGGCGGGGCGGGCTACTCGCCCTTCGGGTCGATCAACGCTCCGGGGGCGGAGGGCGAAGGGCGGCCGCTTCCGATCGGCCTGCTCCTGGGCGGCCTGGCGCTCCTGGCGATCGCCACGTAGGGAGGGTCGATGCATCCGGTGTCGGCGTCCTATCCGCCTTTCCAGACGGTCAAAAGCATCTGGCCGGGCTACAAAGAGACGTTCACCGAGGATAACTCGGCCTGGCGGCAGGTGTCCGTCCCCGTCCCTGCCTACGCGATCGCCGACAATACCGCGACGGTCATCCGCTTCCGCGCCTATTCTCAGCCCGGAACGCTCGATGTTCACGGGGTGAGCTACGGCGGCCGCGCGCCGCTTCTGGCTGCGGGCGTCTGGTGGCTCCAGCTCCCAGTCACTGGGAGCGCGGCGGCGTCCCGGACGATCTCCTTCGTCGACGCGACCTACTACGCCGGCGGGGCGGAGGCCTTGCTTTCGGTCCCTGTCACCGGCGTGACGCCGGCGGCCCCGGCGACGGTCAGCGTCGCGACCTCCAGCACGCAAATCCTCGCCGCCGACGGTGCCCGCGTGCGCTACTCGATCTCCAACTGCGACGCCGCCAATGCCATCTATCTTGCCTTCGGCGGAAATGCGGCCGTCGCAAACCGGGGCGTCCTGGTCACCCCGAAAGGGTCCTTCATCTGCGAACCCTCCGACGGCTTCGGCTCGCTCGAGGTCCGGGGAATCGCTGACACCGCGGCGGTGACCGTGGCGGTGCAGGCGTGGAGCTGACGCCGTGCAGATCATCCCCGGCTTCGTCGATAAGGCCTCGGGCTGGCTGGGCGGCCCGATCCTCGGGACCGGCATCGACGGCGCTCTGACCCTCGGCGCCGATACGACCCTCGCCGCCGGCGCCAACGTCAGGCACTACACGACCGTCAGCCTCGGCCTGTTCGCTCTGCGGCCGGCCACCTCTGACAACTACCTAGAGGTCCGGGCAACGGGTCTGATTTCCGGGGCTGATTCCGGTGTAGCCCGGATCTCATCTGAAAGCCGCGGCGCCGGCGGGACGAACGCGGGCGGCGCCGCCTGCGCCGATAGCGGGACTGGGGCGCGCAGCGGCGCCGCGGGCGCCGGCGCTGCTCCCGTGCGCGTCTACGCCCGCCGATTCCAGTCCTTCCGCATCACGGCCAAGGGAGGGGACGCCGCCGCCTCTAGCAGCGGCGTCAACAACGGAGCGAACCCCGACGGCGCCAACGGCAACGCGGGGAGCGATTACATCAACTACCGCAATACCCAGATCACGACCGAAAACCCGCCGCAGGCCCAGCCGGGTGCGGGGGGCGCCACCGCCGGAACCCCGGGGGCCGGGGGCGTAGGGGCGGCCACGACCGTGAACAACGCCCCAACGACCATCCGCAACGCCTGGCGCGCGACGCTCCATGAATTCCTGTGGGGTCCGAACGTGATCGCCGACGGCGGCGCCGCGGACGTCCGGATATGGCGCTCATCGTCGGGGGCCTCGGGCGGATCGGGCGGCTCCCGCAACACGAACGGCGGGACGGTCGGCTGCGGCGGAGGCGGCGGCGGGGGTCAGGGCGCCTCGGGCGCCAAGGGGGGCTCTGGAGGGACGGGGACGCAATCGTCGACCGCCTTCGGGACGGCCGTCGTCGGGGCAACGGGTGGATCGGGCGGAGGCGGCGGGTGCGTGGCGTGCGGGATCGCAGAAACCGCCGCCGACACCTACGTCGACGCGCGCGGCGGGACCGGCCGAGCGTATGCCGATCCTAATCCGCTGACAGCAGGCGGCGTCGGCGGCACTGGCGGCGGAGGGGGTGGCGGGATCGCCTACAGCGGGACGAAGTTCGGAACGGGGATCACGACGCTGGCCGACGGCGGCGAAGGCGGCCAGCCCGGAACGAACGACGGCGACGACGGGATTACGGTCGCCCTCACGCTGGGGGCGATCTGATGGAGACGCACGAGCTCCGCTGTCCGGGCTGCGGCGCCTACCAGGGGACGCTGACGCTGTGGCGGCCGCGGCTGCCGTGGATCGACGACTACTTTTGTCGGCCGTGTGGGGAAAACCCGGCCGTGAACGTTGCGCCGCCGGCGGAGCTGCGGCGCTTCGTGCGCGCGGAGCGCAGGCGGTGGGCGGCGATCCTGAAGGAGCTGTGGGGCTGGAGCGAACTGGATGAGATCGCCAAACGGGCGATCCGTAGGAGGCAGGCGGCGTGAACATCGTACAGGGGATCATCGCTCCGGTGGGCTTCGGACGGCTGAACAAGCTTCAGACGTCTATCAACTTCGCGACGGCTGGCTGGAACGAAGTCCGGTCGCACGAGGTTTTCACCGTCACCGGATTCGTTTCGGCTCTGGTCTTCTACCGGGTCACGCAGAGCCTCACCTCGGGCGGCGCGGCGACGGTGGCTTTCGGCGATCAGGGCAGCACGGGGCGCTACTCGGCCGCGCAGGCATACACCAACCTGACCGCCGGGAACCTGGTGTCCCCCGGGGCCACGGTTTCCGCGTTCCTGCGCCTGTGGAACAACTACTTCGTCTCCGGCACCAGCAACAACGCGGACAACGTCTACATCGACTGGGACCTCGGCTACGAGATCGCCGCCGCCGCGCTCACCGGCGGGATCATCGAGGCGACCTGCTTCTGGACGCCAATCTCAGATGGAGCCACGGTCGCCCTCGGCAACGGGGAGGCGCTCTAATGGCCATCATCAAGTGCCCGAAGTGCCCCACCGATCCCCAGGATTCCACCAAGGGGACGGGCAAGGTCCGCTCCGATCCCATCGAGGTCATCACCGAGCAGGGCGTGAAACACACCATTCGCCGCCTGGAGCCCTGTTGGCTCTGCGCTGGCGAGGGAAAGATCGACAAGGTGAGCTGATGCGTATCGGACTGCTGCTCCGGAGGCTGCCATGAGGGCGTTTCTCGAGAGGTGGGGCCTGGTGATCACCGCGATCGCCGCCGCGCTGATGCTGGTGCTTCTCTTCGTCCTCACGGGCTGCGCCGCCTACGAGGGCGCCGCCGCAGCCGCGCGCGGCGAGTCCAGCGACGTCCCGACCAACACCACGGGCGTGAACGCGCTCCTGTGGGTGCTCGGCTACGCGGCGATCCGCGATGGGGTGCCCTTCGGGCTGAAGGCCCTCGGGAAGAAAGCGCCGCTCCCGTGATCGACTTCACCGCCCTGATCGACAAGTACGGGCCTGAGGCCGCAATGCTGGCGGTTCTTCTCCTGGAGCGGATCACGATCATGAAGCGGCTGATCGCCCTCCTCGAGCGGATCGACGCGCGCCTGGCCGACAAGGGGTCCAAGGTGCTCGTGAAGGCGCCGGCGGCCGCGACGGAGGAGGACCCCGGCTACGGAGGGACCGACTGATGGGCAACCCGATCTACGATCGCATGGTCCCGACGACGGCGGCTCTGCAGGCCGCGACGTCGGCCGTCCGATCCCCATTCCCCGCCGAGGCGCTCGCTGCCCTACAGCCTACGCTCCGAATCGTCGTCAGAGACAACGACGCCGCCTTGGCCAACGCCCCCAGCGATACGCCCGCGGAGGGGATTGCGTCACTCCGCCGATCGAACGAGCTGCTCCGGTACGCCGCGACGGTGAACCCGGCCAATCACCAAAGCTTTCTCGAGCGACTCGCGAACGCCCCGGCCAAGGCGGCCGAAACCGCGATGGACATCGGCAAGATCGCGATCGCAGGCCTCGCGATCCTGCTGCTGATCGTGATCCTGAAATAGCATTTCACCCCCACCCGGGGGTTTCCTCCCGGGCGCCTCCCCTGCCTAGCGGGTCGGGGGAGGCGCCTTTTTCTTTCCAGCGTCGTATAATCCCGCGGGAGGGTTCAATGAGACTCGCACTTTTGGCCGCCCCGCTTCTGCTCTCCGCCTGCAGCACAACCCTTTTCGTCGACTCGGAGCCGCAAGGCGCCGAGATCTTCGTCAACGAGAATGGGCCCCTCGGGGTGACGCCGGCGCACGTGAAGATTCCGGCCTCGAGCGGATTCACCAAAGACCGCACCGTCACGGTGAAGAAGGAGGGATACCATCCGGTGTCTACCCAGATTTTCAACGTGCGGTCCTGGTACGGCGCATGGTCCTGGAAGCCTGACGCCGTTCGGGTGCGCCTAGCGCCGGTAGAGGAGAAGAAATAAACCGGCCAGCAAAAGCCTACAGACGTTTTTTAACGTCCCCTACACGTCTGGCACGAGCCAGAACCCGCCTACGTCCTTCTGACGCGCCTGCGGGCGCCCCCCGCGTCCTCCGTGCTCCTCCGTCGGCGCGAAGCGCACACGCCCACGGTCTGATAGACGGTTTGAAGAACGGTCTGAATATAGGGGGCGGCAATTTGCCGCCTCGGAGGCGTCATTTTGCCGCCTCGGAGGCGGCAGATTGACGCCTCGGATTTTGATGTTCGAAATTGGCTTGACGCTCGAGCGGTCAGGCGAGATACTTCGTCGTGCAGTTTGGAACCCGCTCCGGTCTTTGAAAATCGGAGCGGGGGACCCCGGGTGACCTAGCCAGTTTTCCCAGGGCCCCCCGCAAGACAAGACGAGGTGGTTGTACGACACTTCGGGGCTCCCGTGTGGGAGCAAGTTTTCAAAGACCCACTTCCCAGCACTTCGTTACGCCCCTTCCAAAAGTAGCGAGGGTGACGGGGCTCGAACCCGCAACATCCGGATCGACAATCCGGTGACGACTTCAAGCACGACGGCATCGCACGCCCTCCTTTCCTCAAAAGTTTTCGGCTCACTGTGAGCCGATAGATTAGCGGTTTTTCCCGGGGGAGGAAAGGAGCTGCGGCATGATCTCCCGCAATTGGCGGGAGAGGGTGGGGGAATACCTGGAGCAGTACAGCGCGCTGTACCACAGGCCCGCATCCCGGTTGTCGGCGATCGGCGTTCTGCGCGAGTTCGAGACGTTCCTGGTGTCCCGCAAGGGGACGCCGGTTGAGCTGATCCAGGTGGCGAAGGAGGATCTCCTAGGCTACCTGCGGCACAAGCTCGACCAAGGCCGCGCGCCCGCGACGGCCAACAAGCACGTGCGGACCCTGCGATGCTTCTTCCGGTGGTGCGTTGATCGCCAAGCGATCGCCGCCGATCCTACGAAGGGCGTCCGGCCGCTGAAGATCGTGCGCCGCAGGCCCCCGATCCCGGACAAGCCGGACGTCCTCAAGCTGCTGTTCTACCTGGACTGCAGGAAGGACCAGCTGTTCACCGACCTGGTGACCCTGGTGGCGAACACCGGATTGCGGTCGGGTGAATTCGTCTACCTGCGCCCGGAGGACGTGAGCCTTGAGCGCCGGACCCTCATTGTTCGCAACGATGCCGAGCACCGCACGAAGGACAACGACGAACGGGTGATCCCGCTCAACGACAAGGCCCTCGAGATCCTGCGGAGGTGGTTGTCGATCCGTGAGGCGAAAGGCGGCCGGCTGCTGTTCTTCGGCCACAAAGCCGCGGATGTGAAAGGCCTCGCGCACAAGTTCAAGCGCCGGACGAGGGCGGCCGGTGTGCCGAGCATCACGTTCTACAGCCTGAGGCACCTTTTCGCGACGACTGCGGCCTCGAGAATGACGCCGAATCAGCTCGCCGCGATCATGGGGCACGCCGACCCGCGGACAACGCATCGCTGGTATATCCACGAGCACGCGTTGACGCTGACGGTCCCGCAGGTCATCTAACGCGACTGTTTCCCCCTCTCACCAGGGGGAGGGCGGCCCTGACCGGCC
>Ga0196974_1000221_pt1 | contig 13154 bp, 17 predicted proteins | sample S1_1013CmetaG_FD_155477 | JGI IMG/M metagenome (GOLD analysis project Ga0196974, IMG submission 155477) | Soil microbial communities from Anza Borrego desert, Southern California, United States - S1_10-13C | ecosystem: Environmental > Terrestrial > Soil > Desert | place: USA: California...
GGAATCGGCTTCGAGCGCAACAACACGTCTTGACCCGTAACTGTTTCCGGCGCCCTCTTGAGTTTGTTGGGGTCGCCGATTACCGACAGGTATCCCTTGTACACTGCTTCCGCAGCGCCTTGGGACTCTTCCGCCAACCAGTCCTCCTCCACCCGCCGTCCAGTCGTGGACGAACGGATCTTGAGGCGGTTGATCGTCTCCCTCTGAATCTCCTCGGCGATCCGGTTCTTGGCTTCCGCCAACCCCTCCTCGCCACGGAGATCTTTGAGAGCCTTGAACAATAGGCTCATGTTAGGGTGTGAGTCAAGCACCTCTGCCGCCGACGCATGCAACGCCTTCTTGAGGCTCTGGACCCGATGTCGATCCATCTCCTCACGCAGTTGCTTCAACTCCGCCGCCGTCGCGGCATCCGGCGCCGTTTTCGTGGTCTCCACCTTCTTCTCTCCTTCATTGTCAGCCGGCTTGCTCGTGCCTGGGTCCAGGCTCTTGACGTACTCCTCGATATCCTCGGGGGCGTACCCCGCCTTAGAGAGAACGTGTCGCAAGGACTCCGACCGTTTGGCCGCATCCACCGAATCCCCCTGAAGCAGGGTCTCCGTGGCGGTCTTGTACTGGTCGTACTCGGACGACTTGGCCTCCGCCGCTTCTTTAGCCGCAATGATGTCCTTGATGGTCAGCTCCTTGCCGCCCACCTTCACCTTGGCGTCCAAGTCCAGAACCCCCGTCGCTCCCCCCTTGTTGGTTTCCCCACCACCATTTCCGGTGGGTTGCTCCCCTGCGGCGGGGTCGGTGTCGGCCATCAGGCGTCGCGTGCTATATCGAATAAAAGTCATCTATCTTGCTCCTCATCGGTTTCGTCCGCCCTGGGTGGGGGAACGTACTTCATTAGCTGGTCGTACCACGCGTCGCGCCTAACAGCATGGACATCTTGGGGGTCGTCCTCTCGCATCAATAGCCTGCACCGAAACTCTCCCCGCCAAGTATTGACGGTCACGCACAGCTCTAGGATGTCCGGGACGACTTGTCCGTCGATGAAGAAGGGAAACAGTGCAGTTCGTGCCCCGTTGATCTTCGGACCCATGGGCTCAAACCCGAGGTCTTCATTGCCTTCGAGGTAGAACTCCTCCAGCTTCTTCCTTTCAGCGACGTCCACACATTCTCCTTTCAACCTACTGCTGCATCATAGCGGGGTCCATGCCCGCATCTTGGCCCTCGGGAAGGGCGTCCGGGCTCTCGCCCACGGGGAAGCCTTGGTCCGCGATCCCTTGGCGGAGCATGCTCATGTCGTCGGGGTTGGGCACCGCCGCCGGCAGCACCAGCCCCATCGCCCCCATCAGGAAGTCCCTGTAAGAGGCGAACGCGTCTTGCACATCGGGGCTAGCGGCGGCCATCGCCGGTCCGCTCATGAAGGCGACCAGCACCCGCATCTGGAACTCGGGCTTCGCGGTCGCGGGCGTCACCACCACCTCGCCGGGCGTTTCCCCATCGCCATACAGGAGTAGGCAGTTCCGCACCACGGTCTCGTAGGGCGCCTGCCACTCGTCCATCCACATGGCGAAGTCGAGGCCCTCCTTCAGCGCGAAGAGCCGGAATCCATCGGGATCCATCAGCGGACCCGCTGGACTGTCCGCCATATAGAGGTTCATCGCCTCGTCCTTACGGGCCACCTCACTGCGCGGACTCCGCTCTCGTAGCCCAAAGGTCATGGTCGACACCGTGGGCAGTGGGTTCTCCGGAAAGGAGACGGTCTCCCCATCGGGGCCGATCACCGCTCCCGCCAGCTCCAGCGTCAGCTTCCCGACGGACAAAGGCCGAGGGCTCAGCTTCAACTCGCGGGCCGCGTTGTGCACCGCGCTGCGGTACATCTGCGACCACGCCATGTCCACTCCCCTAGAAGGGCTCGTCAGCGCTCGGTTGATCTGCTCATCGAGGAACTGCAACCCCGCACCGCTATCCACTCGGCCCTTCTCTTGGATGAGGTCCTGGACCGGGTTGATCGCCGTCATCAGCTCCTTCGCCAGCGTGGCGACCTTGCCGGGCACATCTCCGCTGTTGTAGGGCTGCACGGGGAACGGCCGGAACCCCTCGGCGACAGGGTCCGGCTCGTACGGGATGACCCGAAGGCCCTTGCCAACCTCCTTCAGAGCGGCTCGCTCGTTCCATGACCCCGAGGGCATCACGATGTAGCCGTACCGGTCGATGTCGCGGATGTTGTTGAAGAGACTCTTGAGCAGCTTCTCCAGTTCCCGAGAGATCGAGAACAGAAGGTCGAAGGCGCCGATGCCGTGGAAGGTGCCCGACTCCATGAAGCGAGCCCACCCGATCGGGCAATACACCTCCTGGCGGTCGTACACCTCGTCAGCGATCAGGTAGTCCCCACACGTGATGATGTACCGTGCGCAGGTGCCCCGTTGCCCGTCGAGCCACAGCTCCCGGACCTGGGCGACGCCCATCATGTCTTTGTTCTTGGACTCCGAGGAATCCCCATTGGCGCCCTGCATGGAGCCGGCGCCGGCGTTGTACGTCAGGCCGCCGATGGCCATCGACTCGCCCTCAGGCCCCAGAGGCTCCCCAGACTGCTGCTCCCACCATTCCAGCTTCTCCAAGTTGTCCATGATCCGGCGGCCGAACACCTCCTTGAGGAACAAAAGCGGCACAATACGCTGCCGCATCTTCCCCCGTTCCTTGGTGTAGTCGCTCGTCTGGGACGGGAAGGGCATCATCTCACGGGGGTGGACCACCTCCAGGTCGCACGTCAATCCGACGATCGGGTGGTCGATCACGTTCCCCGCAATGCCGCAGCTCCCCAGGACCGTGAAGATGTGGGCGAACTGCGTCTTCACCATCTCCAGCTGGTCGTCGGAGACCACGGAGTCCGCGATGATCTGGCCGATCGCCCGCTGGCGGATGCCTGCAAGGCTGAGACCCTGTCTCATCACCTTCGGTCGGAAGTCCATGGACGCCAACCGTGCCTGGATCCGGTCCAGGGCGCTCATCAGCTCCTGGGACTGGAACTCCAGATTCCCCTCTCCATCGAGATGGAACGCCTTGATAAGGCCCATCGCGGGGTCGAAGACGTCAAACCGCCGGGCGCCGTTGAGGTAGTACCACGCCAGTAGCCACATGGTCCGCCGATAGGCCAACCGCTGCTCTTCCCGCTTTGCGTGGCGGTCGAGGATCTTCGGTAGAACCGTCGGGTCCCTGGTCAGTTGAATCGCGTCAAGGGCAATAGCTAGAGCTCCCCCACAAGGCCTCAGACATCTTAGTCAGCATTTCGCCCTACGTCCGTAGCCTCAGCCGCCGACGGCTTCGTCGTCCGGCACCTCGCCCTCGCCGCCGCTCCACGGGGTTCGTACCCTGGCATATAGGTTCGCAGGAGCACCTCCTGAAGCTTCTTGTCGACCTCCGGGTCGCTCGGCGAACCCGGCGCCTTCACCCCTTGGTCCCCAGAGATCTTCACGGCGTCGCGGTCGATGCCCAGGATCGCTGCGTAGTACACCTTCGCCATCGCGTGGTAGAGGGACACCGGGAGGGTAACGGTCTGGACGGGGTGGTTAGACTCGGGAATCATGGGTTTCGCTCGGTCGGCTGCCTGCATTCAGGATCTCAAGGATGTCGGCGGCCGGCACCTTCATCCAGTCCACCGCGTGGGCGTTGAAGTGCCCGTGCTCGTCGGTGTAGTTCCCCGCCTTCAACTGCTCCAAGGGCGTCTTTCGCTCCTCTGGCGCGTGCCCGCTGACGCGAAGCCGCCCACGGAGGATAAGTGTAGACATCGCGACGGTGTCGATGACGTCATCGTTCTTCAGGCCGCCGTCCAACACCTCGGGGTTGAACCCCTCGATCTGGTCGAAGAGCATCGACCACGGCATGCGATTCCGCATATGGAGGGGGAACTTGATGCGGCCATACTCGAATCGGGGCTGCAACGTGGCGATCTTGGCGGTCTTCTCCGCCACGCCAGGGTTGAACTTCTTGATCGACGGCATGAAGCTCACGTTGTAGATGTCCATCTGCCTCTGACGAACGATGCTGTCGAGCGTGTTGTAAAGCACGATACCCTGTTTGATGGTCTCTACGTGCACCGTGGGACACCGCCAGCGGGACGCCATCCGAAGAGTCGCCTTGATCAGCTCTTGTTCGTGGCACTGCTTGGCCCAGAGATCGAGGACGAAGAGGTCCTGATCCTTGGTGATCGCCATAAGGGTGGCGACCTTGTAGTCCGAGTCCTTGCCGGTGGTCCACGAGTTGTCGGTGGTGATGAAAAGCCGAGACTCCGCGAGGAAGTCCGCCATTCGCAGGCCTCGGGGTACGCCCTTGCTGTCCACCCACTGGATGCGGGCATTCGACAGCCGAGGGGACTCCTCTAGGGCGTCATCGGCGTCGGTGATCTGGTAGCCGTGCTTGTCGTCGGAGAGGTTGCCGAAGAACTGGTCTTCGGCGGTGCCCGGCATCGCCATGTACTCGCCCAAGAAGACGGAGCTGCCGACCTTCTCTCGGATCTCCTCCAGGGTCTTGCACTCGGGTCGAGCCTTCAACCGTCGCTCTTCGTCGTTGGCCGGCCACATCTCCGGCCAGCAGCTGATCAACTCGCCGTTGGCGCCCTCGTAGGCGGCCTTCACCACGTATCGAGACCATCCGTCGAAGCGGGGCTCCACCGCGCGGCGCTGGCCGTGGGCGTCGACGTACGTCTGGAGGGCGTGCCAAGCGAAGTGTCTCCGCGACACGAAGGTGGCCAGCCAATCACAGCCGCAGCCGGGGCGCATGACCATCGGCAGGACGACGTTGAAGAGGAACTGCCGCATATTGTCGCGGACCTGGGCCATCGACGTAGAGGCCTTGGCGTCGTACTCAGGGTCATCGAGACGGAATCGTCGAGGACGACTGCCACGCAGCTTGCCTTCGGCGGAGACGCACCGGATATAGGACCCGTTGCGGAGCATCAGATAGTTCGTGGAGTACGTGGACTCGCCGCGCTTGGGGACGATCTCGCCACCGGGGAACTCCGGGTCCCAGTCGTCCCTGATTCGGGGATTGTCGCGGAACTGCATCTTCAGCGTGAGACCCATGTTCGTCGCGTTCTCGTTGGTCGACGTCGCGTACGTGATGGAGTTCACGGGCCGGCTGAGCAGCAGCAGCGCGTTGTCCTTCTTCACGAGCGTGGATTTCGCGGAACCACGGGGGGCGATGGCGATGTTGGCGTCGGAGGTGGCCCACTGCCGAACGATGTCCCAGTGAAGGTCCGGCGTCCGCATGGGCTCGTCGTCGTAGAACATGGGGTCGAACTCGATCTCCGGGTTCGGCCACAGATACCACAAGTCGAAGAACCGAAGGCTGGCCACGCGGGCCTCCGCCTTCATCTCGATGCTGTTGTAGGGGTACGCGCTGATGGGTAGCATCCACTGGCGGCAGGCGTTCACACGAGCCTGACGTCGTCCGTCAGTCGTGAGCGTCTCGTAGTCCGCAACCAGGGGATACAGGGGATTCCCCTCCGCCGGCGTCAATACCCTCTTTACGTTCAACAGTCCCTCCCACAGCAGCTATGTGCTAGTTATGTGCTCTCTGGTGATGTGGTGACTCCGCCGGCCTTCATCGCGAGGAGGCTCACCGCCGCACAGGCGATCAGTGATCGGAGGATCTCCGCTGGGTGGATGAAGCTGCACTCGGCGATCTCCTGGGCCATCGCCAGGTACCAAGGACTGATCATCGGCATGAACCGCTTGGGCCCCTCCTCGGGGTCTTCCTCGGTGAGAACGGGAGTCGACACCGGAGGACACAGCTCCTGGTAGAGGGCCAGGCCCAGCTGATGATGGGTGCCCCACCACTCGCCGGGGAGACGGATCCCGAGCTCTCGGAGGTGGCCGCCGCCGATCTGGGCGATCTCCGACTCCGACAGGGATCGGAGGACGGTGTGCAGCTGGTCACTGAGGCCCTGCCGGCTCACCGACCGCCGGATCAGCTTGCTCTCCGGAAAGTCCAAAGGTGTCTGCGGATCGGGCGCCGGTGGGGTTGTTGTGGGCGCTGAGAGCTCGCACGATTTGCTCGGCGGGGTCAATGTCAGCGGAGCGAGGACGGGGGCGGTGGTATTCCGGACGGCCGTAGGCGCCGCGATCTTCGGCTCCTTCGCCGGCTTGGGCATCGGCGGCTGCTTGGTTTTGGACTTTGGCATTCGTTAGGTTCTCACGGGCGAGGGCGGCCAGCACCGGGCTGGTGGCCATCGTGACCGACTGCTCGATCGAACCATCCTCCTTTCGAGTGGCAGTGAAGTATACGGACGTTGCTTGCTTGATATCCCGCAGCAGAGCGCGGAACTGAGTCTGGGCCTTGAGCCGGACCTTGATCTCGTGATGCTCCATCGCCTCCTTTAGGAGGGCGAGCTCGTCGGCCAGCGTGATGCCGGACGCCTCGATCGCCGCGAGGATGGCGTCGGGGCTGTAGAACCGCTCGATGAGCGGGTGATCCGCTGGCTGGTTGCGTCGAATGACCGCCTTATTCTCCACACCAGATGTGGTGGTGGGGATAAGTTCCGAGGGCAAGCCAGTGTCCGTGGGCTCCACGAAGGATGTCATTTCGGCAACCTCCGCACAATTCCACCGAGCGCCTCTAGGGCCTTGGGTACCGCCGACCTCGACTTGATGTAGAACGGAGAGCTCTCCAGAGCACCTGCGGCGCCTACGAGAGTCTGTCCGCGAATCGCGGAGGGTCGCTCCTTGGCGATTTTCTCCAGGATGGCTACCTGTGTCTGCTTGGGTAGGAGTGAGAAGGCCTTGGGGTCCTGGAGTTCAGGAGGCAGCGCTTTGCGATGGATGCGATGCTCGGTCTGGGTGTACTCAGTAGGCTCGGGCTTGCCGGCGTAGGACTCGTGGAGCCGGAATCGCTGCTGTCGGGAGTTGGCATCCGCGAGAGCTTCCTCTTCCGGGCTGGGATACAGTGGTTCTTCGACCTGGCGGGCTTGGACGTTCTTCAGGTTGACGATGTTCCCGAGCACGGGGCCCTTGGTGGTGCGGACCGGCTTGCGGAGCTTCTGGGAGAACGGCCCCTCATTGAGGTAGATGCCCCAGTTCTTGTACCCCTGCGGTTTGGGGTTCTGCTTCACGTACTCGTAGGGCTTCTCGTCGCTGAGGCCCATCGAATACTCACGAGCCTTAGCGGCTTGGTCTCGCCGGAACCCTTCGAGGTAGGCGCCCCACTGGCCGGACTTCTGGAGCTTCTTGCGCTCCGCCTTCGGGATGCTGGGAAACGAGCCCAGGAGATTGCTAGGGGATTGGGCCTTGAGGAGCTCGCGGTTGCCCAGGCCCTTGCGGACAAACTGGGACATCTTGTCGTGCTTCAGGCTGTTGAGGATCGTGACGCCTTCGGTGTCGCCCGCCTTGACGGCGGCCTCCAGGGCTCGGTTGAAGGCCTTCTCGATGTCCTTGGCGGTGCCCTCCTTGGCGGCCCAGAACGACAGCGGACGACCCGCCACGACTCGCTTGCGAGCTTGGTACCACCGTGCGATCTTATCGAGCGGGAACTCCTCCGCCACCTACTGACCCCCTCATCCGGAAAACGAATCGGCTCAATACTTTATGCGGGCCGCCGGCGGGAGGTCGTTGGCCACTTTCTTGGGCCCGGAGACCTTGGCTCGCTCCTCCGGGGTGAACGTGGACATCCCGCCGTAGAAGCCCATGCCCAGGATCTGGTCGAGCTTGTCCTTACGGTCAAAGGCCGATCCCGCCTTGTCGAGGTCTCCCTTGTCCGTCCAGTAGCGGAACGAGGCCGCTTCCATGTTCCTCTGCGCGAGCATCGGGTCCCCGGTGGGCGTGGCGGGAGTCGACCGCGCGGCGGTGGGGCCGATCTGAGAGGCCCCAGTCGATGAGGTGCCGGTGCCGAAGCTGGGACCCATGGGGCCGCCGGCGTTGTTCTGTCGTGCGCGGTTGGCGTTGACGCCCGTGTTGTAGGACCCGCTGTTCACGTTGACGCGGGAGCCAGTGTCTGGGCCCTTGGACCGGTAGCTGTTGAAAGCCCCACGCGCGGGCTGACTTTCCCCACCACCATATTGGTGGTCCGCTGAGCGGGGTCTGCGGGTAGGGCCCCCGATGCCGAGGCGCTGTAGCTCCTGGGTGACGAGGTCGGCGACCATCTTGGCGATCTCGGGGCTCTGGCCCATCGGCTGCGGTTGCATCGATGCGGCGGGGCCGATGGCGCCGAACTTCGCGGACTGCGGGGTGCCCGGCATCGGAGAGGTCTGCGGACCCAGGGACCCAATGGATCCGACGGGCTGGCTGCCAGCGCCGCCGGGATTTGGGAGGCCTCGCATAGGAAAGTTAGGAATCGGCATCCATAAGGATAGGATCCGAATATGGAATCACAAAATAGTAAGGTCATCCTAGAGAGCCCCGAGCCGATGAAGGTGGCGCAATGGTTGCTGGACACCCGATTCACGGCCGACGCCAGCGTCCCGGCGCTGGTGTACTTCAATGGGGAGTGGTGGGAGTGGTTCAAGGATCGCTGGCACGTCCGGGACCAGGAGTGGCTCCAGGACCAGGTCTACCCCGCGCTGGAGGATGCCACGTATCTTCGGGAGACGCAACACGGCACCGTGAGAAAGCGGCTGAGTCCGACGCCGGAGCTGGTTCGGGGAGTCCTCCAGGCGCTGCGGTCGAAGGCACGGAGGGACTATCGAGAGACGCCCGTGTGGCTGAGGGGGCATCGGGAGAAGCCGTCGCCGGCGGATCAGGTGGCGTTCGACAACTCGCTGTATGACCTAAAGACCGGGAAGCAGATGGTGCGGGACGCTACGTGGTTCGATCATCAAGTCCTCCCCGTGGAGCTGGACCCCAACGCGAAGTGCCCGTTGTGGCTGAAGTGCCTGGAGCAGTGGAGCTGTGGGGATGAGGACTGGAAGACCCTGCTTCAACGGTGGTTTGGGTACTGCCTGATGAACCACCGGAACTACGACAAGTGGCTGCTGATGTATGGGAAGAGCCGAGCGGGCAAGGGCGTCATCGCGAGGATGCTGAAGCGGCTGCTGGGGGAGACGGTGATGGTGAGCCGGTCTCTGGAGGACCTCAACGGGGAGTTCGGGCTTCAGGGACTACAGCGGGCGAGGGTGCTGAACCTGACAGAGCTCAATGAGCTGGACGCCAAGTCGGCGGGGCGGGTGGCAAGCATCATCAAGCGGGTGGTCGGGCGGGACCCCCAGCGGATCAACATCAAGCACGGCAAGGCGTTGGAGAACGTGATTATCAACGCGGCGATCATGGTGCAGACCAACGAGATCCCCAAGCTACCAGATGTGCGTGGTGGGGTGTCGAACAAGATGCTGGTGCTCCCGTTCAACTGGAGCGCATTGGATGCGGGGAACAAGCCGGATCCCGACCTCGACAACAAGCTGGCCGAGGAGTTGCAGGGCGTCGCCATGTGGGCTCTAGAGGGGGCGAAGGCGCTGGTGAGAGGAGAAGGGTGGCCGACGGTGGCATCGGCTGAGGCCGCGATGGAGGTGTATGAGTCGGAGAACAACATCTTCGACAGCTTCCTGAACGATCGGTGCGTCCGCAGCGAGGAGGGGTTCGTGGCCACGGCCCTGCTGTGGGAGGAGTGGCGGGACTGGTGCCGGAAGCATCAGGTGGAGACACGGGTGGATCGCATCCGGCTGCGGAGCCGGCTGATCGATGGATCGACGTGGGGCCTAAGGGCGACGGTACGAAACAATGGACGAACGAAGGGGCTTGTGGGATTGAGCCTCAAAAAGGAGGTCAACGATGCGGGGTAAGGGGGCGTGGTGGGAGGACCGTTACAGCTACGAGAAGGAGGACATGGGTCGGGAGGAGCTGGAACGGCGATTCGGGACGTGCGAGGAGTGCAACAGGGCGAGGTGGCTGGTGGAGGGGGACCTGTGCGCCGACTGCCTCACGAGCCTGGATGAGGAGGAATGAGCGTGGAGGGGATGCGGGAGGGGTACAAGGTGGTGAATCGGAAAAGCGGGTGGGTGCTGGGGAGCTGTGCGGAACGGCCCCACGGGGAGCTGTACCCATCGATTGAGGATGTGCACCGAAGGATTGGGAAGCGGTACTGCAAGAGGGTTTGGCGGGTGGTGAAGGGGCGGTGGCGTTCGGAGGATGTTCGGTGGTTGAGGGACCAGTGACGACAGTGACGATGGCCGACCGTCACGCGTGGAGTTCTTTATAGGGTAAGTGTGTGTCTTTATCTCTCTTCTTTTTTTAGTCGTCACTACCGTCACTAAGAAGAAAGAGAGAGGGGGAAAGGGCGGCTGGCGGGGGTGGGGGATGGGGAAACCCTAACAAAGGGCGAGCGTCACTTGGGCGTCACGGATTGACGGCTGGAGGTGTCACTTGAGAGGGAGAGTTTGTGAAAAACTTCACGGACGGGGGCAGTGACGGCTAGTGACGGCTGGGGATGCGTCACTGTAAGGGCCCTGTTAGGGAGAGAGTGACGGCTAAAAAGTTCAGTAGAGGTGGGGTCTTTCCACACCAAGTACGGGATCGACCTGGGGGCCGACCACCCCGTTGACGTGGGACGGCCGTACGCCCAACGCACCACATATATGGCGGGGCGTAACGACGCGGGGCGTGGGTTCGACAACAGAGGCTACGCAACGGGCGAATGCGGGTGTAAATATGGCAGGTCGAGCGCGTTTGACTGCCAAAATGGCACCTACACACCACGCAGTTGAGACTGATTCTCAACTAGACTAGCCCTACGAAGACCTTCGTACTTCCCACCATAGGAGCCCCTCATGATCATCGCAGGCACCGGACATCGTCCCGACAAACTCGGCGGCTACTCTCCAGCAGCCCTCTCCCACCTCATCCGCTTCGCAAGGCACCGTCTCTCCCTCCTCCCCGAGCCACCATCCATCATCAGCGGCATGGCCCAAGGCTGGGATTCAGCACTCGCCTTCGCCGCTCTCGAACTCAAGCTTCCCCTCACTTGCGCCATCCCCTTCATCGGCCAAGAACGCATGTGGCCCAAAATAGCGCAGGACCTCTACAAAGACATCCTCAATGACGCCACCCACGTAGAGGTCGTCTCACTTGGCGGCTTCAGCGCCGAGAAGATGCAAATCCGCAACGAGTGGATGGTCGACCATTGCACACACGTCCTCGCACTCTGGAACGGCTCCCCAGGCGGCACCGCCAACTGCATCCGCTACGCCAAGCAGGTCTCAAAACCACTCGCCAATCTCTGGCCCGAGTGGCTTCTCTTCACATAAAGACTCCGCAGCTGGGTTCGACAGAATCCAGCTCCGCTTCATCGTTCGTGGGCGCGTCGCCCACACTCATCCCCTTGCTCAAGGAGCATCCCATGTCCGTCACCATTACTTCCAAGCCCTCGTTCTCCATCCTCGCCGCTCGCGCCGCCACCGCCCTCGTCAAAGCCTCGAACGGCACGCGCATCACCTATCGCAAATCCACGCCCGAGAAGCAGTCATGGCTCTCCGTCAGTGGCCCCGGCTGTGGCGGTCGCTCATTCATCTTCTTCGGCGACGCCGCCGACGCCACGCACTCCCTTCTCGCCATCGGCGCCCGTTGCACCGTCTCCCAGTTCACCAAGCGCATCGTGCCGAACACCGACGTGCAGACCGGTCAGGTGTACCAGAACGTGGAGATCCTCGTTGAGGAATGCACGATCGACAGCCCCATGGAGCAGAACGAACCCACCCACGACGCCGTCGAAGAGACCGAGTCCACCGAAGCGTCCGCTGACCTCGTCGCCGCCGGCCACGACATCGGCTAAGCCCAGAGCCTGAGTTAGTCCGACCCCATCCCTAGCACGCATCCGATCCCGCGTTGTTGTGCTATGGTGGTGGGGAAGGACCAACCCAGTCCGCAGTCCCCAACCCAGGAGCCGATGGCTCCAGGAGCCCCCACCATGCCCATCTTCCAAGTCCTCGTCCTAGTCCTCATCCTCCTCCTCTGGTTCATCGCCTGCCTCGCCTACGCTCAGACAGACTCCAATAGCACAGGGGAGACCATATTCGCAGTCATCTGCTTCGGCATCCTCGCAGGAGCCATCCTCTTTCTGTTATGCCTCGCTGGCACCTTCACCCACATCATCGGATGGCCCACCCCATGACACGGGACCGAACCACTCGTATCCTCAACATCGTCGCGCTGGCCCTCGCTGCCTACGCCCTCCTCGCATCCCTCTTCGCCCTCTGGAGACTCCACCAATGAACACCATCCTCAGCACCTGGTCCGAAGGTTGCACCATCGTCACAATCCTCGTCGGAGGCATAGTCACCGTCGCAGGCATCATCGCCGGAGTCGCATTCCACCACAACAAGCGTGAGCACGACCGTGAAGACCTGAAGGCCCACCACGAAATGGAGGTCAAGGACCGCAACGACTACAAGGCCCTGATACGTAACGCCAACCAAATCGACAAGGCTGACAAGTCTCTTGGCGGCCTGGACTCCCTCGCCGAAGCCCACCGTCGGTGGATGCCATGATCTTGCTGGCCCTCGCGATGACGTGCTTCCTCGCCTTCCTTGGCGAACCAGCCCCCTGTGTCCTCACCATCCTCCCACTCCTCACCCTCACTCGCGCTAAAGGAGCCCCCCATGATCGTGCCCAATGCACAACCTATCCGTGACATCCTCGACAGCACCGCCAAGGAGCAGTTCGACACCCTTGATCCCACCACTCCCGCCGCGTACATCGCCGCCAACGCCCAACGAAACTCCGCACCCGACCCTGCCGACGTGTCCAGCAACTCCCTCTCCCCCAGTTCGACAGCGACCCCGGAGGAGGCGGCCAAGTATGACACCATCATGCCCATCGACGCGTGCCAAGAGTTCGTCGATCGTGCGATGGCCGTCATTCGACGCCGCGCTGCCACGCCGGGCGACAAGGTCAGCCGCCCCATGGGCGAACAGAAATGCACGTGCGGCGACCCCTACTGCTCGATGGCCAACATCCTCGGCGGCCTCATTTGCCAGATCATCAACGAGTCGGGCTTCCCCGAAAACATGCGCCCCCTTCTCCTCCAGGCGATCCACGAGAAAGTGGCCCCCGAGGCTGACAACCACATCAAGGACTTCCTCGCTGCGTTGATGGCCGACATCCAAGCGTCCCCTGACAACGACCTCGGCCCCGATATCGACAATCCCGACAATCCCGACAATCCCGACAATCCCGACAACGACGACGACG
>Ga0196974_1000222_pt1 | contig 13150 bp, 15 predicted proteins | sample S1_1013CmetaG_FD_155477 | JGI IMG/M metagenome (GOLD analysis project Ga0196974, IMG submission 155477) | Soil microbial communities from Anza Borrego desert, Southern California, United States - S1_10-13C | ecosystem: Environmental > Terrestrial > Soil > Desert | place: USA: California...
TTCGACGAGGCGGGGCTGAGCTGGGTGGTCAACGCCTTCCTGCTGACCTTCGGCGGCTTCCTGCTGCTGGGCGGGCGGCTGGCGGACCTCTACGGCCAGAGGCGGCTGTTCATCTACGGGGTGATCGGCTTCACCATCGCTTCGCTGGCCTGCGGCCTGGCGCCGACGCGCGAGGTCCTGATCGTGGCGCGCGCCGCGCAAGGGGTTGTCGGCGCGGTGGTGGGGGCGGTGGCGCTCGCCTTGATCATGCAGCTGTTCCCAGACGGGCCGGCGCGGGTGCGGGCCATGGGCTACTTCGGCTTCATATCGGCCGGCGGCGGCAGCGTGGGCGTGCTGCTGGGCGGGCTGATCGTGGGCCTGCTCGACTGGCGCTGGGTGTTCCTGATCAACCTGCCGGTGGGCCTGGCGGTCTGGGCGCTGGCGCTGAAGCTGCTGCCGCCGGACCGCGCGCCGGAGACCCGGCCGCGGCTGGACGTCGTCGGCGCGGCGCTGGTCACCGCCGCGATCATGCTGGCGGTCTACGGCATAGTGGGCGGCGAGCAGGTCGGCTGGGCCTCGCCCGTGACCTGGGGGTTCATCGCGGCGGGGGTCGTCCTGCTGGGCGCTTTCCTGGCCTGGGAGACGAAAACGCGCGAACCGCTGATGCCGCTCGACGTGTTCGCCTCGCGCAACGTCGCTACCGCCAACGTGGTCGCGGTGCTGTGGGCGGCGGCTATGTTCGCCTGGTTCTTCCTGTCGGCGCTCTATCTGCAGCTGGTGCTAGGCTACACGCCGATGCAGGTGGGCCTGGCGTTCCTGCCGGGCAACCTGATCATGGGCGCCTTCTCATACAAGCTGTCGGCGATCACCGTGACCCGGTTCGGCATCCGCTGGCCGATGGTTACGGGCCTGCTGCTGGCGGCGGCGGGGCTGGGACTGTTCGCGCTGGCGCCGGTCGAGGGCGACTTCTGGATCCACGTGCTGCCGCCGATGCTGCTGCTTGGGCTGGGCGCCGGGCTGGCGTTCAACCCGGTGCTGCTGGCGGCGATGAACGACGTGGAGCCGGACCGCGCGGGGCTGGCGTCGGGCGTGGTCAACACCGCCTTCATGATGGGAGGGGCGCTGGGGCTGGCGATCCTGGCCAGCCTGGCGGCCTCGGTCACCGGCGATCTGAACGCGGCGGGGGCGGAGACCCGCGCGTCCCTGAACGGCGGCTACCGCATCGCCTTCATGGCGGGCGCGGTCTGCGCGGCCCTGGCGGCGCTGATCGGGGGAGTGTTCATCCGGCCCAAGCCGCAAGGCGAGGGCGCGCCCGACCTGGCCCACTGATCAGAAGCGCCGCACCAGCAGCACGCCGCCCGCCACCAGCGCCAGACCCAGCAAGCGCAGCGGCGTGATCTCCTGCCGGGGCACGCCCAGCGCGCCGAAGTGGTCGAGCGCGGCGGCCATGACGAGCTGGCCCGCGACCAGCAGGGTCAGGGTGGCGGCGACGCCGATCCGGGGCGTGGCGAAAGCCGCCGCGGCCACGAACACAGCCCCGTACAGCCCGCCCAGCCACGCCCACCAGGGCAGGCCCTTGACCGCCGCCAGATCGGGGCGGACGCGCAGCACGAAGGCCGCCACCAGTAGGGCCGCCGTTCCGACCGCGAACGACACCAGCGCCGCGTTCACCGGCGAGTTCACCGCCCGCGCCACCACCGCGTTGGTCGGCGCCTGCAAGGCGACCAGGGTCCCGCTGATCAGGACGACGAGAACCGCGACCCAGGCGTGCATGCGCTTTCTCCGAGACCTGCGAGCGGCATAGCCTCGGCACGCGTTTCGGAAAAGCAGGGCCGCTTCCGCAGCCGCGCCCCGATGCTAAAAGGCGGGGGATCAGGGAGACCGCGGATGAGCGCCACGCACGAGAGCCGGGCCCAGGGCGGCCGTTACTCGACGGTGTCGATCCTGTTCCACTGGACCATCGCGGCCCTGCTGATCACGCAGGTGTTCGTGGGCGGCTGGTTCTCGGACCTGGATCGCGGACCCGCGCGGACACAAGCGTTCGGCCTGCACTTCTCGCTGGGCGTGACCATCCTGCTGCTCAGCCTCGCGCGGCTCGGATGGCGGGTCGCCCACCCCGCGCCGCCCCTGCCCGACCATATGCCGCGTTGGGAGAAGCTGCTGGCCCGCGCCACCCACGTCGGCTTCTACGTCGTGCTGCTGGGCATGCCGCTGACAGGCTGGGCCATGGCCTCGGCGGGTTCTGGGCCTCTGGAAGTTTGGGGCGTGCTGCCGTGGCCGAAGATTCCGGGGATCGACCGCGACGGGCGGGAGCTGTTCGACACCCTGCACCACGAAGTGATCCTGAAGCTGTTCTGGGCGCTGTTGGTCCTGCACGTGGCGGGCGCGCTGAAGCACCACTTCCTGCAGCGCGACGAGGTGCTGTGGCGGATGCTGCCGATCGTCGGGCGCCCGGACCGCAAAGGGTGAGCGGCGACACGGTCGAGGCGGCGGTCGAGGCGCTCGAAGCCGGCGAACTGGTGCTGCTGCCGACGGAAACGGTCTACGGCCTGGCCGCCGACGCCTCGAACGCCCTGGCGGTAGCCAAGATCTTCGAGGCCAAGGGGCGCCCCCGCTTCAATCCGCTGATCGCCCATGTCGACAGCCTGGGGGCCGCCGAGCTCATCGCCTGTTTCGACGCGCGCGCCCGCGCCCTCGCCGCCGCCTTCTGGCCCGGGCCGCTGACGATCGTTACGCCGGTGCGGGAAGGCGCCGCGGTCAGCGACCTCGCCCGCGCGGGGCTCGACACGGTGGCGGTACGGGCGCCCGCTCACCCGCTGGCCCGCGCGGTGATCGCCCGTTTCGGCCCGCCGGTGGTCGCGCCGTCTGCCAACCGCTCGGGACGGCCGAGCCCCACCACCTTCGCCGACGCCCTGGAGGAGACCGGCTTCGCCGTCCGCGCGGCCCTGGACGGCGGTCCCTGCACGGTCGGGCTGGAGAGCACGGTGGTGTCGGTGCTGGACGGGCGGGTGCGGTTGCTCAGGCCCGGCGCGGTCACTCGGGAGGAGCTGGCCGGCGTGATCGGCGAATTGCTGGACGATGACGGAGAAGCGCACCGCTCGCCCGGCCGCCTGGCCGCGCACTACGCGCCCGACGCGCCGGTGCGGCTGAACGCGGAGGCGCCGCGACCGGGCGAGGCCTACCTGGCCTTCGGCGCGGCCCCGCGAGGCGAGCGGGTGTTCCAGCTCAGCGCCGCGCGGGATCCGCGAGAGGCCGCCGCCAACCTCTTTCGCCTGCTGCGCGAAGCCGATCGCACCAAGCCGTCGGCCATAGCCGTCGCGTCGATCCCGCTCGAAGGCTTGGGCGAGGCGCTGAACGACCGACTCCGCCGCGCGGCGGGCCACGTCGGCTGAGCCGCTACTGGGCCGTCCAGCCGCCGTCGACGGAGTAGGCGGCCCCGGTGGCCGAGGCGCCGGCGTCGGAGACCAGGTACAGCAGCAGGCCGGTCAGCTCCGGGTACTCGACGAAACGCTTGTTCGGCTGGGCGGCGAGGATGACGTTCTCCATCACCTCCGCCTCGCTGATCCCACGCGCCTTGGCCTGATCGACGATCTGGCCCTCGACCAGCGGCGTCTTCACATAGCCCGGGCAGATGGCGTTGCAGGTGATCCCGGTCCTGGCCAGCTCGACGCCTACGCCCTTGGTGAGGCCGACCACCCCGTGTTTGGAGGCCACGTAGGGCGCCTTGAACGGCGAGGCGACCAGGCCGTGAGCCGAGGCGATGTTGACGATCCGCCCGCGCCCCTGCGATTTCATGATCGGCACGGCGGCGCGGATCGCGTGGAAGGTCGCCGACAGGTTCACGCCGATGATCAGGTCCCACTTCTCCGGCGGGAACTCGTCGATCGCCTGCACGTGCTGGACGCCGGCGTTGTTGACCAGGATGTCGAGCCGGCCGAACTCCGCCTTGGCGAAGCCGATCAGCTCCGCGATCTCGGCCCCGTTCAGCATGTTGGCGCCGTGGTAGCGGACGGCCGTGCCGGTCTGCTCCTCGAGAGCCGCGCGGGTGCGCTCGATCTCGGCCGCGTCGCTCAGCCCGTTCAGCACCACGCGCACGCCACGCTCGGACAAGGCCTTCGCGATCGCCAGCCCGATGCCCGAGGTCGAACCGGTGACCACGGCGACCTGGTCTTTCAGGCTGGCGAACGGGTCGGCGGGCATCGGGCGGGGCTCCTCGGTCATGTTGCGCTGCGGCATAGCTTTTCCGCGTCCCGATGTCTTGAGCCAGCCGAACATGGAATTTCACTCGCCGATGAATTCCACGCGACCATAGCCGCCAAGGCCGCGCTTGGCGAGGCTCAGGCCGGCGAAGGCGGCTGCGGCCGGCTGAAGGTCCATGCGCGTTCCGAGGAGGCGTCGGGTCGGAAGCGGTATCCGGCGCCGTCGAAGCGCTTCAGCTCATCGGCGCGCTCGGCCCGCTCGTCGATCGCCCAGCGCGCCATCAGGCCGCGCGCCTTCTTCGCGAAGAAGCTGATCACCCGGGCCTGGCCGTCCTTCTCCTCAACGAAGCGCACGTCGATCACCGGCCGCTTCAGCGCGCGAACGTCCACCGCCTCAAAGTACTCCTGGCTGGCCAGGTTGATGACGGTCGGGTCGGCGTGACCCTCGGCGTCGGCGCGCAGGGCCTTGGCGATGCGGTCGCCCCAGAAGTCGTAGAGGCTTTCACCGCGGCGGGTCTTCAGCCGCACGCCCATCTCGAGCCGGTACGGCTGGATGCGGTCGAGCGGGCGCAGCACGCCGTAGAGGCCCGACAGGATGCGCAGCCGGTCCTGCGCCCAGAGGAGCGCCTCGGGGTCCAGGCTGCGCGCGTCGAGCCCCTGATAGACGTCCCCGTCGAACGCCAGGGCCGCCTGCACCCCCTCGTCGGACGCGGGATCGAAAGCCTGGAACCGCTCGCGGTTCAGGGTCGCCAGCTTGTCGGAGATCGACATCAGCCGCTTCAGATCCGCCGCCTTCAGCCGCCGCGCCGTCGTCGCCAGCCGGGCGGTCTCGTCCGCCAGCGTCGGCCGCGTGGCCGGCAGCCCCTCGGGCGCGGGGGTGAAGTCGAGCGACTTGGCGGGGGACAGGACGAGCAGCATCGCAGGGCCAGATAGGACGGAGCGGAGCGGTTGGAAAGCTCAGGCCGCGCTTCGCCGCGACCGCTGGATGCCGAGCCCCAGGCGCGCGGCCTTGAGGAATACGCTCGGCAGATCCGACAGCCCCTCGGGCGCGGTCCAGATCACGCCCGGCGGCGTCGCTTCGGCGCGCCGCACCCGCAGCGTCAGAGCGAAGTGGGTGAAGACGTGCTCGACCGCGCCGACCTCGCGCCAGTCGCCCGGCGCGAGCGGAGCGGCCTCGACCGGCGCCGCGGTCCAGTCGGAGGTGGGCAGGCCCAGCATTCCGCCGAGCAGTCCCTTCGGCGGGCGGCGGATCAGGGCCACGCGCCCCTCGTTCAGCGCCAGCCAGGCGATCCCGTAGCGGCGCGGCTTGGCCGCCCTCGCGATCCTGCGCGGCCACGCGTCGGGCGTTCCGCTCGCGAAGGCGGAACAGCCGTCGCTCATGGGGCACCGGTCGCAGAGCGGCGCTTTCGGTCGACACACGGTCGCGCCCAGGTCCATCAGCGCCTGGGCCCAGTCGCCGGGACGGTTCTCGTCCGTCAGCCCGGCCGCCAGGCGGGTCAGTTCGGGCTTGACGGCGGGCAGCGGCGTCTCCACCGCGTACAGCCGCGCCACCACCCGCTCGACGTTGCCGTCGACCACCACGGCGGGCCTGCCGAAGGCGATCGCCGCCACCGCCGCCGCCGTATAGGCGCCGACGCCCGGAAGTCCGCGCAGGCCCTCCTCCGAATCGGGGAACACGCCGCCGTGCCGCTCCGCCACCGCCCGGGCGCAGGCCAGCAGGTTTCGCGCGCGGGCGTAGTAGCCGAGCCCCGCCCAGGCGGCCATCACCTCCGCGTCCTGGGCCGCGGCGAGGTCGGCGACGGTCGGCCAGCGCCGGAGGAACTTCAGGAAGTATGGCGCGGCGTGCGGCACGGTGGTCTGCTGCAGCATCACCTCCGACAGCCACACCGCATAAGGATCGGCGCGCACCCCCCGCGACGCCTCGGCCGGACCCACGCGCCAGGGCAGGACGCGGGCGTGGGCGTCGTACCAAGCGAGCAGGCCGAGGCGGACGTGGGCGGCGTTCATCCGTCCTCTCACGATCTTCTTACGACCGGTCGTGGGAAACCTCGCCTCGTTCGAGGGTTGTAGGCGCCATGGACGGTCTCGTACCCGCCGAAGCCTCGCGTGCGGCGCGCGCCCTGCTGAAGTGGTCGGTGCAGGACCTGGCCGCGGCGGCGGGCGTGAGCGCCAGCACCGTGACCCAGCTGGAGGCGGGGCGCACCGTGCGGCGCGAGGTCGAGACCAAGGTGTTCGCCGCCCTGACCCGCGAGGGCGTGCGCATCGTCAGCGACGAGGGGGTGGGGGCGGTGCTGGATCGCCGCGACTCCTGAGGGCGCGCGGCCGGGCCGAATACCGGAGTCCACTTTTCGGGGCCGCGCTCTAGACCAACGCCCGCGCGCCGATCCGCTCCAGCAGCTCGGCGGCGAACTGGGACAGGGTGTCGTCGCGCGCGCCCATGACCACGATCCGGTCGCCGGGCCGCGCGAGGCTCAGCAGCCGCTCGCCGCAGGCGGCTCGGTCGGCCAGGGCCTCGGCCCGACGGCCGCGCGCGCTCACGCCCTCGGCGATGTCGCCGCTGCCGACGCTGCGGTCGGTGGTGCCGCCGTAGTAGACAGGCTCTGGCATCAGCAGCACGTCGTCGGGGTTCAGCCGCTCGGCGAAGCCGTCGACGAACTCCGCACGCATCTTCTTTAGCGGACCGAAGCCGTGCGGCTGGAACATGATCAGCAGCCGCCCCGGGAAGGCGTGCAGGGTGTCCAGGGTGGCGCCGATCTTGTCGGGGTTGTGCCCGAAATCGTCGATCACCGTCACGCCCTCGGCGGTCCCGACCACCTCCAGCCGCCGCCGGATTCCGGTGAAGCCCTCCAGCGCCGCGGCCGCCTCGGCCAGCGGCACGCCGCAGGCGACGCACGCGCCCAGCGCCGCCAAGGCGTTGGCGACGTTATGCGCGCCCGGGACCTTCAGCCGGACCGGCAGGCTCTCGCCGTCCGCGCGCGCCGTCACCCGAAACGCGACGCCGTCTGGCGCGGGAACCAGATCGCTCCCCAGCAGGTCGGCCGCCGGATCGGACAGGCTGTAGGCGATCAGGCGTTCGCGCGGCAGGGCGGCGGCCAGGGCGGCGGTCTCGGCGTTGTCGAGGTTCAGCACCGCGGTCTTCGCCTTGGCGACATAGGCGCCGAACAGGGCGCGCAACTCGTCCATGGACTTGTGGTCCAGCGAGACGTTGTTCACCACCGCCACCGTCGGGGCGTACAGGGCGATGGAGCCGTCGCTCTCGTCCACCTCGCTGACGAAGGTCTCGCCCCGCCCGACCAGGGCCGAGGCGTAGGGACTGTCGGCGGTGACGAAGTTCTTCATCACCGCGCCGTTCATCACCGTCGGGTCGAGTCCGGCTCGGTGCAGGATCAGGGCGATCATGCCGGTGGTGGTCGACTTGCCGCTGGTGCCGGCGACGCCCACGCCTGTCGGCGCGGCGTTGAACAGGCGGGCCAGCAGCTCGGCGCGGGACATGACCGCCGCGCCCACGCGACGGGCGGCCTGGATATCGGGCACGGTCTCCTCGATCGCACCGGAGGCGACGAGGATCTGGTCGGATCGGGTGACGCCGCTGCCGTCCTGGGGATGCAGGCCGACGCCGCGCGCGGCCAGCCATGCGAACTTGTCGCCGGTGCGCCCCTGGTCCAGCGCGCGGTCGGAACCCTCGACGGAGGCGCCGCGGCTCTGGACGATCAGGGCCAGGGGCGCCATGCCGCTGCCGCCGACGCCGCAAAAGAAATAGGATGGACCCTGGCTCATCCGTTCAGCCTATAGGCGCCCGGACCGCCGCTGACAATCGAACGCCGGAGCAAGCCGCTGAACGGTAAAGACGAATACAGGATCGGCGTGGTCGCGCCGGGCTGCCGCATCGAACAGGAGACCGCCGACCGGGTCCAGGCCCTGGTCCGCTCGTTGTATCCGCGAGGCGGCGTCGAGGTCTGGTTTCACCCGCAGTGTTTCCTGTCTGAGGGCCATTTCGCCGGGCCGGACACCGCGCGGATCCAGGCTTTTCTCGACGTGGCGAACGACGAAAGCTTCGACGCGCTTTGGTGGGCGCGCGGCGGCTACGGCGCCTGCCGCCTTGTGGAGGCCGTCATGCCGCGTCTGGAGGCGGGGGCGCGACGAAAGGCCTACCTCGGCTACAGCGACGCCGGAACCCTGCTGGGCGCCCTCTACGCCGCCGGCTTTCCGCAGGTGGCGCACGGACCGATCGTCCAGGACGTCCGGCGCGAGGGCGGCGAGGCGGCGATCGCACGCGCGCTGGCCTGGCTGACCCGGCGCGACCCGGCGGCGCTGGAGCCCAGCGTCGGCCGCGACGACGCCCCGACGGCGGCCTTCAACATGGTGATCCTGACCCACCTGCTGGGCACGCCCTGGGCGCCGGACCTGGGAGGCCACGTGCTGATGCTGGAGGAGGTGGCCGAGCACATGTACCGGATCGACCGGCACCTGTTCCACATCACCTCCCAGCCGGCGATGCGGCGGCTGGCCGGCATACGCCTCGGCCGCTGCAGCGCGATTCCGGAAAACGATCCCGACTTCGTCCTGACCGAGGAAGCGGTGGTGCGCCACTGGTGCGCCGCGTCCGGCATCCCCTACCTCGGCCGCGCCGACATCGGCCACGACGCCGACAACAAGGTGGTGCCGTTCGGGACGTGAGGTTCCCGGCAAGCGCCTGCGCGCTATCCCGGCTGACAAGGGCGTGGGCGAAGGCATCCGCATCGATGGGCCGGAGTTCCGAAGGGGGAGGCGCGGAGCGCTCGGCGACCGCCGAATCGATGTCCCTCGCGGTGCCTACGCTTGCAGCGCCTCGGCCAGCAGGCGGCCTTCGGGGGCGCGGCTGGAGCCCTGGCGCCAGGCCAGGACGATCTCGCGCTTGGGCTCCTTGGCTTGGAGCGGGCGCACGGTGACGCGGGCGGTTTCGGCCAGGCCCGCCTCCACCGCCATGGCCGGGACCAGCGAAACGCCGAGGCCCGAGCCCACCATCTGCATCAGGGTGTGCAGCGAGGTGGCGGCGAAGGCCTTGTCGGCGGACGGGCCGTTCAGATTGCAGGCCGCCAGCGCGTGTTCGCGCAAGCAGTGGCCGTCCTCCAGCAGGATCAGCTCGTCGCCTTCCAGGGCCTCGGGGCTGACCCGCTTCATCGCCGCGAACCGGTGATTCGCCGGCGCGGCGGCCAGGATCTCGTCGTCGCGGACGAAGGCGTGCTCCAGCCCCGTGGTGTCGTAAGGGAGGGCGATCAGGGCCGCGTCCAGGGCGCCCGATTTCAGCGCCGCGATCAGCCGCTGGGTCAGGTCCTCGCGCAAGAACAGCCGCAGCTGGGGGAAGCGCAGGCGCAGGCGCGGCAGGGCCTCGGGCAGCAGGAAAGGGGCGACGGTCGGGATCACCCCCAGGCGGAAGCGGCCCGACAGCGGCTCGCCGGCCTTGCGGGCGAAGTCCATCAGATCCTCGACCCGGGCCAGCACGTCCTGGGCCCTGAGCACCGCCTCCTCGCCGATCGGGGTCAGGATCACCCCGCCGCGAGCGCGCTCGACCACCGGCGAGCCCAGCGCCGCCTCCAGCTCCTGGATGCCCGCCGACAGGGCGGGCTGGCTCACGTGGGCGGCGTCGGCGGCGCGGCTGAACGAGCGGTGCTCGGCCAGCAGCTTCAGGTACTGGAGCTGGCGCAGGGTCGGGAGCATGGGTGCGACGTATAGGGGTTCTTTATCGCGGACCCAAGAACAATCGATTTGATCTGGCGAGCGGACGTCCCTACATGCGTGCCTCGCGGCGGCCTCGCCGCACCGAAACACTCCCAGGAGAAGAGCGAATGATCGGCGTCGGTGAGAAGCTTCCGAACTTCAAGATCGTGGGCGTGAAGCCCAAATTCATGAAGCACGAGGAGAACGGCCAGAGCGCCTTCGAGCCCGTCACGCCCGAAAGCTTCTCCGGCAAGTGGAAAGTCATCTTCTTCTATCCGAAGGACTTCACCTTCGTCTGCCCGACCGAGATCGCCGAGTTCGCGCGCCTGGGCCGCGATTTCGAGGACCGTGACGCGGTGGTGCTGGGCGGCTCGACCGACAACGAGTTCTCCAAGCTGGCCTGGCGCCGCGACCACCCGGATCTGGCCAACCTGCCGATCTGGCAGTTCGCCGACAACGGCGGCCGCTTCGCCCGGGCGCTCGGCGTGCTGGACGAGGAAGAGGGCGTGGCTCTGCGCGCCACCTTCGTCGTGGATCCGCACAACGTGGTGCAGCACGTCACCGTCAACGGCCTGAGCGTCGGCCGCAATCCGCAGGATACCCTGCGCGTGCTCGACGGCCTGCAGACCGACGAACTGTGCGCCTGCAACCGCCCGGTGGGCGGCGAAACCCTCAAGCCGGCGGCGTAATCCTCCTTCCCGCCGAAGGCTTGACCGCTCGGGAGGCGCGCCCCTCCCCCCTGAATGCGCTTCCCGAGCACCCCTTTTTCTATCCCTACAGATTGGACCGACCATGTCGCTCGACGCCCTGCGCGAGGCGCTGCCTTCCTACGCCAAGGACCTGTCGCTGAACCTGTCCTCGCTAGCCACCGAGACGGTGCTGAACCAGCAGCAGTTGCAGGGGACCTTCCTGGCGTCGGCCTACGCGGTGGGGACGCCCGCCGTGGTGCAGGCGGTCGAGGCCTGGGCCGACGCGCTTACGCCCGAGGCCAGGGACGCGGCCAAGGCGGCGGCGGCGATCATGGGGATGAACAACATCTACTATCGGGCGCTGCACCTGATGCACAATCAGGAGTACCGGACCCTGCCGGCCAAGCTGCGCATGAACGTCATCGCCAATCCCGGCGCGCCCAAGCTGGACTTCGAGCTGTGGTCCACGGCGGTGTCGGCGATCAACGGCTGCGGCGCCTGCCTGGACGCGCATGAGAACGAGCTGCGCAAGCACGGCGCCACCAACACCCAGGTGCAGGCGGCGCTGCGGATCGCCTCGGTGGTCCACGCCGTCAGCCGCGTGCTGGCCGGCGAGGCGGCGGCGAAGGGCTGATCCGACTGCTTACGGTCCGACGTCGTCGGCGACGGCGTCCTCGGCCGAGGCGCCGGGAAGCTTGACGTCCAGGCCGAGCGCCTGGGCGAGCTTCATGTCGCGGCCGTAGACGTCCTCGCGGAAGGCGACCTGGCCCTGGCCGTTGACGAAGGCGGTCCAGTACAGCAGCCGCACCGGAATCGAGCGCGACAGCTCGACCCGCTTGGTCTCGCCCGACGCCAGCTGCTCCTCGAACTTCTGCGCGGCGAGCGGATCGACCGACAGCAGAAGGCGCGCGAACTCGATGGCGTCGTGCACCCGCACGCAGCCGTGGCTCTTGTGGCGCTTGGCCAGGTTGAAGGTCGACTTGGACGGGGTGTCGTGCAGGTAGATGGCGTAGCTGTCCTGCAGCTCGAACTTCACCAGGCCCAGCGCCGCGCCCGGACCGGCGCGCTGGATCACCCGCCCGTCGGCGGTGACGTACATGTTTTCCTTGGCCAGGTACTCCGGCCCCTTGGGCAGGATCTCCTTGGCGGCGATGCCGGCCGGCACGTACCAGGGCGGATTGGCGACCAGAGAGTTGAACGGCTTTTCCAGGCTGGGCGTCTGGTTCTTCGAGGTGCCGACGACCACGCGGCGGGCGTCGACCGGCTGGCCGTCGCGCCAGTAGACCATGATCGCCGCGGCGGTGTTCACCTCGATCCGTTCCGGCGCCAGCTGGCGCGGCAGCCAGCGGCGGCGCTCCAGGTTCAGCGCGATCTGGCGGGCGCGGTCCTGGGCGGTGGTGGCGAGCGCGGTCTGGGTGTCGCGGCCGATCACCCCGTCGGCGGCCAGGCCGTGGCGGGCCTGGAACTTCTTCACCGCCTCGGCCAGCACCGTGTCGTAGATCTCGCCCTCGACCGGCTGTTCGAGGTCGCCCTCGATCATCAGCCGCTGGACCAGGGCGGGCACCCGCGCGTCGGTGTCGCCGGGCTTCATCGGGGCGCCGGGCGCGAACGCCGGCCAGCCGCCGCGGGCGACGAGGTCGAGGTAGTGCAGATAGGCGGTGGACAGGCCGGTGTAGCCGCGATCGCTCGGCGCCAGGCCTGCGAACCAGCCGCCGAAGTCGCCGGTCTTGAGCGCCTGGTCCAGGCCCAGCGGCGCGTCGACGGCGTTGCGCTTCAGCTCCCACAGCCCTTCCATCTCGGTCGGGTCGACGCGGCCCAGCGCCAGCGCGCGGGCGTAGGACAGGGCCGCGGTCGTCAGCGCCAGTTCGCGCGCGACGGGGTCCTTCAGGTCGGCCTGCGGGTCCAGGAAGTCCCTGGCGTCCAGGCCGTGGCGCTGGGCGTCGGCGAGCGCGCGGGCGAAGGCGCCCTGGGCGTCCTTGGTCCAGACCCGCTCGTAGCCGCGCAGGGCGTAGAAGCGCTGGAGGTCCGGGCGCACCGCCTCGGGCGTGTCCATCAACGGGCCGGTGACCGCGGCGAAGAAAGCCGGGTCTTTCTGCGCCGCCGCTGGGGCCTGGCGCTTGTCGGCGGGCTTGGTCGCCTGGGCGTGCGCCTGGGCGCCGAGCGCCAGGACCGCGAGCAGGGCGAGACTGAGAGGCGTGCGCTTCATGCCCGATCCGAAACCATGAGTCTGAGGCGGCCGTGTGACCGGCGAGACGCCCCCGTTCCGTTCAGGATAGGGCGGAGCGCGCATAAGCAAAAGCGCCGGCCCTTGCGGGACCGGCGCTTGCAGGCTCGCCGTTGCAGGCGCGCCTCACTTCTTCAGGAAGCCGCCGTACTTGGCCGCGAAGCGCGACACGCGGCCGCCGCGGTCCAGCAGGGTCTGGTTGCCGCCGGTCCAGGCTGGGTGCGTATTCGGATCGATATCCAGGTTCAGGGTCGCGCCTTCCTTGCCGTAGGTCGAGCGGGTTTGGTAGGTCGTCCCGTCGGTCATGACCACGGTGATGAAGTGGTAGTCGGGATGGATGTCCTGTTTCATCGCTCGGGTCC
>Ga0196974_1000225_pt1 | contig 13041 bp, 10 predicted proteins | sample S1_1013CmetaG_FD_155477 | JGI IMG/M metagenome (GOLD analysis project Ga0196974, IMG submission 155477) | Soil microbial communities from Anza Borrego desert, Southern California, United States - S1_10-13C | ecosystem: Environmental > Terrestrial > Soil > Desert | place: USA: California...
TTCCGCGCCGTGCTGGACGCGGCCGAACCGGAACAGGTGTTCGCCGTCGCCACCGCCGCGGTGCGCGACTCCAAGGACGGCGCCGAGTTCGTCCAGCGCATTCACGACCAGACCGGCCTGACCATCCGCGTTCTCTCCGGCGAGGAGGAGGCCCGCTACTCGGCGCTGGGCGTGATCGCCGGCTGTCCGCATGCTGAGGGGGTGGCGGGCGACCTCGGCGGTTCCAGCCTGGAGCTGATCCGCATCGGCGACGGCGAGGTCGGCACCGGCGTCACCCTGCCGCTGGGCCCCTTCGCGCTCGGAGCCCCGGCCGAGATCAACCCCGGTCAGGTCCGCAAGCTCGCCTCCAAGCGGCTGGACGAGGTCGCCGACAGCTTCCGCGCCAAGACCTTCCACGCCGTGGGCGGCGCCTGGCGCAGCCTGGCCCAGATCCACATGGCGATGAGCGACTATCCGCTGCGCATCGTGCACCTGTACGAAATGAGCGCGCGCGACGCGGTCGACGCCGCACGCTTTGTGGCCAAGCAGTCGCGCGGGTCGCTGGAGCGCATGCCGGGCCTGTCGAAGAAGCGGGCTGAGACCCTGCCCTACGCCGCCTGCGTGCTGGAGGAGCTGATCGAGCACCTCGGCTACGAGCGGCTGTCGGTCTCCGCCTACGGGGTGCGCGAGGGCATGCTGATCGAGGCCATGTCTTCCAGGCTGCGCGCGCTCGACCCGCTGGTGGAGGGCTGCGCGGCGTTGGGCGGTCGCCAGGGCGTGGCCGAGGGCCTGGGCCCCGCCCTGGCCGCCTGGCTGAAGCCGGCCCTGGCCGCCCTGCCGCCGGTGTTCGAGGACGGCCGCGACACGGTGCTGCTGGAGGCCGCCTGCCGGCTGGCCGACGTCGGCGCCCGCCTGCACCCCGACCACCGCGCCGACCTCGCCTTCGCCCAGGTGCTGCGCGCGCCGATCGCCGGCCAGTCGCACCCCGAGCGCGCCTACCTCGCCCAGGCCGTGCACAGCCGCTACGGCGGCGGCGCAGCCCCCGAGCCCTACGCCGTGCGCCGGGTCCTGACCGAGGAGCGGGTCGCCCGCGCCAAGGCGCTGGGCCTGGCCATGCGGCTGGGCGCGGACCTGTCCGGCCGTGCGCCCGAGCTTCTGGAACACTGCGCCCTGACCATAGCCCGCGGCCGCCTGACCCTGGCCGCCGACGCCGCCTGGGCCGACATGCTGCTCGGCGAACAGACCGCCAAACGCGGCCAGGCGCTGGCCTCCGCGCTCGACCTGCAATGGGAGGCCAAGGCGGCCTGACTTTCCTTCTCCCGATCGGGAGAAGGAGGGAACCCGCGCACCGGAGCCGAAGGCGGAGGTCCGCGCGGGAGGATGAGGGATACGACGGAGTCGGGTTCTGAACCCGGGGCGCCCTCACCCTGGCTTCGCTTCGCTCGCCTGTCCCTCTCCCGTCCGGGAGAGGGACTCCTCACCCCAACGCCTCGAACCACCGCTCCAGCAGCCCGGCCTCGGTCCGCAGGGCCGCGGCGCGCTCTGCAGCCTCCTCGTCTACGCCCCAGTGTTCGTTCTGGAAGGTCTCGTCCAGGCGCGACAGGTCGAACGCCTGCTCTCCGCCCGCGCGCCCCCGCGCCAGGGCGAAGGCCAGCACGGCCGAGCCGAACAGCCCCGCCGCCCACGACAGCGCCGCAAGGCGGAAGTCGTCCAGTTCCAGCGCCAGCGCCTTCACGCGATCCACGGTCTCGGCCGGCTGCGGCTGGTGGACGATCCCCGCGGCGCGAACGAACCTCAGGCCCAGCTCCGCCTCCGCCCAGTCCAGCAACGGCCCCCAGGCGGCGGCTTCACGCTCGTACAGCTCCGGCGGCTCCTCGGCGAAATAGCAGAGCAGGTCCGAGCCCGCGTACTTGGCCACCTCGCCGGCGACGGCGTCGCGCGCGCCGCCGATCCGGTCGATCGTCGTGAAGGCCAGCCGCGTGGCGGGCATGGCGGCGTAGACCACGTACTCGCCGCTGTCGGCCCACTCGCGCGCCACCAGCCGCGCCAGCGGCTCGGTCGGCAGCACCAGCGGCGCCCCGGCCGGCGTCTTGGCCCGGCGGCCGTCCAGCAGGATCGGAAAGCCCGCATTCTCGCCCGACCCGACCGTGGCTTCCTTCCAGAAACGCTTGGGCCGGTTCAGCGCGTCGTGTTCCTTGGCGGTGGGAGGCGTATGCGTCATCGCGCGGAGATAGGCGCACGGGAGCGGTTACGCGAGAACCTTCACTCCGTTCATCCCGCTCCCGCGGGAATGAACGGTGGAAGATCAGATTCTACGCACGGCCAACGCCAAATCGGCCGCAAAGGCTGGCGCGACGAACGTCAGCCCGTCGTCCCCGGCCTCGGCCTCCAGCCCGGCCGCTTCGCGACCCTCCAGGGTGTCCCAGCCGGTCACCCGGTAGCGACCGGGCTCCAGGCCCGGGACGGTCACCTTGGGGGAGACCGGCGCCGCCGTCCGGTCGACGGTCCCGTCCTGCCGCACCGTGTCGCGGCGGAGCAGCCACACCGCCGCCTGCTCGGGGTCGCCGCAGGCCGCCACGTGCACGGCCGCGCCTTCGACGCCCACCTCTGCGTTCAGGTTCACGCGACGGAGCCGGGGCCAGTCGATCAGCCCTAGGAAGCCGGTGGTCGCCGCCTGCGCCCGGCGCATGCCCCTGGTCAGGACGTGAGGGTGGCGGTTGGGCCAGCGCATGCCGCCGCCCGCGCCGCCGGCGGCCAGGTGCGCCCACTGCATGTGGCGGAAGTACTCGTCGTCGAACGCCGCCGGCAGGGTGATCTTCTTGTCCTTGAAGCCGTGTATCGGCCCGTGCTCGCTGTCCAGGAACGGTCGCCCCGGCGGGGTCTCGGCCAGGCACTCGCGCACCAGCTCGGCGGTCGCCGGCGCGCAGTCCACCGTGTTCACCGGGTCGTCGATCGCCCCTTCGGCGTAGAAGTGGACGGTCGCGAAATCCAGGTCCGGGTGGCGGAAGATCGGGTCGCGCATCGGCAGGTGCGCGCGCCAGCGCAGCTCCGGCCCGAACAGCGACACGGTCTGGAGGTGGGTGCGCCCGAACAGCCTCAGCTCCAGCTCGCGCACGTGGCGGCTGAGGTCGTGGATGAACTCGGGCCACTCGTCCGCCCGCTCCTCGGACTGGGCCGGGTGAATCTCGTTCCAGAGGTCCCAGGCGAAGATCGCGCCCGAGCCGCCCCAGCGCTCGACCATGAAGCTCAACCGGTCCTTGATCGCCTGGCGGCAGCCGGCGTCCAGCAGCAGGCGCGAGGGGCTGTCCACCACCCCGCCGTTCTTGCTGTTCCAGGGATGCTCGTCCCAGCGCAGCCAGGTCCAGAAGGTGTCCACCGGCGTCAGCAGCAGGCGCATGCCCACGCGCTCGCAGACCATCACAACGTCGTCCCACAGCCGCACCATCTCCGGGCGCCAGCGGCCGATCGGCCGCTCGAAGTGGGCCTTCCGGTACTGAGCGTACTCCAGCATCAGCCGCATCACCGTGACGCCGCTGTCGCGCAGCCAGGTCACGTGCCGCTCGAACGCGTCCAGGTCCGTGCGGCCCCACAGCCCCCGGAACTCCAGCCAGGTGATCGCGTCGTTCTGGCCGATCGGAGTCCAGGGCGCCCCGTCCTCGGTGACGAAGTAGGGCGCGTCCGGCGCGACCTGAACCCAGGGCATGCGCGGCGCGCCCCGCGGGCTCAACAGGGTCTCGGATCGGGTCAGGGCCCGCGTGAACGCCGTACCGTCGTGCATGTGAAATCCGCCTGCGCGCCCCGCGTCCGCAGGGTAGCGGGTCGAGAACTGACGAAGGCGGCGCGAAGTGCCTCAGGCCACGCTTGCGGGCGCGTCAGAGCGACGCGGCGAAGCTGTCCAGTTGCTCGTCGAGCTCGGCGAAATCGTTCGCCACGTGGTGGGCGCCGGCGGCGGCGATCTCCTCCGCCGTGTGGAAGCCCCAGGCCACGCCCTGCGCCCGTACGTCGGCGGCCAGGGCCATGCGGATGTCCCAGCCGGTGTCGCCGATCATCACCGTGCGCTCCGGCGGAGCGCCCACCGCGCGCATCGCGCCCTGCAGCATCGCCGGATGCGGCTTGCCCGGGCCGTCGTCGGCGCAGTGGGTGGTGTCGAACAGGTCCGCCCAGCCGTGGCTGGCCAGCAGCCGGTTGACGCCGCGCCGCGAGTTGCCCGTCGCCATGGCGATCAACCAGCCGTCGCGCTTCAGCCGGGTCAGCAGTTCCGGCGCGCCGTCGTACAGCGGCTCGACGAACCCCGGATCGGCGTGGCGGGCCTGGAACCAGCCCTGGAAGCCGGCCACGAACTCCGCCAGCTCCGCGTCGGTGATCTCCGGCGCGAGCTGCCGCAACGCCTCGTGCAGGGTCAGGCCCACGATCTGTCGCACCGCCTCGTACTGCGGCTCGGGCAGACCCAGCGCCAGCGCCGCGTGAACGGCGGCCTCGTGGATGGTCCGGCGGCTGTCGACCAGGGTCCCGTCGACGTCGAAGACGGCGAGCTTCAGGCTCATGCCGGAACCACGTCGAAGGCCACCGTCATGCGCGTCTCGTCGGTCGTGAACGGCACGGTGCCGTGCCACATGTAGGAGGGGAACAGCACCAGCAGCCCTGGTTCCGGACGCACCCAGTGCTCCGGGCCCGGGTTGTGTTCGAGCGGGATGCCGGGCTCGCCGAACTTGATCCACCCCTGACGGTCCGGGCTTGCGACCGCGACCTCAGGCGCCCGCACGTAAAAGGCTGACGACAGCCACCCGGCGGGATGGACGTGATCTACGTGTCGCCCGCCGGCCCGCTGCAACACCGACCAGGCGCCGGAGAAACGCCAGCGCCCCGTGTTCCGGCGACGTAGCGGATCCTCGCCTTCGCCGATTTCGCTCGCATACCGGTCGATCACGGATCCGACCGCCTGGAAGAAGGCGCTCACCACCGGCTCCGGATCGTGGAGCAGGCTGTGCATGGTCTGGCCGGCGTTGCGGGTCGACTGGCCGAACGGATGGCTGCGGAAGCGCTGCTGGGTTTCCAGGTGAGCGGCGAAATCAGCCAGGTAGGCGTCCAGCGACGACCAGCCCTCGGGAACCGGCAGTCGATAAACGCGGACGAAGCGTTCGTAATCGTAGACTTCCCGGTACGCGGGGTCGCCGAGCAGCCGCCAGGCGGTCGCCTGCACGGCGACGGCTAACTGGTCGTCAGGACCGGCGGCCGCGCGGAAACGCCCGGCGGTTTCCGCCGCCTCCTCGATGCGGCCACTCCGGAACTGCGCTTGGCATAGAGCGCCCAGCGCCGCCGCCGAAGCGGGCGCTGATCGGACCGCCGCCTGCGCATGCGCCAACGCTTGCGCCGCCTCGCCTGCTTCGGCGGCAGAGCCGGCCGCCAGCAGACGAACGGAGGTGCTGCCCGGATCGGTACGGACCGCCCGCTCCGCGGCTTCGTAGGCCGCCGCAGAATTGCCCGTGTAGCCGAGGACCTGCGCCAGCAGGGACAGCAATCCCGTGTGCTCCGGGTCGGCCCGCAGCCCTGCCCGTATGGGATCGCACGCCGACTCCGCGTCGCCGGTACGCATCCAGAGCAGTTGCGACAGCTCACGGTGTGCAGGCAGATGGTCCGGCTCTTCGGTCAGAACGGCCCGATACGTCGCCTCTGCTTCGTCCAGGGTTCCGATCGCCGTGAGGGCCCGCCCCTTCAACAAGAGGAGTTCAGGCGAAACGGCGCCCCTCGCTTCCACGACGGCTATCGATTTCAAGGCCTCCCGCCAGCGTCCGAGGTCACAAAGTACGGACGCGCGTTCAAATTCCAGGCCCGGATCGTCGGGCGCGCAGCTGCGAAGGCGGTCGAGCAGTGCGGCCGCCTCCGTGGATCGCCCGAGCCGCCTGAGGGCCTCCGCTCGGAACGAATGCAGCGCCACCGTCGAGGGCTCGATCGGAACTGTGCTGCCGACTGCGTCGATCTCGGGCCAGCGTTCACGCGAACGCAACACCACCAGCAGGGACGCCAGCAGGTCGCGATCCGCCGGACTGCCGGATAGCCCGTTTCGAAACACGACCTCCGCCTCGACCGTACGCCCTGCCTCGGCCAGGGCGCGCCCGTAACTCACGGCGAAGCGGGGATTGGCCGGAGAGAGCTCCGCCGCGCGTTCGAGTTCGCCGAGAGCCGCCCGGCGTTCCCCCAGCTCGTGCAACACCACACCGTACAGATTGCGCAGATCGGACGAATCCGGATGCTCGGCCGTCAGTCGTTCCAACAGCCCCCGCGCCTCCGCGAAACGCCTCGCGCGGGCGAGCGTTATGGCCTGCCGAACGCGCGCGGCGGTATCGGTGGAGAAACCGGTCAACGGCCGCCCTTGCGCCGCCGGAACGGCTCGGGATCGGCCTCGTGCTCGTCGAATCCGAAGCGCTCGAAGCCCGCCTTCAGCACCCGGTCGGTCGGCGCCTCGACGATCAGGGTCCCGTGCGAGGGGTGCGGCAGCTCGATGCGGCGGTGGTGCAGCTGCAGGCCCAGACCCTGGGACAGCTCGTCCGACGCCTCGTTCCCGTACTTCGGATCGCCCAGGATGGGATGGCCGATCGCCAGCATGTGCGCGCGCAGCTGGTGGGTGCGGCCGGTGTGCGGGCGCAGCGCCATCCAGGTCGCCCGGTGGGCGGCGCGCGAGACGGTGACGTACTCGGTCTCCGCCGGCTCGGCGCCGAACTCCTTGGGATCGGCGGGAACGACCATCTCGCGGTCGCCCACGCCCTTCTTGACCAGCGGCAGGTCGATGATCCCCTCGGGCGGGCGGGGATCGCCCACCACGATCGCCCAATAGGTCTTGTAGGCCCGCCGCTTGGCGAACGCCCCCGCCAGCTTCGCCGCCGCCGCCGGCGACTTGCCCAGCAGCAGCACGCCGGAGGTGTCGCGGTCCAGACGGTGCACCAGCCGCGGCCGCTCCATCCCCTCGCCCCAGGCCGACAGCAGCCGGTCGACGTGCTTGGTGGTCTTGGTCCCGCCCTGCACCGCCAGCCCCGAGGGCTTGTTCAGGGCCAGCACGTCCTCGTCCTCGTACAGCACAAGGCTCTTGGCGTAGGCCACGTCGCGCGGCGTCAGCTCGGCCTTGCGCCTGGCGCCTTCCTCGCGAGCCTCGGCTTCGGGCAGCGGCGGCACCCGCACCTGGGCGCCGGCGGTCAGGCGCGTGTCGGCCTTAACCCGCGCGCCGTCCACCCGCACCTGGCCCGAGCGCACCAGCTTCTGGATCTGGATATGGTTCAGGTGCGGCCAGCGGCGCTTGAACCAGCGGTCCACGCGCACCCCGTCCTCGCCCTCGCCGACCCAGAGCGTCTTAACTTCCCTCATGGGGCGGTTCCCGGAGCGGCGGAGCGGATCATCGCCGCCTTATGCCGTCCGCGAGGCGCGGGCGAAAGCCGTCAGCGGAACACGCGCGCGCTCAGCGACTGCTGCACCGCGCGGGCGTCGTAGGCGTTCGGGTCTGCGGGCTTGGCCCCGCGGCCGGTCTTGATCTCCAGCGTCACCGCCCGCGCCGGCTGGCCGCCGCCCAGCGGCAGGGTCACGCCGGTACCGATGCTGACGCCGCTGTGGCGCCCGTAAGAGCCGGTCCCGCCGCCGATGGAGATGCTGGGACCGCCGTACCCGCGCCGGGGTCCGTCGACGTAGCGGTTCTCGACCCAGAACCAGTCGTAACCGTTCTGGAGAGTCAGTTCGGCCGCGCGCAGCAGCGCCAGGTCGGTCACCCGGTGGGCGTCCGCGTCCGTGCCGCCGCGGAAGCTGACCCGCCAGCGGTCGCTCTCGATCCGCTGCTCGGCGAAGCCGGTGGAGCCGGCGCTCGTCGCCGGCGCGTAGGCCGTGGTGGTGGTGCATGCCGCCAGAGTCAGGGCGGAAAGGGAGATCAGCAGCAGCTTCTTCATCGTCGTCATCCCGCGGCGGTTCCGCCATCGTTACTCGGAAACAGAACCGCCACGGCGAAAGCTCGTTCCGACGCGCTTCTGCGATTCAGACGTAAGAAGCTGAAAATACGGGCGTCTTCATGGCGTGAGCCCGGCGGCTGCGGCCACCGCCAGCAGGTCGGGCGGCGCCGGAGCCTCCACCGTGCGGGTCCCGCCGCAGGGATGGGGAAAGCTCAGACTGCCGGCATGCAGCATCAGCCGCGGCACGGCCGCGCCGCCTAGCGTCAGCGCCCCGCCGTAGCGCACGTCGCCCGCGATAGGCCGTCCGACATGGGCCAGGTGAACCCGCAATTGGTGCATCCGCCCGGTCACCGGCTCCAGCTCCAGCAAGGCCGCGCCGTCGCCTCTCGACAGGGTGCGATAGCGGCTCAGCGACGGCTCGGCGTCGGGGTGGTCGTCAGGGCATGGGCGCATGTACGCCTCGCGCCCGACCTCCTCGCGGCGCAGCGCCGTCGCGATCTCCCCTTGCGGCGGCTCCGGAGCGGCCGGCGTCACGATCGCGACGTAGCGCTTGGAGAATTTGCGCGCCGCCAGCGCCTTGCCGAGAAAGCTCGCGGCCGGCTGGGACTTCGCGCACAGGATCACGCCCGAGGTGTCGCGGTCCAGCCGGTGAACCAGCCCCGGCCGTCGCCCGCTGGACTTGACGAACGCCCACAGCAGCTCGTCCAGCGTGTTCGCCTGCCCCCGCCCGCCCTGGCTGGACAGCCCCGAAGGCTTGTTCAGCACCAGCACCTCGGCGTCCTCGAAGATCACCAGCGAGCGGACGAGGGCGATCTCGTCCGGCGACAGCGCGATCGGCGCTGGACGACGCTTCTGGGCGGGAGGACGGCGCATCAGCCCTGCGTAGTACAGAGGCGAGCCCCGCGACAGACTCCCCTCCCTTGTCGGCAGGCAAAGCCTGGACGGAAGACGAGCGCCGGCGCGAACTTCCCCCTCCTTTCGAGGGAGGAGGGAGAAGATCAGTTCGCCTACCGCAGCACGCCCTTCGCCGTCATCAACCGCGCGTACCACAGGAAGAACAGCACGGCCGCGGTGATCACGACGTACATGTAAGAGGCCGCGCCCATCACCTTCCCGCCGTCGGACAGCAGGAAGCTGTAGATCATGCTGACCACCAGCCCCAGCAGCGACACGGCGAAGGCGTGGAACGCCCAACGGCGGCGCATGAGCAGCAGCACCGATCCCGCCACCGATCCCCAGACGCCGAGCGCCCAGAACACCGACGTCCAGGCCGGCATGGCGTCCATGTAGGCGATCATGGCGTCGGTCATCTTCATCTCGCGCAGGTACGCCTCGCCGCGAGTCTGGGTCATCAGGTAGTCGTAAGCCCCGTAGGCGTTCCACAGCAGGGACAGGCCCCCCACCGCCCACAGGTGCCAAGGCGCCTTGCCGCCGGCGCCGTCCATCGTCGTAGCCGTCATCTCGTCCCCTCCCCGGGATCGTGAACAACGGGAGGGAGGCTACGCCCGGATGTCGCTTGGGACAACGCTGGTCGCCGGCGTGAACACCCTCTCCCTATTCCCCTTCCTTCGCCGCCCTCAGGGCCGCCCAGCGTTCCAGCCGCTCCTTGATCTTGGCCTCGTGCCCCTCGCCCTTGGGTCGGTAGAACACCCGCCGCTCCATCCCCTCGGGGAAGTAGTTCTGGCCCGAGAACCCCTCCTCGGTGTCCGGGTCGTAGGCGTAGCCCTTGCCGTAGCCCAGGTCCTTCATCAGCCGTGTCGGGGCGTTGCGGATGTGGGCGGGCGGCATCAGCGAGCCGGTCTCCTTCGCCGCCCGGCGCGCCGCCTTGAACGCCTCGTAGACGCCGATCGACTTCGGCGCGGTGGCCAGGTGCACCACCGCCTGCGCCAGCGCCAGCTCGCCCTCGGGCGAGCCTAAGAAGTCGTAGGTCTCCTTGGCCGCATTGGCGACCAGGATCGACAGCGGGTCGGCCTCGCCGACGTCCTCCACCGCCATCCGCACGATCCGCCGCGCCAGGTACAGCGGGTCCTCGCCCCCCTCCAGCATCCGCGCCAGCCAGTACAGCGCCGCGTCGGGATCGGAGCCCCGCACCGATTTGTGCAGCGCCGATATGAGGTTGTAGTGCTCTTCTCGATCCTTGTCGTAGGCGGGGCTGCGCTTCTGCAGCAGCCGCCCGAGGTCGGCAGTCGACAACGGCTCGACCGGGCCGATCGCGTACAGGGTCTCCGCCAGGGTCAGCAGATAGCGCCCGTCACCGTCCGCCAGCGCCAGCAGCGCCGCCCGCGCCTCAGGCTGAAGCGGCAGCGGCCGCTCCTCGAACGCCTCCGCCCGGTCCAGCAGCAGCCCCAGCGCCTGGTCGTCGAGCCGCTTCAGCACGAACACCTGGGCGCGCGACAGCAACGCCCCGTTCAGCTCGAACGAGGGGTTCTCGGTGGTGGCGCCCACCAGGGTGACGATCCCCTCCTCCACAAACGGCAGGAATCCGTCCTGCTGGGCCCGATTGAAGCGGTGGATCTCGTCGACGAACAGCAGGGTGCTCTGCCCCGCCGCGCGCCGCCCCCGCGCCGCCTCGAACGCCTTCTTCAGGTCGGCCACGCCCGAGAACACCGCCGAGATCTGCTGGAACTCGTAGCCCGCGGCCTTGGCCAGCAGCCGGGCGATGGTGGTCTTTCCGGTCCCCGGCGGCCCCCACAGGATCATCGAGGCCAGCCGCCCGGTCTCGACCATCCGCCGGATCGGCCCCTCCTCTCCCAGCAGATGGTCCTGCCCCACCACCTCCTCCAGCCGCTGCGGCCGCAGCCGGTCGGCCAGCGGGGACGGCGCCTTGGGGGTCAGACCGGCGGCTTCGAAAAGGTCGCTCATGGGGGTAAGGATACCGGCGTTCTTGCAGCAGGAGGAGACGACCCATGCCGCACGGCTATTCGGGCGTGACGCCCTATCTGACCATTCGCGGCCGACAGGGGAAAGCCGCCATGGCCTTCTACGCCCGCGCCTTCGGGGCCGAGCAGGTCCGCGAGACCCCCGCCGAGGACGGCGAGCGGCTGATGCACAGCCACCTGCGCATCAACGGCGAGGACGTGTTCCTGTCCGACGACTTCCCCGAGTACCGCGGCGGCGGCGAGGCGCCTGCGCCGGCCGGCGTCACCATCCACCTGGAGGTCGACGACGTCGACCATTGGTGGGCGCGCGCGGTCGAGGCCGGCGTCGAGATCGAGATGCCGCTCGCCGACCAGTTCTGGGGCGACCGCTACGGCCGCGTCCGCGACCCGTTCGGCCACGCCTGGTCCCTCGCCAGCCCCACCAAAGCCGGCGGGTGAGGTCGGACGCCCGGCCTACCGGAAATCAGCGGAACCGCCGCATCGTCTTGGGCGCCGGCCGGCCGGCCTGGGCCCGCTTGCCGGCCCAGTCCTTCCAGTCGTTCCAGGCACGTCGGCGCCCCGAGGCGTCGACGTATTCCGGCGCGGCTTCGCCCGAGAACACCGCCGCGTCGCGAAGGCCTCCGTCCTTGTAGCTCTGCAGCTTCACGCCCTTGCCGCGCGGCATCTCCGGCAGCTCGGAGACGGGGAACACCAGGACCTTCTGGTTGTCCCCGATCACCGCCAGCTGGTCGCCCTCGACCTTCAGGCAGGCCAGCGGCTCGCCGTTCAGCACCTGCTTGCCCGCCCGGCGCGAGGCCAGGGCCTCCTCCTCGGGCAGGACGAAGCCGTAGCCGGCCTTCGACGCCAGCAGCAGCTTGCGGCCGGGCTTGTGCGCCAGCACCGCCAGCACCTTGGTCCCCTCCTCGAAGTCGACCATCAGGCTCAGCGGCTCGCCGTGCCCGCGGGCCGACGGCAGCTTGTCGACGCCGAGGGTGAAGAACCGCCCGTCCGAGGCGAAGATCAGCAGCTTGTCGGTGGTCTCGCAGGGGACCAGCCAGCCCAGCTTGTCGCCCTCCTTGAACTTCAGCTCCGACGGGTCGTCGATGCGGCCCTTGGCGGCGCGGATCCAGCCGCGCTCCGACAGGATCACCGTCGCCGGCTCGCGCACCACGAAGGCTTCCGGCGGCGCCAGGTCGGCCACCTGCGGCGCCTCGGCGAAGGTGGTGCGCCGGGCGGACAACAGCACCTTGCGGACCTCGGCCAGCTCCTTGCCGATGCGGGTCCACTGGCGGGCGGGCGACTTGATCAGGGCGTGCAGTCCGTCGCGTTCGGCCGACAGGGTCTCGTGCTCGCCCTTGATCTGCATCTCCTCCAGCCGCGCCAGCTGGCGCAGGCGGGTGTCGAGGATGAAGTCGGCCTGCACCTCGGTCAGGGCGAACCTGCGGATCAGCTCGGCCTTGGGGAACTCCTCCTCGCGGACGATGCGGATCACCTCGTCCAGATTCAAAAAGGCGATCAGCAGGCCTTCCAGCACGTGCAGGCGGCGCTCGATCTTCTCCAGCCGCCATTGCGAGCGGCGGACCAGCACCTCGCGCCGGTGGTCCAGGAAGGCCTTCAGGCAGTCCCTCAGCCCCATCACCCGCGGCGTCTGGCGCGCGTCCAGCACGTTCATGTTGATCGGGAAGCGGGTCTCCAGGTCGGACAGCCGGAACAGGCTCTCCATCAGCACCTCGGGCTCCACCGTGCGCGACTTGGGCTCCAGGATCAGCCGCACCTCCTCGGCCGACTCGTCGCGCACGTCGCCCAGCAGCGGCGCCTTCTTCTGCTCGATCAGCTCGGCCAGCTGCTCGATCAGGCGCGCCTTCTGCACCTGGTAGGGGATCTCGGTGACCACCACGCGCCAGAGGCCGCGACCCAGGTCCTCCTTCTCCCAGCGCGCCCGCAGCCGCACCCCGCCCCGGCCGGTCTCGTAGGCCTCCAGCAGGGCGGCGCGGCTCTCCACCGCGACCCCGCCAGTCGGGAAATCGGGGCCCGGAACCATGACCATCAGTTCGGCGGTCGTGGCCTCGGGGTTCTCCAGCAGCAGCTGGCAGGCGTCGATCAACTCGGCGGCGTTGTGGGGCGGGATCGAGGTGGCCATGCCGACGGCGATCCCGGACGAGCCGTTGGCCAGCAGGTTCGGGAACCCGGCCGGCAGCACCACCGGCTCCTCGTCGCTCTCGTCGTAGGTCGGCCGGAAGTCGACGGCGTTCTCGTCGATGCCGTCCAGCAGCAGCTTG